>Ga0075434_100003246_pt1 | contig 14518 bp, 12 predicted proteins | sample RhiMethybrSRZTD3_FD_75298 | JGI IMG/M metagenome (GOLD analysis project Ga0075434, IMG submission 75298) | Populus rhizosphere microbial communities from Tennessee, USA - Rhizosphere MetaG P. TD hybrid SRZTD3 | ecosystem: Host-associated > Plants > Roots > Rhizosphere > Soil | place: USA... | reverse complement strand
TTGGCGGCGGATTGATTGCCGAACACATCCTGAAGAAACAAGCGATCCGATGGATGATTCTCTTCGTGCCTTTGGCTGCCGGCATGTGCGTCTCTCAACGTGCATTGTTTTCAGCCAGCGCGCACGTCGAGTGGCCGTGGGCCATACCGCGAAACGAGTGGGCGCGGGCGTTTCTCTGGATTCGGCAGAATACTCCTACGGACAGCAAATTCGCGATTGATCCTTACTACATGAATATTCCCGGCGAAGACGCGATCGGCTTTCGCGCCCTGGCGCAACGAAGCCGCCTGGCGGATGCACTCAAGGACAGCGGTTCGGTCAGCATGTTTCCGGCTCTGGCGGAGAACTGGTACGAACAGTACCAGGCGGTTAGAAATTGGAAAGAGTTCAAAGCTGACAACTTCGCGCATCTCAACGAGGTCTATGGAGTTAACTGGGTGGTTCTTCAGGCTCCGGCTGAAAACGATCTCTCGTGCCCGTACCGGAATCCCGCTGTTCTGGTATGTCAAATCGGGCATTGAACAGCAATCCCTCGCCCTCAGTGCGGCATCTTAGGCTGGCTGGAACCCGATACTGAGTAGTGGATGTGAGGCAAGATCACTCGGTGCCGTAGGGATACGCCTGCGTCGTCATCACCTTCGTTGTTGCAGTTGCCTCTCGTAATCCGCAAATACGTAATTCGGTAAGTCGTAACCGATGACAGTGCGCTCCCAGGCAATCTTGGAAAGCAATGCCCAATCAGAGTCTCTGCTGCACGGCCTTCTATGGCAGGGAGCACAGGAATTAGTCGAAAGGTATCGGCAAAACGTGCCAATACCCCACATTCAGATCACGAAGTTTCTTAATCCTACGGTAGCGCAAACCGCAGCCGAAGAGTTCCCGCCCCCCGACACGCGTTTCTGGATCCAGTACAAACACTACAACGAAGACAAAGTCGGCTTAACGAAAAAGGAAATTTTTCCACCCCTGTTGCGGAGGTTGGCCGATGAGCTGAATTCACCGCGATTCGTATCCTGGCTCTCAGTGTTGACCGGAACTGAAAGTCTGCTGCCAGACCCGAGTCTTCACGGGGGCGGTTTGCATCAGTGTGGTCGCGGGGGTTTTCTGAATCTGCATACGGATTTCAGCAGGCACTACTACAACAGGAGTTGGCGTCGCAGGGTGAATCTGATCCTGTATCTGAATCCGGATTGGAAGCCAGACTGGGGTGGGGCACTGGAATTCTGGGACCGCAAATTGCGCCTTCAGGTTGCTAAATATCCTCCACTGCTCAATCACGCGGTGATCTTCAACACAGACAACAATGCGCTGCACGGTTTTCCGGATCGGCTTCGTTGTCCGGAAAATGTCTGCCGCAAGAGCATCGCGTTTTATTACTACACTGCCGACGAAAATTCGCGAGCTGCTGTGCGCCCAACGGACTATCAAGCAAGGCCCGGGGAGGGTTTGCGGAAGCGGGCTTTCATCTGGCTGGATAAGACAGCTGTCGCCCTTTACTCTCGTAGCAAAGGCATTTTCGGTTTTTCCGACGATTTAGTCAGTCGAGTTCTCGGCGCATTTTACAAGAAGTAAATAGGCCGCTACCCGGCGAGTGCTCCGCGATTGTGGTAAGTACCTGCATCAACTTCCAGCTTGCGCAATTCGGGTTCGAAGACTTTGAACTTTCGTACTCCCCACGTCTGCAGAGCAAACTGCCCTTGTGCCCGACGAAGAACTAACGGAAACCGCTAGATCCATGCGGATCACGAATCAGCTTCCCACCCACAAATATGCCCACAAAACTCTTTCCCAGGGGTGATTATCAATGACATACGGTGTCCTCCGTGCGTTCCAAGTCATTGAAAATGCGTTATAGTTTCACTCTGAAAAGGCTGGCGACGGCGGTTCCACTCCGCCCCCTAGCCAGCATGTTTCCCACGCGTCAGCTATCGGTTCCCAATACTCATTTCACATCGCCGCACGAGGACTGCGCCCATTTGCCGGTCATTTTCCATTCGGTGTTCATCGTGTGCCCGCCCATGGTCGCGGTGCCGTGTCCTGAGCCCTGCACACTTTCATCATTTTGGACTTCAATCTTCATTGTTCCTGAAGCCTTCGTCTCTTCCATCGTGCATTCGAAGCTGACCTCGGCCTCTTTGGCGCTAGAACTGATCAATGTTTCTGTGCAGTTTTGCTTATCGGCAAAAGGGGTCTTCTGTAGTTGATCTTTTGTCAGCCAGCTTTTGTAGGTATTTGTGTGCGCAGATTGCCCCTGAGCGCGCCTTGAGGGCTGCCTCTACTCTTGCCCTCTGCTCGGGGCTCATCCTGGCCAGCTGTTCAGGCGGTATTCCAAGGGCCCCGCTTGACGATCTTGACGATATTGTCGTGATGTTTTCCCAAAGCCCGAACGGCCCAACTGATCGACAGCATAACCATTCCAAGCAACAAATTTCTCATTGCTCTCTCCTCCGTAGTTTTGAAGTTGTTTGGTGAATCAAGTGGTTCTCACTTTGTTCTTATGGGTTGAGTGCCTGCCGGCCCAACGACCAAAATTTTCAGTGCGTACAACGAAGTGCTCAGCTCGAATTTGAACTGGGGAGGGATATACGATCTGCAGCTTTCTGCCGCCCAACGCACCTCGACCCCGTCCATTTCCTGCGAGCACAAGAGCGCGGCAATTAAGCGGTACGCCGCCTGGATCTCTGAACTGGTCCAGGGTCCGCGGAGGAATTGAAATGACGTATTTGAATGGCCACATTGGAGATGCGCAAGAAGGCGTGCAATACGCGGGAGAAGTGCAGACAGGCGGCTACGAACCCAGCGCTTCGACTTCGATCTTGCTGGAATTGACGCGACCATAAAGAGAGCGATGGGAGTCGGTAACGCAATCGGCGCAGGACGCCAAGTCAAAGACTTCAACATGAAAGGCTCAGCCTGGATCGCGAAGGACTCTGGGCAGATGGTGAAGTTTCAGTACGACACGATTTACAGTTTCAGTAATGGCGAGAACGAAACCATCCACTACGACGGCGCAGTGAGCAAGAACTGAAGCGAACTCAGATACAACACCTTACACCCCATTACGGACACGCGGAGGTTCTTGTGGTAGAAACATGAGATTACCGCAGATGTGGAAGCTGCTGCTTCCTTCAGGCTGACGATGCGCAAATCAAAAACCGTTCTTCTTGCATGCCTGGTTGTCAATGCTGCATTCCTGTTTGCCATTGAGGGATGGCACACCCTCGGAAATATTTCTGGCGTCAAGGTCCTGCCAAACGGCGTAGAACTTGCCGCCGGAACGGCAAAAATCCGTGTCGTAGCGATTTCCGACAACGTAGTGCGCGTCCGCTACGCACAAGAGGGCCAATTTCCGCCAGATCAGTCCTTTGCAGTTTTGCCCGGAGCTTTCTCAAACGCGACCGCGGTGAAGGTCGAACAATCTCGCGAGGCGGTCACGTTATCTACGAGTTCGCTGCAGGTGAGGATCTTGCGAACGCCGATAGGTCTCACATTTCTTCGCCCGGACGGCAGCGTCATTTCTCAGGACCGACCCGGTTCTCCCGCTTCATTTAATCGATCGGACTTTCGCGTATGGAAGTCTATGCCCGAAGACGAACACTACTTCGGCTTGGGTGACAAGAGTGGTCCGCTGGATCACCGGAATCTCGCCTTCACCATGTGGAACACCGACGCGTTTGGATGGCAGGAGTCCACCGATCCCCTTTATAAGGACATTCCGTTTTTTCTCGCGATGCGCAAAGCCGCCGCGTACGGAATTTTTCTCGATAACACATACCGAACCAGCTTCGATTTCGGCAAAGAGTGGCGCGACTTCTATTCATTCGGCTCCGACGGCGGCGAACTCGACTACTACTTCTTCTACGGCCCTGATCCAAAGCGCGTGGTCCAGGACTTTACCACGCTGGTCGGGCGCACGCCGCTGCCGCCACTTTTTGCGCTCGGCTATCAGCAATGCCGTTACAGCTACTACCCCGAGGCGCGGGTGCGTGAGGTTGCATCCGAATTCCGCCAGCGCAAAATACCAGCAGACGTAATTTATCTGGACATCGATTATCAGCAGAACAATCGCCCTTTTACCGTCGATCGCGAACGCTTTCCAACGTTCGAAAAGATGATCACTGACCTCAAAGGCGAAGGGTTCAAGGTGATTGCCATTACCGATCTGCATCTGGCGAAGCTTGAAGGCTATAAACCGTACGACGAAGGAATCGCGCACGACTATTTCGTTCACAACTCCGATGGTTCGACCTTTGTCGGTCCAGTTTGGCCGGGCCCCAGCGTCTTTCCTGACTTCACGCGCGCGGAAGCCCGCAAGTGGTGGGGAACACTTTACGGGAATTTTGTGAGCTTGGGTATTCGCGGCTTCTGGAATGATATGAACGAGCCCTCGGTTTTCGAGCGGCCCGACAAAACCATGCCGCTCGACACAGTGCATTCGGTCGAAGGCCGCAAGACCGACCATCGCGAGATCCACAACGTGTTCGGTATGCAAAACGCAAGAGCCACCTACGAAGGCCTGCTTCGCTTGCAACCAGATGTGCGGCCGTTTGTGCTCACTCGCGCTGCTTACGCCGGCGCTCAGCGCTACGCCTCGACTTGGACTGGCGACAACAGCAGCACCTGGAACCACATGCGCCTCTCGATTCCGCAACTGATGAACCTCGGACTGTCCGGATATTCGTTCGTCGGCGATGACATCGGTGGATTCGCGGGAAGCCCGACGCCCGAGCTTCTTACGCGATGGATGGAGTTGGGAGCGTTCAATCCCATCTACCGCAATCACGGGACCAAGGGCAGTCGTGACCGTGAGCCGTGGGTGGATGGCCCCGAGCACGAAGCAATTCGCAAGCGCTACATCGAAGCGCGCTATCAGCTACTTCCTTATATATACACGGCCATTGAAGAGACCTCGCGGACGGGTATTCCCCTGATGCGGCCGATGTTCTTGGAATTTCCCAGCGACAAGCGGTTCGAGACAACCGACACCGAGTTCATGTTTGGGCCGGATTTGTTCGTCGCGCCGAAGGTGGATGAAAAATTCGAGCCGTACGAAATAACTTTGCCGGCCGGCACGTGGTACGACTTCTGGACGGGGCGTGAAGCAAGCTCTACCAAAACTCTGAATCCTGCTTTGGATATGCTTCCCGTGTTTGTTCGCGCCGGCGCCATCATCCCCGAGCAGCCGGTCGTACAGAATACGGGAGAGGCGCCACAAGGGCCGTTGCAGATTTCCGTCTATCCCGGCCCGGACTGCCACGGGTCGCTCTACCAGGATGACGGAAATACGATGGCTTACGCGCGCGGCGCATTCTTGCGAATGGATTTCACATGCCAGACACAAGCTGATTCGCTTGCGTTCAAGTTTTCAACCACTCACGCGAACTACAAGCCGTGGTGGAACTCCATGCGAGTTGTCTTCCTGGGTTACGAAAACGCGCCGCGTGAGCTCTCGTTGAATGGGCAGAAGACAAACGATTTTCATTTCGATCCGGAGCGCGGAAGTGTCTCTTTCGACCTGCCTGCAAAATCCGAAGGCGAAATCGAAATCACTAAGTAGGCTCACGATCGATTGCGCACGGCGGCCAATTCCATTCCCACAGGCACACCCAGAGCGATTTTCACTCTCACCACCGCTTCAAAAGGCTTCAAGTCTCCCGGCGAAGAAGCTCCGAGTTGTTTAATGAGAGACTCGACGGAGGTTCGCCGGCATACTAATTCAACCGCCGCCTGGGCTCCGAAGGTGGTTGTGCCGGCCAGCACTATGAGCGAACGCGCCGGATTCAGTCCCGGCATAAGCGCAACCACGGCGTAGTCTTCTGTGATCGGAGTTCTTGACGGACTCGCGAGGAATGCCTCTTGCTCTCCCCGCTGCGGGTGCACATTCACGATTGCGAGGTCGCCCTTGCGCGGGCCACTGGCCATGCGCTGAAAGACGAATTCCCGCATGGTTCAGTCATTGACGTGTCGCGCTACCGTGCAGCGGCTTGCGTTCTGAACCGACATAAAGTGATGGTTAGGTGTTGAATTCCCGTGGGAACGGAACGGTTTTTGGGCAAGTGCAATCGTCAAAGGACCACCGCCTAAAACGCTTCAGATAATGACTTGCATCTCGGCTCGAAAAAGTGCTTGACAAGCACGAGGAGCTACATGCAAACTGCGGGCAATCTCGTGGAGAAAATCGTTTTTCTATAGTTGGAGGAGGCCGCCATGTCTAAAATGGTGAAGCTACTGTTCGCTGTGTGCCTATTCGCGTTGGCTACGGTCACCCTTAACGCCCAAGGAATCTTTGCCACGCTTACCGGCGTGGTCACCGACCCATCGGAATCAATTGTACCCAATGCGAAAGTTACGCTGCGCGATATTGGGTCCGGCTCCCTGCGCGAGACCACGACCAACGGGCAGGGTTATTACACTTTCGCTTCGGTTCCGGTGGGCACTTATTCGCTCACAATCGAAGCGCAGGGATTTAAGACGCACAAAGAAGATGCGATCCGCCTCGGCGGCGGTGAGCAGCGAAATGTGAACGTGGCGCTGGCGGTTGGTGGCTCAACCGAAACAGTTGAAGTGACGGGTATCCAGGACTTCACGACGGCTCCAGTCGACACCGGCGAGAAATCGTTCACCCTTGAGACCAAGGAGTTGCAGAATTTCACTCAAGTCGGTAGCAATGCTGCTGAGTACATCAAGCTCGTACCCGGTTTCGGTATCAATAACGGAACCAGCAATAGGGCCAGCTATAGAGGACAAGTTATCGGCATCAATGCGAATGGCGACGGCGGCGACAGCCAAAGCCCGCTGAACAATAACTTCTCGTATAACGGCCTGCCGTCAAACTCCCTCGACATTGTTGCGGACGGCGCGCACGTCTCGGATCCAGGCTGCAATTGCGATACACCAGTGAACCCGAACTCGGACTTTCTGCAGGAGTTCAAGGTTCTGACCTCGAATTTCAGCGCTGAGGAACAGAAGGGTCCGGTTGTCATAACTTCCGTAACAAAGTCGGGAACGAACAACTATCACGGAAGTGGGTTTTTCTCGGCTCGGAATCATTCACTAAATGCGAATGACTGGCTAAATAACTTCAGCGGAGTCCAGCAGCCTGCGAATGCCTTTTACTATCCAGGGGGTACGTTTGGCGGTCCGGTGCCCAAGCTGAAGAATAAAGTCTTCTTTTGGACCGGATTTGAATATTTCCATCAGACACTAGACACTGGTCTGCTCAGGGCGACGGTTCCTACCGCGGGTGAATTGACAGGTGATTTCTCCCCAGCCGAGGTTGCCAAGGAAGGAAATATCACCGCTTCTGGTAAAGCTCCCGGGCAAATTAATGCCGCAGGCCTTGCGGCATTCGGTGGTACCACGATTCCCGCATGCTCCGGCACTCCCAACGGCACCTGCATTGATCCCAATATGCTCGCTCTGGCGAAGCTGTTCCCCGCCTCCAATGCAGACCCAAACTCTACGGGTGGCTTCAACTACGTCCAAGCCGAAATTTTCAACCAGAACACGAGGCAATGGGCGGTTCGCGGCGATTGGAATATTAGCGATAACACTAAAGTCTTCGTACGCTATAACTACGAGCGCGAAGTGCAGCTCTTCCCGGTGGGACTCTGGTGGCGCAACGGTGACCAGGTTCCATATCCGACGCCCATTGCCGGCAAGAATAAATCGGATTCATGGACGGGCACGATCACACACGTGTTTAGTCCGACGATGACGAACGAGACTGTGATGGCGTACACATTCGTCGGTTTCCCCAACGTATTCCAAGACCCGTCGAAAGTAGACCCGAGCACAGTCGGTTTTGGCTATACAGGATTGTTTGGCAATATTGGAAGCACGGTAAAGCAAATACCGTCGTTCGGTAACTTTGGACCAAGCGAAGCTGCTCTTGTCTTTAACCCCGGAGGCTTCGAAGCTGGCGGTCCGTCCCAAGGACTGTATGCGAACAAATGGATGCCCAGCGTCAGCGATACGCTCACCAAAGTGATCGGGACTCATACCTTGAAAGGCGGGTTCTTTTACGAGTGGATTCGAAACGCTCAACCCGCGAACAACAATACCAACGGACGGGCTCTCGTTTCGGTTGGGAATAAGTTCTCATACGGCAACGAGTACGCCGACTTGCTAACGGGTAATCTCAACGATTATACGGAAACTAACTTCAACCGTATAAACGACATTTCCTACAACACCTACGAGTTCTTCGGTCAAGACTCGTGGAAAGCGACGCGACGGTTAACGCTTGAGTTTGGTATGCGCTTCTCGCATTTCACGCCGTGGGTGGACGATGAGAATTTCGGTTATTCCATTTTCGATCCGTCCCTCTACAGCTCAGCAAACAATGGTGCGTGTGCAGCTGCGCCGACGTTCTGTGGCTTCGTTTGGAACAAAAGAGACAGTTCAGTGCCGCTCGGAGGCTTCCCGACTCGAGCGCTTTTCTATCAGCCTCGCTTGGGTGCCGCGTACGATCTGTTTGGAACCGGTAATACCGTACTCCGGGGCGGTTACGGAAGGTTCTACTACCACTCAGGCCAGTTCACCAATGGGTTGGACGCTTCTGCGGGCGTTGCGACGGCTGGTTTGAATCCAACAAACTGGGTCGGCGGTGCTGGCTGTCCGAGTAATGGTCCAAACGGTGCGCCTCTGTTCGCAGCCAACCTGTCATGCCTAAACGTGTCCGCGAGCCCGGCGTCGCCAGCGGCTGTGGATAGGAGAGATGACAAGCAGCCGTACACAGACAGCTGGAGCTTCACAATATCTCAGCGGACTCCGTGGGAGAGCAGACTCGAAGCTTCATACGTGGGCAACCGTAGCCGTGACTTGGCGAACTCCGGCGGCTTTGGCAGCAATATTAACTTGGTGCCTCTCGGATCCATGTTGAGTGCCACCGATCCTTCGCAGGCAAATGCGAACACTTACAGGCCCCTGCCTGGTTACGGCGACATTAACCAGGCTACAAATAACGCTTACGCCAATTACCATTCTTTGCAGATATCGTGGGGCCGCCACGCCGGTCGCTACACCATGCAGGCAAACTACACGTGGCAAAAGGCTCTCGGGATCCTCCTTGAGAATGCAAATACTCAGTCAAACGGATCCATTTCGCTCAATCCGTTCGATCTCCGTAGCAATTACGGGGTGCAGCCGACCAATCGTACACACCTCTTCAACTTCGCCTATTCCGTGGATCTGGGTAACCCGCTCAAGGCGCATGGGGTCTTGGAAGGCGTTACCGGCGGTTGGCAGGTCTCAGGTGTATTGCAAGCGCAGAGTGGTGCCAACATTACCGAAGGTGGTTTCTACAATTCCAGTACGAATTACCATATGTCGTTAACGTGCGTTTCATCGGACACGGTCAACTTTCCTTGCCCGCAGAGCGCAGCGATTATCCCAGGTTCAATTAGCTTTCAGAACCCGAACGGGATCGCTATCAACAATCAATCCATCTTGGGAACGAACGCGGTTCAGTTGAATCCGCTAGTGACTTGCAACCCGAACTCCGGGCTCAGTTCACAACAATTCGTGAATGGCAGTTGTTTTGCTGTACCTACTGTAGTGGGACAGAACGGGCCAACGCTCCTGCCGGTCTCCTATGGGCCTGCATACTTCGATTGGGACATGGCGATCTTCAAGAACTTCAAGATCTCAGAGTCGAAGAACCTGCAGTTCAGGATCAGCGGCTACAACTTCCTGAACCATCCGCTCTGGTCGTTTCCGGACGGCAGCAACCTGACCTTGAACTTTGTCCAGGACCCGGCGAACAATTATGCGTTCAGCCAAACAAGCACCAACTTTGGAAAAACAACGGCGAAACAGGGCAACCGCATTGTGGAGTTTGCTGTGAAGTTTTACTTCTAGATTTGTTTGCGTCTACCTTTAAATGGGATGGCTTCGGCCATCCCATTTGTTTTGGGGTAAACTCTCTGCAAGCAACTTGCTCTCCCTTCGCCGTATGCGACGAGTCCTCCTCTCACTTCTATTGGCCTACGGCAGCTTAGGGCGGGCGCAAACTCCTCAGCAACTTGTTCAGGACGCCATGCAGAAGCAGCAGGCAGGCGATCTGGAGGGTGCTGTTGCCGGGTATCGCCAGTTCCTGAAAAGTCATCCTGAGGCAACGCCGATCCATCAGAACCTCGCTGTGGCGCTCGCCGGACTGGGACGGTTCGAAGAAGCGATTCCGGAGTACAAGACCGCGCTGCGGCAGTCGCCCTCGCAACCCACGATCCGGCTTAATCTTGCCCTTGCCTATTACAAGATGGGCCGTCTCAGTGATGCTGTCACTCAGTTGGCGCGGGTACATGCCGAAGAGCCGCTGAACTTGCAAGCTGTGCACGTGCTGGGCGATTGCTATCTACGGATGGGGCAGGAAAAAGACGTTATCCGCTTGCTCGATCTTGAGGAGAAGAAGCACCCTGACGATCTTGCCATCGCCTACATGTTGGGAACGGCACTGATCCGTGACAAGCGGGTTCAAGAAGGCCAGGTGCTGGTGGACAAGATCCTTCGCAACGGAGATTCCGCCGAAGCACACCTTATGCTGGGCACCGCAAAAATGGGCGTTGCCGACTTCGCCGGCGCACGCGACGAGTTTGCCAAGGCGGTCGCGCTGAATCCAAATTTGCCTGACGTGCATGTCATGTACGCGAAGGCCCTGCAATTCACCGGGGATTCGGACATCTCAGCCAAAGAATACAAAGCTGAGCTGGCGGTGAATCCGTTCAACTTCGAAGCCAACCTGCAGCTTGGCGCAACCGCGAGGCAGGAACAGAACCTGGACGAAGCCGCGAAGTACTTCGATCGTGCTCTCGAGACGCGGCCAGGCGATCCGGGCGCGCGTTATCAGCTCGCATTGATCGCCGTCGATCGCGGCAAGTTGGACGTGGCTCGCCCGGCGCTCGAAGCTTTGGTCAAAGAATCGCCTCAGTTTACCGAGGCGCATCGATCTCTGTCTTTGGTGTACTTCCGGCTGAAACGAACGGCGGATGGAAAGCGCGAGCAGCAAATCGCCCAGAGATTGACCGCCGAGGACCAAGCCAAACAGCCCGGAGCTAAGGCACAATAGTTGTAGCGAACTTCTCCCCTTGATGAATCTGACACGGAGACAATGGATTTGGCTGGCCTCGGCCTTTGGCGCAGGCCAACTCTTGCGCCCGCGGCTCTCCATAGCGCTGCAATCGCCTTTGTTTGCGGAGATACCACCATCAGTGAGCGGCATTTCATGGGTGCATGAGAATGCGATGTCGCCGCAACGTTATTTGCCCGAAGCCCTCGGCCCAGGTTGCGCTTTCCTCGACTTCGATAACGATGGCTGGATGGACATTTTCCTGGTCAACAGTGGCCCCAGCGACTTCTGGAAACCCACGAAACCGGTCCGCAACGCACTTTATAAGAACAATCGCGACGGCACATTTACTGATGTTACCGAGAAAGCCGGCGTGAGCGGTGCCTACTTCGGCATGGGTGTCGCGGTCGGCGATTATGACAACGACGGCTGGCCTGATCTGTTCGTCACTGCGTATGGCAAGTGCATTCTGTACAAGAACAATCATGACGGCACGTTCACCGAGGTCACCGAGAGGGCGGGTGTAGCCACTCCGGGATGGACGACAAGCGCAGTCTGGTTCGACTACGACAACGATGGCCGGTTGGACCTGTTCGTCTGCAGCTTCGTCGATTACTCGGGTGTAAAAAAGCTCGAGTGCGGCAACAATCAGATTGGGCGAAATTATTACTGCGTGCCGCGCGTGTTTAAGCCCAGCGCCAGTTTTCTGTATCACAACAATGGTGATGGCACGTTCACAGAGGTGAGCAAGGGCACAGCGATTGCGTCCGCGCTCGGAAAAGGGCTGGGCGTGGTTGCAACCGACATCAACAACGACGGATTGACGGACCTGTTCGTTGCTAACGATACCGTCCAGAACTTCCTGTTCGTAAATCGCGGGGCAGGCGCAAACGGCAAGTGGAATTGGGATGAAGTTGCTCTGCAGGCCGGTGTGGGCTTTAGCGAAAGCGGGCGGCCGCGTTCCGGCATGGGCGTGGACGCAACTGACCTCAACGACAGGGGCTGGCAGGATCTTTTTGTCGCTAACGTCGATCACGAAATGTTCTCGGTTTATCAGAACAACAAAGACGAGACATTTCGCGACGTGGCACAGGCGAACGCAGTTGCAAAATCCACCCGCTTGCTGAGCGGTTGGGGACTGAAATACTTCGATTACGACAACGACGGTGCCGTTGATCTGTTCTTAGCCAACGGTCATCCCGACGACATGATCGACTCCTACTCGATGCAAGTGCATTACAAAGAGCCGCTATTGCTGTTTCATCAGGGCGAGGATCGCAAACTCCACGATGTGAGCGCTCAGGCGGGGCCTGTTTTCGAAGAATCCTTCGCAGCACGCGGGCTGGCCGTGGGCGATTTCGATAATGATGGCGCGGTAGATGTTTTGATTGGAGTCAATGGCGGTGCGCCGGTATTGCTGAAGAACAACGCCGCGAAGGGTAACCACTGGCTTGGGCTGAAACTCGAAGGCGTGATGTGTAATCGGGATGCAATTGGCGCACGAATCCTCTGGAAGGCCGGCGGCAAGGCCAAACAGCGCTTGAAAAACAACGGCGGGAGCTATCTTTCCTCGCATGATCCCCGCGAAGTGCTGGGGCTGGGCACGGCTACTCAGGTGGATGAACTAGAGATTCACTGGCCTGCTCCGAGCAAAGGCATCGAACGAGTTGCGAACTTTGCGCCGGACCGGTATGTCAGGATCGTTGAGGGCAAAGGCATGGTTCCATAGAAAAGCATGCCTTTGGTAGGTTGATCTATTTCCCGTTCTGGGAATTCCCGGTTACGTCATGTTCAAATAACCTTGCCTTCTCTCCGCGCTCGGTGTTTATTTGCCTGATGAAGCTGGGTTGGACGATTGCAACCACGATATTGCTCGTGGGCTCTGCGATAGCCGCGAGCAAGCCTCATGTTGTGGCTTTCGGCAAATGGACTACGATAAAGTGGCAATCCGCCGGCGATACTAGTCCTGAAAACCTCAAGATCAGACCGCTCCTGGTAGACGGCAGAACCAAAGAGTTCACCGTCGGCCCTGCCCACGATGTGACCGATCGCACGTTCGTCGTGCAACGGCGTTAACGACTCGCTTCCCACGAGACCGGCGCAAGCCGCTGGATTTGGCAAAAGGGCGGGTGGCTACTGGTGGATCGAATTTCCGCGCTCGTTCGGTTGATCGCGCTTCCAGAGTTCGACCCATACGGTTCGCATGCGGCCTGGTTTCGCGATTACGTGGCGTACTGCGCTATCTCCGACGATCCTCTAGAAAGCATTCGCCGTCATCGCTCAGATAGGAAGCCGCCGGCCGTTACTCAAAAAGCCTTTGAACGAAGCTAATGTTGCAGGTTGTTCCGCGCCTATCTGGCAGCGAAATCCGGTGCGGGTTTCATTTACAACCAATGAAGACCCCAAGCTTACGTTCACCGTGAACAGCCGTTTCTTGGATCTCGCAACCGAAGGCGAGAGTGAAGGAGAAGAGTAATGCTCATCCTAACCGTGGAGTGAACCGATTTTGCAGCAGATGGCGGGCGAGCGTGAACAATGCCACGAAGATTGCGGCGGCCAGAATGAATACCCATCTTCGCCAGGCATTTCGCTCATCCGCGGGTGAAGCGAGGCGGGGCGCGAGTATTGCTCCCAGCGCAAGGCCGCAAACCAGTCCTCCGATGTGCGCTGTGTTGTCGATCACCGGAACAATGGCTCCGAATACCAGGTTATAGGCCGCGAAGGAAACCAAACTTTTCAGAATGGGCTTCAGGACTCGGCGTGGTACGGGCAAGTGCCCGAGATAGAGCGTGGAGATCAGCGCTCCTGCTAGGCCGAAGATCGCTCCTGACGCTCCCGCACCTAGGCGCATGGGATGGAGGCTTACGCTGGTAAGACTTCCTGCCAGACCACAGAACGTGTACGCCAGGAAATAGGTCCAGCGATCGAATATCTGTTCCGCCAATGCGCCTAGGTTCCACAGACACCACATATTGAGTAAGAGATGGACGATTCCAACATGCACGTACGTTGAAGTCAGCATTCGCCACGGCTGATCAGTAAGGTTGTGCGAGCCGTAGTTTGCGCCCCAGCGGATCAGGTCTGGGTCATTGGGCTGGGCGGCTGAAACGCCGGAGAAAACCATCGCAATAAAAACCGCCGCGTTGATGCCAATGATGAGCGATGTCACCGGCATCTTCGCGAGGGTTAGGGAACGCCGCGATGGAAGCGGATTTTGCCCTGGAGAACGCGAGGCAATTGCCGCCCGGCATTCGGGGCAAATGCTCTGCGGATCGTTCATCTGCGGCACTTCCCGGCCGCAACTTATGCAAATTGGCATCGGAATAGTTTAAGGCACGCTTCAGTCCGCTACTGCCTCGGCAGGCACGAGCGCGTCTTGTTTCTTGGTTACGCTTGCGCTGGTCACAAGGACCACCGACGCAATCACGACCGCACTGCCGGCGAGGATATAGG
>Ga0075434_100003244_pt1 | contig 14526 bp, 12 predicted proteins | sample RhiMethybrSRZTD3_FD_75298 | JGI IMG/M metagenome (GOLD analysis project Ga0075434, IMG submission 75298) | Populus rhizosphere microbial communities from Tennessee, USA - Rhizosphere MetaG P. TD hybrid SRZTD3 | ecosystem: Host-associated > Plants > Roots > Rhizosphere > Soil | place: USA... | reverse complement strand
CGACCCCCTCGGGTCCCTCGTCGGCGAGATACTGGGCGTAACCCACGGCCGCCACCGCCTGCTCCAGCGCCGTGGCCGGATCGGCCGCGGCGTGGCGCGCCCGCAGGTCGTCGATCAGGGCGGCCACGCCGGCGAACGCCGCTCGCACGTTGGGCCGCAGATCGGCGATCCGCTCCGCCACACGGGCGGCCTCGAGCAGCGGCTTGCCCCACTGCGTCGCCGCGCGCACCAGCGGCGCGAACGACGCGTCGCCGATGCCGCGCCGCGGCACGTTCACGATGCGGGCGAACGCCTCGTCGTCCGCGGGATTGGCGATCAGCCGGAGGTAGGCAAGCACATCCTTCACCTCGCGGCGCTCGTAGAAGCTCACGGCCCCGACCAGGCGGTACGGGATCCCCCGGAACCGGAACGCCTCTTCCAGTGGCCGCGACTGCGCATTGGTGCGGTACAGGACCGCCATCCCTTCGTACGCCACGTCGCCGTCGGCCGCCCGGCGGCTGAGCTCGCCGGCGAGCCACTCCGCCTCGTCCCGCTCGTCCGCCGCGGTGAGCAGCGTGACGGGCTCCCCGCCCTGCTCGGCGGTGAACAACGTCTTGCCCAGCCGGCGGGCGTTCTCCGCGATGACGCCGTTCGCCGCATCGAGGATCACCTGGGTGGACCGGTAGTTCTGCTCGAGCTTGATCAGCGTCGTGCCGGGGAAGTCCTGTTGGAACGACAGCATGTGCCGCACGTCCGCCCCGCGCCAGCCGTAGATCGCCTGGTCGTCGTCGCCTACCACACACAGGTTTTTGTGTCCGCTGGCGAGCTGCTTCACGAGCCGGTACTGGGCCGCATTGGTGTCCTGGAATTCGTCCACCAGTACGTGATCGAACCGCCGCTGCCAGTACGCCAGGCGCTCGGGACGCTCGGCGAACAGCGTGAGTGGGAGCAGCAAGAGATCGTCGAAATCCATGGCGTTGGCCTGGCGGAGCGCGGGCCCGAGCGCTGCATAGATCTCCGCCGCCACGCGCTCGAGCGGACCGTCGGCGCTCGCGCCCAGCTCTTCGGGGAGGAGCATGCGGTTCTTCGCACCCGAAATGATGGCGTGGATGGCGCGCGGGGGATTGGCCTTGGGGGAGTGACCGCGTTGCTCCAGCAAGCGCTTGATGAACGATTCCGAGTCGTCCTGATCGTAGATGGTGAAGTTCGGCCCGAACCCCAGCAGGGCTGCCTCGCGCCGCAGCAGGCGCGCGGACAGTGAGTGAAAGGTCCCGATCCACAAGCCGCGCGGATCGGCGCCGAGCAACGCACCCACCCGCGCGCGCATCTCGCCCGCCGCCTTGTTCGTGAACGTGACGGCGAAAATGCGCGACGGCGCCACGCCGCGCTCCCGGATGAGGTATGCGATCCGGGCCGTGAGGACGCGGGTCTTGCCCGAGCCCGCGCCCGCCAGCACCAGGAGCGGGCCGCCGGGATGGCGCACCGCGGCGTCCTGTTGCGGATTCAGCGCCAGGGTCACGTCGCGCTCACGAGCGGAAATTCGAGCACGAACTCGGCGCCCTCCCCAGTCGGCGCCGGCCGGTACACCAAGCGGCCGCCGTGTTGCTGCTCGACGATGCGACGCGCCAGGGCCAGTCCGATGCCCCAGCCCCCCGGCTTGGTCGATACGCCCGGCTCGAACAGCTGAGCTCGCACCTCCGGGGGCACGCCGGGACCGTCGTCGCGGACGCTCAGCCGGGCGGTGCGGGCGGCCGCATCGACCGCCACGTCGATCCGCCCGCCACGTCCCGAGAGCGCGTCGATCGCGTTCTTGATGACCGCCTCGAGCGCCCATTCGAGCAGCACCGGATCGCCGAGGGCGGTGGGGCCCGGCCCGGTCGCGCGCAACGCGAGCGTCACCGGACTCGCCAGCGTCGGGAGCCGCGGACGGAAGTAGCTCACCACCCGCTCGGCCATCGCGCCCAGCCCCACCGCCTCCCGGCGCGCCGGTCGACCGATGCGCTCGAACCGCTTCGCCACCCGCTCGAGACGTTCCGCATCGGCCTGAAGATGCTCGGCCAGCTCGGCTCCCGTGGTACCCGGATTCTCCCGCAGGTAGGCAATCCACCCCGTGAGGCTCATGAGCGGCGTGCCGAGCTGGTGGGCCGACTCCCGGGCCATGGCCACCCACAGCCGGTCGCGCGCGGCGGCGACCTGCGAGCGGTAGGCCCACCCGGCGAGCAGGGCCAGGCACAGGAGCACGGCGCCTTCGAGCGCGGCGATGCTCGCGAACCGCCGCGCCGCGGTACCGGTGCCGTAGTGGATCGTCCCCACGCCCGGCTGGACCAGCGGAGGGTTCTCGATGTCGAGTGCGGCGATCCAGGCCCGCAGCCGCGCCATGTCGGCGCCGATCTCCGGCGGCGCGTTATCGAGCGCGGTGATGTGACCCGCGGTGTCCATGACCACGATCGCGATGCCGAGCGAGCGCACCTGGCGGGCGAGGTCGAGCAGCGCGTCGGTCGCGGCGTCGGGTCGCGGATCGTTCAGGCCGGCGAACACCCGGCCCAGCAGGCTGCTCGTCTGCCGCGCGTCGTCCCGCAGGTGGCGCGCGACCACCCAGGCGTACCAGACGGTGATCCCGCCGAGCAGCAGCGCCAGGCCCGCCACGACGGGAGGGCCGGCGCGGCGCAGCGTCGCGTTACGGGCCAACGGCGGAAGGCGGCCCGAGGCGCTCCATCCCAAGGTACGGGACCAGTGCCGCCGGAACCGTCACGGAGCCGTCGGGCTGCTGCCGCGTCTCGAGCAGCGCCGCGATGGTGCGCGGCAGCGCCACGCCCGACGCGTTGAGGGTGTGCGCCAGCTCCGGCTTCGCACCGGCCGACGGGCGGTACCGGATGTTGGCGCGCCGCGCCTGGAAGTCGGTGAAGGTGCTCGAGCTCGACACCTCGAGCCACTGGCCGACGCCCGGCGCCCAGACTTCGAGATCGTACGTCTTGGCGCTGGCGAACCCCAGGTCACCAGCCGCCAGCAGCACAACGCGATAGGGGAGCTCGAGGCGCTGCAGCACGGCTTCGGCGTGCGCGGTCATCCGCTCGTGCTCGGCCGGCGAGTCGGCGGGCCGCGCAAACCGAACCAGCTCCACCTTGTCGAACTGATGCACCCGCAGCAGTCCCCGGGTATCTCGTCCGGCGGCCCCCGCTTCACGCCGGAAACACGGTGTGTAGGCGGTGTAGGCGAGCGGCAGCGTTCCGCCGTCCATGATCTCGTCGCGATGCAGGTTCGTGACGGGCACCTCGGCGGTCGGGACGAGGAAGAGATCGTCGGGCGCCGTTTTGTACGCGTCGTCCTCGAACTTGGGGACCTGGCCGGTGCCCTGCATCGTCTCGCGCTTCACCACGAACGGCGGCTCCACCTCGACGTAACCGTGCTCCCGGGTATGCAGGTCGAGCATGAAGTTGATCAGGGCGCGCACCAGCTTCGATCCGGCGCCCACGAAGACGGGAAACCCCGACCCCGAAACCTTCGCGCCCCGAGCGAGGTCGAGCAACCCGAGCGATTCGCCGATCTCCCAGTGCGGCTTGCCGCCCTTCGGCGCCGGCTCGCCGCACGTGCGGACGACCGTGTTGTGCGAGGCGTCGCCGTCGGGCACGTCCGGGAGCGGCACGTTGGGGACGTAGAGCAGCTTCGCTTCGAGCGCTTGCTCCACGCCCTTGAGCTCCGCCTCCAGCGCTTCGATCCGCTCGCCCAAGGCGCGGCGCGCTTCGCGCACGTCCGGCGGCAACGCCCCCTTGTCTTTCATCAGGCGCGCGTCGGTCTTCGCCGCTTCATTGCGCTCGGCCTTGAGCTGGTCGAGCCGCCCGGTGAGCGCGCGGCGGCGCATGTCCAGCGCCTCGAGCTCGTCCAGCAGCCGCGTGACCGTCGCATCGCCGCGCCGGGCGAGCGCGGCGCGCACCTGCTGGGGCGAGGCGCGCAGGAGCTTGAGATCGATCACGCGACTACTGCTTCGGAAGGCCCGGCTCGAGTCCGCGGTAGCCGCAGTTCTGGTCCACCAGGATCTCGAAATCCAGACGGCGGGCCGTCGAGTCCACGCCCAACACCCGCAGCTTGGCGTACAGCGATACCGTCGCGCCGAACAAGCACTGCGTCGGTCGCGAGCGCACCAGCACGACCGTGCCCGTATCGAGCGCCAACGGCTTGTCGAAGATGTAGCCCGAGGTCGGCGCGAGCTTGATCTGCGCGAACGGCGTCGTGGAGCGCTGCAGGCCGGACAGCTGGCCCAAATTGATCGCTCCCGTAGGAAACAGCGCAGGGGCACCGAGCGAGTCGAAGTCGAAAGCGAAGTCGAAGGCGGTCGTTTGGTCCGTCCGCACGGGCAGCGCGCCCTCGAGCGTGTAGGCCGACGGCAGCGTGAGGGCCGTCCCCCGCAGCGCGTACAGCGATGCGGTGTCCACCACGTTGGTGAAGAAGGGAGCGGGGAGGCCCGTCGAGTCGCCGCACGCCGCGGCGAGCAGTGCGAGCGCCGTCGGCACAACGTGGCGCAGGGAAATTCGACGGTGGGGAGGCATTCGGTGCGGGGAAGATACCGCGCGGCGTCCAAGTGGGTCAACCCACGGTGGCTGCTTGACTTCGCTAGTTCCGATTCCTAGCTTGGCCGCCGTATGGCGACAATCCGGGATGTGGTCGAGGCGCTCGCCCGCCGCGGCGGCGTGGACGCGGTGGTGGTCGTCGGGCGCGACGGGTTGCCGATCGACGCCCGCGCCGCCGACGGCCTGGACGCCGAGAACGTGGCCGCGCTCGTGCCGTCGGTCATCAACGGGCTGTCGCAGCTGGGTCAGGCGGGGGGCCGCGGAGAATTCGGCACCGGCGTGCTGGAGTTCGGTTCGGGCCTCGCCGTGGTCTCCGTCCTCAACGCCGACGCCTTGTTGGTCGTCTTGGTGCGGCCGTCCACCAACGTGGGCCCCCTGCTCTACGACCTGCGGCGCCACCGCTCGGCGATCGCCGGGCTGCTCTGACCCGGAGTCACCCGCCTTGTCGCCCACCCGGCGGCATCTCCTCGTAGTCGACGACGAGCCGCATATCGGGTTGCTGCTGCGCCCGCACCTCGAGCGCCACGGCTACGTGGTGAGCCTCGCCCGCACCCTCGCCGAAGCACGTCGCGCGTTGCAGGCTGACGCTCCGCCCCTCGACGCCCTGCTGCTCGACCTTCATTTGCCGGACGGCTCGGGGCTCGATCTGCTGCGCGAGCTCCGTGCCGCAGCGGCCACGCGCGCGTTTCCCGTCATTGTCCTGACCGCGGAAGGCGAAGAACGCATTCTGGAAGAAGCGGAGGGCCTGGGCGCCGGGTTGCTCACCAAGCCGTTCAGCCCGAGCAAGCTCACGGCGCGCATCGCCGCGCTGCTGGGCGACGCCCCCCCGCCCCCGGTTCCCCAAGACCCGCGATGAGCGTCTGGGCCGCCATCCTCGCCGGCGGGGCGGGAACCCGATTCTGGCCGCTCTCGACGCCCGAGCGGCCCAAGCAGCTGCTGCCGCTCGCCGGCGACCGCCCGCTCCTGGTCCAGGCGGTGGAGCGGCTCGACGGGCTCGTCCCGCCCGAGCGGATCCTGATCCTCACCGGGCCGTTCCTGGTCGATCAGGTGGCCCGCGTGGTGCCGCAGATCCCCCGGGCCCAGATCTTTGCCGAGCCGCGTGCGGCCTCCACGGCACCGCCGCTCACCTGGGCCGCGCACTGGATCTCGCAACGCGACCCCAGCGCCCAGATGCTGTCGTTGCACGCCGACTGGGCCGTGAGCGACGATCGCGCCTTCCGCGCGGCCGGGCGGCAGGCGCTCGGCGTGGCGGCCGAGTACGACGTCCTCGTCACGGTCGGCGTGAAGCCGACGCGCAATGAGACAGGCTATGGATACATCATCCCCGCAAAGCCGCTGGGCGGAGCGCGGACCGTGCGGCGCTTTCTCGAGAAACCATCGGTCGCCCGCGCGGCCCTGTTGCGCCGCCAGGGCGCGCTCTGGAACACCGGGCTGTTCGCGTGGGGCGTCGCCCGCTTCCTGGGCGAGGCCGGCGCCTACGCGCGCGAGCTCAAGCCCGGCTGGCCGGCGCTCACGGGAGGCGACGTCGCGGGCTTCTTCGCCGCCGTCCGGCCGGTGGCGGTGGACGTGGCCGTGCTGGAACGCACCAAGAAGCTCGCGGTCGTGGCTGGGACCTTCGGGTGGGACGACATTGGCTCCTGGGACGCCCTGCTGCGCATCCGCACCCCCGACGCGCGCGGCAACGTGGTGGTCGGCAAGGCGACCGTGGCGGACGACGTGCGCCGCTCGGTGATCTGGTCCGAGAACGAGCACATCGCCGTGGTCGGTCTGGAAGACATGGTGGTCGTGCGGGCCAACGGCCACACGCTCGTGATGCCCACCGGCCGCGCCGAGCGCCTGAAGGAGCTCGTGCAGCGGCTGTGACCCCCCCCCACGCCCTCTACCTGCTCGATCCCGATCCCGGTCCGGCGTGGGCGCCGTTCGCGGGCGCGCGCCCGCTGTGCGAGCTGCGCGCCGGCGCGCACCTGATCCGCGAGCGGTGGGAGACGTTCGTCGGCGCCGAGACCGCCGCGATCTTCGCCCTGCCCCACCTCGCGGGGTTCGTCGAAGCCGGCGTCCCCCTCGTGGCCGCCCGTCGCCCCGTCCCCGGCCCCGCGGTCATCGGCTCATCGACCTTCGCACCGCGCGGGCTCGCTCCCACGCTCCCGAACGGCGCCTTCCGCCTCACGAGCGGCGGCGTCACGGTGGGATGGGGCGTCGGAGCGGGAGCCACGTGGGACGGTCCTCAGGCGCACGCCGCGGCCGTCGAGGTGCCGGGCGTCGTGCTCCACGGCGCCTACGACCTGATCCCCGCCCTCGAGCGGCTGCTCCCGGACGACCTTCGCGCCTTGCTGGGCGACAGTGACGCGCTGCCGGCTGGCAGCACCGTACTGGGCGATCCCGCGGCGATCGCCCTGCGCGACGCCGCCGTGGAACCCGGCGTCGTCTTCGATGTACGGAACGGTCCGGTGGTGCTCGAGAGCGGTGCCGAGGTCCGCGCCGGAACCCGCCTCGAGGGGCCCCTGTGGATCGGCGCGAACGCGCACGTGCTGGGCGGTCCCGTGCGCGCGTCGGCGATCGGCCCGCGCACGAACGCGCGGGGGGAGATGTCGAGCTGCGTCTTCCTGGGATACGCGAACAAGGCGCACGACGGCTTCGTCGGCCACTGCGTGATCGGCCGCTGGGCGAACCTCGGCGCGGGGACGATCACGTCGAACTTGAAGAACACCTACGGGCCGGTGCGTCTCGACATCGCGGGGACGCGAGTCGAGACCGGTCTGCAGTTCCTCGGGAGCCTGATCGGCGACCATGCCAAGACGGCGATCGGCACGCTGCTCAGCACGGGGACCGTGATCGGCACCGGCGCGAGCGTGTTCGACGGCGTGCGCCCGCCCAAGTACGTCCCCCCATTCGCCTGGGGCGGCGCGGGCGACCGCCGCATGGACAGGGAGGAGTTCCTCAAGATCGCGGAGCGCGTGCTCCCGCGGCGCGACGTGGAGGTGGACGCCGCCACCCGGGCCATGCTGGAGCGCATCTACGACTGGGCCACCCGCTGAGTTTTGTGCTCGGCCGGTTGCTCCCCGGCCGGGGAACGTGCACATTGCTCAGTTCCTGGTGGTGACACGCCTATGCCGCAAACCGAGCAATACCGACGGGTCGGGAAGTTCGAGCTGCACGAGCTCATCGGTGAAGGGGCGATGGGTGCGGTGTGGAAGGCGTACGACTCCGTCATCCGACGCTACGTCGCGCTCAAACTGTTGTCGCGCGCCGGCCGCCCGGCCGACGCGCAGGATCGTTTCATGCGCGAGGCGCGGGCCGCCGGTGCGCTGCAGCACCCGAACATCGTCACCATCTACGATCTCGGCGAGTCGGAAGAACAGCTGTTCATCGCGATGGAGCTGGTCGATGGCCGCGACCTGAGCTCCCTCATCGCGCTGAGCGAGCCGCTCGCGCTCGAGCGCAAGCTCGACATCGTGATCGAGGTGCTGCAGGGATTGTCCTACGCGCATGAGCGCGGGATCATCCACCGCGACGTCAAGCCGTCCAACGTCCGCATCGCCTCCGACGGGTCGGTCAAGCTCATGGACTTCGGGATCGCGCGTCTGCAGTCGGCCGACGTGACGGGCTCCGGCGCGATCGTCGGCACGCCGACCTACATGGCGCCCGAGCAGATCACCAACGGTGCGATCAGCCCGGCCACCGATATCTTCGCGGTCGGCTGCCTGCTGTACGAGCTGCTCGCGTACCGCAAACCGTTCGAAGGGGAAACGGTCCACGGCGTGCTGTACCAGGTGCTCACCACCGACCCGAAGCCGCTCCGCACCATGGCGCCGTCCATCCCCGCGGCACTCGAGCGCGTCGTCGGGAAGGCCCTCAACAAGGTGCCGGAGGAGCGCTACGAGACGGCGCGCCAGATGCAGTCGGCGCTGTTCAGCATCCGCGCGGCGCTCTCCGGGGCGTCCGACACGACCGAGCGGCTGAGCCTGCGGTGGACGCCGATCCCGTCGGCGGTGCTGCGCCTGGTGACGCACGCGCCGATCAAGTGGCGGGCGGCGGCGCTGACGGCGCTGATGGTGACCGCGCTGGTGCTGCTGTACGTGTCGCGCTCCCCCTCCCCCTTCGCCGCGCCGTTCCCCGACCCCGAGCTGACAGGGGCCACGCTGGACCAGCTGCTGACGTACCCGGTGCCGGCGCCTCTCAACACCGCGCTGGTCGCCCAACGCGACTCGGCGCTCGCGGCGCGCGAGCGCGCGCGCCGTGCCGGTGCGATGAAGAACAACGTGCCGTCCCTGATCCTCGCCGAGACCGTCGTGCAGAATGCCGAGCGCGCCCTCCGCACCGGCGACCACGCGCGGGCGGCGTCCGGCTATCTCAGCGCAATCCCGCAATACGCCAAGGCCCAGGGCGAGGCTGAGGCGCTGCGGCGCGAGGCAGAGCAGGCCATCGCCCGAGCCACGCCCGTGGTCCACGCGCTGGCGACCCGCCCCGAAGCGGGGCGCGCCGCCACCTCGCTCGCCCGCGCAGATTCACTCTACACAGCCATGGATTACGTGGTGTCCCGGCTGGCCGCGCTCGACGCCGAGCAGGTCGGTGTGGCCGCCGGCGTCGCGCCCCCTTCGCCGCAACCACCGGAGGCCCGCGCGGCGATCGCGGTCCTGCTGCAGGACCTCGAGCGCGCGGTCTCGAGCGAGCGGGTGGGGAACCTGCAGGTGCTGATGCCCGGCATGGCGGAGAAAGATGTGGCGGCGTGGCAAGGCTTCTTCCAGCGCTACACGCAGCTCACGGCGCGCTATGCGATCGACCAGCTGAGCGCGCGCGGCGACACCGCCCACGCCACGGTGCGGACCCTGTACATGTACGTGCCGGCCGGCGGCGGCGCCCAGCGGGAGACCCGTCTGCGCCAGGCGATTCGCTTCATCCGGACGCTCAACGGTTGGCGCATCGCGAACATCCGCGAAGCGCCCTGAGTTGGGGCGCAGCATGCTGCGGCCCTACAATCAGTCCCAGGCGCGCTCGGTGGGCGGCGGCGGCGGTGGGATAGCCACGGAGTCGGCGCGGGCGGGCGCCGGCCCCACGCGGCGCAGGGTTACCGGCTTCTCCAGGTCGCCACCCGAGAGTGTGAGTTTGTCGCCGTCGAGCTTCATACCGTAGACCTGCCAGACTCCATCCCCCAGCGTCAGCCACAGGCTGTCGCCCACCACGCGCCAGCGTGCCACCTGATCGCCGAATTGCGCGGAACTGTCGCTGCGCACGATGATGTTGCGAATTTCGTCTTCCGTCTTGGCCTGCCATTTGCCTTCGAGACGGGCCCGCGGACCCGCGCCGGCATGAACCGTCTGGGCCGTCTGGGCGGCAAGACCGGGAGCGAACCCGAGCAGCAGGATGAGGATGCGAGCGAGTGCCACCATTGTGCTAAAGAAAAGATACCCCGGAAAGGTGAATGCGGAGCGGTGCCTCAGCTCGCCGGCGACGCGTCCGCCGGCGCCTCGGGCACGGCGGCCCGCTCGTCAGTCATGACCGCCAGCTGCGGCTCCCACTGGCGCATCATCCGCACAAACGCACCCGCCAGCTCGGGATCGAACTCCGTGCCGGCGCGATCCTCGATGTACGACAACGTCTTCGACTGCGGCCACGCTTCGCGGTAGGGCCGGTGGGTGCGGAGGGCGTCGTACACGTCGCACACGTGGACGAGCTTGCTCCCTTCATGGCAGTCGCGCCGGAACTGAAACGCGGGATAGCCGTCCCCGTTCAGCATGATGTGGTGCTCGTAGGCGACCACTGCGGCGAGATCCAGGTCCTCCTCGGCGCGCAGGATGATACGCGCGCCCTCGGCGGGATGCCGGTTCATCAACGCCCGCTCCGTTTCGGTGAAGCGTCCCGGCTTGGTGAGGACTTCGAGCGGGATTCTCACTTTGCCGATATCGTGCAGCAGTCCGGCCACCCCGAACGCCCGCACGTCGCGCGCCGAGAGCCCGCGCGATTCGGCGAGGGCCATCGCCAGCACCGCGACGTTCATCGAGTGGGTCGTCGTGTACTGATCGAAGTCCTTGAGCTGCAACAGGGGGATCATGATCTGCCGCCCGCCGTGCATCGCGATCGACAGGGAGCGGACCACCGCCTCCGCCTCCGTGAGCGGCAGCGTCCCCCGCGCCTGCACTTCCTCCTGCACCCACCGTACCGCGTCCGCTTCCTCGCTCAGGGAGTAGTTGATCGTGGCGGTGGGGATCGCGGACGCGCTCGGCTCATCCCCGCCGCGCACGCCCACGGCACCAAACCGGATGCTGGAGCGGCGCATCTGGCGCGCTTCCGTCGTGTCGATGGCAGAGAGCGTGAGCCGGGCGAGCACCTCGTCGAGGAACTGCTCGAATTCCTCCCGGCTCACGGGATCGGAAAACTCCAAACGTTGAATCCCCGCAAGTGCCAGGCGCTGCCCCCAGTCCCACGCCTTGAGCTCGCGCAGCGGCAGCCGCCCGAACACGATCTCATCTCCCAGGAACGTGAACAGCGGTTGCGCCTCCGTGGCCTGCAAGTCGTTGAGCTCCCGATAGGCGTCGTCGATCGCGCGCTCGCGGGCCGGATGGCCCGGGCGATACAGGGTCATCGCCGCGAGCGCGTGCGCGAACGCGTTGAGGAAGGCCGCGGGACTGCTCAGGGCCGGCTCGCCTGTGGGTCGGCGGCGTTGCGGATCTCGCCGTCGGGCGAGGAGGCCGCGATGAGCAGGCGGTTGCGCGCCCGCGGATCCCGGCGCCACCCGGTCGCGAGCGCCGCCAGCGCGACCAGGAGCTCGGGGGACTTGACTGCCAGTTTCTCCCGGCCGAACAGGGTGCGGCCGCCCGCCGTGATCTGCAGCAACGTCTCGAGCGCGGCCGGCGCCTTGGTGTACCCCAAGCAGCGCACGGCGAGCGCGCGCAGGTCGCTCGCCAGAGTGCGATCCGTGGCGCGATTCACCAACAAGGGCACGGCGGCGTCCGGGCAGCCTTGCAGCGCGACGGCAATGCTCAGCGCGAGGCGCAGCGTGCGTGGGTCCTGATCGCGCAGGCCGCTGACGAGCGCTTCGTCGCGCTCGGCGGGAAGCTTCAGCTGCAGCTTGACGGCCTGCCAGCGCACCCGCGCGTCGGCGTGGCGCATGTATGACGCGGCCGAGAACCCCGCCGGCGGCGGCCCCAGTTCTTCGAGCAGCGCGAGCAGGTTGCGCGTCACATACCAGCGGCTGTCGTCGAGCCGTGTGATCACGACCGGCGCGATCTCGGCCCCCATTTTCGCCAGTTGTGCGAGCAACCCGCGCCGCGCCCCCCGCGACTCCGCCGCCGCGAGGGCATCGAGCAGCGGTGGCGCCGCCGCCGGGCCCACCAGCGGCACGAGTCGCTCCAGCAGCTTGAAGTCGATCGGCTCGCGGGCGACGATTTGCTGCACGGCGGCCGCCGTGGCGATCTGCGCGCGGACCGTCGCGGCGGCGGCGGTGTCCGCCACCCCACCCTCCAGCGCGTCGAGCAGCTGCGCCAGCCGGCCCTCGGCGACCACCCGATCGACCGCGGCATGGAGTCGCGGCCCCAGCGTCCCGATCTCGAGCGCCATGGCGACGAGACGATCCGGCTCGGTCGCATGGTGATCGGTGCGCGGCGCCGGCGCCGCCGGCGCGGCCCGCGCCATGCGCTGCAGCGCCACGCCGTACGCGCCAGGAGTCGGATCGGGGAGCGTCCACCCGGCCAGCAACCGCTGGACCTGCTCCCGCAGCGCCGCGTCCGCTTGCGGTCGCACCGGCGCGGCGCCCGCCTCGGCGTGGACCGCCAGTTTGGACAGCAGGCGCACCAGCGAGTGTGAGATGGTTTCGTGCGACGTCTCGGCCGCGGCCTTGAGGAGATCGAGCACCGCATCCACGGCCATGCCCTCGGCCGCGTCGGCGACGAACTGGCGCCGCTGGGCGAAGTCACCTCCCATCCCTACCAGGCGCTGCAACGTTTCGGGCTTGAGGGTGCGAATGAGCCGCGACGTCCGTCGCCGCAGCGCCGCGGCCTCCGCACTGCCCGCGGTCTTGAGCTCGGCGGCGATCTGCAACAGGTAGCCAACGATCACCTGATCGTAGCCGGTGGCCTCGGCTTTCGAGTGCGCGTCGATCGCCTGCGCGATGACCGCTGGTTCCGTGGGAGTGGGCCGCGTGTCTTCCGGCGCTGTGGCGAGGGCCGCCCGAGCCAAGCCCACCCACAACTGGGCGGCGCGCGCATCCCCCTCCCCGGCCGCGGGGCCCTCCTGGTCCGTCAGCTCCAGCCGCTCGTACGTGAGCGCGTGGAGCTGCACGTGGGGCCAGGCCGTCAGGCGGTCCCGATCGCCCAGGCCCAGCGGCTGCCCCGTCCGCTCGGCTTCGATGGCGAGCGTGCGGAGCGCATCGGCCACTTCCGTCTCCTCCACGCCTCTGCGAAACGTGATCGCGCCCAGGTGGTGGCGATGCAGCCGGCCCGCCAGCTCCCGCAACACGGGGTGCTTGGGGTCGGTCGCCACACCCTCGATCACCAGCTGGTTGCGCGCCACGCCAAGCGAGACGGTCGCTCGATCCCCGAGCAACAGCGCGGCGCGCCGGGTCACGCCCGCGGCCGCCGGCGCGAGCGACGGATGCCCTTCGGGATACATGGCGTGCTTGTGCAGGGCGATCGACAGTTCGATCAGGAAATCGGCGAGGTCGCGTGACAGCGTCGCGCGCTCGCCGGAGGGCGCAGGCATGAGGCCAAAGATACTAGGACCGGCAACGGCGAGACGCTGTTGCGTCGGCGCGTCTACGGGTTAGTGCGTCCCACTCATACCGCCGCCTCCCGCCAGATACGGCGTGGACCAGTCTATGAGGAAGGTACCACGACACTTCGAGCAACGGGCCTCGACCACTGGGTGCACCAACGGTGCGCGGTGCGTGCAATGGGGGCACACGCCGTATGACTGGCCCCACTCCGCTGCGGCGCCGGCCACATCGCTTGGCCGCTCGACGATCGTCCACCGGTCGGGCCGGACGCTGACGAATTCCAGATACTCACGGAGGACGGTCACGGGCTGGTGCTCGACGTCCAGGATGACCTGGCCGTCCGCCTCCCGGATCACGCGATACCACGCGCCGCGCCGCAGCCCAAGGTGGAGATCGGTCTTCAGACGCGCCCACGACAGTTCCGGCACTAGGGCATCTCCGTCCAGGAGTGCGCCGACAGTACAACAACTCTTCATTATGTAACATATAGATGCTATATCATGTTTAGTTGTAACATCCGACCTGACGGGTGGCCGGCGAACCGGCAGAATCCTTAAAACCCTCAAAATGGCCACCCAAAACGAGAACGCCCCGGGAACTCTCCCCGGGGCGCCCCCGTGCGTCTGTGCGTCTAGTTCTTAGTACATCCCACCCATGCCGCCGCCACCACCGGGCATCGGCGGCGCCTTCTCCTTCTCCTTCTTCTCCACCACCACGCACTCGGTCGTGAGCATCAGCGCGGCGATGGAGGCAGCGTTCTGCAGCGCGGTGCGGGTGACTTTGGTGGGGTCGATGACGCCCGCCGCCACCAGATCCTCGAACTCGTCGGTTTGGGCGTTATAGCCGAAGTTCTTCTCCTTCGACTCCTTCACCTTCCCGACCACGATCGAGGCTTCCGCGCCCGCATTCTGGACGATCATCCGCATCGGCTCCTCGAGCGAGCGGCGCACGATGTCGACGCCGATCTTCTCGTCGTCATCGGTCCCCTTCACCTTGTCGAGCACTTTCTGGCACCACAAGAGCGCCACGCCGCCCCCGGGCACGATGCCTTCCTCGACCGCCGCGCGCGTCGCGTGCAACGCATCCTCCACGCGCGCCTTCTTCTCCTTCATCTCGGTCTCGGTAGCCGCCCCGACGTTGATCACGGCGACGCCGCCCGCGAGCTTCGCGAGCCGCTCCTGCAGCTTCTCCTTGTCGTAGTCCGACGTGGACTTCTCGATCGCGGCCTTGATCTGGGCGATGCGGCCCTGGATCTCGACGTGCTTGCCCTTCCCA
>Ga0075434_100003243_pt1 | contig 14529 bp, 8 predicted proteins | sample RhiMethybrSRZTD3_FD_75298 | JGI IMG/M metagenome (GOLD analysis project Ga0075434, IMG submission 75298) | Populus rhizosphere microbial communities from Tennessee, USA - Rhizosphere MetaG P. TD hybrid SRZTD3 | ecosystem: Host-associated > Plants > Roots > Rhizosphere > Soil | place: USA... | reverse complement strand
TTGCGCATCGCGTAGTTCCCCTCGTGGCACGCGTACTCATACAGAGCCGCATCGGTGCTGCGCGTCAGTGAGATCAGCAGCGTCCACGGCTTCGTCCACGTCTGCGGATCGTCGACCGTCGCCCTGTAGTCGAGTGCGTTCTCGCCGGTGCGAGTGAAGCGCTCGGTGAGACGCATCGCCTGACTGTGGTAGCCCGGATCTCCGGGATAGCCGGCACCGTTCGATCCGATCGCCACCTTGTCGGTGAAGTTCGTCGTCTCGACGACGAGCGTGTCGCCTTCCCAGCGTCCGCGCGAATCGCCCATGTACATCCGGATGACCGCGGCGGGATGCGGGCGCCCATCGAGTGGAATGACGCGGCTCTCGTGAATCATCTCGTTGCGGAACACCACGTAGCCCGGCGCCTGCACGATTTCGTTGCCGTTGCTGTAGATCACCGGGATGACCGACCCGAGGACGCCGCGGGTGATGCAGCGATAGTAGATGTTGAGATCCTCGAACGAATCGGCTTCACCCCGCCACTCGCCGGTGTAGCCGCGACCGCCTCTCGCTTCCTTGCGGCGTCGTTCGGCCTCGGGCGTCAGCGCTGGCAGACGTCCGTTGGGCGGATCGATGATGAGCGACGCCTGTCGCGTCGGCCTCCCGCGTTCCACCCAGTGAGACGGGCCACCGATGCCCCCGCCGCCATCACTCGGCCTCACGAAAAGCTCTGCGTCGGACTTGGCTTGCGCCGCCGCCTGTGCTTGTCTTCGCGCGAATTCTGCTTCGGTGAGTTGCGTGCGTTCTCCGAAGTCGGCGGGCCGCTGCATCGGCACACCCATGTTGCCTGGCCAGAGCCCTTGAAGATCCGGATCGCCCCACGGCGTACGCGGCGGCGTGTAATGACTTTGCGCGAACGTGGGAATGACGACGGTGAGCGCGATTCCGATTGCGGCTAGTCGACCTCTCATTCGGGCCTCCACGCGCGCGAGCTGCGGCGGCCACAGGGTAACTCACAACGAGAGGGCGGGCCTGGCAAGATCCCACAGGACTGCGAATCCCGGTGAGATCTTGCTCAGGGTTATGAAGTCGCGTCTTAGGGACGGGGCGAACCGGGCGACGCCGGTCCATCCGGTGCACCGGGCGCGCGCGGTGCGGTCGGATCGCGCGGCGACGTCGGATCGGGCGATCCCGGCGATGTCGGCGCTCCAGGGCTCGGCGAACGCGGTGAGGTCGACGGCGAAGGCGACGACTTCGCACTGACGTCGATGCTCGTGGCCATGTTGCTCTGGCCGTCCTTCTTGTAGTTGATCGTCACCTGCGAACCGGTCGCCGTCGACAAGCCGGCGACGTTCTTCGACGACCCGCTCACCTTGGTGTCGTCGTCGTACTTGAACTTCATCTCCGATCCGGTCGAGGTCTTCACCGTGATGGTCTTCGACTTCGCATCGACGTCGGTGACTTCACCGATCGCGACGGTCGAGGCCTGCGATGAACCAAGCGCCGGTGACGATGGGCTGGGTGATCGCGGAGAAGTCGGAGATGGAGCGCTCGTCGATGGCGGCTGCTGAGAAGGCGAATCTGCAGCAGGGCCGTCCTGGGCGCGTGACGCCTGCACGCCAACAGCGGCGACAAACGCCAGTGAAGCGAGACTCACGAATACACGTTGACCAAATTGCATGTGTTGCCTCCTCGCCCGGACTTGGCAACCACCGTACCAATCAAAGGCTCTGCTTTGAGATCCCGAGCATCGTCCTTCGCCAGTGTTCGATCTCGCTGGGTGCACGAGTCGCGACGCCTGCCGCTCTACGGACCCTTGAGGAGAATGAAAATCGAGCCCTCGCGACCGGATCGCGCTCCGGCTGGCAGCTGATCGGAGGCGGGCGCTCACGTCCTGCGGCGGGTCCGAGACAACCTCGCGCGTGGCGAGCGGCTCGTCCGTCGTTCAGGGCATCACCTGGGTAGAAACCGGAGGGGAACTGTATCCGGGAGAAACACGGCCTTTGACCCGCGACGACCGACGGAGTGGTCTTGACAACGAGAGGGAATGAACGCGTCGAGTTGCGACGCCACTGCGAGAGTCCCCGATGCCATTCCGCGGACCGCCCCGACGTGCTTGGCAGTATTACGCGATTGCGAGCATCGATATTGCTTAGGGGTTCTCCCGGAGAGCGCGATGCACGCGAGCCGCGACTTCAATTCCCGACGCGCTGCCGGCCATGTAGATGTGAGCGAACTCATCCTGGATCGTGGACGCTCGACCGGCGACACCGACACCAGTGCCGATGGGCTCTCGCCGCGTCCACGGTTGTTGCGCCGTCGCGGAAGGTTCGCGGTCGTCGCGCTCTTCACACTCACGATCGCCATTGCCGTCGCGCTCGGTGCGCTGCTCGTCGTTCCGCTTGGCTGGAGCGAGCAGGCCGTCGCCGGTGCCGTGCTGATCGCCGGCGCACTTCTGCTTTCGAGCCTGTCGCGATCACCGGGGATCACCATCGCGCTGATGGCCGTGTCGATGTTCGCGACGATGCGTTATGGCTATTGGCGCGTCGTGCAGACGTGGGCGGGCGTGACGAGCGCCGGCCACCTCTATCAGTGGGACACCGTGTTCGTGTTCCTGCTGCTCGCGGCCGAGTGTTATGCCTTCGTCGCGCTCGCGCTCGGATACTTCCAAACGCTTCGTCCGCTCCATCGTCCACCGGCGCCGCTCACGACGGCACCCGAGAGCTGGCCGACCGTCGATGTGTTCATCACCACGTACGACGAGCCGCTCGATGTCGTGCGAGCCACCGTGCTCGGCGCACTCGCGCTCGACTATCCGCAGGACAAGATGAACGTGTTCGTGCTCGATGATGGACGACGCCAAGAGTTCCGCGAGTGGACCGAGCGAGTGGGCGCGCGCTATCTCACCCGCAACGACAACGCTCACGCGAAGGCGGGCAACATCAACGCGGCACTCGCGCAAAGCACTGGCGACCTGGTGGCGATCTTCGACGCCGACCAGGTGCCGACCAGGTCGTTTCTGCAGCTGACGGTTGGCTGGTTTCTGCGCGACCCGCGGCTGGCGCTGGTGCAGACGCCGCAGCACGTCTACTCGCCCGATCCCTTCGAGCGCAATCTGGGGCAGTTCCGCAAAGTGCCCAATGAGGGGGCGCTGTTTCATCGCCTCGTTCAGGACGGCAGCGATCTGTGGAACGCCAGCTTCTTCAGCGGCTCGTGCGCGGTGATGCGCCGCGAGGCGCTCGAGGCGATCGGCGACATCGCCGTCGACACCGTCAGCGAACACGCGCATACCGCGATTCGCATGCAGTGCCGTGGTTGGAACACCGCCTACATCAACGTGCCGCAGGCGGCAGGGCGCGCCGCAGACAGCTTGTCAGCGCACATCGGTCAGCGGATTCGCTGGGCGCGAGGCATGGTGCAGGTGCTGCGCCTCGAGAACCCGTTGTTCTGCCGCGGCCTGTCGCTGGCGCAGCGCTTGTGCTACTTCAACGCCACGACACACTTTCTGTTCGCCGTGCCGCGGCTCATTTTCCTGACCGCGCCGCTGACCTACCTGTTGTTTGGAATCGTGAGCATCTACGGCTACTCGCTGGCGGTGTTTGCCTACGCCGTGCCGCATCTCGTGCTGGCCTACCTGACGAACGCGCGCGTGCAACGCGGGTTCCGCTCGGCGTTCTGGAACGAGATCTATGAGGCCGTGCTCGCGCCGTACGTGCTGGTGCCGACGCTGCAGGCGTTGGTGCGTCCGCGGCACGGGAGCGCCACCGTCACTGCCAAGGGCGGCATCGTCGAACGCACCTACTTCGATCACCGGATTGCGCTGCCATTCATCGTGCTGATCGGATTGAACGTGGCCGGCCTGGTGCTGGCGTATCAACGCTTCGTGAGCGATCCCGCGCATCGGGATGCGGTGATTCTGTATGGCTTGTGGACGATCTACAACACCATCATCCTGTCGGTGGGGGCCTCGGTCGCGCGCGAGCGGTGCCAGCGTCGCAGTGATGTGCGCGTGGACGTCCGTGTCCCGTTGACGCTGGTGACGCCGGACGGTCATCGCGTGTCGGGCGTGGCGGCGCAGCTATCGAGACATGGTGCGACCGGCTGGTTGGAGACGCCGCTCGTCTCGCCGATGCGCGCGGACGTGTTCGTGCAGCTCGATGCGCACGGATCGCGATGCGCGATCGACGCACGAGTGGTGTCGATCAGAGCAGGGCGCGAGGTACACCTGCTGTTTCCGCGATTGACGACCGCGCAGGAGCGGTTTCTGGTCGATGCGATCTACTCGCGACCCGAGGCATGGCTGACCGCCGGTGCCGACGTGCAGGATGACTCGCCCTTGGGCAGTCTGTGGCGTGTGACCTGGCTGTCGCTGCGCGGCCTCGTGGTGATCGCCGGCAGCATGTTCACGCGTCCTCGTCCGGCCCACAAAGATGCGCCAAGCCGCAAGCGCGCGCATGTCACTGCCGCCTCGATCGTCGCAGTGGCGTTGCTCATGCCGGGCGAAGTAGTGGCGAACGATGTGGCCCTACTGCCGAGGCCCTTCTTCGAACCGGAATCACGCGGGGCGTGGCAATTGCCGGTGATTTTCTGGGCCGTGCCCGACGTCGACGAAGTGAAGGCCGCTGCAGTGGTCGCGTCGTGGTTTGGCCTGGCCTCGGATGTTCGCGGCGTTCGCTTTCCAGTGACGATCGGCGCGCTGCCTGCTGGTAACGTGGTCGTGATCGCGAGACGAAGCGCGAGCCTCGATCGGATGCTGTCGTTGCCGCCAACGCCCCGGATGCTGGTCGCCGTTCGCGACAATCCGCTCGATGTCAACGGCAAGGTGCTCGTCATTGCCGGCGATCGGGCGCAAGACGTGCTCGCTGCGGCGAATGCGCTCGTGAATCGGGATAACTGGTCTGCGCCTCACGGCGATACCTTGGCAATTGGATCGATCACGGTTCCCCGGCATGAGCAATATGACTCGCCGCGCTGGCTGCGCACGACGAAGCCGGCCCTGATCGGTCGCGATGTCAGCGACGATCGCATGAGGCTGGCCCATCGCGTACCGCTGGACGTGTACTTTCGCCTGCCGCCCGATCTCTATCTTGCGGCACGTGAGTCTGTGCCGCTGCGGCTTCGTTTCCGCTATGCGGGCGTCGGCGAACACGCCAACGCAGCGGTGCGCGTGCGGCTGAATGCACACGACGCCGACAGCATTTCCCTCGCGCCAGCAGCGGACGCGGTGACGCGCGACGAGATCGTGCGTCTTCCGACTCAATGGCTTCGCCCCTACTCCAACATGTTGACGATCGCTGTCGACTTCGGCGACGTCAAAGCGCCGGCCGCCGTGGCGCAATACGCGTCGATCGATCGCGAGTCGTCGATTGACCTCCGTGGTCTTCCACACTCGGTCGTATTGCCGCGTCTCGAGCTGGTGACGGAAGCCGGGTACCCGTTTACGGCGTGGCCAGACCTGTCGGGGACGGCCATCGTGTTGTCGGAGACACCGACCGTCGCCGAATACGAGACCGTGTTGAACATGGTGGGTTTCTTCGGCGCGCAGACCGGCACCTCGGCCACCGGAGTGACTGTTGTCGATCCCACCCAGGTCGAGCGCGTCCGCGACGACGACCTGGTGGTTCTGGGTGGCCCGCTGACGCAGCCGCTGTTGTCGAAATGGGCGTCGCACATGGCGCTCGGATTCTCAGGGGACGAATCGGCGATCAACAGCGTTCCCCGATGGCAGACATGGCTGCACCCGCAGTGGCCGTTTCGTCTGGAGGATCGAGAGCGGTTGGCTCGGCTGGTCGGTGCAGGGTACGGCTTCGATGCCGTGCTCGAGCATTTTGTCTCGCCGTATCGACAGGATCGTTCGGTCCTGGCCATCGTGGGCGGCGACGACGCCGGTGCGACCGCCGCGGCGACGTTCACCACCGAGCGCAGCGGGCCGATCTACGGCGGCGTGGCGGTGGCGCGCAACGGACGCTTCGAATCGTTTCTCCTGGGCGTCACGGCGTATCACGCCGGCCGCGCCGATCGATCCGAGCGCGCGTTCGTCCTGCTGCTCGAGCACTACTGGCTGATTCCGATCGTGGTGCTGGTTGGCGCCGCAGCGATCGGCGCCATCGTCTACGCCGGCGCTGAACGGATCGCCGCGCGCCGGCTGGCTGTCGGCGGCATCTGAACGTTGTCTCGGCCTCTTCCGGCACACATAATCCGTCTGTGTGACCGACACGAAGCAATCTGAGAAGGACTACCTGAAGCGCACCGGCTCGGACGCATGGGAACGGATCAAGCCGTTCTCGCCTCCGGGTTCGGACACGCTCGATGACAGCGCGCACATCCTGCACGATTTTGCGGCAGCGATGCTGACGCTCAAACCGTCGCCCGACGATCTGATTCTCGATCTCGGTGCCGGCGCCTGCTGGTGTTCCGATCTGCTGGGGCGCCTCAATCGCTCGGCCGTCGCCGTCGATATCTCGCACGACATGCTGGCGGCGGGTCGCGCCCGCCCCGGGACTTCGATTCGCGCCGTTGCCGGCGACCTGGAATCGCTGCCATTCAAGTCGGGCGTGTTTCAGCAGGCGATCTGCATGAGCGCCATCCATCACGTACCGGGTATTCCAGCCGCCGTACGTGAGATCGCGCGTGTGCTCGACGCACGCGGCGTGGCGCTCTTCTCCGAGCCGGGCCAGGGTCACGCCGACGCCCCGGTCGCGACTGCGGCGATGCGCGACTTCGGTGTGCTCGAGCAGGAGATTCTGATCGGCGATTTCGCGCGGGCGTGCCGCGACGCCGGATTTGCCGACGTCCGCGTGAAGCCGCTCGCCTACACCGTGGCCGGCTTCGATTTAACGCTCGAGGCCTGGGAGGACTGGACGCGCCTCGCACACTCGAAGCGGCCGCAGCGCGCGCTGGCAAAGATCGCGCGTGCGTTGACCGAGCTCGTCGGCCTCGGCAAACGCGGGGCGCTGTTCGAGGACACGCTGGCGCTGTCGCTCGTGCGCACATTGCGGCCGATCATCGAACGCCATCCCGTCATCGTCGCGTCGAAATCCGCAGCGGCGCCGCGCGACGCTGAGCGATGGCGCGCGGACCTTCGCGTAGAGATGGCCGATCGCGCGAAGGCCGGCGCGACACTGCCCGTTGTCGTCCATGCGCGCAACACTGGCGCGGCGGCGTGGAGGCCATCGACGCCATCAGGCATCGGACACGTGACCTGTGGCATCCAGCTGCTCGATGGTTCGATGCGCCTCGTCGGCCGCGACTACCTGCGCGTGCCGCTGCCGCGCGCGATCGATCCAGGCGAGTCGATCGCGTTGAGCGTCGAGTGTCCGATGCCCGCGGCGCCGGGTCAGTACGGATTCAAGATCGATCTGGTGGCTGAAGGGATGACGTGGTTCGAGACCGCCGGATCGCCGGCGGTCTCGCGGTCGGTGATCGTGATTTAAGACTTCTTGAACGCTTTCGCCGCGAGGAAGAGCGCCGCGGCGATGATCACGTAACCACCGGCACCGATCGAGATGGCGTCGAGCATTTCGCTGGTTGCACTCTGCGCCACGTCCCGGAAGATGCCGCTGGTCGGGCCGATCGTCCGTCTGATATCCCACCACGTCGCGATCGGCGTCAGCACCAGATAGGCGAGCGGCGCGGCGTTCAGATACTTCGCACGCACGTCGGAAAGATACGGCGCAGCGAACGGCGCCGCGATCGCGAGCAGGCCGATCAGGCTGAACAGCCCATGGCTGCTTTGAACGCCGTTGCTCAAGTTGTTCATGCTGAAGCCGAGGAACTCCCAGAACGTGAACGATCGCGAGCTGAAGAGGATGCTGAGACTCGCCGCGGGCAGAAAGAACCACGCCACCCACAGCACGACGGTCGCGGCAAGTGTCGTCGTTCCCATGCGTGCGGCAAGCGCCCCGATGCCCTGACGCGCCATCTCCGCTGCCACTTTGCCCTGCTGTTGCGCCACGTCGCCGATCTGATTGAGCCGCTCTTTCGCGAGCTGCTGTGCGTCGACGACAGCGATGCGCATCACACTGCCTGATGGATCGAGGTCGACGTCGACCGCCATGTTCGGCTGCGGCGCCACCGCTGACTGCCAGCGGCCCTCGAGCGTGAACGAGGTCTGGCGCCCGTTGGCGAACAACAGTCCCGGGGTGGCATCGGGCACCTTGATGATCGTGCCTCGCACGCGGGTCGCGATACCGGCTGACATGTCTACCTCCTCACGCATCGAACAGTTTCGCCGTTCAGCGTGCCCGACGAGATCGGTGCGGTCGCTCCTACTTCTTTTTGGCGCCGAGAATGTCGCGGATCGCATCGGTCGCCTTCTTGATGTTCTCGTCGGTCGTGGCCGTCGGTTTGGCTGCCGTGCCGGCTGGGGCGCCGACAGGAGCGCCGCCCATCGTGATGCCGGTGAACGTCATGCTGTTCTCGCGAATGGTCTGAATCTGCTGTCCGTTGTAGAGCACCGCGAGCTCGGAGATCGTCATGACGTACGTGTAGTCGACGCCCATCGGTTTGTTCTGCTCAGTGATCGCCCGCGACTGGCTGAACGTCGCCGCACGCGATTCGCCGGGCCGCAGCACGAACTGCGGATCGGCCTTGCCGGGGACGATGATGCCCATGCCTTTCACGTCCGTCGGATTGCTTGGCACGTAGCTGTTGCTGAAGTTATCCGACAGATGTCCCGATCTCGACGCGTAGGCCAGCACGATCGGCTGGTTCGTCTTGTTGCGGAACCGGATGTTCATCTCGACAACGTGCCATGGATAGGTGAGCTTCACGATCGACGGCGTCGTCTGAACGATCTCGGCGACGAAGTTGCCAGCGTCGTAACAGCGCGGGCGCCCGCCGCAGAGGTCGTCCAGTGCTGGTGCCGGTCCCGCCGGTGCGCCGGGGACAGGCGCGGTGGTGCCGCTGCTGACGGGAGGCGCAGCGGCTGCGGCGATCGACCAGTCCGCAAACGTCAAGCTGTGCTCACGTGTCGTGCGGATCTGCTGCCCGTTGTAGAGCACTTCGAGTTGAGCGATCGACAGGTTGAAGGTGAACGTCTGGCCCATTGGCTTGTTGGTCTCACGCAGCTCGCGCGCCTGCATGAACGTGGCAGCGCGCGCCTCGCCTGGTTGAAGCGTGAACTGCGGGTCGGCCTTGGTCGCATCGACCTTGCCGATGCCTCGCGAGTCGTCTGGATTGCTCGGCACGTAGCGGTTGCTGAAGTTGTCGACGAGGGCGCCCGATCGCGCGATGTATCCGAGCGCGAGCGGCGCGTTCGTCTTGTTGCGGAAACGGATGCTCATCGTCATGACGTGCCAGTTGTAGGTGGCCTTCGTGATCGACGGCGTCACTTGCACGATCTCGGCGACGAACGGGCCGGCGTCGTAGCAGCGCTGAAGACCCGCGCACGCGTCGACCTGCGGCGCGGCAGGCGCTGGGGGTGCGGCAGGTCGAGGCGCCGCGCTCGAGATCGCTCCGCTTGGCGAAGCCGCCGCACCGCTGCCAGGGATCAGACCCTTGAGTTGCAGTGCGTGTTCCTGGCCGAAGCGATACTGGCCAGGCGCCACTTCGCTCACTTCTCGAACCGTCAGGTCCATGTCCCAGGAGCGCTGGCCGATGATCTCTTTGCCATTCCAGCGCCACACGAGCTCAAACCGCGTATCGGAGGCTTGACCAGGCGCCACCGTGAACTTGGGATCGAACTGAGTGCCGGCAATCTCGCCGATGCCGCGCACGCTGTCTGGCGAGTTGATGACGTAGCGATTGCCGGCTTCGTTGATGGCGACCGCGTTGGTGCGCACGTAACCGAGAATCAGCGGCCGCGTCGTCTTGTTGACGAAGCGCACGGTGGCGCTCACGATCTTGGTGTTTTGATCGTACTGGCTCGTTCTGAAGTCGGTGACGCGCGCTGCGAACGCGCCGACGTCATCGCATCCCGGCTGGTTGACGCAGAGTGATGGCGGTCGGGCGCCGGCGGATGCGGGTGTCGGTGCCGGCGCGGCGCCGCGCGCGGTCTGCGGGGCCGCCGCGGGCGCGCTTTTGGCCTTGGCAATCAATGCGGGCGTCACACGACCGGGACAGAGTGTTTCCCATTGCGACGAGATGTAGAGGCCGTTGTCGGTAAGGTTGGTGGGAACGACCTTGCCCTCCGAATCGCGCCAGCGCGAGCGTCCGGCGCCGATGTCGTTGGCACTCCATAGGCCGTCGAGCGTGTATGTCTGCTCTTCGCTAGTCGTGATCGTGCCGGCCGTGCAGTCGGCGCTGGCGCGAAAGATCGTGTTGGCGTATTGCGTGTTCTTCTGCGTGAGACACGCCGCGGCGTTCGTGTAGTACTGCGCGTGCTCGGAACAGTACGCGTTGAGGTCTTTGGGCATCATGCGCGCTTCCGCTGTCGCGCTCGCGGTGCCCACGCCCTTCAGCGAGGTGATGACCGGGCTCGGTTCTTCATGATCGGCGCTACTGAGCCAACCTGTCTGGGCAACGCCCGCCTGAGCACTCGCGGCGGCAGGCAGCAGGAAGACAGACGCGACACCGAGAACTCGAATCAGGAATCTGCAAGACATGATGTGGTCCCTCGCGCGGGTCGAGCCGCGCTCAATGCTGTCCGCCGCTCTACTTCGAGACTTTCTCTGCCCAGGCTGCGTCGAGAAGCTGCAAGGACGCGATTGCGTTCTCGAGCCGATTCGCGCCGATCGATGAGATGTCCTCGTCGTACGCGACCGATGCGGTGAGCGCGTCGACGAACGAATCGGGTTTGTTGAACACCGTGCCGGGGATGCCGGGTCCCCAACTCAGGGCCCCGCGTCCGCCCGATAACGGTCCGTATTTCTGCAACAGGGCCTTCTGGAAGACGTTGACGTCGAAGTTCGACGGGAACATCCGCTCGACGCGCACCAGGCGAATTGTCTCGCTGGCGTCGTAGTAGGCGGTGACGCACACCGCGCCCGGCTGCGGCCGCGTCTTGCGGTTGGTGAATCCGCTGCGGCATCCGAGGCTGTTCACTTCGATCGCGCCGGCGAAGCCTTTCGCGCTCGCCGTCATGTGGCCGGGGGTGACCTTGCCGAACAGTCGCGTGAGCGTCGCTTCCATATCCTTCTTGCTGCCGCCGATGCGAAGGCCGGCGACGTCGGTCTTCGAGGCATCGAACCCGGCAAACTTCGGACCCGCACCGGCCGCGACGACCTTCGGCGTGAACAGCACCTCTCCCGATCGATCGAGCGCACGCGCGGACGTGATCTCGGCGCGGACCACGAATCCACCGCTGACCGCGCCGGTGGGATCGCCTTTGCCGATGATCTTGAAGTGGACTTCGTTCTTGATCTGCCGTCCGAACGAGTTGAGTCGCGCGTCGAACTCGCGCGCCTGCTCTTTCGGCATCGGAATCGCGCGTGCGCTGGCGGCGTTCGCGAACACCAGCCGGTACTCCTGGCTGAACGCCCGGAAGGGAATGTAGGAGCCGGGCGTGAAGAGCTCGATCGAGAACTGGCTGTTGGTGTGGTCGTAATCGGCGATGCGATCGTCGATCGTCAGCGTGAACTCGTGCGAGACATCCATCGATGCCAGCAGCGAGTCGAGCCGCTTCTGCTCGGCCGCGACGACATCGGGGCGATCGAAGCTGGTGGCGCGCAGCGCAGCCTGCGAACGCGATGCGACCGTCTGCGTGTCCAATCGATCGCCGGACACTTTGTGATAGGTCAGTGCAGCGGTCTCATCGTCGAACCCGTCCGACTGCGCCGAGAGCGCCGCGAGCATGACGAGCAGCAGCGCGGCCGACCAGCAGACGACGTTCGTCACCGTGACGCGGGAATGTGGGGTGTGCATCGTCATGGCTGTCCTCACTGCCGCTCATGGACCATGACGCGTTCGCCGCTCGAGAACCGCAGCTCTGCGCCTTTCCCGCTGGACACCATGTCCGCGGTCAAACCACTTGGGAACGTGATCGTTCGCCCGCCATCCGCCCCGCTTTTGGTTGCGAGGGTGGTCATGCCGGCGTAGATCTCGTTGCCGTCCACGACCATCACGTGGACGCCGTTGACGAACGCGACGATGGAGCCCGGCACGGCCGTCCGATCCGCGGGGGCCTGGATTTCCCAGATGTCGCCGCTTCGCGACGGTGGGGCGGCCACCGCGCCCGGCGCGCCCTTATCGGCTCCGCCGCATGCGGCGCCGGCGGCCGAAACCAACAGAATTGAGCGCAAAACTGCCGTTCTGAATGTCTGCATGTGACCTTCCTGGAGTGGCCGTCACCTCTGCATTGCGCAGGACGCGCACGGAAACCGTCATCGGATACACTTCAACCTCTTCCGTACGGGGTGCGGGGGCAGGGCGCGACGAACTGGGGTCAGGCTGTGGACGTGCAAGGGAACGAGCCGGGAGAACCCGCACTCGACGAGTTGTTCAGCGCTGCATACGAGGAGCTCCGTCGTCTTGCATCACTGGTCCGGCGCGACGATCGGAACGCGACGATGAGCCCCACCACGCTCGTCAACGAAGCGTTCCTCAAGCTGGCGGCCGCGCCTCGCTTCAGGGCGCACTCTCCGCTTCACTTCAGACGCATCGCGGCCCGGGCCATGCGACAGGTGCTGGTCGAAGCGGCCCGGCGCCGGCACGCGACCAAGCGAGGCGGCGGCGCGGTGTTCGTCACCTTCGACGAATCGCTCGGCGAGCAGCTGGCGACCGCCCACGATCTGCTGGCCCTCGACACGGCGCTCGAAGCGTTGGCGCGCATTCAACCGCGACAGGCGGAGATGGTGGTGTGCCGCTTCTTCGGCGGCTTCGAGGTCGTGGAGATCGCGCAGCTGCTCGACGTGTCCGAAGCTACCGTGCTGCGGGACTGGCGCGCGGCGAAGGCCTGGCTCGCACGAGAAATCAAGTCGGGGACCTCACGTGGATAGCGCGCGATGGGAGCGGATCCAGTCGCTTTTTCACGATGCCGTCGATCTCCCTGAATCGGATCGGCGCGCGTTTCTGAGCGTGGCGTGCAGTGGCGATGACGCGCTGGTCGATGAGGTGCTCGCGTTCATCGACGAGGATGCGCGCGGCTCCTCGCTGCTCGATCGTGCCATCGGTGACGCGGCGGACACGCTGCTCGGCAACGATGCCGCGATTCGCGAGATCGGCCCCTATCGCATCGTTCGCGTCGCCGGCGAAGGCGGCATGGGTGTGGTGTTCCTGGCCGAGCGCACCGATCTCCACAGCCAGGCCGCGATCAAGATTCTGCGCGATGCATGGCTGTCGCCGGCGCGGCGCGAGCGCTTCGCGACCGAGCAGCGGACGCTCGCGAGCCTCAATCACCCGTCCATCGCACGCCTCTACGACGCCGGGGCGCTCTCCGACGGAACACCGTGGATCGTCATGGAGTATGTCGACGGTGTGCCAATCACCGACTACTGCCGCGTCCATTCCCGATCGATACGCGAGCGGCTCGAGTTGTTTCACGCGGTGTGCGAGGCCGTTCAATACGCGCATCAGAATCTCGTCATCCACCGCGACCTGAAACCGTCGAACATCCTCGTGACCGCCGACGGTCGCATCAAGCTTGTCGACTTCGGGATCTCGAAGCAACTCGATGGCGCGGGCATCTCGATCGACCAGACGCTCACAGGCATGCGGCTGATGACGCCGGCATACGCCGCGCCCGAACAGATTCGCGGCGAGCGCGTCGGCGTACGGACCGATGTCTATAGTCTTGGCGTGATCCTCTACGAGCTCGTCACCGGCCGTCTGCCGTTCGATCTGTCGACGCGCACGCCCACCGAGGCGCAGACGATGATCGTCGAGCACGAGCCGGCGCGGCCGTCGAGCCTCGCGCGGGCGGACGGATCGTTGCTCGCCGCGCTCGGCCGTACCGCTCGCAGCGACATCGACGTGCTGTGCCTGACGGCCATGCACAAGGATGTCGCGAGGCGATACCAGAGCGTCGAAGCACTCGGCCGCGACGCCGGCAACTTCCTCAGTGGCGAGCCGCTCGAGGCGAGGCCCGACGCGATCAGTTATCGGATCGGGAAGTTCGTCGGCCGTCATCGGCGCGGGCTGGCAGCGGCCGCGGCGGTGCTGGCGCTGACGATCGGGCTCGTCACGTTCTACACCGTGCGCCTCGCGAGCGCGCGCAACGCCGCGCTCATCGAAGCGGCCCGCGCGCAGCGGATCCAGGGGCTCATGCTCAACCTCTTCACCGGCAGCGACGAGGCGGCCGGTCCGGCCGAGGATCTGCGCGTGGTATCGCTCATCGATCGAGGCGTGCAGGAAGCCGAGTCGCTCAGGGCCGATCCGGCGGTGCAGGTGACGATGTTCCGCACCCTTGGTGGCATCTATCAGTCGCTCGGTGATCTCGGAAAGGCGGATACCCTCCTGCGCCGTGCGCTCGAGGAACGGCGTTCGCTGTTCGGCGCCGATAGCGCCGAAGTGGCCGAGAGTCTCGTGGCGCTCGGATTGTTGCGCATCGGACAGGCGAAGTTCGAAGATGCGGAGCGCTTCGTCCGCGACGGCCTCGAGATGACCAAGCGGCATCTGCCGCCTGGCGATCCCGCGATCGCGCGAGCCACGATGGCGCTTGGCCGCGTGTTCGAG
>Ga0075434_100003242_pt1 | contig 14529 bp, 16 predicted proteins | sample RhiMethybrSRZTD3_FD_75298 | JGI IMG/M metagenome (GOLD analysis project Ga0075434, IMG submission 75298) | Populus rhizosphere microbial communities from Tennessee, USA - Rhizosphere MetaG P. TD hybrid SRZTD3 | ecosystem: Host-associated > Plants > Roots > Rhizosphere > Soil | place: USA... | reverse complement strand
CTCTTCGAGGCGGCCAACGGCGGCACGCTGTTCCTCGACGAGATCGGCGAGATGTCGCCGGCCATGCAGGTGCGGCTGCTCCGCACGCTGGATTCGGGCGAGGTCCGGCGGGTAGGCGAGGAGCGCGTCTTCCATGTCGACGTCCGCGTGGTGGCGGCCACGGCCAAGGACCTCGCGCGCGAGGCGGGCGACGCGCACTTCCGGTGGGACCTCTTCTATCGCGTGAGCACCATCGTGATCCCGGTGCCGCCGCTGCGCCGGCGCCGCAGCGACATCCCGATGCTGATCGAGCACTTCCTCGGCGTCCACACGCGCAAGGGCAAGGCGCTGCGCTTCTCGGCCGATGCGGTCGAGCGCCTGATCGACTACGGCTGGCCGGGCAACATCCGCGAGTTGCGCAACCTCGTCGAGCGGCTCCACATCCTCCACGAGGGCAGCGAGGTGCGCGCCGCCGACCTGCCCGCCGAGTTCAGCCGCGCGGCGGGCCCGTCCCCGGCATCCGTGGCGATGCCGGCCGCGCCCGCCGTCGCGTCGTCGGCGCCGTCGGAGCCGGCCGGCGTGCTGGTGCCGCTGGCCGAGGTGGAGCGCCGCCACGTCGAGCAGGTGCTCCAGGCCACGGCCTGGAACAAGGCGCGCGCCGCGCGCGTGCTCGAAGTCGACATCAAGACTCTGAACAAGAAGATCCGCGACTTCAAGCTCGCCCCGGCCGACTGACGACCGCGGTCGGGAGGCCCTCCCGGGGCCCGGGAGGAACTCCCTGGACCCGCCGATTTGTCGTTCTTCCAACGCTCGTATTTCCGCGGTATTGAGCGGCGTCTCGCGTGGCATCTTCGTTGCCCTACAAGAGCACCATGAAGACGACGCGCCCCCGCTCCGTGGAGCTCTCGACGTCACGCCGCAAGCTGAAGACCTCGCCCGCCGTGTCGCTGTGGCGGCCCGAGATCGTCCTGGCGACGTCTATCAAGACCCCACCAGCGCGCCGCGCCGTCGTCCTGGCCGAGCCCGCTGCCCGGCCCCACGCGCTCCGGACCCAGCTCGGCGTGACGCGGTCGCTGCTGGCGTCGCTGGACGAGGCCGGGGAGACGCTGGGCGCGGCCGCGGCCGACGCCCACGTGCGCGCTGCCGATGCCACCACCACGCGCGATCGTGTGTCGGCGACCTTCGCCGCCTATCGCGCCGAGGCCGCCCTTGATGACGTGCTCACCGGCGCCTGGCGTCGCGTGTCGGCACTGATGGAAGAGCGAGGACTGCGATGAGCCCGACGAGCCTGAGCCCGGCACCGCGTTCGAACGTCTACTACCTGGCGCCCTCCGAGCCGGAGCCCGCGCGCCGGCCGCGCCTGTCCGCGTCGCTCGTGCTGCGGCTGCGTCTGCTGGCCTTCTGGTGGCGCCTGAAGCTCACGGCCGCCGAGACCTGGGACGCGCTGCGCCGTTTCGGCCGGCCCGATCTGCAGGAGGACACGGCGGTACTCGAGCAGCGTGCCGACATGATCCTGTCCGCGCAGCCCCGCTCGCTCGGGCCCGCGCGCATCATCGATCTGGACACCGCTCGCGTGCGTCTGCGCGGGTAAGCGTTCGTTCGTCGAGGGGAACCCTGGCAGGGTTCCCCTCTTCCCCTCCGATTTCTTCTCGCCCCCTTCGGATCGCCCGTTTGACACGCGTGTCGGGGCGCCAGTACAATCCGCGCGCTTAATGCGAACGATTACCAAGACGAGCGGGGCGGAGGCGCTCCGCGCCACCGGCAGGCGGCTGACGCGGGCGCGGCGGGTCATCCTGGAGGTCGTGCGTGCCAGCAAGGCGCACCCCTCGGCGGCGATGGTGTACGGCGACGTCCGACGCCGGCTGCCGCGCGTGAGCCTGGCCACGGTCTATCGCAATCTCCGGATGCTGGCGGCCGAAGGCCTGCTGACCGAGCGCGCCGGCACGGCCGGCATGCGGTTCGACGGCAACACGACGGCCCACGACCACTTCACCTGCGTGGCGTGCGGCCGTATCGACGACGTGCCGGCGGCAGGACCGCGTCTCGCCAGCGCTCCCGTCCCGGCCGGCTTCGAGGTGCTCTCGCGACGGACCGAGTTCTATGGCCGCTGCGGCCGCTGCCGGCGCCGCGCGGCGCCCCACAACTAACTAACCTCCCCGGAGGGGAAGGGGGAACCCTGCGAGGGTTCCCCTTGAAAAGGAGCAGGCCATGGCAGGACGAAGCCTCAAGGGCAGCAAGAGCCTCGCGAACCTGAAGGACGCGTTCGCCGGCGAGTCGCAGGCCAACCGCCGGTATCTCTACTTCGCGCGCGTCGCCGACATCGAGGGCTTTCCCGACATCGCGGGCCTGTTCCGGGACACCGCCGAGGCCGAGACGGGTCATGCCTTCGGCCATCTCGACTTCCTGAAGGAAGTCGGCGATCCCGCCACCGGCGAGCCGATCGGCAAGACCGAGGCGAACCTGAAGGCCTCGGCCGCCGGCGAGACCTACGAGTACACGCAGATGTATCCGGGCATGGCAAAGATCGCGCGCGAGGAAGGCTTCGCCGAGCTCGCCGAATGGTTCGAGACGCTGGCCAAGGCCGAGAAGTCGCACGCCGGCCGGTTCAACAAGATGCTGACGCAGATCGCCGGCAAGGAGCCCTCGGACGCGATCTGACGATCCCGTGTTCGACCTGACGCGTCCGCAGTTCTGGGACTCCGCGGCCGTGGAGACGGAGCTGCGGCGCGTCTACGACATCTGCAACGGCTGCCGGCGGTGCCTGCCGCTCTGCCCCTCGTTCAAGGTGATGTTCGACCGTCTCGACGTGGACGCCGTGGACGGCGACGCCGAGAAGCTGCCCACCGCCGACCTCAAGGAGGTCGTCGATCTCTGCTACCAGTGCAAGCTCTGCTTCAACCACTGTCCGTACACGCCGCCCCATCGCTGGGCGGTCGACTTCCCGCGTCTGATGCTGCGGGCGCGTGCGGCGGAGGGCAAGCGCGCCGGCGTCTCGCGGCAGGACCGCATGCTGGGCAACACGGCGCTGGTCGGCACGCTCGGGTCACTGGCGGCGCCGCTGTCGAACTGGCTCAACGAGCTGAGCGTGCATCGCGCGTTCATGCAGTGGATCGTCGGCATCCACCGCAAGCGCACGCTCCCGCGCTTCCATCGTCCGACCTTCAGCACCTGGTTTCGCCGCCGCCGCAAGACAGGGGGGGGCGGCGCGAAGAAGATCGCGCTGTTTGCGACGTGCACGGTGGAGTACAACGCGCCGGCCATCGGGCGGGCCGCGGTGGCCGTGCTCGAGCGCAACGGGGTGGACGTGACGCTGCCCGAGCAGCGGTGCTGCGGGATGCCCTATCTCGATGGCGGCGCGGTGGACGAGTGCCGCGCGCTGGTGCGCGACAACGTGCGAACGCTGGCGGCCGCGGTGCGTGAGGGGTGCCAGATCGTCTCGCCCGGCCCGACGTGCAGCTACATGCTCAAGCAGGAATATCCGTGGCTGGACGGCTCGGAGGACGCGCGTCTCGTGGCCGCCAACACGCGCGACCTCTTCGAGTACCTGGCCCAGCTCCACGCCGAGGGCAGTCTCGACACGCGCTTCAGCCGTCCGGTGGGCCGCGTGACGTACCACGTGCCGTGTCACCTGCGCGCGCAGAACATCGGGACGAAGTCGGCCGACGTCCTGCGCATCATTCCCGGCGCACACGTCGACGTCGTCGAGCGCTGCTCCGCGGTGGACGGCACCTGGGGCTTCAAGACGCAGTACTTCGAGCTGTCGCTCAAGGTGGCGGCACCGCTGTTCGAGGCCGTGAAGGCCGGCGCGCCCACGGTGGCCACCGACTGCCCGCTCGCCGCGCTCCAGATCGCGCAGGGGACCGGCGTGGAGGCGCGCCATCCCGTCCAGATCCTCGCCCACGCCTACGGGCTCGCCGACGCATGAGGCCGATCGGCGCCGGCGAGATTCTCAATCTCTACGACTACGAGAAGGTGCGCGAGGCGCGCCGGCAGGCCGTCATCGCGCTCAAGGCCGAGCGGCGGGTGGCGGTCGGCCGCTACCTGTCCTTCGTCTTCGAGAACCGCGACACCGTGTGGTTCCAGATCCAGGAAATGGTCCGCGCCGAGCGCCTGGTGGACGAGGCGAAGATCGCCGACGAGATCGCCGTGTACAACTCGCTGCTGCCGCGCCCGGGTGAGCTGGCCGCCACGATGTTCATCGAGATCGGCGAGCCGGAGCGCATCCAGCCGGTGCTCGACGCGCTGCTGGGCATCGACACCCGCGACTACGTGCGGCTGCACGTGGGCTCGCACGTCGTGGTGGGCGTGTTCGAGGCCGGGCATTCGGACGAGGAACTCGGCAAGCTCTCGGCCGTCCACTTCGTGCGCTTTCCGCTGCCGCCGGCGGCGCGTCGCGCGTTCGCGGAGTCGGAGGTCGCCCTCGTCGTCGAGCATCCGAACGAGCGCGGGCGCGCGGTGCTGAGCGCCGCGGCCCGGCGGCGGCTCGCGGAGGACCTGGCGTGAGGCGTGCGGTCCTGGCCGGCATTGCCGTGCTTGCGCTGGCGGGCTGCGGACAGGAAAAGCTGAGCCCGGAAGCCGAGCGCGGCCGTACGGTCTATACCAGCCAGTGCACCGCCTGCCACGCCTTCGATCCCTCGCAGCCGGGGGCGGTGGGACCGGAGATCAAGGGCTCGTCGCGCGAACTGGTCGAGGCGAAGGTGCTGCGCGGCACCTATCCCGCCGGGTACAAGCCCAAGCGGCCGACCTCCGTGATGCCGCCCCAGCCGCAGGTGGCCGGGGACATCCCGGCGCTGGCCGCCTACCTCAAGTAGCCCGGCCCGCAGAGACACCAAGGCCCGGCGCGAGGGCGCCGGGCCCCGATGACATGCCGGGCCGCGCGTCGATGTCTAGCCGAACAGCATCGCCAGCACGACGTAGAGGATCGCGGTCAGGATGAAGCCCGCCCAGAAGGTGCCGCTCAGCGTCGCCAGGATCTTCTTGCCGCCGCTGGCCGGCGCCGCCGGCCCCACGAGGGCATTGACCTCGACCAGAATGATCACCACGGCGAGGAGGATCAGCGCGCCCCACTTCGCGCCGCCGGTGGCCGGATTGGCCATGCCCAGGTGCGAGGCCGCGCCCATGAAGAACAGCATCGGAATCGACAGCATCGTGTTCGTCCGCGATGCCACGCCGGCGCGGGCGCCGCGGGCCGCGGCTTCGGGGACCGCCTGCCCGCCGGTGGCCACCTGCTCGGCCGAGCGCATCACGATCTGCTGGTTCGGCCAGATGACGAACCACACATTCGCCCACATCGTCGACCCGAGCATGCCGCCGAAGAAGATCTTCCAGCCGTACGAGGTCGCGGCGAACTCGCGCAGGCCGCCGTACCGGGCGAACGCCACGTGCAGGATGTAGAGCCAGCCGGTGATGAACGTGAACATCGCGCCCCACCGGAACCACCACAGCGCATTGTCCAGCAGGCCGCCGCGCACGATGCCGCTGCGTACGGGGGGGTTGTCGGCCACGAACTTGCTGCCGAAGAAGGGGGTCTGGACGAAGTTGAAGTAGTACAGCATGCCGATCCAGGTGATGCCGGCGAGGAAATGGAACCACCGCAGGAGAAACAGCCAGCCGTCACCGCTGAGTAGGCCCATGGCCCCTCCTCCTAGTCGAATGATGGACTACTCGTCATCGTCCTCATCGTCGTCGTCGTCGTCATCCTCGTCCTCCTCGTCGTCGTCGTCCTCGTCCTCCTCCTCCTCGAGTTCGGCCTCCAGGTCGTCCTCGAGATCGTCGTCTTCGTCCTCGTCGTCCTCGTCCTCGTCGTCGTCTTCGTCCGTCAGCTCGTCGCCGTCCAGGACGGTCTCGTCCTGATCCTCGGCGAGATCATCGTCCTCGTCGTCCTCGTCGTCGTCGTCGTCGTCGTCCGGGTCTTCGTCTTCGAGCTCGTCGTCTTCGAGGGTGCCGTGGACGGCAGCATCATCGTGCCAGGGTTGCGTACGGAACTGCATGTGAAGATCCTCCGAGCCGTACCCGGCCAGCGTATGAGCAGCGGAATCGTGGGTCCAAATTCCGTGGCGGAGTATACAGCAAACATTCGGCCACCGACATCTTTCGCCGCCGCCGGAAGGACCAGTCGCTGGCGGGCGCGATGTCGGTGGCCGGGCGGGATGTGCTAGTGGGCGCTTGCTGTCGCCGTGCCCGCCGCGCGCGGATCGGAGACCGTGATGTTGTTGCTCTCGTCGAGCTCGGCCTGCTGGCCGAACGCATCGACGACGGCGATCACCCGATATGGATCGGGCACGACGGTGCCGGCCGGCACGATCACGGTCGTGATCACGCTGCTGCCGGGGCCGGGGGCCAGACTTGGCAGAGCGCGGGCGCCGAGCAGCACGTCGCTGGTGTCGAAGGTGCCGTCGGCCGACAGGTAGAAGCGCACGGTGAAGAGTCCGGCCGGGGCGGGTCCGAAGTTGGCGACGGTGTGCGTGATGGTCAGCATGCGCCCGGCCGTCGCGCCCGCGGGTACCGACAGTGCTGTCACCCGCAGATCCGGCTGGTACGCGATGACTGTCATGGGGGCCGACGTCGCCATGATGTTGTTGCCTTCCTGCGTCTCGGTCTGCTGGCCGAGCGCGTCCACGACGGCGATGATGCGGTATGTCGACGGCACCGGCGTGTTGGCGGGGATGGTGACCGTGGTGACGGCGCTGCTGTTGGCGCCGGCGGCCAGGCTCGTCAGCGTCCGCGAGCCGAGCAGGACGTCGCCCGAGTCGAGCGTGGCGTCCCCCGAGAGATAGAAGTGCACGGTGAAGGCCGTGGCGGGCGCCGGGCCCGCGTTGCGCACGGTGTGCGTGATGGCCAGTGGGCGTCCGGCGGCGACCGAGGCCGGCACGCCGAGCGCCGTCAGCATGAGATCCGGCCGGTAGAGGCTGATCTCGACGACGGTCGAGGACACCAGCGTGTTATTCGCCTCGTCCGTCTCGACCTGCTGGTCGAGGGCGTCGGCCACCGCAATGATGCGGTAGCTGGCCGGCGCCGAGGTGTTGGCCGGGATCGTGACCGTCGTGACCGCGGTGCTGCTGGCGCCGGCCGCCAGGCTCGTGAGCATTCGCGCGCCGAGGAGGACGTCCCCGGCGTCGAGCGTGCCGTCTGCCGAGAGGTAGAAGCGCACGGTGAAGGCGGTGGCCGGCGCGAGCCCGCCGTTACGGACGGTGCTGGTGATCGCCAGCGGGCGGCCGGTGGCGCCCGTCGTTGGCATCGTGAGTGCCGTCAGCATGAGATCCGGGCGATAGAGGCTGATCTCGACCGCGGCAGAGGACACCAGCGTGTTGTTCGCCTCGTCCGTCTCGACCTGCTGGTCGAGAGCGTCGGCCACCGCGATGATGCGGTAGCTGGCCGGCGCCGAGGTGTTGGCCGGGATGGTGACCGTCGTCACCGCGGTGCTGCTGGCTCCGCCGGCCAGACTCGTGAGTGTCCGCGAGCCGAGCAGGACGTCACCCGCGTCGAGCGTGCCGTCCGCCGAGAGATAGAAGCGCACGGTGAAGGCGGTGGCGGGCGCCGGACCCGCGTTACGCACGGTGCTGGTGATGGCCAGTGGCCGGCCGGTCGCGCCCGCGGCGGGCATCGTGAGCGCCGTCAGCATGAGATCCGGGCGATAGAGCGTGATGCCGACCGGGCCGGAGACGGCCGTGTTGTTGTCCTCGTCGAGCTCGGTCTGCTGGTTGTCGGCATCGACGACGCCGATCACGCGGTAGGTGGCCGGCGCCGACGTCTCCGCCGGGATCATGACGGTCGTCACCGCGGGGCTCGAGGCGCCGGCGGCGAGGCTCGTGATCGTGCGGGCGCCGAGCAGCGTGTCGCCGGAGTCAAGCGTGTCGTCGCTCGACAGGTAGAAGCGCACGGTGAAGGCCGTGGCCGGCGCCACGCCGCTGTTGCGCACGGTGTTGGTGATGGCCAGCGTCTTGCCCGTGGCGCCCGCAGTCGGGACCGAGAACGTGGTGAATGCGAGCTCGGGACGGAACAGCGCGACGGTCATCGCGGCCGAGACACCGACGTTGTTGCTCTCGTTGCGCTCGGCCGCGGCATTGGCCTCGTCCACGACGGCGAGCACCCGGTAGGTGCCCGGCTCGACGGCGGCCGGCAGGGTCAGCATGGTGGTCGCCGCGCTCGTCCCACCGGCGCCCATCGCCGCCACGCTGCGCGAACCCAGCAAGATGTCGCCCGGCCCACGCGTGGTGCCGGTGGAGAGGTAGAAGGTGAGCGGGGCGCTCGGCGATGGCTGCGTGCCGACGTTGCGCACGGTATTGCTGACCGCGATGGTGCCGCCCGTGCGTGTGCTCGTGGGAGCCGTGAGCGTGGTCACTTGCAGGTCGGCCAGGCTGCGCGGCTCGAAGGTGCGTACGAACGTTTGACCGCTCGATTCGATGTCGGGCGCCTCGATCCACGCCACGCTCGGCACGCCGGCCGCGTCCACCGTGATCCACGGCGTGTGGTCGCGCTTGGCCCCACCCGAGATCCCGGTGCCGGTGCCGGAGCCGATCCCCACTTCGTTCCAGTGGCCGGTGGTCGAGTCGAACGCCCGGACGAAGATCGACGAGTCGAGACCACCGCCGCCGGCCCACGCGGCGATCGGGCCATTCAGGCCGGGCGCGAGGGAGATGTCGAAGAGGGCGGAGGACCTGGCCAGCTCGCCGGTCGCCGAGCCGAGGCCCTGCCACGCGGTGCCGTTCCAGCGGCGCACGTACATGCGGCGCAAGGCATCGACGTCGCTCGTCTCGCCCCAGCCGAGCACGGGCGCGCCGTCGCGGGCGATGATCACGTACGGCCGGTTGAGGCGGTTGATGAAGCCCTCCACCGACCAGCCGCCATCGTTGCTGATGCCGCCGGGGCCGCCGAGACCGGCACCCGCGGCCGTCGCCGGTACTGCCGGGCCCATCGGCACCCACGCGCCGCCGGTCCAGGTCACCGCATAGATGTCGTCGTTGATGCCGTTGAACTCCGGCGGATTGCCGTTCCGGAAATCGCTCGTGTAGACGAATGCGAGCACCGGGCTGCCGTTGCCGCGCACGGCCAGCGCGGGGCTCAGCGCGCCGTGCAGCGCGAAGTTGGCGGTGCCGTCGCCGTTCGTGAACACGAAGCTCGGCACGCTGGTGGCGCCGCCGCCCGTGCGGCCAGAGCCCACGTAGGTCCAGCCGTCGGTGGGACCGGTCCAGTGCTTCACGTAGATCTGCTGGCTGTCGAGCGCGATGCCGCTCGCCACGGTGCTGAAGTCCGCGCCCGCCGTGGGCGTGGTGTCGTAGGCGACCCAGGGCGTGCCGTCGGGGCCGAGCGCCAGTGAGAAGGAGTTGACGTTCGCGCGACCGTCCGCGGCGCTGATGCCGCCGCCGGTGGCCGAGCCGCCGATCTCCGTCCAGTCACCGGTGGCGGGATCGCGCACGAGCAGGTAGACCTCCCAGCTCGACGTGTCCAGCACGAACTGCATCCAGCCGAGGTAGATTCGCCCACCCGCGTCCCGCACCAGCTGCGGCAAGTGCCCGCCGCCCGGCTGCGCGATGATCTCCCACTCCAGGCCGTTCCAGCGTCGTACGACGATGTCGGCCCAGTCGGTATAGGCCACCACCGGGCGGCCGTCCGCGTCGATTACGATCGACGCGTTACGGTGCTCGGGCACCACGCCGAGCTCGCTGGCGCTGATCCCCGGGCCGGTGGCCGAGCCGCCGATCTCCTCCCAGTACTGGGCGGTCGTGCTGGCGACGGCGGTGGCGGGGAAGACGGCAAGGAGCGCGAGGAGGGCGGTCACGGCGCGGCGAATGGAGCGCTGGTTCACGATCGACTCCTTGTCGAAGGCAGTGGGCGACGCGATGTAGAAAAAGCAACGAGGGGACCACGCGCCCGCGCGCGCGTGGCGCACGGAGCGCGCGCCCTGTATTCACGGCGACTTGGCGCGCGTGCGGCGTCGATGCTTGAGCCGACACTCTGCAGTGAGTTGCACGGAGGGAATTCCCCACTCGGAGGCGGGCGTTGCAGGGGAAGGCGACGCGGCTGCGTGGTACACTCGGCCGTTCGCGTCGCGGCCTGCTCAGGCGGTGTAGCTCAGCGGCAGAGCAGGGGTCTCATAAGCCCCGTGTCGGAGGTTCAATTCCTCCCACCGCCACCATCCCCGTCGGGCTTTTGCCTGATCAGCGCATGACCATCGGCCAGAATTCGACCGACGAGTGTGGAAAAAATTCCGAATGGGCTCGCGGCGCCGGGATTTGATAGCGTCGTCGTCATGCTGATGCCGCCACGGAATGATGCGCTCGAGAGCCTCGGGCGGATCCTGGTGATCGACGACGAGGCCGATGTCGTCGAGGTCGTCTCGGTGTACTTTTCCGGCTCCGGCTACGAGGTGATCGGCGCCACCCAGGCCGGGGACGGACTCATGCTGGCGGATGTCCACCGGCCCGACCTGGTGCTGCTCGACATCATGATGCCGGGCATCGACGGCATCGAGGCGCTCCAGCAGTTCCGCCTTCGCTGGCCCGACATGCCGGTGATCATGCTCACCGCGGTCGCGAACCTCGACATCGCCCGCGGCGCGCTGAAGCGCGGCGCCTTCGACTACGTCCAGAAGCCGTTCGAGTGGGAACACCTCGAGCGCGTCGTCGGCGCCGCCCTCATGGCGGGATCACTGCGCGGCCGCTGAGTCTCCCGTCACGGCGTGCGGCCCGCGAGGCGTCCCACCACCGTGACCAGCGTATCGACGCCGATCGGCTTGGTGAGGTGCGCGTCGTAACCGGCCCGGAGCATCGCGTCGCGAGAGTGCTGCTGAGCGTCGCCCGTGATGGCCAGTGTTCGTGGCCGGCGTGGCCCCATGCCGCGGATCGCTGCAATGAGCCAGTATCCGTCCTCGTTCGGCATCATCACGTCGCTGACCACGACGTGAGGCATCTCCGCCTCGATCAGGCTCAAGGCGTCGCGGGCGGAGGACGCCACCCGCACGTGAGCGCCGGCGATCTGCAGCACATCGCTGAACAGATCGCGGACCGCCTGCTCGTCGTCGACGACGACGACGTCCACGCCGCTGAGCGGCTTCGCACTTCGCGTATCAGGCCTTCCGGACTGTAGACACACCACGGGTCCCTCCCTGGATGGCTCTATCCGGAGGGCTCGCCACCATGGCGCCCCCTCTTCTTCGGTAACCCGGCTGTCAGGGCTGTCGCCCTCACCCGTGGCTTTGCGTCCCAGCCTCACGACTGGTTTGCCTTTGTCGGAAGAGTCCGGACCATATCATTGGCAAGACAGGGGCCACGTACAAATCTGAGTCTAAACGCGCACTTACGTCCTGCCAGGGCCTGCGGGGATGGTTGATTTCTGTCCGCTGGTGCCGCATTGTCGACCTCCTGCCGGCACGCGAATCGATGATGTACACTCAGCGACCGTGAGCGACATCCTCGTCGAGCAGCAGGGCGCCATCGCGACCGTCATCATCAACCGTCCGCGCATGCGCAATGCGATCAGCCTGGCCATGTGGGCCGACATCGCGACGATCACGCAGGGGCTCGTGAAGGACGACTCGGTGCGGGCGATCGTCTACCGAGGGGCGGGGACCGAGGCGTTCGCCTCGGGCGCCGACATCTCGGAGTTTCCCGAGAGCCGCAAGGACATGGAGACGTCGCTCAAGTACAACGCGACGACGTCGGCGGCTTACGCGGCAGTGCGGGAGTGCCCCAAGCCGACCATCGCCATGGTCTACGGCTACTGCATGGGCGGCGCGATGGGGGTGGCCATGGCGTGCGACCTGCGCTTCGCTGCCGAGGGCTCGAAGTTCGGGATCCCGGCCGCGCGGCTCAGCATCATCTACCCGCTGGAGGCCATCGGTCAGCTCGTGGATCTCGTCGGGCCCGCGTATGCCAAGGACATCCTGTTCTCGGCGCGCACGGTGAGCGACCGTGAGGCGCTGACCATCGGCTTCATCCAGCGCCTGGTGCCGGCGGCGGAGCTGGAGCAGGTGACGCACGACTATCTCGCCACCCTCGCGGACAACGCGCCGCTGTCGGTGCGCGGTTCCAAGGCGGCGATCCAGGCCTACCTGGCCGGCTGGAACGACGACAACCGTGCGCGGCTGCGCGCGCTTCAGATCGAGGCGATGACCAGCGAGGATTACCGGGAAGGCACGCGCGCCTTCCTCGAGAAGCGGCGGCCGAAGTTCCACGGGCGCTGACGCGCCGCGTGCGGTTCGAACTCCTCAGCTCCACCCCGTTCAATCCCACCGAAGGCAGCGGCACCTGGGTCGCCATCGACGGCCTCGTGCGCGGCCTCGAGCGGTTGGGCCACGCGGTGACGTGCCGGCCGCTCGGCCGCCGCACGGGGTTTCACACGCTCGATCGCTGGCTCTACAACGCGCAGGTGGCGGCCGCGCCGCCCGCCGCCGACGTCGTCGTCGGCGTGGACCTCGATGGTTTTCTGTGGGCCCGCCGCCGGCGCGTGCGCGCGGCGGATCAGGACGGCGCGGCGGGCCCGGCGCGCGGCGTGCGGTTCGTCGTGGCGCTCAAGGGCATCATCGCCGACGAGCTGCGGAACGAGCGCGGGCTCGTGCGCGCGCTGCTGAGCGTGCAGGCGGGCTGGGAGCGGCTCAACACCGCCCGCGCCGATCGCGTGGTGGTGCCCAGCCGCTACTCGGCGTCGGTCGCCCACGCCGTGTACGGCGTGCCGGCCGAGCGCCTGGTCGTCGTGCCGGAGCCGATCGACCTCGCCGAGTGGCGCCGGCGATTCGCGGCGGCGCCGCGCCCGGCGCGCTCGGGGCCGATCGTGCTGGCCGTCGCGCGCATGTATCCGCGCAAGCGATTGCAAGACCTGCTACGCGCCGCGGCGATCTTGCGCGACCGAATCCCGGCCGCGCGCGTGCGCATCGTAGGAGAGGGTCCGGAGTCCGCGCGCCTGCGCGCGCTGCACGCGGCCCTCGGCCTCGGCGAGACGGTGACCTTCCTCGGCGACATCTCGCGCCAGGCCCTCGCCGTAGAATACGTGGGTGCGGATTGCTTCTGCCTGCCCACCGTCCAGGAAGGGTTCGGCCTCGTCTTCGCGGAAGCGATGGCGGCCGGGCTGGCGGTGGTGGCGTGTCGAGCGGCGGCGGTACCCGAGCTGGTCGAGGACCGGCGCACCGGCCTGCTGGTGAATCGTGAGAGCCCGGAGGAACTGGCCATGGCGCTGGAGACGCTGTTGACGAACCCCGGCCTGCGCGCCGCGCTCGGCGCGGCGGGGGCGTCGCGCATCACCGCGTACGATCTGGAGCCGATCGCGCGCCGCTTCGTGGAGACCGCCGTCGCATGAGCGCGGTCGCCACCACCCGGCGTTTCACGTTCTCGGCCGGTCACCACTACCGTGTGGCCGCGTGGTCGGAGGACGAGAACGCCCGGACATTCGGCCGTCTCACCGTGCCGCACGGGCACAACTACACGCTCGACGTCACGGTGCGCGGTGACATCGATCCGCGCACCGGCATGGTCATCGATCTCGGCGAGCTCAAGCGCCTGGTGCAGGAGGCCGTCATCGAGCGCTTCGACCATGCCGATCTCAACGCCGATCCGCTCTTCCGCGATCGGATCCCGACGACGGAGAACATCGCGCTCGTGGTGTGGGACCTGCTGGCCGCCAAGCTGGGCGGCGACCGGCTCGCCCGCGTGCGAGTGTGGGAAGACCCGACGCTGTTCGTGGACTATGATGGATCGTGACATGGCCAGCCGCACCGTCGAAGTCACCCGCGTGTACCACTTCAGCGCGGCCCATTGCCTCAGCAATCCGAGGCTGAGCCCGGCCGACAACGCCGTGCTCTACGGGCAGTGCGCCCGCCCGCACGGCCACAACTACTACCTCGAGGTGACGGTGGCGGGCGCACCGGACCCGCGCACCGGCTTCGCCGTCGATCTGGAGGCGATGGACCGCGCGGTGGCTTCGTCGGTCCTCGAGCACGTGGACCATCACCAGCTCGAGCACGCGCCGCCGCTGGCCGGCGTGATCACGACGGGCGAGGGGCTCGCGCGCGCCTTCTGGCAGACCCTGAAACCGGCGCTGCCATCCGGGCGTTTACGCCGTATCGCCGTCGAGGAGACGGCAAAGAATCGGTTCGAGTATTGGGGAGAGGCCTGATGCCGGATCGCGATCCGATCGAGCGCTCGGTGGAGCAGATGCTGAAGGAGCTGGGGGAAGACGTCCATCGCGAAGGCCTGGAGAAGACGCCCACGCGCGTGGCAGCCGCCATGCGGTACCTGACGTCGGGGTACAGCAAGAACCCGCACGACATCCTGAACGATGCCCTCTTCGTCGAGGAGTACGACGAGATGGTCATCGTGAAGGACATCGACGTGACCTCGCTCTGCGAGCACCACCTCCTGCCGTTCATCGGCAAGTGCCACGTGGCGTACATGCCGCACAGGAAGATCGTCGGCCTCTCGAAGATCCCGCGTCTGGTCGACATGTACGCGCGGCGGCTGCAGGTGCAGGAACGGCTTACCACGCAGATCGCCGGCACGCTCAATGAGGTGCTGCAGCCGCGCGGGGTGGCCGTCGTCATCGAAGCCGTGCACCTCTGCA
>Ga0075434_100003240_pt1 | contig 14532 bp, 12 predicted proteins | sample RhiMethybrSRZTD3_FD_75298 | JGI IMG/M metagenome (GOLD analysis project Ga0075434, IMG submission 75298) | Populus rhizosphere microbial communities from Tennessee, USA - Rhizosphere MetaG P. TD hybrid SRZTD3 | ecosystem: Host-associated > Plants > Roots > Rhizosphere > Soil | place: USA... | reverse complement strand
AGGTTGCGATCGATGCCCATCTTGCCGGTCAGGCAGAACGCGCAGCGCATCGCGCAGCCAACCTGGGTCGAAATGCAGAACGTCTGCGCGGGAGTGTCCGGAATGTAGACCGACTCGATGAACTTGCCGTCCGCCAATCGGAGCAGCAGCTTCGTCGTGCCGTCCGACGACCGCTCCATCCGCTCGACATGGGGCGTCGTGACCGTGAATTGGGACGCGAGCTGCGCACGGAGGTCTCGCCCGAGGTCGCTCATCAGCCCGAAATCGGTCACGCCGCGCTTGTGAACCCACTGGAATATCTGGCGGGCATGGAACCGCGGATGTCCCAGGTCGGCCAGGGCCTGTTCAAGCTCATCAAGCTCGAGTTCGCCGATGTCGGTCGTGAAAGCGGTGTCCATTGGTCGTGCGGCTACCGGAGCCTGCCTCGCCGAAGCTTTGGCGGAGGCGGGAAGAGACTCATTGTACTATGTCGGTCGAGCGGGGCCTTACGACGCCTTGAATCGAACGGTTTGGCCGTGGTATCATCAGAGTTTCGACAAGCCCAAGTAATTCCTTTAGTAACAATCAGTTACGGCGACGGAGCAGTTCATAGCGCATGGTTGTCCGCGACGTCCTCGACAACGGTCTCCGGCTGATTACCGAAACCATGCCCCACGTCCGTTCCGTGACGATTGGCGTGTGGCTGATGCGCGGCTCGCGGCACGAATCGGATGACCGAAGCGGCATCGCCCATTTCGTCGAGCACATGCTCTTCAAGGGAACCGACACGCGAACCGCCGAAGACATCGCGCAGGCGATCGACTCGATCGGCGGACAGCTCGACGCGTTTACGGCGAAGGAGTACGCGAGCTACTACATCAAAGTCCTCGACGAGCATCTCCCGCTCGCGGTCGATCTGCTGGCCGACATCGTGCTGCGGCCGGCGTTCTCGACCGAAGAAGTCGAGCGCGAGAAGAAGGTGATCCTCGAAGAGATCAAGATGGTCGAGGATACCCCCGACGATCTGGTCCACGAGCTGTTCACGCAGCACTTCTGGGAAGGTCACCCGCTCGGACGGCCGATTCTCGGATCGAAGGAGACCGTCGAGTCCTTTACGCCGCAGATCCTCCTGGATTACTTCCGCGGCGCCTACGTCGCGAAGAACATGATCATCTCCGCGGCGGGCAATCTCGAGCACGCGCACGTGCGCGAACTGGTCGAATCGGCGTTCGGCGCGCTCGCCTCGTCGGGCGACTCGTTATCAGCCGACGCGCCTCGGGTCGTCCCACAGGTCATCACCCGCACGAAGGAGCTCGAACAGAGCCATATCTGTCTTGGCACCAACAGCTATCCGCAGAACCACGAAGATCGATACGTCAGCTACATCATGAACACGGTGCTCGGCGGGTCGATGAGCTCGCGGCTGTTCCAGAACGTCCGTGAGAAGCGGGGGCTCGCGTACGCGGTGTTCAGCGGACTGAGCGCCTACCGGGACGCGGGCAACATCACGATCTACGCAGGCTGCTCGAACGAAGCGGTCGGCCAAGTGATCGACCTCTGCGTCGAGGAACTGCGCGGGATGAAGCGCTCGCCCGTGCCCGAGACGGAGCTCCGGCGCGCGAAGGATCACCTGAAGGGCAGCCTCATGCTCAGCCTCGAGAACACGGCGAGCCGCATGTCGCACCTGGCGCGGCAGGAGATTTACTTCGACCGCCACTTCGGGCTCGATGAGACCCTGACCGGGGTCGAGCGGGTCACCGATCTCGACGTCCAGCGTGTCGCGGAGGATCTGTTCGCCAACGGCTCGCTCGCGGCGACGATTCTCGGCCCGAACGTGCCCGACATCAATCGCGCGCGTATCGATCTCGGCTGATGGAGCGATTTGAATTGCTGAGTGATGAATTTCGAGTGCTGATTGAAGAGCTTTTCTTACCGGTGATGAGAGAACAATCAACAATCAGCAGTCGCAAATCAGAAATCCGATGATTCGCCGGTACACCCATCCGGAGATGGGCGCCATCTGGAGCGAGCAGCGCCGCTACGAGACGTGGCTCGACGTGGAGCTTGCGGCAACCGACGCCATGGCGGAAGCCGGGCTCGTCCCCGCCGATGCCGCCCGGGAGCTCCGCTCCAAGGCGTCGTTCGATATCGCGCGGATCGAAGAAATCGAGCAGACCACGCAGCACGACGTCATCGCGTTCACGACGGCGGTGGCGGAGAAGGTCGGCCCTTCGGCGCGGTGGCTGCACTTCGGCCTCACGTCGTCAGACGTCGTCGATACGGCGCAGGCTCTGCAGATGCGCGAAGCCTGCGATCTCATCGTGAAAGACATCGCCGGCCTGATGGAGGCGGTGCGGACGCGCGCCGACGAGCATCGGCGGACGCCGATGATCGGGCGGACCCACGGCGTGCATGCGGAGCCGATGACGTTCGGGCTCAAGCTCGCGCTGTGGTACGCGGAGCTGCAGCGCGATCTCGACCGCGTGCTGCGCGCGCGCGACACGGTCACGGTCGGAAAGATTTCTGGCGCGGTGGGCACATTCGCGCACCTGGACCCGTCGATCGAAGCGAGCGTGTGCAGGCGGCTCGGGCTCCAGCCGGCGCCTGTCTCGTCGCAGATCATCCAGCGCGACCGCCACGCGGAGCTGATGGCGACGCTGGCCATCACCGCGGCGTCACTCGAGAAATTTGCGCTGGAGATTCGCGGCCTGCAGAAAACGGAAATCGGCGAGGTCGAGGAGCCGTTTGGGAAAGGGCAGAAGGGTTCTTCGGCGATGCCGCACAAGCGCAACCCGGTCGGCTGCGAGCAGATTACCGGTCTCGCGCGGCTGATTCGCGGGAACGCGACCGCGGCTTTCGAGAACATCGCGCTGTGGCACGAGCGCGACATCTCGCATTCGTCGGTCGAGCGGGTCATTCTGCCGGACAGCTTCATTGCGCTCGATCACATGCTGCGGCGCTTCACGCGCATCGTGCGGGGCATGGTCGTCTATCCGGAGCGCATGAAAGAGAACCTGAACCGTTCACGCGGCGTCGTGTTCTCCGGAACCGTGCTCCTCGAGCTCGCCAAACGCGGCATCTCGCGCGAACAGGCCTATGAGTGGGTGCAGCGCAACGCGATGCGCTCGTTCCACGAGCAGAAGGATTTCAAGGAGCTGCTGCTCGCCGATCCGGACTTGATGAAGGTTCTCACGCCTTCAGACGTTGAGAAGGCGTTCGATCTGAACGATCAGATGCGCAACGTGGATACGATCTTCGATCGCGTGTTTACCTCCGTTCCGGCGTAGCGTAATGCAGCGAATTTCAGCGGGTTGCCTCAAACCAGCGGCGCGAGCGAAGAGCGAGCGCTGGCAGGCGATGGGGGTCGGGCGCCACCGCAAAGGAAAAGAATGAAAGCTCGCGTGTTCGTCACGTTAAAGCCTTCGGTCTTCGATCCTCAGGGCCAGACAATCGCGGATGCCCTGCACTCGATGGGTTACACCGGCGTCGGCGACGTCCGGCAGGGAAAGTACTTCGAGCTCGAGCTGGCGAACAAGTCGGCCGATCAGGCCCGCGCGCTCGCGTCCGAAGTGGCCGACAAGTTGCTCGCCAACCCCGTGATTGAAAGCTACCGCGTCGAAGTTGAATGAAGGCGGCAGGGAAAAAATGAAGTTTTCCATCATCGTCTTTCCCGGTTCCAATTGCGATCACGACGCGTATCACGCCGCGAAGCACGTGCTCGGCCACGACGCCGAGTTCATCTGGCACAAGGAAACCGGCCTCAAGGGGGCTGACGTTGTCGTCCTTCCTGGCGGCTTCTCGCACGGTGACTATCTCCGCACCGGGGCAATCGCACGGTTCTCGCCGGTGATGGCGGCGGTCGCCGACTTCGCGCGCGGCGGCGGGCCGACGCTCGGCATCTGCAACGGATTTCAAATCCTCTGCGAGGCCGGTCTGCTGCCCGGGGCGATGCTCCGCAACCGGGATTTGAAGTTCCACTGCGAGCACGTGTGGATTCGCGTCGATCAGACGGATACGCCGTTCACCGCGCTCGCAAAAAAGGGACAGGTGCTGCGCATTCCGATCGCCCACGGCGAAGGGAATTACTACGCGGAGCCCGATGTCATCGAAGAGCTCGAATCCGAGCGCCGCGTCATTTTCCGCTACTGCGATGCGCGCGGCGAAGCCACGGATGCGTCGAACCCGAACGGCGCGATCAACGGCATCGCCGGAATATGCAATGCGGCCCGCAACGTCGTGGGCCTCATGCCGCATCCCGAGCGGGCCTGCGAGCCGCTGCTCGGAAGCGCCGACGGCCTCGTCCTGTTCGAGTCCGTCGTCTCGGTGCTCGCCGCCCACGGCGGCGCGCGGTAGTTGCGACCCATGCCCATCGACCGAGAGGTGCTCGACCGCCACGGACTGACCCGCGAGGAATACGACCGCATCGTCCGTTCGCTGCAGCGCGAGCCGACACTCACCGAGCTCGGCATCTTCTCGGTGATGTGGTCGGAGCACTGCAGCTACAAGAGCTCGCGCGTCCACCTGCGCAAGCTGCCGACGGAAGGCCCGCGCGTGCTGCAGGGCCCTGGGGAAAATGCGGGGGCAGTCGACGTCGGGGACGGGCTTGCCGCCGTGTTCAAGATCGAATCCCACAATCATCCGTCCTTCATCGAGCCATATCAGGGCGCGGCGACAGGCGTTGGCGGCATCATCCGCGACATCTTTACGATGGGCGCCAGACCGATCGCGCTGATGAATTCGCTGCGCTTCGGCGAGATGGACGGGCGCGACGGCGCGCGCACGCGCCGCATCGTCGAAGGAGTCGTCGCCGGGATTGCGGGGTACGGCAACAGCATCGGCATTCCGACCGTCGGAGGCGAGATCGCGTTCGACAATCGGTACGCCGCGAACCCGCTCGTAAACGTGTTCTGCCTCGGCATCGCCCGCGCGGACGCGCTCGTGAAGGGCAGCGCGTCGGGAATCGGAAACCCGGTCTACTACGTGGGATCGAAAACGGGCCGCGACGGAATCCACGGCGCGACGATGGCGTCGGCGGAGTTCGACGAGAAGTCCGCCGAGAAACGCCCCGCGGTGCAGGTCGGCGATCCGTTCATGGAAAAGCTGCTGCTCGAGGCGTGCCTGGAGCTGATGCAGACCGATGCGCTCATCGGCGTCCAGGACATGGGCGCGGCCGGCCTGACCTGCTCGACCTGCGAGATGGGATCACGCGGCGGCGCCGGCATCGAGATCGATGTCATGCATGTGCCGCAGCGCGAGACCGGCATGACGCCGTACGAAATCATGCTCTCGGAATCCCAGGAGCGCATGCTGCTGGTCGTCAAGAAGGGCCGCGAGGCGGAGGTCGAGCGCATCTTCGAGAAATGGGACCTCCACGCCGCGCACATCGGCTTCGTCACCAGCGACGCGCTGATGCGCGTGAAAGATCACGGAAGGGTCGTGGCCGAGATCCCAAACAGCGCGCTGGTGGACGCCGCCCCGGTCTACAACAGGCCAACCGCACGGCCCGCGTACCTTGACGAGGTCCAGAAGTTCGATCCGTCGTCGCTGCCGCCCGTTGCACCGCAGACGGCGCTCTTCGCGCTGCTCGGATCGCCGACGATTGCGAGCAAACGATGGGTCTATCGCCAGTACGACCACATGGTACGCACCAATACGATTGTCCTGGCCGGGATGGGTGCGGGCGTTGTGCGTCTGAAGGGCACGGCGCGTGCGATTGCGATGTCGGTCGATGGAAACGGACGCTACTGTTATCTCGATCCGAGACGCGGCGCAATGCTTGCCGTCGCCGAGGCCGCCCGCAACGTGGCGTGCGCCGGGGCGACGCCGATCGGCGCCACCAATTGCCTGAACTTTGGAAACCCCGAACGCCCCGAGGTCATGTGGCAGCTCGTCGAAGCCATCGAAGGAATTGCCGACGCGTGCCGCGCGCTCGACGTGCCAATCACCGGCGGCAACGTCAGCCTCTATAACGAGACCAACGGCGAGGCGATCTATCCGACGCCGATTCTCGGGGTCGTCGGCGTCATCGACGATGCAGCGAACGTCGTGTCGCGGACGTTCAAGGGAGAAGGCGACGAGATCTTCCTGCTCGGAGAAGGCCGCGGACAGCTTGATGGGAGCGAATTCCTGAAAGTGCTGCACGGAGCCGTGAAGGGACGGCCGCCGCAAATCGATCTCGCCAGAGAGCGGTCATTGATCGCGCTGTTGACGCGTCTCGCGGCCGCAGGATACGTGCGTTCGGCGCACGATTGTTCCGACGGCGGATTGGCGGTCACGCTCGCTGAATGCTCGTTCGAGTCGGGGAGCATCGGCCTCGAGGTCGACATGCCGCTTCATGTTGGGCAAGCCCCCAATTCAATGCGGCTGACCGCGACGCTTTTCAGCGAGTCGCCATCGTGCGTTGTGATCTCGGTCCAGCCCAAAGATGTGACCGCGGTCGTCAAACTCGCATCGGACCTCGGGGTTCCGGCCCATCGAATCGGCAGGACCGGCGGCACGAGGATCGCCGTGCGAGTAGCGGGTCAGGATGCGATCGATTGCACCGTGGCAGAGGCGGAACGGTTGTGGTCGACTGCGATTGAGCGCCACTTCGAGGGGCGGGCAGCGTAAAATAGAAGCTCACTCCCGCGTCTGCGCCACAAAACCACGATGCTCGACAAGTTCAAGGACGAATGTGGTGTCTTCGGCATCTTCGGGCATCCCGAAGCGGCCAACCTGACCTACCTCGGGCTGTACGCGCTGCAGCATCGCGGGCAGGAGAGCGCCGGCATCGTCTCGGCCGACGGCGACCGCATGCGCGTGTCGCGGGCGATGGGGCACGTCGCGGAGGCGTTCGACGAGAACGCGCTCGAAGCGCTGCCGGGACATCTCGCGATAGGCCACACCCGCTATTCGACCGCGGGGGAGAGCCGCATCAACAACGCGCAGCCGTTCCTGATCGACTGCGCGCACGGGCAGATTGCGGTCGCGCACAACGGCAACCTCGTCAACGCGCGCGAGCTGCGCGACGACCTGGTGCGGGCCGGCGCGATCTTCCAGACGAGCAGCGATACGGAAGTCCTGCTGCATCTCTATGCGCGATCGAAGGCTCCGTCGGTCGAAGAGGCGCTGATCGAATCGATCACGCAAATCCGCGGCGCCTTTTCGCTCGCGCTGCTCACGAAGGACCGGCTGATCGCCGTGCGCGACCCGAACGGCTTCCGTCCCCTCGCGCTGGGGAAGCTCGGGGACGCGTGGATCGTCTGCTCGGAGACGTGCGCGCTCGATCTCATTGGCGCGTCGTACGTCCGCGACATCGAGCCCGGCGAAGTGCTCGTCATCAGCAGCGGCGGACTGCGGTCGATCAAGGCGTTCCCTCCAGCGCCGCTGTCGCAGTGCGTTTTCGAGCACGTGTACTTCGCGCGCCCTGACAGCTACGTCTTCGGCCGCAGCGTGAACGATGTGCGGACGGAGCTCGGGCGCGTGCTCGCGCGCGAGGCCCCCGCCGAGGCGGACGTTGTCGTGCCGATTCCCGACTCCGGCGTCTGCGCGGCCACGGGATTTGCCGAAGAAGCGAAGCTGCCGCTCCGCATGGGGCTGATCCGGAATCATTACATCGGCCGCACGTTCATCCAGCCACAGCAGTCGATCCGTCATTTCGGCGTCAAGGTGAAGCTGAATCCTGTGCGGAGCATTCTCGAAGGCCAGCGCGTCGTGCTGCTCGACGACTCGCTCGTGCGCGGGACGACGAGCCGGAAGATCGTGAAGATGGTCAAGGCCGCGGGCGCGAAGGAAGTGCACCTGCGGATCAGCTGTCCGCCGACGATCTCCCCCTGCTTCTACGGCGTCGACACGCCGAGCCGCGCCGAACTCATCGCCGCCACGCACACGATCGACGAAATCCGCCGCTACGTCGGCGCCGATTCGCTCGCATATCTGAGCATCGAGGGGTTACGGCAGGCGGTTGGCTCCGGCCAGCAGTCGTCGTACTGCACGTCGTGCTACACGGGCGTGTATCCGGTCGCATTTCCCCGCGACGAGCGCGCCTACCTGCAGCTCGCGTTGAAGGCGGTCGACTGATTCGCATGCGGGTGTTTGGCGCGCTGTTGTCAGCCGTCCTGCTGTTTTCGGCGACACCCGCCGCCGTTCAAGCCCCCGCGACCCCTCGGCCGGCGGGCGCGCAGCCCGAAGCGCAGCCCGAAACGCCGCTCACCCCCGAGCAGATCAAGGAGGCGATCGACCAGCTTGGCCGGATCGATTACAGCATCCGGATGTCGGCCGCGCGCCGGCTCCGCCGCGCACCGACTGCCGCAGTCGTGCCCGCGCTGATCGACGCCGTTCAGAATCACCCGGACGGCTACTCGCGGTTCCGTTCGCTCGTTCTGCTTTCCGGCATGAACGATACGCGCACGCACGACGTCATGGCGCGCGCCTTGACGGACAAGAACGATCGATTGCGCACCGTTGCGTACGGGTACTTCGAGCACAACGCCGATCCGCTGATGGTGCCGCGGTTCCTCGATGCGCTCGCGACCGAGCAGTCGGAGTTCGTCAGGCCGGCGCTGACGCGGGCGCTCGCCGCATACGCGAGCGACGCGCGCGTGCGCGACGCGCTGAACGGCCTCGTCATGAAGGGGCAGGATTTCTACCGCAGCGCGGTGATCGAGGCGATCGGCGACTACAAGGGCGCGTATGCGCTGCCCGCGCTGACGCAGGTTGCGAAGCTCGACGGGCCGCTGCAGGACGACGCCGTGCTGGCGATTGGGAAGATCGGCGACAAGAAATCTCTCGAAGCGCTCGCCGCGTTGCAGCGGACGGCGCATCGCAACGTCCAACCCGCGATCGCTGCGGCGATCTGCCTGCTTGGCATCAACTGTTCGTCCCATCTGAATTTTCTCGATCAGTCGCTCCGGTACGGGATGGAGAACAACGGATACGAGGAACTGCTCCGCGCGTCCGCGAACGGTCTGGCGGCAATCGCCATCGCGGGCAGCGCTGACGTCGCGGCGGCGCTGGTGGAGCGTGGTGTGCCGAGCCGCGATCCGGGGCGGGCGGCGATCGCGCTCGCTCTCGGCGCCGTAGCCATCCGGAACACATCGTTGATGCTGACGGTTCTGCAGAAGCGGTCGGATCCCGCTCCCGCGGTCGAGCTGCTTGGCGAGGCGTTCGATATGCTCGAGGAGGATCTGGAGGAAGAGCGCTTCTATGTGGCGGTGCGGCGTGCGTACTGGGCCGCGCCCCAGAATGCGCCCGCCCGCAGGATTGCGGCCGCGCTGATCCAGACGCTCGACTTCTGATGGACTACAAGCAGGCGGGCGTCGACATCGAGGCCGGCAACGAGGTCGTCCGCCGCATCCGATCCCTCGCGCGCGGCACGTTCACCCCTGGTGTCCTCTCGGAGATCGGGTCGTTCGGAGGCCTCTTCCGCCTCGACGCGGCCGGAGTCGCCGATCCCGTGCTCGTCGCGAGCGCCGATGGCGTCGGCACGAAGCTGCGCGTCGCCCTTCTCGCCGGCGTGCATCGCACGGTTGGCGTCGACCTCGTCAATCACTGCGTCAACGACATCCTCGTTCAGGGGGCGCGGCCGCTCTTTTTCCTCGATTACCTCGCGACTGGGCGTCTGGACCCTGACGTCGCCGTGCAGGTCGTCGAAGGCTTGTCCGCCGCGTGCCGGGACAACGGCTGTGCCCTGCTCGGCGGCGAGACCGCCGAGATGCCCGGCTTCTACGCGGACGGCGAATACGACGTCGCCGGCTTCATCGTCGGCGTGGTCGGGCGGGCTCAGTTGATCGACGGCAAACGGATTGTTCCCGGCGATGCGCTCATCGGCGTTTCGTCGTCTGGGCTGCACACGAACGGGTACTCGCTTGCGCGGAGGATTGCGTTCGACATCGCGAAGCTGCGCGTCGACTCGCACGTTCCCGAGCTCGGCACGACGGTGGGCGCGGCGCTGCTCGAGCCGCATCGGTCGTACCTCCCGCTGATTCGCCCGCTGCTGCCGTCAGGCGTCATCAAGGGCATGGCCCACATCACGGGCGGCGGCATTACCGACAACCTGCCGCGCATTCTGCCGGAGGGCACGAGCGCGGTAATCGATCGTTCTTCCTGGCGCGTGCCGGCCATCTTCCAGTGGCTTCAGCGCACCGGCAATGTTCCCGAGGATGACATGCTGCGCACGTTCAACATGGGGATCGGCCTGATCGTCGTGTGCGACAACTCGTCCGCGGATCGGCTTGCGGCGGAGTTAGGCCCCGGCGCCACTCGCATTGGGCGAGTCGAGCCCGGTGAGAGAACTGTCAGGTACGTTGCCTTCTAGCATGATCGATTCCGGATCCCGCATCCCGGATCCCGCATCCCGGCGTCTAGCCGTCCTCATCTCGGGGCGCGGCAGCAATCTGCAGGCGCTGATCGATGCGATTGCCGAAAAGAGACTCGACGCGCAGATCGCGGTGGTCATTTCAAACAAGGCCCACGCGGCCGGCCTCGAACGCGCCCGAGCAGCAGGGATCGAGACGCTGGTGATCGATCACAAGGCGTTCCCATCGCGCGATGCGTTCGATACCGAGATCGCTCGTCAGCTGCGTGCCCGCGGTGTAGGGCTGGTGTGCCTCGCCGGCTTCATGCGGCTGATCGGCGCGCCGCTGCTGGACGCGTTCCCGAACGCGATCCTCAACGTGCACCCCTCGTTGCTCCCGGCATTTCCCGGCGTCGACGCGCAGCAGCAGGCATTCGATCACGGCGTGACGATCAGCGGGGCAACGGTGCACCTCGTCACCGGGGAGCTCGACGCCGGACCGATCGTGCTGCAGTCGGCGGTCCCCGTTCGCGATGACGATACGCCCGACATGCTCGCGGCCCGGATCCTGATCGAGGAGCACCAGATCTACCCCGAGGCCGTGGGAATCGTTCTCGATGGAGGGTGGCGGATTGTGGGCAGGAGATTTATTCGAATCCCTAGTCCCTGATCGTCAGTCCCTCATCGCCGAATCGCCGAATCCGTGGATCAGTTCCGACTTGAGATCGCGATTCCAGGATTGGAGATTCAACGATTCGCGATCCGACGATTCACGATCCGACGATTAGGGATTCTCGATCAGGGATTAGGGATTCGCTCTCACCACACGCGCGGGACGAGACGATGCGGCACCCGCTTCGCATAGTCCTTATAGCCCTCCAGACCTTTGCGGAGAAATGCATCCTCGACAAGCACCCGTCGGACCACCATGAGCGACAGCGCGACGCCCAGCACGAACGAGATGAACGATCCGAGCGCCAGTCCGGCGCAGGGCATCGCGACGAGCATGCCCGCGTAGCCAGGGTGGCGCACGACCGAGTAGGGCCCACTATCCACGACGCGGTGACCGCGATCGCGCTGGACACGCACGACGGCGGAGAAAAACCGGTTCTCGTGCATCGCGCGGAAAAACATCAGAAATCCGGCCGTCATGCCGGCAAGGCCGACGGGGCGGAGTGCCGGAGCGACAGGCGCGAGGTGCCATCTGCCCGAGTCGAGCGCTCCGAGAACGATCAGTGCGAGCGCGAAGACGCGGACGAACGCAAGCGCGAGCGAGTCGGCGCCCGACTCCGGCGGCCGGAAGCGCTCTTTCAGCAGGTCGTCGTCGACGCCTGTGATGGCGTACAAGCTCGTCCCCGCCCAGAGGATCGCACACGCCCACAGCCACGGATCGCGCCACGTCCCGGCCAGCGCGAAAACCAGGCCGGCGATTACCGTAATAGCCAACCCCCAACGTATCAGTCGTTTGCGCATGATGTCCCCTATGATAGCCTTAATTTTGATTAATCAAAATTCCACCGGACAGTATGCGCCGCTTCGAGGCGGAAGGCAAATCCGTGTCAAGCGGGGTCTATTGGCTGCAGCGTGAGGATGGCGACTTCGGGCGGGCAGTTCAAGCGGACCGGGATGTACACGGTGCCAACGCCGCGGCTCACGAAGATGGCCGTGCCCTCGCGACGCCCGACCCCGGCGATCACTGGAAACTCACGGGCCGCGATCGCGCCGACGCCCGGCAGCACGATCTGGCCGCCGTGCGTGTGTCCGCTCAGGACGAGCGGCACGGTGAGGGCGGCCGCTTCGGCAAGACGCATTGGCGTGTGCGCGAGAAGGAAGACGTTCGGCGAAGCGCCACGCAGGACGTGCGCGATGTCGCTCGCCTTCCGAGTCCAGTAGCGGATACCCGCAAGGTCGAGCGTCTCGCCGCGCACGGTCAGCCGGGTCCGCGCGTCGCGCAGCACGACGAACCCCTTTGCCGTCAGCGCCGCCGGCATGTCGCGGTCGTCGTCGTGGTTGCCGAGAATGGCGAAGACGCCGTTCGGCGCCGCGAGCGGGGCGAGCGCGTCGGCGACCGGCCCGACGAAGCGGCGATCGCCCCATGTGACGTAGTCGCCGCCGAGCACGATCATCTCGGGGGCCTCCGCCATCACCATCCGCGCCGCGCGATCCACGATCTCGTGCGATACCGTCTCGCTGCGATGGAAGTCGGTGAGAAAGCCGATGCGCAGCCCCGCGAGCGCCGGAGGCAGTCCGAATACGTGCAGCGTTTCCCGCGTCAGCCCGAGATGGTGCCGCTCGTAGAGATACCCGTGCGCGAGGGTGCCGGTTGCCGCGCCAATGCCCGCGGCTGCGAACCCCTTCAGCAGATCCCGCCGGCTGAAGCCTCCTGTGAATGGTCGGGGCATCCGCCGCTATGTTAGCGCGGTCACGATATAGTACGAGCGGCGTGGGGATGGATCTCTACTCGGAGTTCGAATGGCGAGAGATGCTGTACGACAGCACCGAAGGCACGCGCGACGCGTTGAATGCGGGAAGGGTGACCGGCTACATCGGATTCGATCCAACCGCTTCCAGCCTGCACGTCGGAAATCTGCTGCCCGTCATGGCGCTCGCGCGCTTTCAACGCGCTGGTCACTCGCCAATCGCGATCGTCGGCGGCGGGACCGGCCTCATTGGAGATCCTAGCGGCAAGACCCAGGAGCGCACACTTCTTACGCCTGAGCAGGTGCAGCACCATCTTGACGGTATCCGCGCGCAGCTCGAGCTGTTTCTGGATTTCGAGTCCACGTCGAATCCGGCTCGCATCGTCAACAATGCGGACTGGCTCGCGACCATCGATCTGATGACGTTCCTCCGCGACATAGGGAAGCACTTCACGGTGAACTGGATGCTCGCCAAGGAGTCGGTCAAGCGGCGCGTGGAGAGCGAAGATGGCATTTCGTTCACGGAGTTCAGCTACCTGCTCCTTCAGGCGTACGACTATCTCGTGCTCAACGATCGCCATGGCTGCACGCTGCAGATGGGAGGCAGCGATCAGTGGGGGAACATCACCGCCGGCTGCGAGCTGATTCGCAAGCTGCGCGGCGGCAAAGCCCACGCGCTCGTGATGCCGCTGGTCACGACCTCGGGCGGCGTGAAGTTCGGGAAAACAGAAGCGGGCGCGGTCTGGCTCGATCCGGAGCGCACGTCGCCGTTCCACTTCTACCAGTTCTGGCTCAACACCGACGACCGCGACGTCGTCCGGTACCTGAAGTTCTTCACATTCCTCACGCGCGATGCGATCGAGCAGCTCGCTCGAGCAACGGCCGACGCTCCCGAACGCCGGGAGGCCCAGCGCGCGCTCGCACAGGAGGTCACGGCGCTCGTGCACGGCCGCGATCACGTCGCGCGCGCGGAGCGCGCGGCCGCGGTCCTCTTCAGCGACCGACTGACCGAGGCGAGCGTCGACGATGTGCTGCTGGTGTTCGCCGACGCGCCGTCGAGCGAGCTGCCGTGGCCAGCGGACGGGATCCCGCTGGTGGAGCTGCTTGCCATCGTCAAGCTCGCGGCCTCCCGGAGCGAAGCGACGCGGCTCGTCCGCAGCGGCGGCATCTACGTGAACAACGCGCGCGCGACGGACGAGAAGGCGCGGCTGAACCGTTCGGATGCGATCGGCGGCAAGGTCATCCTGCTGCGAAAAGGGCGGAAGGATCAGCACGTCGTCAAGATCGTCTGAGGCGGCCGAGCTCGACCGCAAAATTGCGTCAACACAGGGGTTGACAGCGCGTGGGGGCCCGCGTATATTCAGTGGACCCGCACGGAAGTCCTTCAGGGCTCGCCAATCCCAAAGCCGTTCGTTCGGCGGAGTGCATCACGATGTGATGTCGCGTCGGCATGCGAACAACAAAAGGGCGAAGGGGTTGACAGCGAGCGGAATCTTCTAGTAAGATTGGAAGGTTCCCCCAACGAGGATTCGTCGCAGCGGGGAACGGCTCCGGTTCTTTGAAAACTAGATAGAACGTGCAAGCACTTTAAACCCGTCGAGTATCAGCGGGTGGCGCAGTGCAATCCGGCGGTCGTGGGTGTAGTTCACCACCGGCCGGCGGCTGCGAACCACCTCACACTTGACGAACTGAACAACGTTAGAGAGCCAATCAAAACAGGCGATCAACGTTAAAAGAGTTGCGTTCTTGTAGGCCGGCCCTTTCGGGCCGGCACGCAGGAGCCGACCAATTTAACTTGAGAGTTTGATCCTGGCTCAGAATCAACGCTGGCGGCGTGCCTAACACATGCAAGTCGAACGC
>Ga0075434_100003239_pt1 | contig 14532 bp, 9 predicted proteins | sample RhiMethybrSRZTD3_FD_75298 | JGI IMG/M metagenome (GOLD analysis project Ga0075434, IMG submission 75298) | Populus rhizosphere microbial communities from Tennessee, USA - Rhizosphere MetaG P. TD hybrid SRZTD3 | ecosystem: Host-associated > Plants > Roots > Rhizosphere > Soil | place: USA... | reverse complement strand
GCGCCGCGATCGAGCGGAAGACGATTCGCGCGCCGTTCTCCGGCGTGCTCGGCATCCGCCACGTCAACCTCGGTCAGTACCTGTCGGGCGGCGACGCGCTCGTGACGCTGCAGTCGATGAACCCGATCTACGTCAACTTCGGCGTCCCGCAGCAGGCGGCGGCCGAGATGCGCCACGGCCGCGTCGTGCACGTCACGGCGAACGAGCTGGCGGACATCGAGTTCAGCGGGCGGATCAGCGCCATCGATTCGATCGTCGACGAATCGACGCGGAACGTGCAGGTGCAGGCGACGTTCGCCAATCCGGCGGGCAAGCTGCGGCCGGGCATGTTCGTGCAGACCGAGATCGTGCTCGGCGGCGGGAGCCAGGTCATCGCGCTGCCCGCGTCGGCGATCAGCTACGCGCCGTACGGCAATTCCGTCTTCGTCGTCGGCGACCTGACCGATCAGAACGGAAAGAAATATCGAGGCGTGCGCCAGCAGTTCGTGAAGCTCGGCGCGTCGCGCGGCGATCAGATTTCGATCGCGTCTGGCGTCAAGCCCGGTGACGAGGTGGTCACCTCGGGCGTGTTCAAGCTTCGCAACGGCGCGGCGATCGTCGTGAACAACAAGATCCGGCCGGGGAACAATCCCGCGCCGAAGCCAGAGAACAGCTGATGAAATTCACCGATTTGTTCGTCCGGCGGCCGGTGCTCGCGGTCGTCGTCAATCTGGTCATCCTCATCGCCGGGCTGCAGTCGATCCGCGCGCTGAGCGTCCGCCAGTATCCGCGCAGCGACATCGCCGTCGTGACGGTCTCGACCGTGTACGTCGGCGCGAACGCGGATCTCGTGCGCGGGTTCATCACGACGCCGCTCGAGCGCGTCATCGCGAGCGCCGACGGCATCGATTACATGGAGTCGTCGAGCGCGCAGGGGTTGAGCACGATCACCGTGCACCTGAAGCTCAACTACGACACCAACGCGGCGCTCACGCAGATCCAGTCGAAGGTCGCGCAGGTGCGGAACGACCTGCCGCCGGAGGCGGAGGCGCCGATCATCGATCTGCAGACGGCCGACAACCAGTTCGCGTCGATCTACCTGGGCTTCTCGTCGGACGACCTCGACCCGAATCAGATCACCGATTACCTGACGCGCGTCGTCCAGCCGAAGCTGAGCGCAATCAGCGGCGTCCAGCGCGCCGACATCCTCGGCGCGCGCACGTTCGCCATGCGCATCTGGCTGAAGCCCGATCGTATGGCGGCGCTCGGCATCGCTCCGTCGGCGGTGCGCGACGCGCTGGCGCGCAACAACTATCTCTCCGCGCTCGGCCACACGAAGGGGTCGATGGTGTCGGTGAACCTCGTCGCCAACACCGACCTGCGCACCGCCGAGGAATTCCGGCAACTGGTCGTCAAAGAGCAGGACGGCGTGGTGGTGCGTCTTGGTGAGATCGCCGACGTGGTGCTCGGCGCGGAGAACTACGAACAGGACGTCCGGTTCAACGGGCAGTCGGCCACGTTCATGGGCGTCTGGGTGCTGCCGACCGCCAACACGCTCGACGTCGTCGGCCAGGTGCGCGATGCGATTCCGCAGATCCGGGCGCAGATGCCGGCCGGCATGAAGGTCGGGATTCCGTACGACTCGACCGAGTACATCAAGGACGCGATAAGCGAAGTTCTGCGCACGCTGACGGAGACGCTGCTCATCGTCATCGTCGTCATCTTCCTGTTCCTCGGATCGTTCCGGTCGGTGCTCATTCCGATCGTCGCCATCCCCGTGTCGCTCGTGGGCGCGGTGTTCCTCATGCTGGTTGCCGGCTTCACGGTGAACCTGCTGACGCTCCTCGCGATTGTGCTCTCGGTCGGGCTCGTCGTCGACGATGCGATCGTGATGGTCGAGAACGTCGAACGTCACCTGCACGAAGGGAAGCGGCCGGTGCAGGCGGCGATCGACGCCGCGCGCGAGCTCGTGGGTCCGATCATCGCGATGACGATCACGCTGGCCGCGGTTTACGCGCCGGTCGGCATTCAGGGTGGCCTCACGGGCGCGCTGTTCCGCGAGTTCGCGTTCACGCTCGCCGGCGCGGTCATCGTGTCGGGCATCGTGGCGCTGACGCTGTCGCCGATGATGGGCGCGAAGCTGCTGCGCGCGGGCGGCAGCGAGCGCGGCTTTGCCGGCTGGGTCAATCGCCGGTTCGACAGCGTTCGCAGCGGGTACACGTCCGCGCTGACCGCCACGCTGCGATACCGTCCGGTCGTTCTCGTCCTGTGGCTGATGGTGGCGGTGCTGATCGTGCCGTTCTACATGTTCTCGCAGCAGGAGCTCGCGCCTTACGAAGATCAGGGGTTCTTCTTCGGATTCGTCCAGGCGTCCGCGAACTCGACGCTCGATCAGACAAAGCTGTTCGCCGATCAGATTCACGATGTGTACCGGTCGTTTCCGGAGAGCGGCAGCATCTTTCAGATCACGTTCCCGAACAGCGGATTCGGCGGCATGACGACGAAGCCGTGGAGCCAGCGGACCAAGACGACGCAGCAGCTGTTGATGGAATCGATGGGGCCGCTGTCGAAAATTGCGGGCGTGCGCGTCATTCCACAGGCGCCACCGCCGCTTCCCGGAGGCGGCAACTTCCCGGTGGATCTCGTCATCGCGTCCGCGGCAGAGCCCGAGCGGCTCGGTGAGGTGGCGGAGCAGCTGGTGAAGAAAGCGTTTGCAAGCGGGCTCTTCATCTTCGCCGACGCGGATCTCAAGTTCGATCAGCCGCAGGCGGAGATCGTGTTCGATCGCGACAAGCTGCGATCGCAGGGCGTGGATCTCAGTCAGGCCGGCCGCGATCTGTCGGCGATGCTCGGCGCGAACTACGTCAACCGGTTCAGCATCCAGGGCCGCAGCTACAAAGTGATTCCGCAGGTCGCGCGCGTCGAACGCCTGACGCCCGACCAGCTGTCGCAGATCTACGTCACCGGCTCGCAGGACAAGCTCGTGCCGCTCTCGACGTTCGCGACGCTGCGCACGACGACGGAGCCGCGCGAGCTGAAGAAGTTCCAGCAGCTGAACGCGGTTCGCATCCAGGGCGTCATCCCGCCGCCGGTGCCGCTCGACAAGGCGCTGACGTTCCTCGAAACGGAAGCGAAGTCGATCCTGCCGCAAGGCTTCAACATCGACTACGCCGGCGAGTCGCGGCAGCTGCGGACGGAAGGCAGCAAGTTCCTCGGAACGTTCGTGCTGTCGGCAATTTTGATCTATCTGGTGCTGGCGGCGCAGTTCGAGAGCTTCCGCGATCCATTCATCGTCCTCGCCGGATCGGTGCCGCTCGCGGTGTCCGGCGCGCTGCTGTTCTCGTTCCTCGGGCTGACGACGCTGAACATCTACAGCCAGGTCGGTCTGATCACGCTCGTCGGTCTCGTCTCGAAGAACGGGATCCTGATCGTGCAGTTCGCAAACCATCTGCAGGAAACGGGCAGGACCAAGCTCGCGGCCGTCATCGAAGCCGCGGCCACGCGCCTGCGGCCGATTCTGATGACGACGGCCGCGACGGTGGTCGGGCATTTCCCGCTCGTGCTCGCGACGGGTCCCGGTGCCGGCGCGCGCAACAGCATCGGCATCATGCTGGTGAGCGGAATGATTATCGGCACGGTGTTCACGCTGTTCGTCGTGCCTTCGATCTACGTGCTCCTCGCGCGGACGCATGCGGCGGAGCAGGTCGATGTCGTGCAGAGCGGCGACGATCGCGAAAGAATCGAGGGCGCCGTTCCCATTCCAGATTTCGCGGAGGTGTCATGAACGTCCGTACTTATCTCGTCGCGCTCGTCGCGGCGTTATCGGCGGCGCCCGCGTCGGCACAATCGGCGCCGCCGCCGTCCAACACCCTTGCGCTGCCGCTCGACGACGCGGTTCGCCGCGCCGTCGAGCACAATCCGGATCTCGCGATCGTCAAGCTGGGCACCGAGGTCGAGGCGGCGCACGTCGGTCAGAGTGAAACAGCGTACACGCCGCTGTTTTCGTCGACCGTCGCGCGGACCTCGAACCTGACGGCGCCGAGCAACTTCTTCCTCGGCAATCGCGGCGTCGACACGAGCGACGTGTTTTCCACGACTGGCGTGCGGCAGCGCGTGCCGTGGGGCAACGGGACGTGGAGCCTCTCGTGGGACGCGTCACGCACGACGAGCGACAGCCCGCTGAACAGTTTCGATCCGGCCGTGCAGTCCGGCATCCAGCTCGCGTTCTCGCAGCCGCTGCTGCGCGATCGCAAGATCGACCAGTCGCGCCAGCAGTTGATCATCGCCAAGCGAAATCTGGACAGCTCCGAGCTTCGTTTCCGCGAGTCGGTGGTCCAGACCGTCGCTGCCGTGAAGCAGGCGTACTGGACCTTGAAGGCGCTGCGCGCGAACGTCGCCGTGCAGCAGCGCTCGCTGGAGCTCGCGCAGGAGCTGGCCGCGCAAAACAGGGTGCGCGTGAGGGTCGGCCAGTCGCCGCCGCTCGATCTGGTGCAGGTCGAGGCGGAAGTCGCCGATCGCCGTGAGAACCTCATTCGCGCGACCGCCGCCGCCGACGACGCCGAAGATCGGCTGCGCCGGCTGATCATGGATCCGACCGACGCGTCGTTCTGGAACGTGCATCTGGACACGGTGGAAGACCCGGGCGACCGCACGCCGGTGCCCGACGTCGAGGCCGTCGTCGCGAAAGCCGTGGACGCGCGCTACGACGTCGCGCGGGCGAGGAACGACGTGAGCAAGGCGGCAACCAACGTCGAGTTCTTTACGAACCAGAAGCTGCCGGACGTCCGGCTCGAAGCGTCGTATCGTGGTAATGGACTCGGCGGATCTCAGCTCCTGCGGACTGGAACGTTTCCCGGTATCGTGACCGGCCGCGTCGATTCCGGCTTCGGTGACGTGCTCGGCCAGGTCTTCGGCCGTGACTTTCCGACGTGGAGCTTCGGCGTGACGGTCAGCTACCCGCTGGGCCGCAGCTTCGAGGAGGTGAGCGCCGTGGAGGCCTCGATCGAACGAAAGCAGGCGGCACAACGTGTAGCCAGCCTGCAGCTCGACGTCGCCGCCTCCATCCGTCAGGCCGCACGGCAAGTGCGCAGCACGGCGGAGCGCGAAGACGCGGCTCGCGCCGGTGCGACGCTCGCAGAGCAACGTTTCGATGCCGAACAGAAACGGTACGACGCAGGACTGTCGACGAGCTTTCTCGTGACGCAGGCGCAGCGCGATCTGCTGCAGGCGCAAGTGAACCTGCTGCAGGCGACGCTCGATTACCAATCCTCTCGTGTCAGCTTCGAGGCACTGCAGCTCGCGCCGGCGATCAGCGCCGGCGACACCGTGACGATCAACGGATCCGCCGTCGTCCCGGTGCCGACCGCGTCACCGCGTGGCCTCTTCCGACCGGGAGCCGGAACGGTTTTTTAAACTCTAACCGCTGGGCTTGACGTTATGACTGCTGCTGATTACGCCGTAACGCTCGAGAGCTCCGTCGAGCTGCTGCGCACCATCTCCGCCGTCCTCGACATCCGGACGGTGTTTCCGCAGGTCTCGGAGATCGCGAACAAAGTCGTCCCTCACGATTTCTTGACGATGATGTTTCACGACGGCCACGGACAGATTCTCATCGAGGCCGCGTCAACCGACGAATTTCGCGGCCTGACGCGCTTCACGAAGGCCGACGATTCGCAGCCTGAAGAAGGGTTCGTCCTGATCGACGATTTCTCCGAAGCGCAGCTGCCGATTGTGGAGCCGACCGACGTGCGCGAGCGCATTCTCGCGGCAGGGTTTCGATCGGCGCTCGTCGTGCTCACGCGGGCGCGGCATCAGCACATGGGCCTCGGCTTCTGGTCGAAGCACCGCCGCGCATTCTCGCGCGAGCAGGTGCCGGCCGCACGCCGCATCGCCGATCACGTCGCGCTGGCGGTCTCGCACGAGCAGCTCGCCGAATCGGCGCGCCAGGTGGCCGAGGCGCATGCGCGCGCCGAGCATCTCGAGGCGCGCATCCAGTCGCTGACCGAGGAGCTCCGATCGAAATCGGATCACGGTCGTGTCGTCGGACGATCGGCCGAATGGAAGACGGTCCTGAAGCACGCGGCGCAGGTGGCGGAAACCGACACGACGGTACTGCTGACGGGCGAATCGGGGACCGGAAAAGAAGTCGTCGCCCGATTCATCCATCGTGCGTCGGCGCGCAAGGCCGGACCGTTCGTCGCGTTGAACTGCGCGGCGCTGCCCGAACAGCTGCTCGAATCCGAGCTGTTCGGGTACGAGCGCGGCGCGTTCACCGGCGCGCAGCAGGCCAAGCCGGGACAAATCGAGCTGGCCGGCGGCGGTGTGCTCTTCCTCGACGAAGTCAGCGAGATGAGCCTGCCGGCGCAGGCGAAATTCCTGCGCGTGCTCCAGGAGCGCGAGTTCCAGCGCCTCGGCGGCGTCCGTCTGCAGAAGGCGAACGTTCGCGTGATTGCGGCGACCAATCGCGATTTGAAGAAAGCGGTGGCGCGCGGAGATTTCCGCGAGGATTTGTATTACCGGCTGCTCGTGTTCGACATCCGCATAACGCCGCTGCGCGAGCGTGCGAGCGACATACTCGACCTGAGCGAAGCCTTTCTCGAGGACATCGCGCGATCCTTCGGCCGTCCGCCTGCGGGGCTGACGCACGACGCGCGCGAAGCGCTGCTGCATCACGATTGGCCAGGGAACGTGCGCGAGCTGCGCAACGCGCTCGAGCGTGCCGCCATTCTGTGCGAAGGCGGCTTGATCAGCGCGGAACATCTGTCGCTGCAGCCGCGCGCGCGACCGATCCAGTCCGAGACGTCGGATCTGAGCGTCGTCGAGCGTGAGACGATCGAGCAGGTGATGCGCGAGTGCCGCGGGAACAAATCAAAGGCCGCCAAACGACTCGGGCTCACGCGCACGCAGCTGTATTTCCGGCTGCGCAAGTACGAGCTCGGAGAGACGCGCGCCGCGTCATAGCCCGCGCGCGCGACGAAGGCTGCAACGCTGCAGGCGCGGATGAATCCGCCGCGCCAGCAGCGGCCACACTTCGGGATCGCTTCGTACGAGCGCGTCGATCTCGTCAGAGCTCAGCTCATATCCCAGCTCGCGCAACTCCCCAAGCGTTTCACGCGGCCGCTCCTGAAACCGCAGCCTCAGATCTTCGTCGGTGAGCAGCCAGCCAATCACGAGTTGAACCGTCTTCTGGGACATGTGGACGGGCGTTCGCAATCTGCGCGCCAGCGTCTGTTGAGCCGTTCTTTTCAGGGACATGCGAACAACGCAGGACCATGTGTGTGTATGGACGCGCAGGGTGCGCGCAGGTGCGCAGCGAACCACGCGGACCGCCTGTGCGAGTGGCTCGCCCAATTCACAGAACCCGCTGAATCGACGGTTGATAGGGCGGTCGCGCGCGATCGACGCGACTGGATCGGCGTTTGCCCTGCTGGGTTGACGGCGATGCCGACCACGACATACACGCACCCGCTTCCTGCCACTTGGAACGACCTCTCGGAGGCTCGCGCCGATTTTGCGCGAGCGAAGGCGGTCTTCCAGGCCGTCGTGGTCGTCGTCGCCGCCATGCTGGCGCTGACCTTCAGGGTGAGCTCGCTGTCGACCTACGGGCTGAGCGAGGACGAAATCAACAAGGTCCACGCGATCGAGCAGTACCGGGCCGGCAATTTCGCCGCGAACGCCGAACACCCGATGCTGATGAAGCTCGCGATGTGGGGGAGCGTCAGCCTTTCGGAGTCGTGGAACCGGATCGCGCGGCCCGCGGCGGCGATTCCGATCGAGACGGCGATTCGGCTGCCGAACGCCATCGCCGGCGCAGCGACGACGCTGGTGATGTTCGGCGTCGCGGATCTGCTCTTCGGCGGCGCGGTCGGCGCAGTCGCCGCGACGATATGGGCGTTCGACGTGAACGCGATCGCGATCAACCGCATCGGCAAGGAAGACACGTTCCTGCTGCTGTGCTTCCTGCTCGCGGTGTTCTGCTACGAGCGCGCGAAGCGGATCGGTTCGTACGACATCCCGGCCGCGCAGCGCTGGTACACGCTCAGCGGAGCCGCCTTCGGCCTGATGCTCGCGTCGAAGTACATGCCGCAGTATCTCGGCATCTACGCACTCTTCAACATGCTGACCGATCTCGAACCCGGCGAGAACAAGCCGCGTTTGCTTCAGTACTACGGTGCGATGGCGGCGGCATTCCTCGCCGCCAATCCGGCGATCTTGACGTCGGCGGTGTGGCGCTATGTCCCCAGCTACGTGCAGGGCGACATGCTCGCGCATCACGGATATCTCTACGGCGGCGCACTCTACGTGACGAACATACCGGTGTCGCCGCTCGGCGTGCCTCCGACCTTCTATCTGCGTCTGCTGGCGACGCGGGTTCCGCTCGTGCTGCTGGCGGCGCTCGTCCCCGGCGTCATCGAAATGGTCCGGCGCCGGACCGAGCGTGGATACGTGCTGCTGCGAGTGCTGGCGCTGTTCCTCCTGGTGCCGTACTCGCTGATGGCCGCGAAATTTCTCCGTTACGCGCTGCCGATGCTGGCGACCGTCGATCTCGTCGCGGCGGTCGGATTCGTTGCCGGCATCGGCTGGCTGCTGCGCAAGCGGTGGCTGTCGATCGCCACGCGGCGGACGGTCGCGGCGTTTGCGGTGGCCGTGTTCTTCGTCGGCCTCGTCGCCGCACAGCAATCGGCGGCGCCGTTCTATTCGCTGTTCCAGAACGGCGTCGGCACGCGCGTCGATCCCCGCGGCGCCGCGTTTCCCGAGCAGACGTACGACTACGGCGTGCGTGAAGCCACGGCGGCGATCGCGTCCGTCGCCAGCCCATCCGCCGTCGTCGTCAGCGACGCCCCGGCGGTTGCGGCTGAGTACCTCCAGCGCGAGGGCCGGCGCGACATCGTCGTTCGTTCGCTGTCCGCGGCTGGTGTTGCGACGGGCGTGTCTGAAACGTGGGTTCTCGTGCAGGACGAACACGTCACGTTCGAGAACCAGCTGCTGATCGATTGGCTGCGCGCCACGCGGCGGCCCTGGAAGGAACTGCGAATGGACGACGTCGTCGCGCTGCAGGTGTTTCGGATTTCCGGGAGATAGCGCATGGTGCGGCAGCTGGTTGTCAATGCGGACGATCTGGGCCTGACCTCCGGCGTCAACGACGGAATTTTCGATGCCTATGAGCTCGGGATTCTGACGAGCGCGAGCCTGTTCGCAAACGCGCCCGCAACCACCGACGCCATCCGCCGCGCCCGCATGCATCCATCACTCGGTCTCGGCGCGCATCTCGCGCTCGTAGACGGCTCCCCGACGCTGCCCGCCTCCGAGATTCCCACCCTCGTCGGAGACGATGGGCGGTTTCGAACCTCATGGAAACCGTTCATCGTCGCCTGCCTGCAGGGGCGAATCTCGCTCGGCGAAGTGGAAAGCGAGCTCACCGCGCAGATCGAGCGATTGCTGAGCGCGCGCGTCACGGTGACGCATCTCGACGCGCACAAGCACGTCCATGCGTACCCGCCGGTGTTCGCGATCGTCGCGCGGCTCGCCGTCCGATTCGGCATCCCGGTGGTCCGCGTACCGTTCGAGCGCGGATCGGCGTCATTCATCCTGGACGGCCGCTCGCGGACGCAGGCGTTGCTGAACGCCGCGATGTGGCCGTGGGCGCGCGTCAACTACCGCCTGGCCTCGTCGCTGGGTCTTCGGACCCCCGAGTTCATCGGCCGCATTCATACCGGCGTCCTCGATCAGCCCGCGCTCCGGACGTTGCTGCACGGGACGCGCGCCGGAGTGACCGAGCTGATGGTGCACCCCGGTTATCTGGACGACGAGTTGCGCACGGTCCGCACGCGCCTGCTCGAATCGCGTCAGCAGGAGCTCGAGCTGCTGTGCCGCATGGATACGCGCGCGCGGGTCTTTGCCGAGCGGATTGAGCTGGTTCGCCACGATCTCGCGCATCCTGCGAAAAGGAGCATTCGCCATGTCTCGTAACGCGCCCGGCACGCTCGATCTGTCGGTAGTTGTGCCGCTCTTCAACGAAGCGGGAACGATTGAGGAATTGCATCGCCGCTTGACCGCGGTGCTGTTCCTGATCGGCGTTCCTTCGGAGATCGTGTACGTCGACGACGGCAGCACCGACGGGACCTCCGAGGCGCTGGAAGAGCTCGCCGCGCGTTATTCGCACGTGCGCGTCGTGCCGCTCGCGAGAAATTACGGCCAGACCGCGGCGCTCGCGGCCGGGTTCGACGCCGCGGCCGGCGAAGTGATCGTCGCGATGGACGGCGATCTGCAGCACGCCCCGGAGGAGATTCCGAAGCTCCTCGCGAAGCTCGATGAAGGCTACGACATCGTCAGCGGCTGGCGCGAACAGCGCGTCGACAATTTCCTGACGCGCCGCATGCCGTCGCGGATCGCGAACTGGCTGATGGCCAGGCTGTCGGGCGTGGTGCTGCACGATTTCGGGACGACGTTCAAAGCGTATCGAGCGCCCGTGATCAAGCGCATTCGTCTGTACGGCGATCTGCACCGCTTCATTCCCGCGCTTGCGAGCTGGAGTGGCGCGCGCATCGCTGAAGTGCCGATCGCCAACATTCCCCGTCCGCAGAACGCGTCCCATTACGGGTTGTCGCGCACGTGGCGCGTCGCGGCCGATCTGATCACCGTGCGATTTCTTCTCGCGTACGTGACGCGGCCGCTGCACTTCTTCGGCCCGGTCGGCTTCTGCAGCGTCGCCGCGGGCCTGCTGGGCGGCGGCTGGGTGTTGATGACGAAGCTGCTTACCGGCGCACCTGTATTTCTCGAACACGGACCGCTGCTGTTGCTGAGCGCCGTGCTCGTGCAGACCGGCATTGTCCTCATCGGGCTGGGTCTGCTGGCGGAGTTGCTGACGCGCATCTACATGGATGGACGCCGTCGCCGGATCTACACGCTTGCGCCGCAGACTGGACGATCGCGTCAGGCGTGGAGCCGGCCGCAACCGGTGAGCGTGCCTGCGCGTTCCGGAGTGGTTCAATGATCAATCGTCGCCGCGTCGGGGCGGCACTCGTGTTCGCCTTCGCGATCCCAATCGTCGCGCGAGCCATTCAGGTACCACCTGTAGCGCGAGCCTTTCAGGCGAGCGTTACCGGAACCTTTACGCCTTCGCACGACGCTTCGACGGACCGCCATCACTACACGATCACCGCGCGCGTGCGGCCGCTCGTCCTCTTCTGGATCACGAAGAGCGGTGTCGGCGATGCGGTCGTCACGCGAAAGCGTGCGCCGGGCGAAGCCCGTTACACATTATTAATAGGCTCCGATCCGGATCGCGCCCCGCTCCACATCAACCGCTGGGGTTACATCGAGGAGGAAACCCGCGGCGCGGAGGCGCGTCTTATCGGACTGATGACCGAATCCGACGAGGAGTCGATCGAGCAGGCCGAAGCCAATGTCCGCGCGCAGTCGGCCCGCCATCGCTTCAAGGTGATTCACGGATCGACCGACGCGGAGCAGGCCCGCTCGCGGGTGAGCGTGATCGCCACCGAAGAGGACTACACGATCCGCCATCTGCCGATCGTCCTCGACCTCGTCCAGCGCCACTCACCTGACGGAACCTCGCGCGTCGTTCGACTGCCGGCCGGCGCACGACCCGGATTCCTGAGCGCGCTTGCTGATGCGATGCGCGACGAGTCGGCGAATCCGATCGCGTACGTCTACTACGGCCGCATCTACGAGCTGCGGCGTACGCGAACCCAACGCATTCCGAACGTGCGCATCGGCCAGACGTCCTACGGAGCGGCGGCCGCGGCCGACTTCATTTCGACGAGCGCATACGACGGTGAACAGACGCGCTTCTCGATCACATACGGCAGGGAAGGTGCGTTTGCCGAAGTGCCGCTGCGCGTCACCTATCAACCGCGCTGGTGGATGCAGATCGAGTTGACGATCGACGATGCGACGGCTGCGCCGGCGGTCGCCGCTGGAGTGCAGCCATGAAGCGATTACCGCTCTCTCTGCTGATATTGATGACGGTCGTGTTCGCGCCGCGCGTCATGCGGGCGCAGGGCGGCGCGTCGATTGCGGGCTCGGTCTCGATTGCCGCACCGGACGGATCGTCGAGTGTCATTCCGGGCGTCACGGTGACGTTGACGTGCGGCAACAATGCGGCGGCGGCGCCGGCGGTCCCGATGGTCGAAGTGACGAACGAGCGCGGCGAGTTCACCTTCTCGAACGTCACGACGAGCGTTCGCAGCTGTTCGATCGTCGCCGAGCTCCAGGGATTCGCGTCGGCAACGACGACGGTTGCGGTGAACGCGGGCGAGACCTCGACGGTGAGCCTGCGGCTCGGCCTCGATACGCTGCGCGAAGAAGTGACGGTGAGCGCGAAGCCGCTGCCGGTCGACGACGACTCGATTGGCGCGCGCATCGAGAAGATGACGCCGGCCGTGATGGATCAGGCGCCGATTGCGAACGATCGGTTTCAGGACGCGCTGCCGCTCATCCCGGGCGTCGTGCGCGGTCCGGACGGCCTCCTCAATATCAGCGGTACGCGCAGCAACCAGAGCGCGTTGACGTTCAACAGCGCCAACGGCACCGACCCGGTCACCGGGGAAGACGCGATCGAGTTGCCGATCGATGCGGTCGGCTCGGTGCTCGTGCGGGGCGCGGCGTACGCGCCGGAAGTTGGATTGTCAGCCGGCGCAGTGACGATGGTCGAGACGAAAAGGGCGGGCGACTCCTGGGACGTCACCGTGAACGATCTCGAGCCGCGACTTCGACGCCGCGGCGGCGAGTGGAAGGGAATCGAGTCGTGGACGCCGCGCGTGACCGCGGGCGGACCGATTGTCCCGGGGAAGCTCAGCGTGCTCGAATCGGTGCAATACGAATACAGCCAGACGCGTGTGTTCGGACTGCCTCCGTTCGAGAGCGACACGAAGCTCCAGAGCTTCGAGTCGTTCACGCGCGCGGACTGGACGATCGATCCGACGAATCATCTTGCGATATCGGCGATGGCCGCTCCGCGCAAGACGACCTACGCCGGGCTGAACACGCTCAATCCTCAGAGTGTGACGGCCAACATCGAGAACGCGAACGTGCTTGCGAGCGGATCGGACCAGATCATCCTCGGCGACAAAGGGGTGTTCGAGACGCGCGTCAGCGTGAAGCGGTTCGATTCGACGATCTCTCCAAGCCAGGGCGACGGTCCGATGATCCTCGCGCCGGATCAGAATGCGGGCAGCTACTTCAACGATCAGGATCGGACGAGCCATCGCATCGAGTGGTTCAACACCTACTCGTTTACACCGCTCGGACCGATGCATCTCGTCAAGATCGGCGGCGGGATCACGTACGAGTCCGTTGACGGGTTCAGCAGGAGCCGGCCGGTCGACATCGTTCGCGAAGACGGCTCGCTCAGTCAGCAGATCGTGTTTCGCGGAAGCGGCCTGCTCGACACGACCAACACCGCGTTTCGCGGCTACGCGCAGGACGCATGGACGGTCGGACCGCGCTTGAGCGTTCAGTACGGCGCGCGGTACGACTACGAGTCGATCACCGGCGATATGAACGTGGCGCCGCGCGGCTCTTTCAACCTGGTCGTGACTGGCGACGGCCGTACGGTGGTTCGCGGCGGCGCGGGCCTTTTCTACCATGCCGTGCCGCTCAACGTGGCGAGCTTCGGCGATCTGCAGACGCGCGTCGTCACAATCTTCTCGGAAGACGGGATCGCGGACGCGCCATCGACGCCGTTGCTGAACATCTCGGCGTCCGCGCTGCGCGCGCCGCGCAGCGTCAACTGGAACGTCGAACTCGACCGCGAGTGGGTGAAGAACCTCTACGTGAGGGCTTCGTATCAACAGCGCGAGAATCGATCGGAGTCGGTCGTCGACGCGACCGACACGTCGATCGTACTTCGGCACGACGGCAGTGCGCGATATCGCGAGGGGCAGTTCTCTGCCCGGTACCTGTTCCACGGCACCGACCAGATCGTCGCGTCCTATACGCGTTCGTCCGCCGTCGGCAACCTGAACGACTTCAACAGCTTCTTCGGCAATCTGGAGAATCCCGTCATCCGTCCGGACGAGCGCGGACCGCTGCCATGGGACGCGCCGCATCGCGTGCTGTTGTGGGCGAGCGTCACGCTTCCGCACGGCTTTGCGGTCTTCCCGGTGCTCGACACGCGCACCGGATTTCCGCTCTCGAACGTCGATGCCGATCGCAACTTCGTCGGTCCGCGGAACGCCGTGGGACGTTTTCCGACGTTCGTGTCACTCGACACGCAGATCACGAAGAAGTTCGTCGTCCTCGGTCACAAGGCGACGATCGGTTTGAAGGTGTTCAACATCACCGATCACTTCAACCCGCGCGACTACCAGGGCAACCTCGCGAGCACGAACTTCGGCGGGTTCGACAACAGCGTCGGACGCACGTTCCGGGGCAAATGGGTTTTCGAGTTCTGATCGTCGGGCCGCACGGATCGGCTACAGTCACGTGATGACGCCGGAGACGAGCGATCATTTCGATGGCCGCCGGTTCTTCAACCCGTACGGCGCTCCCGCGCAGCCGTTCTCGGCGGTTCCGAAGATGCTGCGCGAGCCG
>Ga0075434_100003238_pt1 | contig 14532 bp, 14 predicted proteins | sample RhiMethybrSRZTD3_FD_75298 | JGI IMG/M metagenome (GOLD analysis project Ga0075434, IMG submission 75298) | Populus rhizosphere microbial communities from Tennessee, USA - Rhizosphere MetaG P. TD hybrid SRZTD3 | ecosystem: Host-associated > Plants > Roots > Rhizosphere > Soil | place: USA... | reverse complement strand
ACTACGACCTCCTCATCGGTCCATTCGCCACCGGCGTTGCGGATGTCCGTCTCCAGGGTCGGCCACGACGTGACGCGCCTGGCGCGCACGACTCCGGACTCGACGAGCACCCACGGGCCGTGGCAGATGACCGCCATCGGCTTCCCGGCTTCGTCGAACCCGCGGACGAACGAGACGGCGTTCTCGTCCCCACGCAGCTGGTCGGGGTTGCCCACTCCGCCGGGGACCAGAAGCGCGTCGTAGTCATCGGGCGAGACCTCATCGACCGTGTGGTCGACCTGCACCGTGTTCGCAGGGTCGAAGTGGTCGAAGCCCTTGATCTCGCCGTCGTGAATCGAAACGACCTCGACATCGGCTCCGGCGTCTTCGAGCGCCTTCCGCGGCTCCTCGAGCTCGACTCTCTCGAACATGTCGGCAGCGAGGATCGCGACCTTCTTGCCCTTCAGCACGTCAGCCATCTGATCCTCCTCGGTTGGTTTCGTTACCCAGCGCCTACCCGGGACCGCAAGACCTATGCGTGCCGTACATCTGGTGATGCGCACCATCCTCGGAGCGGCGATCGGAGCTCTTGCTCTGGTGCTGGTCGTCACCGCAGCGGTCTCCACACCGCAGCCTTCACGCCACACCCTTCTGGTCGTGATCGACGGGCGCTCGATCGCGCGCCGGTTCCCGCACGGCACCTCAATCTCCTTCCGCTATCCGGCGAACTGGCATGTCACGAGACACCGCCTGGACAACGTGCTCGACCCTCGCACCCTGTTCGCCGTCGCCACCTACCGGCTGCCACGCCGACCGGTCGACGACTGCGACGGCACGCACGCCCGGGGCCGGCCGGCCGACGGGGCGTTCGTCCTGGTGAAGGAGGTCCTCGACGGAGCCTCGCTGCGTCGTAGCGTGTCGCGCTTGCCGGTGCGGCCGAGACACTTCCGACTCCCGACGCACGGAGCAGCGGGCTGCCTGCCGGCACCGAGCGTGCAGTACCAGTTCCGGGTGGCCATGCGCGCCTTCTACGTCTGGATCAGCGTGGGATCGCGGGCGTCGGCGCAGACGCGCACGGCGCTGAGTCGCTTGCTGGACAGGATGCGGATCGCCCGCTACGCGAAGCAGTAGCGGCGGCGACTACGCGGCGTACGTCTTGCGGAGGTAGTCCAGATACGGCTGGGCGGCGATCGTCGAGCCGGTCGCACGGCGCAGCGTCTCCTGCGGCGAGAACTTGCGGCCAAGCAGGTGGATGTGCTCGCCGAGCCAGTCGCGCAGGGGTGTGAACTCGCCGCGGCCGACCTGCTCCTCGAGGTCTGCCAGGTCGCGCGTCGCCGCCTCCCAGATCTGCACCGACGCCACCGTCCCGATCAGATAGGTGGAGAAGTAGCCGATCGAGCCGCCGGACCAGTGGACGTCCTGGAGCACGCCGTGCCCGTCGTCGGGCACCTCGACGCCCAGGTAGTCCCACATCTTCTCGTTCCAGCGCTGCGGCAGATCGCGCAGCTCGAGGCGGCCCTCGACCATGTCCTGCTCGAGCTCGAAACGGAGCATGACGTGCATCCCGTACGTCACTTCGTCGGCCTCGATCCGGATCAGGCCGGGCTCGACCGCATGGATCCCGGCGTGGAACTGCTCGAGATCGACGCCCGCGAGCTGCTCCGGATAGGTCTCCTGCAGGCGGGGATAGAAGAGCCCCCAGAAGGGACGGCTACGCCCGACGAGGTTCTCCCAGAGGCGGCTCTGCGACTCGTGGATCCCGAGCGAGCAGGGCCCACCGGTGGGCAGCCGCTCGAGGTGTTTGGGCTGCTGGTGGCTGTACAGGCCATGGCCGTATTCGTGCATCGTCGAGAAGAGCGAGTGAAGCGAGTCGGGGTGGTAGTTCGTCGTGATCCGCACGTCGTCGCGCCCCGGCCCCGACGCGAACGGATGCTCGGTCGGGTCGATCCGCCAGCTGTCGGGGCGGTGGCCGAACAGCTCGGTCACCTCGTACGCGAGCGACTCCTGGCGCTCCGGCGGGAAGTCTCCCTCGAGGAACGAGGTGTCCACCTCCCGTTCCCGCAGCTCGGCGATCAGCTCCACGAGCTGTGGCTTGAGCTCGTCGAAGAGCGTCCGGACCTCGGCGGTCGTCGTCTGCGGCTCGTAGTCGTCGAGGAGCACGTCGTACCGCTCGGCGGCCCCATCCGCGACGCAGTCGACGTACTGGAGCTTCAGCTCGACGATCCGCTCGAGCGACGGCAGGAAGGAGGCGAAGTCGGACTCCGCCTTCGCCTTCACCCAGACCGGGCGCGCCTCGGCGGAGGCGCGGGCCATCTCCGCCCGCAGCGACGCCGGGACGTTCACCGCCTTCTCGTAGTCGCGGCGCACGAGGGCAATCAGCGTGGCGTCGTCGGAGTCCGGATCGAGCGACTCCTCAACCGGGCGTAAGTCCTCCAGAAACACACCGACCGCGGGATCGGTGAAGCGCTCGTGCATCAGCCGGAGCAGCGTCGCGAACTGGTCGGCGCGATGGGCCGTGCCGGCAGGCGGCATCATCGTTTGCTGGTCCCACGAGAGGAGGCGCGCGATCTTGCCGAGGTCCTGGACCTCTGCCATACGCTCCTTCAGCTGCTCGAGCGCGTCCGCCATCGGCGGCACCCTAGCGGTCTACCCTTTCACCACGCGCCCGTAGCTCAGTGGACAGAGCGGCGGACTTCTAATCCGCGGGTCGGAGGTTCGAATCCTCCCGGGCGCATCTCTCGTGTCTCCGGTGGGAACAAGCAGGGAGTGACCCAGCAATCCGCTTTGCGCGTGTGGCGCCGCGGCCCCTTCAAGGTGCTGTTCGCCCATCACCGCGAGCACGAGGCGCACCACGTCGTGATGGTCATGGTGGTCGCGGCCGCGCTCTCGCTGATCGCCACGATCTTCGTCGCCGGCGCGGCGGGCTACGTGGCCGTCGCCGACCGGCTCCGGCATGCGAACACGTACTGGTTCCCGTTCGCCATCGCGGGCGCGGTCGCGGCCCACATCGGCTACACGTTCGCCTACCGCGAGGTCGCTCACGTCGGACGCGGCGTCAAGCTCGGCGCGCTGCGGGCGGGCGCGATCGTCGCCGCCGGGTTCGGGATGTTCATTCCCCGCGGCGGGTTCGCGGTGGACATCGAGGCGCTCGAGGATCTCGGCGTCCCGCGGGACGAGGCACGGATCCGGGTGCTCGGGCTCGGCTCGCTCGAGTACGCGGTCCTCGCGACCGGCGCCCTGATCTGCGCGATCTTCCTGCTCCTCAACCACTCGGACGCGCAGCGCGCGGTCACCCTCTCATGGACGATCGGCGTTCCCGCCGGCACAGCGCTCGCCCTGATCGCAGTCCACTACCGCAAGTGGATCTGCCGCGGCCCTCTGGCGAGGATCCTCGGCCCGCCGCTCGAGGCGATCGCCGTCGTGGGACAGATCGTCGCGTCGCCGCGCCGGCACGGTGCTGCGGCGTTTAGCGGGATGGCCGTCTACTGGGCCGGCGAGGTGTTCGTCCTCTGGGTCTGTCTCGCGGCCTTCGACCACAACACACCGTCGGTGACGGCGGTCGTCGTGGGCTATGCGACCGGTTACGCGCTCACTCGGCGGACCCTCCCACTCGCGGGCGCCGGCGCCGTCGAGGCGCTGCTGCCGTTCGCGCTCCTCTGGGTCGGGTACAGCCTGCCGGCCGCCGTCCTCGCCGTCTTCGCCTACCGCGTCTTCAACCTCTGGCTACCACTCGGCCCCTCGGCATTTGCGCTCTACCACTTGCAGCGGCGAGCACCCGACGGCGCGAGCCCGTTAGCGCCTGACGCCGAAGTCGGTGGTGACGACCGTGACCGTGCGCCCCTCGAAGACACCCGGAGCGCGCACGACGTGCACAGCTGAGATTCCGAGCTGACGCCACTGCGGCGCCAGCAGGTTCTTGAGGTGCGGAGGGCTCGCGATCCAGAGCTTCATCGCCCCGGCGGCCCCCACGCTCGGCGACTCCCAGAGCAGGTTTTCGCCGACCGACCAGTACGAGTGGCCCCGCGCGGAGTAGTAGCGCCGGATCCGCCGCCAGAACACGGTCCCATCGGCCGAGGGGTGGGCGAAATAGCCCACGCGGCCCATCTCGAGCGAGTGCTGGCGCGCCGCCCTGTCGAGTGCCGCCGACTCGTGCAGTGCCACGAGGCCGTGCGCGACGCGGAATTTGTTCACCGCGGCGAGCACCTGGTGGTTCAGCGTCTGGAGGTTTCTCTCCGAGCGACTGGTCGCGAGCGCCGAGTCGGCGAGGAGCGCGACCGCGACGAGCGCGGCCAGGGCCAGAGCGAGGCGGAGTGCTCTCTTACCGTTCACATGTTCACCGTCGGCACAAGCAGAAGAAGCGCCATGGGCCGTCTGGCGCAACTTCGCGGAGGGGAGGTCCTACTCCTGCAGTGTTTCGACCTGATCCATGTCCGGCAGAATTGCACAACGATGTCCCTCCGCAGCGAACCACTCGAGCAGGACGTGACGCTGCCGGACGGGCGCGTCATCGCGGTCCGCGTCGGCATCGCCGAGGACTCGTACATCCCGCGCCGCGAGCTGGACACGGTCGTGCTCGAGCTCTGGGACGAGAGCCGCGGGGAGCACCTCGCCGGGGTCGCGACCGTCCTCTCGGCCGACGACGTAGGCGCCGCCAGGGCACTCCTGCGCGAGGCCGTCGCGGGACTCGGCGACGGATCGCTCGCACCTACAGCCGGCGCGCTCGAGCCCCTGGCCGATAGCGTTCCGCCGCAGTGAGCGCGGCAACCCTGCATACGAACCACGGCCCGATCGAGCTCGAGCTGTTCGAGGGCGAGGCGCCGAAGACCGTGGAGAACTTCCGCAAGCTCGCCGAGGACGGGTTCTACGACGGCGTCATCTTCCATCGCATCATCCCGGACTTCATGATCCAGGGCGGCGACCCGACCGGAACGGGCTCCGGCGGGCCCGGCTACAGCTTCGAGGACGAGTTCAACGACCACCCTGTCGTGCGCGGCGCGCTGGCGATGGCGAACGCGGGCCCGAACACGAACGGCAGCCAGTTCTTCATCGTCACCGCGGACGCATGCCCGTGGCTCGACGGCAAGCACACCGTCTTCGGCCAGGTCACCAACGGGATGGACGTGGTCGACACGATCTCCGCGGTGGAGACGGACGCGGCGGACCGCCCGCACGAGTCCGTCGTCATCGAGCGGATCGATCTCTGAGCACGTCCACAAGCGCCAACCCGTACCAGAGCAAAGCGATGACGGCGAAGAGCCCGACGGCAGCCACAACGGCCGCTCCTCGGGAGACCACGGAATCCATCACGAGCACCACGACCGCCTCGAGCGACACGGCCGAGGCGACGATCCCCGCGATCGAGAGCCGGTTGCTGATCTTGACCATGTGCTCCTTGTCGTCTTGCCGGAACCGGAGCCGGTGGTACGAGCTCGGCGCGGTCAGCAGTGCCACCGAGACGGCGGTCGACAGGAACGCGACGACGAACACGTCACGCTGGAACCCGGTGACGCGCGTCCAGCCATTCGAGAAAGGGACGGCGAGGAGGAATGCGAGCAGGACCGTCACGCCCGGGAGCACGACGCGCAGCTCGTTCAGCAGCTCGATCAGCTCCCGGTTCGCCCGCTCCTTCGGCGTCTCCTCCTCGCGCTCCGTCTCGTCCATCCGTTGGACGCTACTGCCCCGCGGCGGCTCAAGCTAAAGATGTGCGGCGAAATCGCCGAATCGACGCTTACATGCGGCTTTCAGATCGCTTAGATGCGGCTCATCGACACCTGCTCTGATGCTCTCGTGCCCGGACTGACGCGACGCCTCCTGCTCGCCGTCCTGGCGACGCTGGCGCCGGCCGTAGCCGCCTCTCCGGCCGGCGCCGCCGGGCACTCCACGCACGCTCCGGTGAAGGCTCGCCCCAACGTCGGCATCGTCAACGTCTACACGACGCTCGGCTACGAGCAGGGGCGCGCCGCAGGCACCGGGATGATCATCTCCCGCTCCGGCGAGGTCCTGACGAACAACCACGTGATCAGGGGAGCGACGAAGTTCAAGGTCGTCGACGTCACGACCCATCGCAGGTACTCCGCCACCGTGGCCGGCTACTCCGTCTCGCGGGACATCGCGGTGCTGCAGCTGGCGCACGCGTCGGGCCTGCGAACGGTCAAGCGCGGCGGCGCCATACCCCTGCACGTCGGGATGCGGGTCATCGCCCGCGGCAACGCGCAGGGCCGCGGCGGTCCGCCGAAGACGGCGCGCGGCCGGATCATCGCCCTTCACCAGCAGATCTTCGCCGAGGACGAAACCGGCGACTCCGAGACGCTGAACAACGTGATCGCCACGAATGCACCGGTCGTACCGGGCTACTCCGGCGGGCCGCTCGAGAACAGCCAGAACCGCGTTCTCGGCATCGTGACAGCCGGCTCCACCTCGGGCGTACACCGCGGCTTCGCGATCCCGCTCAAGCAGGCGCTACAGATCGTCCGCCGGATCGAGAGCGGCAAGTCGAGTTCGATCGTGCACGTCGGGCCGACGGCGTTCCTCGGCGTCGTCGTCGAGGACGCTCCGGGCGGCGCAAAGATCACGTCGCTCCTGCCGGGAAAGCCCGCCGACGAGGCCGGCCTCGCCAAGGGAGACGTCATCACCTCACTGGACGGCGCGACGATCTCGTCGAGTGCGGATGTCCGCCAGACCGTCCTCACGCTCGTGCCCGGCAAGGCCGTCCCGATCGGCTGGAAGGACACGAACGGCATCGCCCATACGGGCACCATCACGCCCATCAGCGGCCCGCCGCAGTAGCTCCTCGCCCCTGAGGGGCGAGTCTGGTCTGGGGCTGCCTGCGCCTCGCGCGGTTGCCGTCGCTGCCTCCGCCGGCCGTCGACCCCGAGGCCGAGGCGAGGTTCACTGCGGTCGCGGACGAGCTGCTCGCCGGCGAGCCGGTGGCGATTCCCAGGCCGCGGATGTGGATCTCGCTCCTACTCGCAGGCTCCGGGCCCGCCCCGAACGAGGCAGGCCCTGAACGGTCGTCCGACGACAGCTAGTTGAAGAGGACGTAGGTGCCGTAGTCGCCGGGAACGTTGTTGTTCGCGGTGATCACGGCGACCTGTGAGCCGGCCGGACAGACGCTCGCTGTACCGAGCGCGGCGTGTGCGACTGCACTCGCGGAGGTTCCGCCGCTAGCCGCATCGACGGTCGAGACGACGTTCTTCGGTGTGAAGGTCAAGCCAGAGAAGCAGTACTCGCCCGCTCCGTTGTGTACAAAGTTCGCTGCCGTCACGCCGGACGAGCCCGCTGCGTCGAACGTCCCGTCGGAGTTGATATGGGCATATGCGATGGCGCTTCCCGCCGGGCCCGTCGGTCCGGCGGCTCCGGCAGGTCCGCGTGCGCCGCGCCGACCGTGCAGAGTTCTGATCGCGCCTTTCGTGAGCTTCTTCGCCGCGATCGAGTGGTTCTTGATGTGAGAGCCGGAAATGAGCCCGCTCGCGTAGGCGCCGCCTCCTAGTGCGACGAACAACGCAAGGGCAGCGATCAGCGTTGCCGGATGCTTCAGGTTCTTCATTCGAGATCCCCCTTGGCTTTCTGGTTCGGCGGTCCACCACCGGACCGCCTGATCTCGCGGGTAACCCTCTCGGCCGTTCTCAATCGTCGATCCCGGCCGCTTCCGTGGCGGCAAGCCCCAGCCGCACCGCCTCGACCGCCTGAACATCGGAGAGCGCGGGACCTTGTTTGAAAAATGTAATAAGATCCCGCCATGCCCATGCTCCACAGTTGCGCCCTCCCCGGCTGCGAGATCCGGACGCTCAGCACCTATTGCCTCGAGCACGAGGTCGAGGTCCGAGCCAAGATGCTGGCCGAACGCGTGCAGGCTGCCGATGCTTGCGACGAGCCTCTGTCGGCCGAGGCCGCCGAAGTAGCGCCGGCCTGAGCCAGAGCGGGTGGCGGGAATCGAACCCGCGTAGCTAGCTTGGAAGGCTAGAGCTCTACCATTGAGCTACACCCGCGGAGCGCTGGGTACGGTAGCGAGATGCATCTCTCGGCGGAGGCCATCGGGCTCGCGCCGGCTCTCGCCATCGGGCTGGTACTCGCCTACCGCGGCGGCCCGGTCTCGCGTCCTCGCCTCGTCGCCGGCGCCCTAGGCGCCGCGCTCGTCTTCGCCGCGTTCGTCACGCAGCTCCAGCCACTTGCGACCCACACCTTCCTCTGGGCGCACCTGCTGCAGAACGTCGTGCTCGCGGAGTGGGCTCCCGTGCTCCTCGTGCTCGCGGTCCCGCCGCGTCTCGCCGAACGGGCTGCAAGGTTCCCGCTCTTCCGGCCGTTCGTGGCTCTGCCGCTCTGGCTCGTCGCGTACTACACGTGGCACCTGCCCTGGATCTACGACACGGCGCTGCGCCACCCGCACTCGCTCCTCCACGTCGAGCACCTGACCTATCTCGCCGCGGGGATCTGCGTCTGGTGGCCGGTCGTCCACGGCAGATACTCCGCCGGCGCGAAGGCCGCCTACCTCTTCGCCGCCTTCGTACTCTCTTCCCCGCTCGGGCTGCTGCTCGCGCTCATCCCGCGCGCTATCTATCCCTTCTACGTCCACGCGCCGCGCACGTGGGGCCCGGGCCCGCTCGCCGACCAGCAGATCGCCGGCGTGACGATGGCGGCCGAGGAGGCGATCGTCTTCTTCGGAGCCTTCGCGGCCTATCTGCTCCGCTTCCTCGCCGACGAGCAGGCGAGCGGCGCGTTCAGCCCGAGCGCGTCGGCACCACAAGCCGGCGTTCGGCCGGTCGGCCTTCGCGCAGCTCCCGGCTCCGCTCGGCCTCGGCGTTGATCTCGGCGCCGAGCAGCAACGCGATCCCGGCGAGCCACAGCCAGGTGAGCATGATGATGACCGCGGCGAGCGACCCCCACGTCTTGTTGTACGACCCGAAGCTCGACGTGTAGAAGGCGAAGGCCCCTGAAACTGTCAGCCAGACGACGGTGGCGAAGATCGAGCCGGGCGTGATGAAGCGCCAGCGCGGATGCGCGACGTCCGGGCCGAGAAAGAGGAGCGTCGCGAACGCAGCCAAGAGGCCCACGATGAGGATGGGCCACTCCGCGATCCACCAGATCCAACCCACCGCGCCCGAAGCCGGGCCGGCATGCGACGCGACGAGTTGCTCGAGCGCCGGCCCGAAGATGAGGAGGATGGCCACGAGGAGAAAAGCGAAGCCGATCACCGCCACCAGCCCGACCGCGACGAGCCGCTTGCGGACGAAGGAGCGGCCGTCCTTGCGCTCGTACGCGAGGTTGAGGGCGGTCATGTACGTCGTCATCGCACCGGTCGTCGCCCACAGGGCGAGCACGAAGCCCACAACCGTCATCGTGATCCCGGTCGAGGGCTTCTGATTAAGCCGGTGCAAGCTCTCACCGAGCAGGTTGGTCGCCTGACTCGGCATCACCTGTGAGAAATGCTCCATCAGCGACGAGATCGTTTGCGGCCCGACGACGAGCGTGAAGACGCCGACGACCAGAAGCAGCACCGCAGGAATCGCGAAGAACGTCGAATATGCGAGCGCGGAGGCGAGCATTGTCCCGTTGTCCTCGAGGAACTCCTTGACGGCGCGGACGAAGATCGCCCGCCAGTCACGGAAGGAGAGCTCGCGGAGCCCCGGGTCGTGCAGCCGCGGCTCGTCGCGCTCCGGCTGCGGCATGGGCTCGCTCTCGAGTGGCGCTTCGTCGGGAGCCGGGCGGCGGGTGCCCCGCTCTTCTCGCATGCTCATAGGAACGAAACGATGGTTGCCCCGATCGGGTTGCGGAAAATCGGGGCGGGCAGATTCGAACTGCCGGCCTCCCGGCCCCAAACCGGGCGCTCTGACCAGGCTGAGCTACGCCCCGAGGAGACTCAGTGTAAGTCCGCTACTCGGACTCGATGAGTGCGCGCAGCTCGGCGAGCTTCTCGCCGCGCAGCTCGTCGCGTTCGCCGCGGTCGATGCGGACGAGCAGGTCGCGCACGAGCGGGGCGAGGTCGAGCGGGTTGAACGGTTTCGTCACGTAGTCGACGCCGCCGATGTCGAGCCCGCGCGCCCGGTCGCGAAACTCCGCCCGCGCCGTGAGGAAGATGATCGGGATCCCGCGCGTGCGATCGTCCTCGAGCAGCTCCTCGGCCACCCGCCAGCCGTCGAGGCCGGGCATCATCACGTCGAGGAGCACGACGTCGGGCTGGTCGCTTCGCGCGAGCTCGAGCCCCGTCGTTCCGTCGGCCGCCTCGAGCACGGCGATCCCCTCCGCCTCGAGGTTGACGCGGCAGAGCAGCCGGATCGGCGCCTCGTCGTCGATCACCAGCACTCTCACCTCGCCTCTGTCCGGCACCGGCCGCGTATACCCATCCATGTCGGCACTCATACTCGTTCCGCCCCGGTCGCCGTCGGCGTAACCGCCGCCGGCAGCTCGAAGGAGAAGCGGGAGCCCTCCCCCTCGCGCGAAGAGACCCAGATCCGACCGCCCATGGCGGTCACCAGGCCACGGGCGATGAAGAGCCCGAGCCCGGTCCCGCCGCCGCCTGCGCGGAGCTCGGCGTCGGAGCCGCGATAGAACTTGCGGAAGATCTGTTCCTGGTCCGACTGCGGGATACCGATCCCCTCGTCCGCGACGCTCACCTCGACGGTGTCCTGACGCCGGCTGGCGCCGACGGTCACCGTGCCTCCATCCGGCGAGTAGCGGAGAGCGTTCTCGACGAGGATCGAGCAGACCTGCCGCAGCTTCTCGGGATCCGCCCGCGCGGCGAGCGGCTCCTCGGGCAGATCGACGACGAAGCTATGCCCGTTGACCTCGGTCGCCGACACCGTGTCCAGCACCTGTCCGACCACGTCACGTACATCGGTCTCGGCGAGGTTGACCTGAAGGTCGCCGGTGTCGAGGCGCGCGACGTTGAGGAGCGTGTCGACGATGGAGGTCAGCCGCTGCGACTCGGAGGCGATGTAGCGGAGGAACGTCTCGCGCTCCTCCTCGCCGAACATGACGTCCTGGCGGAGGAGCGTCTCGGCGAAGCCGTAGATCGAGGTAAGCGGCGTGCGGAGCTCGTGCGAAACGGTGCTGACGAAGTCGGACTTGACCTGCTCGACGAGCCTGTCGCTCGAGATGTCGCGGAAGGCGAAGATGCGGCCCGCGACGGCGCCGAGCGGATCGCGCATCACGGCCTCGGTGACCGACAGCCAGACCTCCTCGCGCCCGCGCATGATCGGGACGAGCCGGTCGCCCCGCGCTCCCTCGTCGGGCGACTCAAGGCTCCGCTGCAGCACGTCGACCGGCGCGCGGCCGAGTGCGACGGAGGCGGGAACGCCGGTGATCACCTCGGCGGCGCTGTTCCAGAGGACGACGTTGCCGTCGCGGTCGACGGCGACGATCCCCTCCGCGATGTTCGCGAGGATCGCAACCGACCGCTCCCGCTCGAGCGCGACCCGCTGGTAGAGCTCGGCGTTGGCAAGAGCGGCCGACGTGCTCGCAGCCACGGCGAGCAGCGCCTCGATCTCCTCCTCTCGCCACTCGCGCGCCGCCGAGGCGTAAACGGCGAGCACGCCGAGCGCCGTTCCCTCGGAACCGCCGACGGGCACGCCGAGGAAGGCGGCATGGCCCGCCTGGAGCATCGGGTCGAGTCCCCGGAGACGCTCGTCGTCGCCTGCCTGCGCAAGCGCGACGGGAGCCCCCGACTGGAGCACGTCGCCGGAGAGCCAGCCTCCGGCCGGGCTCCGCGAGTCGAGCGCGGCCTCGGCACCTACGCCGTCGGCCGCAATGACGACCAGCTCCTCGCCGTCGAGCAGGCGGAAGGCGGCAGCCTCCGCGTTGACGAGCGTCGGCGCCTGCTGCACGACCTCGTCGAGCACGGCTGCCGGGTCGAGCTCGCTCGTGAGCAGGCGGCCCGTGCGCGTCAGCTGCTGCGCAAGCGCACGAGCTCCGCGCTCGGCCTCGAACAGCTCGCTTCGGTCGAGCGCCCCGCGGGTGGCGTCGGCCAGGTGGCGAGCGAGCTCGAGATCGTCGTCGCTGAACGAGCGTTCCTCGGCGAAGAAGATGAGCACCATCCCCCGGCCTGCGTCACGCGGTGCGTCCACCGGCACGGAGATGAGCGCCAGGTAGCGGTTGGTGGCGGCCGCGCCGCGGAGGTCGGGCAGCAGCCGCTCGTCGTCCGCGATCGACGAGGAGACGAGAATGCGTCCCTCGGCGGCGGCGCGAAATAGCGGGCTCTGGTCGCCCCAGGCCCGCTCGCTGAGGATCTCGCGAAGGTCTACCGGAAGCTCGTACGCTCCGACCGCCTCGAGCCGGCCGCTCGAGGGCACAAGCACCGCAGCCGAGCTCCCGCCGAGCGCTTCCGCCGCGGCCTGGGCGATCGCCTCGAGCGTCGCAGTGCGAGACAGGGACTGTCCGAGCACCGACGCGATGCGGTAGAAGCCGCGCTGGATCCGTGCCTGCCGCGCGCTCTGTGTGAACATCTCGGCGTTCCGCAGCGCGAGCGCCGCCAGCCCTGCAAAGGCCTCGAGGATGTTCGCGTCCCGCTCCGCGAAGCGTCGCCCTTCGCGCCGGCCAACGCCGAGCACCCCGTGCACCTCGTCGCTCCAGAACATCGGTGCCGTGATCACGTCGGTAAAGCCGTTGTAGGCCGGGTGTGGAACAGGCGCGGCGATCTCGCCGTACGCGCTCTCGATCAATGGTCGGCCCTCGCGCACCGCGGCGGCCGCCAGGCCCTGACCCAGCGGAAACTCGAAGCCGAGCAGCGAGCGGTCGAATCCGTGCACAGCGACGCAGCGGAAAAGACCGCGCTCGCCGTCGAGGAGGTAGCAGTCGGCGGCATCGGCGTCGAGAAGCTGCGCGAGCTGGTCGGCCAGCCGCTGCAGGACGACCGGCAGGTCGAGCTCGCTGCTGAGCACGTGCGCCGCCCGGAGCAGGGCGGTCTGCTGGGCGAGCTGCTCCTCGTTCCGCTTCAACGCGTCCTGGAGCGCGACACCTGCGCGCAGCCGTTCGAGCGCGACGGCAGCCTCGGAAGCGAGCGTCTGCATCACTGAGAGATCCTCGGTCGAGAACACCCGAGGCGCGTCGAGGGTCGCGACCGAGATCACCGCGATCACCCGCTCCTCGACGAAGAGCGGGATGAAAGCGGCGCTCTTCGCCCCGACAGCGTCGGCAAGCCGGCGGCTGACGACGCCCGAGCTCTGCGTGTCGTACACGGTGATCGCCGTCGCCTCGAAGACCACGCTCGCGATTCCGGACGGCTCGCTTTCGAGATCGAGGTGCATCTCCGGCCACCAGCCGACGTCCTGGCCGCCGGAGCGCGCGAGATAGCCCGACGCCTTGCGAGCGTCGTCGGAGACGAAGGTCAGGGCGACGAAGCCGACGTCGAAGAGCTCCGCGAGCTCGTCGAGCAGCGTGCGTGCGACGCCTTCGACGTCTGCGGTCCGTGCCAGCTCGTCCGCGACACGGCTGACGCTCTCGAACTCCTTCGTCGTATCCGCCCGTCGCCCTTGGCCCGCGCCGCGGCGGAGGACGGCAGGCAGGAGCAACACGGCGGCCGCGGCGCGGCCGAGCGCGCGAACGGTCGGAAGCTCGTTTGGGATCCGCACTGGGGCGCTGAGATTGTACGGAGCCGCGTCCGGCCCGGCCAGAATCCGGGCCAAGACGTGGAAAAGCCCGCCGCTCGGGGGGTCGGTGCGGCGGGCTCTCCCGATTGCTCCCCGCAAGACGTCTGAAGACGTCGCGGTTCGCATCGCCCAGTGCTTGAGAGGGTAGAGACCGCTTAGGAGCCGGACAATGGGCCGTACGGCCCATCTTTGCGAGCGGGAAAGATCGCGTCGTGCGCCTTCTTCACATGCCGTCCTAACCGTTCCCGGCTATCGTGGCCACGCCGTGGTGAAACGCCTTCTTCTCGCCTCGCCGCGAGGTTATTGTGCGGGAGTCGAACGGGCAGTCGAGACGGTCGAGCGGGCTCTCGCGCACTACGGAAGCCCGGTCTACGTCCGCAAGCAGATCGTCCACAACTCGCACGTCGTCGAGGACCTGCGTTCGCGTGGAGCCGTGTTCGTCGACCAGCTCGCCGACGTGCCGGAGGGCGCGACCGTCGTCTTCTCCGCGCACGGCATCGCCCCGGCGGTGCGCCGCGAAGCCGAGGGACTGCGGCTGACGACGATCGACGCGACCTGCCCGCTCGTCACCAAGGTGCACGCGCAGGCCCGCCGCTACGCCGAGGCCGGCTACGCGCTTGTCCTCATCGGACACGCGGGCCACGAGGAGGTCGAGGGCACGCTCGGCGAGGCGCCCGACGCGATCGTCCTCGTCCAGTCGGCGGAGGACGCCGAGGGCGTCTCGCTCCCGGACGACCGGCCGCTGGCGTACCTCACGCAGACGACGCTCTCGGTCGACGAGGCGGGCGAGATCGTCGCGGTGCTGCGCGGCCGGTTCCCACACATCGAAGGTCCCGCGCGCGAGGACATCTGCTACGCGACCTCGAACCGCCAGTGGGCCGTGAAGGAGCTGCTGCGTGAGACCGACCTGTTGCTCGTCGTCGGCTCGCCCAACTCCTCGAACTCCCAGCGGCTCGTGGACGTCGCCCGCGCT
>Ga0075434_100003236_pt1 | contig 14536 bp, 16 predicted proteins | sample RhiMethybrSRZTD3_FD_75298 | JGI IMG/M metagenome (GOLD analysis project Ga0075434, IMG submission 75298) | Populus rhizosphere microbial communities from Tennessee, USA - Rhizosphere MetaG P. TD hybrid SRZTD3 | ecosystem: Host-associated > Plants > Roots > Rhizosphere > Soil | place: USA... | reverse complement strand
GCGGGATTCACGACGACGTTGTTACTCCCGGCTCCGACGCCGTTTGACTAGGATGGAACCATGAACCGATCGGCCGCCAAGATCGTTCGTGAATATGGCCCGTTCCCCGATGCCGGCCACGTGCATGGACTGACGTATGACGGTCGGAACGTCTGGTTTGCGGCGGGAGAGAAGCTGATCGTCTTCGATCCCGCGAGCGGAAAGGAAGTGCGCTCGATCGACGTCGCCGCGGACGCGGGAACGGCCTTCGACGGGCAGCACCTGTGGCAGCTCGCCGAGGATCGCATCCAGAAGATCGATCCGAAGACCGGCCGCGTGCTGGCCACGATCCCGGCGCCCGGCGGCAGTGGCGACTCCGGGCTCGCGTGGGCCGAGGGCACCCTCTGGGTGGGGCACTATCGGGACCGGAAGATTTATCAGGTCGATCCCGAAACAGGGGAGATCCTGCGCACGATCGAGTCCAACCGCTTCGTCACCGGAGTCACCTGGGTCGACGGAGAGCTCTGGCATGGCACCTGGGAAGATGACGAGAGCGACGTGCGCCGCGTGGACCCTCGAACGGGCGAAGTGCTGGAGAAGCTCGAGATGCCGTCTGGAGTGTTTGTGTCGGGACTCGAATCCGACGGCGGGGACCAGTTTTTCTGTGGAGGCGGAACGAGCGGGAAAGTGCGGGCCATTCGCCGGCCGCGCTCGCGACCACGTTAGGCGGCCTCGAGGTGGTCGTCAGGCGATCCGCAGTGGCGGTGGCGCCTCACCCAATCCTTTCTGCATCTCCGCGGCCACCAGAGAATACGCGCGCGTCCACGCGGCGCGGACCGCGGGTGTGAAGCGCTGGCCTAACGTGTCGACGAAGGCCTGAAGCAGCGCCGCGCCCACGCTGTCGAAATGATGGTGCAGGACACCGTAGCGTGTGTGGCGGCGACCGAGCGCCGAGACCGCCGGCAGCAGCGTGTCGAGGTCGTCGAGTGCCTGTACGACGATGCCGAGCGTCTGTGCGAGCTTCCACTGCTGGACCGTCATGTCGACGCCAGTGAAGAGCTGGGCGGCACTGGCGTCGATGACGAACAGGTGGTCGTAGAACCGCGCCGTGAACGCGTCGGCGCGTTCGGCGACCATCGACCAGGAAGATCGGACGAGTCGTATTTCTTCAGAGGTCATGGGAGGGAGTGTCTGGGCGAACGATCCGACGCCGGGTTCTCCTCTGAGAACGCATTCAGGGCGACCGAGTCGGTCACCCAAGTGCCCTCCCGTCTGGGCATGAAGCTCGACCGTGGTCGATGCGATGACCAGAGCTCTAGCGGGCGGCCGCCACGCGCGACGCGCCCTCCCGCGCGACCTCTTCACGGAATGCACCCAGGCGCCGGTTGAACGATGCCGCATCGTCCCAGAACGGGGCGTGCCCCACGTCCGGCATGATGTGAATCTGCGCGTGGGCCAGGCCCGCGCGGTGTTGCGCGACGACCTCCGGCCTGACGATCGCGTCGAGCGCGCCGTGCGTGATCAGCACCGGCTTCGCAATGGTCGGCAGGAGGTCGTCGTTGTCGATGACACGTGTGAGTAGCGCCTGGCGCACGAACGGCGGCACGGACACGCTGAAGCCCAGCATCGTGTACAGATCCGACGCCTCGGGGTCGCGGGTGAAGCACAGGTGCAGGAGCGACTCGAGGCCGCGCACGCTTTCGCCCACGTCACTCGAGAAGAGCCCGGGCAGAAGGGCGAGGAACTCCGGCGTGAGCACCGCCGCGGCCGCTTCACTGCCGAGCTTCGTAACGGCGCCAACGAGATGGATCCCGCCGATCCGCTCCTCACCGTAATGCCGGATGTAGTCGAGGATGACGAGTGGCCCGTACGACCAGCCGGAGAGAATCGGTCGGTCGAGGTCCAACTCCCGGATGGCGGCGTCGACGTCGGCCGCCCACAGCCTCGGGTCATCGTAGCCGTCGCCTGGCCGCTCCGACGCGCCGTGGCCACGAAGGTCCATTGCGACGAGCCGGTACCGGCGCGCGAGCTCCGAGCGCATCTGCCGGTCCCAGGTGAGCCAGCACTGTGAGGCGCCGTGGAGAAACAGGATGGACGGAGCGCGTGGGTCTCCCTCTTCGACGAGGTGGAGCCGGATGCCTCCTCCTCCGGTGATCGTGTGGTGCTTCATGGTTCCCTCCTCACTGGATTGCATGGGGCTGCTGGTACCACCGCGACCAATGCCACGTCGGGCATATCGGGATTGAGATGATGAACGGCGCGCCATAGGTTGGGATCGGACGAATCGTCCTATACGCGGAGGGTCCTGTCATGGGCCTCGCGATGCGACAGGTGGATCTCGAGCGGCTCGATCGTGCGCTGACTACGATCCTATCGCCGCTGGCGCACCAGCACTGCGACGACTGGCGTCTCGCCGTCGAGTCGTCGGTCAGGGAACTGCTCGACGGCGATCACGTCGTGTTCGGGTTGCCCCGCACCGGCGTGCCGATGCACGTCCATTCGATGAACGTGCCGTCGCAGCCGCAGCGTGCGATCCAGACGCTCTTCGGCAGGCTGCCGGAACTGCCGCCCGATCCGTGGCTTCAGGACGCGGAGCGCGAGCGGTTGCGGACACACGCCGAGGTATGGAGTCGAGTTCGTGCATTCTGGCGGGCGGCCGCTGGGCAGCCGGCGGCGCTGCGACGCTCCGCGTTCCTGGGCGAGGTCATGACGCCCGGCCAAATCTACGACAGCGAGAACATCGACTGGTCCGTCGCCGACGGACACACCGCGCTGTGCATCTCGTACAGCAACGTCGAGACGTCCGTTCGTTCGCGTCGCACGAGCCCAAGACACGCGGCGGAAGCGCTACTTCGACTCCTGCTCCCCGCGCTCAAGGTGGGAGTCACCATGCGCCTCGCGCACGATCGCGAGGTCGGGGAGGAGCTGACGCTCGGGCGGTTCGGGCTGACGAGGCGTGAGGCGCAGATCGCGCGTCTGCTCGCGCGGCGAGCGACGAACAGGGAGATCGCCGATCAGCTCGACGTGAGCCCGCACACGGTGCGGCATCATGTCGAGAACATCTTCGCGAAGCTCGGCATCCGCTCGCGCCGCTCCGTCGCCTCGCAGTTCTCGTGAGGGGTCACGCCTAGCTTCCCGTCCGGCACGAGCGTAGTATCGGCGTCCGCACACGACATCGCCCAACTTCGGATGCCTCGACTCAGCTCGGTCTCCACCGCCGGCACGCTCACGGCCGTTGCCGTCCTCACTGCGCTCGCCGCGCCTGTCACGCTGCAAGCCCAGCGGCCCACCACGCTGGCCGGCCGCTCCACCGTCTACGCGCCTAACGCCGCCGTCGCGACGAGCCAGCCACTCGCCTCTGCCGCCGGCCTCCAGGTGCTGCGTCAGGGTGGCAACGCCGTCGACGCCGCCGTCGCCGCGGCGGCGGTGCTGGGCGTGACCGAGCCGCACATGACCGGGATCGGCGGCGACATGTTCGCGATCGTCTGGCTCGCGAAGGAGCAGAAGCTCGTCGCCCTCAACGCGAGCGGACGTGCCGGTTCGCTCATGACGCGCGAGACGCTGCAGGCGCGCGGCTTCCGCCCCGGATCGCAGCAGGGCGTCATGTCGGTGACCGTTCCCGGCGCGCTCGCCGGTTGGGACATGCTCCTGCGGACCCATGGCCGACGTACGCTCGCGCAGGTGCTGCGGCCGGCGATCACGTACGCGCGCGACGGCTTTCCCGTCTCGCCGATCATCGCCGATCAGTGGGCAAACGAGACGCGCTTTCTGCAACTCGACTCGGCGGCAGCGGCCACCTTTCTCCCGAGTGGACACGCTCCGAAGGCGGGCGAGTGGTTCCGGAATCCTGACCTCGCGCGAACGCTCCAGGAGATCGCCGACAAGGGCATTGGCTCGTTCTACGGTGGCGCGTTAGGCCAGCGGATCGTGGCGCGGCTGTCCGCGCTCGGCGGCTTCATCACGCTCGATGACCTGAAGAAGAACAAACCGACCTGGGTGACGCCAATCTCGGTGCCGTTCCGCGGATATCGCGTATGGGAGCTGCCGCCTAACAACCAGGGGATCGCGGCACTCGAGATGCTCCGCATCCTCGAGCCCTACGATCTCAAGTCGATGGGGCACAACTCCGCGACGTACCTGCATTACCTCATCGAGGCCAAGAAGCTCGCTTACGCCGACCTCGATCGGTTCGTCGGCGACCCGGACCACCTCGACATGCCGGCCGAGCAGCTGCTCACCGACGAGTTCATCGCCGAACGCCGCGGCCACATGAATCCGACGCGCGCGCAGGAGCGGGTCGATCCGGGGCCGGCGCGGACGAAGAGCGAGACCGTCTACCTCGCGGTCGCCGACGCCGACGGGAACATGGTGTCGTTCATCAACTCGAACTACGACTACTTCGGTTCGGGCATCGTGGTACCGGGCACGGGCTTCGCGCTGCACAACCGCGGCGCGGGGTTCACGTTGACGCCGGGGCTTCCGAATACGGTCGCGCCAGGGAAGCGTCCGTTCCACACGCTCATTCCGGGCTTCGTCACGCAGACGGTCAATGGGCGCGAGCAGGCGTACATGAGCTTCGGCCTCATGGGTGGTGGCGTGCAGGCGCAGGGGCACGTGCAGTTCCTGCTCAACTATTTCGTCTTCGGCATGGACCTGCAGGCGGCGATCGACGCACCGCGATTCCGCCACTATGACGGGCTGCGGGTCGCGCTCGAGGTCCCCGTGACCGATTCCGTGCGCGAGGGCCTCAAGGCGATGGGACATGTGCTCATCGACCAACCTCCGATCGCGTTTGGCGGAGCGCAGGCGATCGTGCGGTTGCCCAAGGGCTATGCGGCGGCGAGCGATCCGAGAAAGGATGGGATGGCCGTCGGCTACTGAGAAAGGGGCGCGTCAGATGCGAGTGACGGCAGCGCTGGCGGTGGTCATCATCAGCGTCGCCGGCTGCTACAGCGAGGACCCACCCACGGTATCGGGCCCGGTTCGCTGCGAGCGGCCAGCGGACGGAAGTCCGTCGTTCGGATGCGCGGTGGTCAACGGCACTGTCGTCGGGCCGGATGGTTCGGGACTGGATGGCGTGACTGGTGTCGTGCGAGCCACGCCGCAGTGTGGCTGTCCCTCGATCGCCATCGACGTGGACTCGCTCGGACGGTTCTCGGTGACGGTGCATCGCAGGGACGGGCCCACACAGGTTTCTCCCGACACGGCGACCATCGTGGTATACATGGGCGCGACAGCCGCGAAATACCCTCGCGCGATAACCGGCGACGCGTACTTCGACACCTCGAGCGTCCGTCTGACGTATGCGCCGATTGGCGCGGAGGCCCAGGTGACGACGATTGGTCTGCGCATCCCGCTGCCGCCGCGATAGCCACGAGCGTGCGCGTTAGGCACGGCGGCGCTGCCTCGACTTGCAGCGACGACGCAGGCGCCGTAGCATAACGCTGAACCCAGCAAGGCGCGCTCCATGAAGTCTCTCTCGGCATTCCTCCGGTACCTCTCGCTTGCACGTGCAGCAGAGCCGTTGGAGCCGGAAGAAGAGTTCGATGAGCTGTTCGACCCGGAAGCGGAGCTCTGGACGACCGAGCGCTATGCGACGCGCGACCGTCCCTGACCCGGCCGGCCGTCGCGCCGACACGTACCTTCCCGCCTGTTCGAGGGACAACCACATGACTGGTCACGCGCTCAGGATTCTCGCTGGCTTCCTCGCGCTCTCCGCGAGTACTGCCGCGGCTCAGGCCGGAAAGCCGGGCGAAACCTATCGGTCTCCGGGTGGATCGACGCTCAAGCTCTTCCTCGACGAGTCCAACGTCGGCCCCGAAGTCTCGATCGGGGAGCTGACGTTCCCGCCTAACGTCGACTCGGGCGAGCACACTCATGGTGCGATCGAGATGTTCTACGTGCTCTCCGGCGAGCTCGAGCACGTCGTCAACGGGAAGAGCTACATCCTCAAGCCGGGGATGACCGGCTACGTTCGCCCGCCTGACAAGATCCGCCACAAGACTGGGCCGGCGGGGGCGAAAGTCATCGTCGTTTGGGTGCCCGGTGACGAAGCGAAGAAGATCGCCGCACGGTGGACCAAGGAGCCGTAACGGCCAGCCACCAGAATTGGCCGGGACTCTCATCAACCTGGCCTAGCCGGGCCGTGCGCTGACAACGTCCGGTCGGCAATCCTTGTCTAACTCGAGGGTCCTGCAAGGAGAACGGATGTCGATCGGTCGTGCACTCGGGATACTGATAGTGGCAGTCCTGCTCGACAGCGTGAGGTCCACGAACACGCCACCGTTGGCGCTTCGTGCGACGGCTGCTGGCGGACTACCCGCAGATACCTTTCCGACGTTCGATCGCGTCCTGCTGCTCGAGCAGACCTCCGAGACGTCCGCGAACGTCAGCATTGGCGACGTCGACGGCGACGGCCGCCTCGACATCGTCCTCGTGAAGGGCCGCCACTGGCCCCTCGTCGACCGCGTCCTCCTCGGCGACGGTGCCGGCCACTTCAAGCCCGGCTACGATCTCGGCACCGCGTCGGACCGATCGTACTCGGGACGACTCGTGGATCTCGACCGCGATGGCGACCTCGACGTCGTGATCAGCAACGATGCGCCCGATCCCAAGCTCGTCTACCTCAATGACGGCAAGGGACACTTTCACGTCGGATCCACGTTCGGGAAGCCGGAGTGGCCAACGCGCAATGCGACGGTCGCTGACATCAACGGCGATGGACTCCCCGACATTGTCGTTGCCAACCGCGGCGACAGCACGAGCGCGAACTACGTCTGCCTGAACCGAGGGGGCGGACGCTTCGACGCCGGTTGCACCGCGTTCTCGCGGGAGCCCGCAACGACCATCACCGCTGCGGACTTCAATCGAGACGGGCTGATCGATCTCGCCGTACCGTACCGGGATCGTGGCCAGAGTCGGGTGTACCTGGCGGGTCCGAAAGGGATGTTCGACGCCTCGCGGACGATCCCGTTCGGGCCGCCTAACGCGACGATTCGCATGACCGAAGCGGCGGATCTCGATGGCGACGGGCTGCTCGACCTCGTTGCGATCGACGAGAACGTCGGTACGTCGATCTACTTCGGTCAGCGGGACGGCACGTTCTCCGAGGCCGTTCGCGTGGCCGGTGCGAAGCCGGCACCTTACGCGATCCTGGTCGCCGACGTGAATGGCGACAAGAAGCCCGACATCATCGTCGGGAACATCGAGGCGCCGTCAGTCGTGTACTTCAACAACGGTTCCGGGCGCGGGTTTCACCCGGTTCGCGTTGGCGACAACAAGGGGACGGTGTACGGCTTCGCGGTCGCAGACCTGGATGGCGACGGTGTCATAGACATCGCCGCGGCGCGCTCGGAGGCGCCGAACATGGTCTACTTCGGTCGCCTAACGAAGTGATAGTCATCCCTCGCTGCGCTCGCGTCGTGATCGCTCTGGGCGCGGCCGTCCTGAGCGGCACGGTTCGCGCCCAGAGCACGATCGTCAAGGATTCGGTGTCGTCGCCCGGGCTTGTCGGGAACGCCTTGGGCGACAGCCCCGTGCGACGCACGCTCGTGTACCTGCCGCCCTCCTACCGGCGCGACCTGACGCGGCGGTACCCCGTGCTCTATCTCCTGCACGGCGCGACATCGCTTCCCGAAGAGTGGGTCGACGGCTCGTACCAGGGGCTCGATCTCCGCGTCGCGCTCGACAGCCTCATCGGCGCGTCCGCCATCCCCGAGCTCATCGTCGTCATGCCGGATGCGAACAACAAGCTCGAGGCAGGCTTCTACGCCAACTCGCCCGCCACCGGCAACTGGAAAGACTTCGTCGTGCGTGACCTCGTGGGTCACGTCGATCGCCGTTACCGAACCGACGCGCGCGCATCGAAGCGAGCGGTGGTCGGACATTCGATGGGCGGGTTCGGCGGGTTCAACATCGGGTTCGACCATCCCGACGTCTTCGGGTTCGTCTACGCGATCAGCCCGTGCTGCATCGGCTTCGTCGGGCGTACCGGGGCATCGCCGGCCTGGGCGGCGCTGTCGAGGATCAAGCGCTGGCAGGACGCGCCGGGCAACGTGTATCTCTTGTTAGGCATGGCTGCGGCGCTCGACGGCAGCCGGACCGATCCGCGGCTGTTCACCGAGCTGCCGTTCGACGTTGGCCAGGATAGCATGCTGGTGGCGAACCCCAAGGTGCAGGCGCACTGGCTCGCCCGCATGCCTCCGGCCCGCGCGTCAGCTATGGTGCGGCGTGGCGCTCGCCAGCCGGTAATCGTGATCGAATCGGGATCCGAAGAAACCCAGCTTCGTCTGGGAATCGAGGTCCTGCGGGCTCGCCTCGACAGTCTGGGAGTCCGCTATGCCGACACGACCTTCACCGGCGGACACATTGACCGCGTGAGGGAGCGGTTCACACAGCACATGCTTCCGACGGTAGGGAAGTGGTTCGCTGAGCGATGATTGGATGCGACCCCCCAACGGATCGATTTACCTCTGGCCCCGGTTACTTCGCGAGCGACTCGGCCAGAGCCTCGGTCAGCTTCGTGTCGCTCTCCCGGATGGTACCGAGCTGCCGCCAGCGCAGGACGCCCTTTCGGTCGATGAGATAGGACGACGGCACGCCTAACGCCATATACAGCGACTGGATGCGCTCATCCGGGTCACGCCAGATCGGGTACGTCATCCGGAATTCCTGCGCGAACGCCCGGATCGCCTCATCCTGACCGCGCGCATCGACCGAGACGCCGACGATCTCGAGGCCCTCCGCTTTGTGCTTCTCGTAGAGGGACTGGAGATACGGGATTTCGGCGCGGCAGGGCGCGCACCAGGTGGCCCAGATGTTGAGCAGCACGACCTTGCCCGCCAGGCCCGCCGTGGACGCCGAGTCCCCTGCCAGCGTCGCGGCCGCATAACGAGGCGCGGGGTGCCCGATCTCGACGCGAGCTGGCGTTTCGCGGCTGCACGCGATCGCGAGCATCGCAGCCAGGGTCACGAATCGCCGCGCGGGCGCTCCAGGGGTTCGTCGCATCTGATTCATTTCAGGTCGCCAAGCTGCAGCCGTCCAACCATGACGCGCGCGCTGTCGCCCGGCACCGTCCACGCCGCCAGCAGCGTACCGCCGCGCCTAACGATACGAGGGAATCCCGACGCGCGTGCGGCCTTCGTCTGCGAGATCGTCACGGGCCGCCCCATCTCGCCCGAGCGCGCGACGCGCCTCACCCGCACCTCGGCGTCCTCAGGGGGTACGCGCTCGAGCCAGCTCACGAGCGCGTCACCGTTCTCGTCGAGCGAGACGCCGACACGCCCTGCAGGCGCGCCGCCATCGACTCGCACTGGAGCGGCGAACCGCTCGCCGCCGTCTACCGAGAACGCGACGCGCACGCGCGCCGTGTCCTCTGCACCGGTAAACCACGCGATCGCCACCGTGTCGCCACGGGCCGCGAGCGCCGGACCGTTCACCGGACACGCGTCGATATGCCATCCGTCCGCGTACACGATGCTGGGCGACGTCCATCGTCCGCCGACGAGACGAACCACGGCGATGTCGCGGACCTCGTCCTCGGTACGATCACGGTAGGCGACCACCGGACCCGACGCTGCAACGGTCGCCGCCACCTGGCAGCAGTCACACGTGCGAAGATCGACCGGTTGCTCGGCGCCGAGCGCTCCCGAAGGCGCCACGGATACGGACTGCACGCTCATGGCGCCGTGGCCGTGGCCCGCGTCGCCGGCGGTCATGTGGCGGCCGTCGAGCCACGCGGCGCGCACCGAGTCGCCGGCACCAACCCACAGCGCGGCGAACCCGTGCTCGGACGCCGAGCGGTCGGTGTGCAGTACCGAGCCTTCGCTCCACGTCTTCCCGCTATCCGACGATTGCGCGATGCGTACATCGTACGCGTAACGGCCGGCGCCGCTCCGCTGCAACCAGTGGACGAGAAGCCGGCCTGAAGGAGTCGCGATAACCGAAGGATAGTCCGCCCAATTGACGAACAGGTCGTGGCGCTCGACGACGGTCGTCGGCCGGGACCAGGCCTCGCCATCGAGTCGCGCGTAGCGGACGGCGTGCGTCGAGTCGCCGGTCCTCTCGATCCACGTCATGTGGACCGCGCCGGCGGCGTCGGTGGCAAGGAATGGCTCGCCGCTCCGTGGGCCTGCCGGAGACGGAATCGACACGACGGGTGAAGTGGCTGGCGCCCTTCGGTCGGGCCACGCGCAGGCCGCAAGGCCCATCACAACGATGGCTCGAAGACGGAAGGCCATACGCACAATCTCCGGTGCTGGCGGCGAGTGGTCAACGACCCGGGTACCGTCCTGTCACCATCCTGTCGATTGCCACACTCGCGCATGACCGTGTGCGGTGTAGGTTGACAGGCCATGCATCCATCCGTCTCCCGACGACGCGCCACGTATCTGGCGGTCGCGGTCGTCACCGGTCTGGGCGCCAGCAACGGCTACGCGCAAGCCCCGAGCAATACTCGCTTCGACGCTCTCGTCGCGCTCACCGAGGCGAAGATGAAGGAGTTCAGCGTCCCTGGCGTCGCGCTTGGCATCATCGACGGCAGCAGCCTAACGACTCGAGGGCTCGGCGTCACGACCGTCGAAGACTCGATTCCGGTCAACGCCCACACCGTCTTTCCGATCGCGTCCATCTCGAAGACGTTCGCGGCCACGGCGATGATGCGACTCGTCGAGCAGGGGAAGGTCGACCTCCGTGCGCCGGTCCGAACCTACATTCCGACCTTTCGCGTGCGCGACTCGACCGTGAGCCGGGACGTGACCGTGTGGCACCTCCTTACGCACATGGGCGGATGGGAAGGACAGGTCGGTGGCCCCGAGCGCGGTACTGCCACGCTGGAGAACTTCGTCGCGACGACGTTGCCGGATCTCATGCAGGTTGCCCCGCCCGGCAAAGCGTGGAGCTACAACAACGCGGGATTCAGCATCGCGGGGCGCGTCATCGAGGTCGTCACCGGCAAGTCGATCAACGCCGCGATGCGCGAGCTCGTGTTCCAGCCGTTAGGTCTCGAGCACGCGGGCACCACGGCGGGTGACTTCATCGTCAACCGATTCGCGGCCGGCCATACATCGCGCGACGGCAAGACAACTCTCCAGCGGCCATTCGCGCCGTCGTCGAGCGTCACGGCAGGCGGCGTCGGGCTCTGCATCACCGACATCCTTACGTACGCGCGGTTCCACCTGGGCGACGGCACGGCCGCCAACGGCGAGCGCGTTCTCAACGCCAAGTCGCTCGAGCTCATGCGCATCCCGCAGGCACACAAGCAGGGCACCGACGACGACATCGGTCTCGCATGGCACATCCGGCGCGTGGGACCCGTTCACACGTACGCACACGGCGGAACGTTAGGCGGGCACATCCTGCTCCTCGAGCTCGTCCCGGAGCGAAACTTCGCGATCGCCATCCTGACGAACGCGAACAGCGGTTGGCGTCTCATCCAGGATGTCGAGCGCGAGGCCCTGAAGTCCTACCTCGGTGTCACCTACGCACCGAATCAGGCGATCGCGCATCGCGGGCTCGTGGAGACGCTCCCTACCGCCAAGCCGCTTGCGAAACAGCCCGATCCGGCGCCGTACCTCGGGACCTACATCAGGCCCAACAACTCGTACGTCGTTCGGGCGGAGGGTGGAAAGCTGATCGTCCAGGACAGGTCCAACAGTGGCAGCGCACCTCGTGAGTACCCGGTCGCGTTCTATGGGCCTGACCGCGTGGTCGTCACCGACGGGCCCGACAGCGGTCAGTCGATCGAGTTCGTGCGGGACGACGCCGGCCGCGTGAACTGGATTCGCGTCGTTGGCCGAGTCGCCGTGCGTGCGCCGTGAGGGGCGCCAAACCGCAGATAGTGGCGGGCGCGGGCGCTGGATAGCGTCAGCGCTCGGGCCTGTCCTTCTTCCGCGGCCTTCCGCCCTTCCGCCCGTTGGCGCGTGCTGCCCTTGCCTTGGCATCGCTACGTACCCCTCCCGCGAGGCCGGCAAGGTGTCGAAGCCTTTCCTCGACTCCCACCGCTGAGAAGAGAAGGCCGGGTACGCTCAGGTCCACATCGAGGGTCTCCCATCGCAAGCCACTTCCGGACGGATCCAGTTGAACCGCCGCCAATTGCGAGGTGGTTGCGCCATTCAACGATGGAACAGACCGAACCGGGAAGGCGAACAGATAGCCGTTCGTCAACTCGAGGATGATGCGTCGCGAGTCGCGATCGTAGCGTGCGGTCGAGGCACGCAATCCCTGTTTCCGTTCGCGTCGCTCGCGAGCCCGGGCGGCCGGAATCTGCGCCAGGATCTCGGCGTCGCTCAGTGTGCGACTAGCCATGGTGCTTCCTCCACTCCGTCAGCAACAACTCGACATTCGCCTCGACGAGACGAACCGCTGCGACAACGTCGAGATCCCGCATCCTATGGACTATACGGATGCCGAGCGGTTGGTCACCCTGCGGAAGGTTGATGACCACGTGGGTCCCGGCCTTCCACACATGCACGTGTGCAGGCCCGTGCTCCCGGGGCGGCAGACGAATGCGTACCTGAACCCGTCGACATCGAGGACGGTCGGCACTGGAAAGCTAACCTATCTGTTGGGTTATGCGCAACGGAACGAAGCGCGCCGGTGGTGTCCGTCGACACCACCGGCGCGCTATCCGGACTCGCTTTGAAAGATGGGCAACCCGAGGTCTGATTACGTCATCGTTCGGCGCCGATTGTAATCAATTTGTCGCGCCCATGCACAATCTCGATCGGCGCCGACCCGGGCGGCCCATCCTCGCCGAGCTACGGCTTCGGCGGCTTCATGACGATCACGCCCTTGCCGCCCTGGTCGTCGATGCAGTCGCCCGAATAGCTCTTGTCGTCGCGCAGCAGGAGAGTGCATTTGACCGTGGCGTCGCCAGGGGCCCACGAGAACAGCAGTCGGGTCGATTCGACCTTCACGTTCGACGCCTCGACCTCCATGCCGCCGGCCATGAGGGTGAGCTTCGTGGTGTCGCCAGCCATCCGGACGACAAACGTCGCGTCGAGCGCGCCTTGATCCGGAGGAGAGATCGTTCCCGTCCACGTGCCCGGCGTGAGCTTCTGGGCCATGAGTGTTGCCGGCATGACGAGCGTCATGACGCCAATGAGCCCTTTGTGCGTCGAGCGCATGTAATCCTCCCGAGGGAGTTCAGGTCGTGTCCATACGCGTACGGCCCGGCCGCTCGCCGGGTTACAAGCCGGCCGGACAGGTTCGAGGTGCCGGCACGGCTGAGCCCTGGAAACGGTCCTGGCGACCTGTTCGTCCACATCGCATGGCGAAGCCTCGCGGTGCGGACGCCCCTACGACTGCGCGCTCGACGTTCCCCGATTGGGTCGAGCCCATGGCCGCTACGCTCACCCAGGAGCGCTTCACGGGTGCCGACTGGCTCTTCGAGCGCAAGTTCGATGGCATCCGTCTCGTCGCGTTCAAGCAGGGGGCCGACGTTCGGCTCTACTCGCGCACGCGACATCGTCAGCACCTGCCTGCCTTCGCCGCCGCCATCGCTGCCCTCCCGGTCGATGAGGTCATCCTCGACGGGGAGATGACGTGGGACGGACAGACGGCGTACCACGTGTTCGACATCGTCTGGCTCAACGGGCGCGATGTCACGCGCCTAACGCTGACCGAGCGTCGTGCACTGCTCGAGGCATTGCCACTCACCGCCCCGCTCACGCGCGTCCGCGAGCTGCGTGACGCCGAGCCGTGGGAGCGCGCTCGCATCGAGGGTTGGGAAGGAGTGATCGCGAAGCGCCGCGACTCGCCGTACGAGCATCGCCGATCGAAGCACTGGCTCAAGATGAAGTGCGAGACGGTTCACGACTTCGTCATCGGCGGCTTCACCGACCCGCAGGGCGGCCGCGTGGGACTCGGCGCGCTGCTCGTCGGCTACTACGAGGGCGACGACTTCGTGTTCGCAGGAAAGGTCGGCACGGGGTTCGACACGAAGCTGCTCCGGGAGCTCCGCGCGAGGCTCGACCCCACCGAACTCGAAACGACGCCATTCACGAAGGCCAAGGGGTTGCCGCGCGTGCGCGCGCACTGGGTCCGGCCGACGTTGGTGGTGCGGGTTGCCTTCATTGAATGGACGGTCCACACCAAGTTGCGGCATCCGAGGCTGCTCGGGCTTCGTCCTGAGCGCCGTGCGCGCGACATCGTCCGTTCGGGGTGAGAGTCGTTGTGATCACCCACCCCGAGAAGGTCATGTTTCCGGACTGTGGCATCACGAAGGGCGAGCTGAGCGAGTATTACGCGCTCGTCGCCCCGGTCATGGTGCCGCATCTGGCTGGGCGGCCGGTCACGCTCGAGCGCTTTCATAAGGGGATCGGCGAGAAAGGCTTCTTTCAGAAGAACGTGGGCAAGGGCGCGCCGGAGTGGCTCGAGCGTGTGGCCGTGCCGAAGACCGACGGTGTCGTGAACTACGCGATCGTGCGTGACGCCCGCGGGCTCATGTGGCTGGCCAACCAGAATTGCATAACGCCGCACGTCTGGACGTCGCGCGTGCCCGAGCTCTTTCATCCCGACCTGTGCGTCTTCGACCTCGACCCGCTGGTCGACGATCCGA
>Ga0075434_100003228_pt1 | contig 14552 bp, 10 predicted proteins | sample RhiMethybrSRZTD3_FD_75298 | JGI IMG/M metagenome (GOLD analysis project Ga0075434, IMG submission 75298) | Populus rhizosphere microbial communities from Tennessee, USA - Rhizosphere MetaG P. TD hybrid SRZTD3 | ecosystem: Host-associated > Plants > Roots > Rhizosphere > Soil | place: USA... | reverse complement strand
AAGCGACCACAGCAAGAAGTGCTTCCGCTCAGACCAGGCACTCTCTCCCATCGAACTGAGATCCGCATAGGTCAGCAATAGCAACATGTTCAAATTGTCCGCTGTCTCTACAGTGTCGCTCACTTCCTGCACAATAAGCGGATCATCAATATCGCGTCGTTGGGAAACATGTCCCAGCAACAAATGTTCCCGGACAAGCAGCAAGACCTTGTCGCGCGTCTCCGGGCTAAAGTTCATCCGATGAAGAGCTCTTGCAGCCAGCCGTTCGCTCCGCGATGCGTGTCCGGGTCCATGGCCCTTTCCGGTATCATGTAGGAGGAGGGCTAAATAAATGAGCGAAGAGTCCGTCGCCTGGTCCAGCACTCTCCGGTAGTCGTGAAGCGCAGGGTCGGATGAATTGGCAACTTCGTCCAGCGTGTCGATCGCCATCAGGGTGTGTTCATCGACAGAGTACTTGTGTAAGCGGTCCGCTTGTGCCAAACAATCCAGGCGACCAAACTCGGGCAAATATTTTCCTAAAAATCCCAATTCCCTCATGATGCGCAGAGCCGTTCCCACTTTGCCTCGGTTCTTGAGAATCGCCCGGAACTGCTCGTGCATCGTGATCGTGTTGAAGCTCTTCATGTCCCAGGTCGGTAAATTGGACCTGATCGTACTCTTGAGTTCGTCTGTCAGCAACGGCTGGCTCTGGCTAAAATGAAACAACTTCATCCAGCGTTCCGGGGTCTGTTCGCTCAGGGCCGTCCCAGGAGCTGCCGCAAGCTTCAGATAAGGTGCTCGGAAAGGTTCGGCTCTGCCCGTAAGCCTGGCTTTGGTCTGTTCCACATAGCGACCGAGCAGCGTCACGATGCACTGGCGATGCCGAAGGGTGGACTGTAGGAACAGCTCCGCGGCCTTTCGGAACCGAGTGTCTCGGTAGCCGAAGAATTCTGCAACTGCCGCCAGGGTGTCATAGGACAATAAATTCTGCGGTCGTCCGGCAACCCAGTGCAGGTGGTTGCGCGTTCTTATCAGGTGTTCGCGCGCAGCACCGAGGCGACTCCACTCGAGGGGAGTCATGATCCCTGCGGCCAAAAGTTTGTCGGGATTGCAACCGCCAAAGAAAACGGTTGCCGATTCCAAAAGCGCACGAGCGTCCAGCAACCCACCCGAGCCCTGGTCTAAATCGGATTCCAAAAGATACGGGCTGTCGCCATGTTGATGGTGAACTTGCCTAAGGAACTCTGAAAGTTGGTGGACGTAGACCAGAGGATTCTTGTACTGGCCCGACTTGAACCGCTGGATGAGGTCTTGAACGACCGATTCACTCCCGACAATTCGACGCCCTGACAACAAAGAGAATCCGAACGAAAAATCATTCTGAGCCTTTCGCAAGCACTCCTTGAAACCTAACCTCGAAGAGCGAACCTCCAAGCCAGTGGACCTGACGATTTCCAGGATGTCCTCAAGTGTGGACTGGACGAAACCTTTCGATGTGGGCTTTTCCAGAATGACCAGCTCGATCGGAGAGAAGGGGCTCAGGTCTCGGCCACCGTACTCGCCGACAGCAATCCAAGCCAGTGACAAGGCCGCGCCAGTCAGTTCTAGATCAGAGAGCCGACTCTCGTGAGAGGACCGCCAAATCGCCTGAAGCAATACATCCACCAAGGCACTTCGCGAGACACAGACCGCATCACCTCGGGCCCCGTTCCAGTGTCGTATTCTGAGGCGAAGCATTTCTCTCGCGTAGAGACTTTGACAATAAGAAAGCAGCGAGCCATCGTGGAGATTGAGTGGCGATTCGGCAGCGGCCAATTTTTGCTGGTCCTGAGCTTCCAATTCAGAAGGCATGAGCGATCTCTTTTGATTAACGGGTGCACAAGTAAGCAAATGCCTGTGGACCCAATCAGTGCGCCACTATCACCGATTCCCTTTTCCCGAGTGGACGAGGTGAGCCCACACGACACAGCAGTGTTCTAACCATGCTGCACTTAATGTCTTGTCTGGGAGGACAGCTCAGCAATAATCTGACGCAGGTATTGAACATCTTGCTGATGAACCTCTCGCAATTCGGGCATTCTGAACTTTCCAAGGCTATCATCTTCCAGGGTCAAATCACCCCGATAGCCGGCGTGATAATAAAATCCAACGATCCTCTTGAAGTCGAGGTCACCCGTCTTGACAGGTTCTGCGTATTTCGAGTACTCCCAACCCTCTGGACGTTGATTTTGCTTTTGGTCGTCAGGATACTTGACATTCTTGATATGAACGTAACGAACGTAGGGCGCAAAGTGCTCGGCTAGCTCGTAGATTTTCGGTAGCGGATGACCAAACCAGTACATGTTGCAAATGTCTAACGTCAGCCCCACTCGTTTCGTATCGAAAGATTTCAGAATGGGATCCAGAATCTCCTGGCGATTGAGGTAGTGCCCCAGGTTTTCGATAGTGAGCTGGACGCTCGTCTGAACTGCCACAGCTTGTAGCGGCCCAACATATTCCCTGGCTCTCTGGATAAACTCTTCGTCTTCAATGCCTCTGGCGATGAGCGGCATCATAATCACCGGCACTTTCAACTGTTCTGCCACCTTGGCGACTGCTGTGAGCCACCGTTGGATTTGCGCAGGCGTTTTGTCTCCCGCTATGGGGATAACGGTTGTAAACGCATTAATGGAAAGCTGGTGCTTCCGAAACGCGTCCTTGAGACGCTTGATCGAAGCGGGAGTGTCGATCTGGTGCAAGCTTCCGTTGGCTTCGTAAAGGTTCGGACACTTCAGTTCAGGCGTGACTTCGATCTCCAGGCGATTCACGCCAATCGCTTTTGCAGCACTCCACACGTCCTTATACTCCATGCTCTTGAGGTAGCCGTCACGAATTCCGACCTTCATGACCTCCTTGGCCTGGAGGGCTTGGGCCAATACGAGGGCTGCCAGGCTCACCTGTAGCAGAACTCGCCAATCCTTCATTCGTTCTCTCCTGAAAATCCCTCTTTGAAAGGGGAAGGGGCCGTTAGGCCCCGGGGGATGTCCCGATCGGGGCGCGCCGTACAAGTTCCCGAGAGACATCCCCCTAAACCTCCTTCGCAAGGGGAAATTATTCATTTTCATCCATCGTAGTGCCGCCCCGCGGCATGGAAGGCTCCTCCTCTGAAAATCCCCCGTTTAGGGGGCAGCAGCCGCCAAGTTCCATGTCAACCGGAATGGCCTTCGTCAAATCATCATCGCAAGCCTTCTGCACAATCCAACCATACCAAGAGTACTGCCCCAATTGAACTTCATTTTTGCCTCGTTCTGTTTTATAGTTTCTGCCGTTGGATTTGGTGAGGATATGGACACGATCGTTAAGCCTGCGCGCAGGATGATTGGCACCATTCAGGTGCCGGGCGACAAATCAATCTCACACCGGCTGGCCATATTGGGTGCCATCGCCGAAGGCCAAACTTTCATCGACAACTTTGCCAGCAGCCAGGATTGCCAAAGCACTCTATCCTGCCTGAGGTTATTAGGGGTGCCTATTGAGACTTCGGAGGCAGGTCGCGTTACTCTATCCGGACAAGGCCTTCGAGGACTGACCCCTCCAAGAGAGACTCTGGATGCAAGGAACTCCGGTTCGACCATTCGCATGCTCTCGGGCGTCCTTGCCGGACAGAGCTTTCGAACTGAAATCACCGGGGATGCGTCGTTGCGACGCCGTCCCATGGGCAGGATCATTGCACCATTGACCCAAATGGGAGCCACAATCCAGGCTCGGGAAGGAAACTATCCTCCTCTTTCTATTCAAGGTGGGCCCCTGAGATCAATTCATTACCTGATGCCCGTCGCCAGCGCTCAAGTCAAATCAGCCGTATTGTTGGCGGGGCTGCTGGCTGAGGGAGAGACATACGTGACTGAACCAGTCTCAAGTCGCAACCATACCGAAGTCGCTCTAAAAGAATTTGGTGCAGAGGTTCATTTTCGGGAAAATCGAATTTCTCTTAAGGGCGGGCAACGGCTACGCGGCGTCAAAGCGAGGGTGCCCGGAGACATCTCCTCCGCAGCTTTCTTTCTGGTTGCTTCTGCTCTACTCCCAGAATCAGAAATTGTCCTGACTGATGTGGGAATGAATCCTGGCCGATCGCTGATTATCCATTTGCTTCAAGGCATGGGTGCATCTATCGAAGTTCTGAACCAACAGACTCGGGCGGGCGAACCGGTCGCAGATCTGCGAGTTAAGCCTGGTTCTCTCACTGGAGGAACCCTCTCCGGAGAGAGTATCCCACAGGTCATCGACGAGATCCCCATTCTCGCCGTGCTCGGTACCCAGAGTGAAAAAGGGCTGGAGATTCGGGACGCAGCGGAGTTGCGAGTGAAGGAAAGCGACCGCATCAAAAGTATCGTCCAGAACCTGAGGTCGATGGGTGCGTCGGTCGAAGAGTTTGCGGACGGCATGTTCGTGCCTGGAAGGCAATCTTTGCAGGGAGCAAGAATTCACACCCATGATGATCACCGCATTGCTATGGCCTTTGCGGTCGCCGCTCTCATTGCCAAAGGAGCAAGCGTCATTGAAGGTAGTGAATGTACCGCAGTATCGTTTCCCGGCTTCTTCGAACTGCTGGATCGGGTAGCTGTCCGCTAATCGCTCACGCCCCAAGAGCGGGCTTCAACACAGATCTCTTGCCTACCTCGCCCGAAAGCGTTCCTAAGAAGATTCGGAATCTATGCAAGGCAAACCGCAACGACTCCGATGTTTTTGACGAGGTTATCTCCTCAATAAAGTTCTCGTATTCTTCCCAATCCTTGTACATCAAGTACTTCATGGTGCTTTCTCTGAAGTCCTCGACGCTCTTCATGAGCGCGGGTACCGACTGATGATCCGCCTTCTTCTCGTGGTCGGCAATGTAAGACGCCAAATTCGCGATCTCGCTAATCAATCTCTTGGATTGTTCGAGGCGGGTGATCAGAGTGGAAAAGAGCTTCTTGCCGTCGAACTCGGGGTCGAAAGCCTGAGCAATCTGAACAATCGAGTGTTGCAGTGAATTCTTAAGCAGCCCGTGGCTGTTTTCTACCTTGGCGTATATCGGAGGAACCTGACGCAGATAGACCAGACCGACCAGCTCATGGCTGAACACTTTCTTCGTCTCCTGGCTACAGGCAAAAATGGTCGCATCCAGGCCTTCCGTAGTGTTCGGACTGATCTCGGGATTCTTGCAAACGCGATTCTCAATGAAGTCGAACAGCATCTGCAGCTCAGAATTAATGAGGGAAAAAATGAGCAAGGAATTCTTCAACGGACGGTCAAAAGCGAGATCCTTTTCAACAAACTCGAGGTACCGCAGCATCCGAAAGAGCTCCAAAAATACTTTCGCGACGTCCTGTCGCAGCCCCTCGTGCCTGATGCTCTTGATCAGCGTGGCAATCGCGGAAATGTCAACCCGGTCGTACTGCACCTTGAATTTGAAAGCCACGAGCATCTCAATGTAGCGGCACTGCTTGATTTCACGATTGATTAGTTTGCCCATGGCAGTGAAAGTCTGAAAGGTCACTTCGGGTAATTTGACGAGTTCGTCAATGATGGAACGGAGATCGTTCAGGGCGTCCAGTAACAGAGCAAGGGAATCGTCGGGAGTCGGTTGAGCCAGGATCCGATTGCAGAAATCATCCATCACATAATCTCGTTTGAGATAGTTGTGCAGATAACGATCGAACTGAAGGAGGTTCGAACGCTCCTGATTCATGATCTGGCTAGCAAGGAAGCTCATTCGCAGAGTGACATCTCGCACTACAGCTAGTTCTTCTCTGAAATCCTTAAGCAAGAAGTGCTTGACCTCGCCATCGGGTGATGGCTGGTTCTTGGCCCGGAAGAAGCGGTCAAAACATTTGATCCACATCTCCAGCTCAAAGACATAGTCAATCTTTTGCTTGCGACTAACTTGCTCCAGCCACTGGTTGAGTGCTGTATCTTTTCGTATCGAAGCGACTTCTTTCATTTCATCATTAGAACCTGAGGAGAAGACGGGAAGTTGGTCGGTAGAGCAACGATTTTCGGCCCGACTCCGCCCGCCCTTCGCGGTGAGGGGCGACTTGCCACTCCTGCCGTTTTCGCCAGCCTCGTTTTTGTAAGGAGAGACGTCGTAGCACCAGAACTGGTGCCATCGGAACCCTCTTCAACCAAAAGTTATCGGAACATCAGAGTTCCGGGTTCATAGGGAAAACGCAAAAAACCTCGCCACTTTGTTCCTGAACGGTGATACTGACCCGGCTGTGACCAATTCCCTCACGGGCGAGAAGCCGCCATTGCGTTTCTCGCTTGCCAAGGAAGATCTCTGGGTGCTTGTTAGAAGAAACTTGAGGCTGAGGGAGCAGGCGCAGAAGATCCCTTCCTACCTTAGGAGGGAGACGAACGTCCGCACGAGCACTAAACTACGTCAGGGTCAATTGGGACTTCTATTTCGCGACGAGTCCTCGGCTCTCCAGTGAGCTTCTCCGTCCTCGCGCATTCTGTCCAGGGTCTCCTGCATTTCTTGTAGTTTCTCTTTCATTTGGACTTCGTCCGCGTTCCTCGAAACATAGATCGGCGGAGCTTTCAAAATCAAAGCCCGGGAAAAAGGGATTGGGACTTCGGATTGATCCCAACTCTTGAGCCGAATCTTATGTTGAACGGAGATGTGAAAGCAGAAAACAGCATTCCCTGTTTTCTTGGCCAGCAAGAGCGGACCTACTTTGGCGACATAGCGTGGACCGCGAGGCCCATCCACCGTAAAAGCTACGTCCAGACCTTGCTTCAAGCCCTTGGCCATTTCCGCTAAAGCCTTGAGCCCGCCTCTGGAACTCGAACCTCGAGCGGCCCCGTAACCGTGTTTCTGAATGCAGCGAGCAATGTACTCGCCGTCAAAATTCTGGCTTGTCATTACAATGATCCCGCGCCGTCTCCAATACCAGGTCGCCGAGAAGATGCCGGCATGCCAGAAAGTGAATATAGCTCGCTTGCCGGTGCGATAAATGTCGTCGAGATTGTTGTCGCCTCGACTCTCCCAGCGCAGACTTCGCCCCAGAAGATAAATGAGTCCAGCGCTGACTTGAGAGATCAGGAAAATCTGGACTTTCTGCCAGAAGGAAAAGCGGCGAGAAGCACTCCAGTAGGCGAAGCCCCGCAGGACTTCACCTCCCGGAGAATCCTCCTGCGGGGAAGGAGAAGAGCTGACTTCCATGAAGAATCCGATACCAACAATCTATTTTCGAATCTCTTTTGCGAGCTCTGTGAGGACGGGCACCACCTTGAAGACGTCACCCACAATACCATAGTCGGCTACACTGAAGATGGGCGCATTGGGGTCTTTGTTAATGGCGACGATGCATCCCGAATTGACCATGCCCACCAAATGCTGAATTGCGCCCGAAATGCCGCAGGCGATGTACAGCTTCGGAGCGACCGATTGGCCAGAGCTTCCGATCTGGTGCTCCTTGGGAAGCCAACCTCCGTCAGTGACAGGCCGCGAAGCTCCGACCGCCGCTCCCAGAGCCTGGGCCAGGTCAAGAATAATCTGAAACTTCTCCTTGCTGGCCAGTCCCCTGCCGCCGGCAACGATAATCTCCGCCTGACTGAGGTCCACCTTCCCCTGCACGGCTTGAATAACTTCAAGCACCTTTCGCTTGAGGAGGTCATCCGGCAGAGGTACTGATAAATTCACGACTTTGGGGAATTGGCTGGGCCGCACGTCGTAGGCGTTGAACGCGCCCTGCTGGAGAGAGACAAAATGCGGTGGCTCTCCCTTGAGTCCGACCTCCAGGCTAATCTTTCCATTGAAAACCTGTCGCACGAAGAGGGGTCGGTCTCCGTCCATACGAAAGTCAATACAATTGGGGATGAACCCGCGGCCTAACATCGCCGCAAGTTTGGGAGTGAAATCAATAGTCTGGTAACTATGACCCAGCAAGAACAGGAAGGGCGATTCCTGCCGGGTGAGGTATGAGAGCACTTCGCAGTAGGCTTCTGGAGTATAGCTTGCACACTGATCACTAAGGATTGTCAGAACCTCTTGTCCGGATCTTCGCGCAACGTCTTCTGCCAGGCCTTCGATACCTTTACCGATAAGAACAATCTTCAATTCCTGGCTGAGTTGTTTCGCCAATTCTTGGCCAAATCCAATAGTTTCCCAAGCGAGATTTTTGAGCTTTCCGTCGCGATGTTCTGCCACTACTAAAATGTTTCCCATGGTTTCCCTTTTGAAAGTCCTATAAGACTTTCGCTTCTTTGTGCAGCTTCTCCATTAGAGTCTTAGCTGCCTCCTCCGGCGTCCCGTCGATCAGTATGGTCTTCTTCTTTCTTTCGGGGAAAAACAGCTTGCGATGATCAACTTTGGAACCCACCTTTCCCAACTCCTGAGGCGTCATTCCCAAGTCTTTCGCACTTCGGGTCCGAATTTCTTTTTTCTTGGCCTGCATAATCCCCTTCAGCGTCGCGTATCTCGGCTGGTTGATGCCGGACTGAATGGTCAGGACTGCCGGAGTCACAATCTCCACCACTTCAAACAGATTGCTTTCCAACTCGCGCTTGACCCGCAGTCTCTTTCCATCCTCGAGGACTTCGACCGCCATGACGATGGTGGCATGATTCCAGCCGAGAAGTTGGGCTAGAATCGTTCCGGTCTGAGCAAAGGCCCAATCGTCTGACTGTACCCCGGTTAGGATCATCTCAAATTTCTGATCCGCGATGGCTCGGGCAATGGCGCTGGCGGTTACAAAGGCATCGGAGTCACGGAATGCAGGATCGGTCAAATGGAGAGCGCGATCTGCACCCATAGCCAAGCCGCTCTTGATCGCCTTCAGAACGCGCTCACCGCCAAGGGACAAGACAACGACCTCGCCGCCAAGCTTCTCCTTCAGCCGGAGTGCTTCTTCAAGCGCGTAGACATCGCTCTCGTTGGTCTCGAAAACAAGATCTTCTTCCAAAACGCCAGTTGCTGAATCATTGAGCTTATACCGGGAGTCTTTCTCCGGAACCTGTTTTAGACAAGCCAGAATTTGCATGTAATCCTCATCAAGTAAGAGCAACTTCAAAATAGACCATCTATAAAGACCTTGTCAAACAAAGGCACGGCGGTCAAATTACTGCCCGTTGCGCTTTCGAGTCGACTTACTTGGCTTTGGCAAACACTTGGCGACTACCCGCGGCTGATTTATGTTTAGCTGAACGCGTCAGGATCGGTGGCTGAGCGGTTTTCAACACGTCGACCGGTTACGAGTCGGGCAAACTCGCGTGATCTACTTCCCGTCCCGGAGTAGTTCGAGCGCCTTCGCTATAGCGGGGTCTTTTCCACCGGCAACATCCTCGTCGGCGAATACCGGCACCGCGATGTCGGGGGGAATGCCGAGCCCGTCGAACGCAGTGCCTTCTTGTGTTCGACACACCTCATTCGGCAGGTCGAAGCTCCACCCATTCGGAAGCCGCCGGTCCAAAACGGAAAATACTCCCTGCGTATTTTCACCGATCCGGGTGATGTGCGGAGTGCGGCCCATCAGCGCCTGAGTGAAGGTCTCTCCTGCGCTGAGCGTGTAGGGTCCGATCAGCTCCGCGACGGGTCCCCTGAAGCCCGGCCGACGAGTCGGCCTGACCATTACTGGATAACCCTCCGTCCATTTATTCCGATCAACCGGGTCCGCGCGTGCATGTATCGAATAGGCCAGGTACTCACGGGTTGCCAGGCGCGAGGCGACAGCTAATCCATACGGACCGCTTCCCCCGAAGTTGATACGCACGTCTATCACGAGTGCCCTGAGTGCGGGATCGGAGAAAATCGCGTCAAGTGCCGACTCCAATGCCATCAGACCCTGCGCAATGCCGCCATGTCTGGAGTAGCTGCTGAACGACACGATCCTGAGATATCCGGTGACGTTGTCGATGTGACCGTACTGGATCTGGTCGTTGCAGAATTTACGAACGGGGCCTTTGAGCCAAGCGCGGTCGGTCACTGCCACCAATTTGCGCAGGTCTCTCTTCCGAAATCCTTCCTCGGTCTGGCCGTTTAGAATTCGATCCGTGCCCGGCCGAATCCCCTCGAACTGCCGTTTCAGCTCAGGCGCGTCGATGCCGGTATGGATATCGCCAAAGGGCTTTATCATCGCTTCGAGGATGTCGAACAGTTGGGCTGGTGTCGTCGCGGAAGTGACCCTCGCCTGATTGTCGGCCACGACCTTGTCCCAATTTATTTGTTTTAGATCAAACGAGATGTAATTTTCGGCAAAAGTCCGGGTGAACACTTCGTAGTTGTCGCGTGGTGTGTTGGCGGTCGGCGGATCGCAGAGCCTGGGCATCTCAGGCAGCCGATCGATTCGGATGTCGTACTCGTCGGAATCAAAATGAAGAAGCTTGTGATCGTCGCTATCCCCTGGTTTGAGGAAAAGTATCCCTCCGTCCGCAATCTTGAAGGCCGCCTCCCGATCGTGAGTTGCCACCCGCCTGGCAACAAAACCGGCGACGCAAGTTTTCGAGGTCACTTCGAATTCTCGCAAATCCCGCCCCTGTACTCGGAACACGTCACCGTACCCTTGGCTCCGCCAGACGCCGTCCAATGACTGCGCCGAACCGATGGCAACCGGAAGGAAGGATCCCACAAAGAGCATTGAGAGTCGAATCATTGGCTCGGCATTCGGTAAGGCTATCCATGCGGCACAGCACGCAGCAGTATCCGCAATTTTGTCAGGCCCGCTACGCGATGCCCAGAAGGTCGAGCCGCAATTTCAAGCTGCGGCGAAAACCGACTGTGGGAAAGTCAACCCGATCAATCGCGATAAACGCCGTACCGTTTACCGATCGGTATCTACTCGCGAATGACCGCCCCACTCGGAATCTCTGTTGGTTTTGCACGCCGTCTGGGTTCAGTGGCCTTATAGGCTAAACCGAAACTGATCCACTATGCACACCTGTCGGCAGGCACTCCTCTGCGACACTCAACCAAACAGCCATCCCAAGCAGCCGGCGCCCACAAGAATCCAGATTGAGCTGATTCTGGAACGAAGCGAGATCAACACGGTCGCCGTGGCAATCAGCACGCCGAGCCAAGTGTGGACACTTTCCTTCCCTATGCTCCAGGTTGCCGACGCCAACATTCCCACAACCGAAGGCGCAACTCCGCGCAGAAACGCCTGGATCACCTGGCTACTTTTGAACCGCTGATAACAAAGGCTGATGGCTAGAGTCAAACAATAGGACGGAAAAAAGACCGCCACTGTGGCTAGGCAGGCACCGAGGAGTCCAAGAATCTTATAGCCAACAAAAGTGGCGGTGATGACGACGGGACCCGGAGTAATCTGACCCAGAGCCACGCTGTCAACAAATTCGTGGTGGCTCAGCCATCCAAATCGATTGACAACCTCTCCCTCAAGAATCGGTACCATGACGTAGCCACCTCCGAAAGTAAAGGCACCGATCTTGAGAAAAACGTAAGTCAAGCGCCAGAGATCAGACTGCCAAAACGAGGACGTCGAAAGACCAACGGCCAGCCCAGAAAGCCAGGGGGCGAGGCAGCTCACGCTCTCGTCACCTCGCCTGTGCCACGTCCACGCTAGAATTCCAAGCATCCCTGTAATCAAAACGGTCCGCACGACACCCAAATTGAACACCGAGAGAGCCAGAAGCGAAAACAAAGCAACCGGCCAATCCCAAAAGCTGCGGATAACTCCCCGCCCAAGTTTATAGGCAGCCACCAGGATGAAAGCGGCGATCGCCGGCGTTAACCCGCGAAACAATCGCGCTAAGTCGGGCACTTCTTTGAACCTTAGATAGAATTCCGACACCAACAGCATGGAGACGAACGCGGGAAAGACGATTGCGATTACCGCAGCCAGTCCGCCCTTCCAACCACGCAACTTGAAGCCGATAAAACAGCTGATATTGACGGCAATCACTCCTGGCAGTGATTGAACCACGGCCGTCGCCTCGGCCAATTCATCACGAGTCAGCCATCTGAGCTTCTCCACAACGTGCCGCTGGATCTGTGCCAGGATGGCCAAGCCACCGCCAAAACCGATGAATCCGATATAAAGGAAGGCCCGGGCGATTGATCCGAGAGAAGGGGGAAACGACGTGGACATCGATGGGTGGGTTACGTGGTTATCCATGGAATGGGGTGGGAGGGTGACATCTCGGCCCCGTTGAGGAAGTGAAAATGACTCGGACACCCCCTCCACCTTGGGGCACCCTCGCTCCCGATGGGGCTGGGGACTCGAATCTAACGCTTGCCTATCCGTCGTCCAAACGGGAGATGGGCGAAAGGAAAGGGGGGCGGGAATCCCTCGACTGACGCCACGCTAAACTCCGTGAGTCCTCGAGCAAAGCCGGGAGTTTCCAGAAAGCCAAATCAGCGTGGCGCTCACAGAGACGCCGTACTAGCCAAGCTTGCCCAGGGCCTCCACGAGCTCCTGATTGTCGCGCTGTTGCGGGATATCATACACCTTCACATACCGAGCCACGCCCGCCTTGTCAACAATCACCGTGGCGCGATTCGAAATTCCTTTCTCCGACAGGTAGAGACCGTATTTGGTTGCCACAGCGCCTTTGGGATGGAAATCGGCAAGCAAGGGATAGTTGATTTTAAGATGTTGCGCGAAGGCCTTGTGAGCCCAGGTACTGTCCACGCTTATGCCCAACACTTGCGCGTTCAACCCCTCAAACTTCTTGAAATCTTCATGGAAGCAGGCATGTTCTTTGCTGCACACGGGACTGAAGTCCAGTGGGTAGAAAGCGAGAACCACATTCTTCTTGCCTTTGAAACTGCTCAATGTAATTTCTTTTTGATCCTGATCCTTTAGTGTAAAATCCGGTGCTTGTTGCCCGACACTTACAACATTTGCCATTGTCCTTCGCTCCTTGTGGTGGACGTTTTTCGATTGACTAAAATCGAGATGGGTTCAGCCTCTCCAGCCGCTTGGGGCAAGGCCAGAGTGAACAAAGCCTCTTACCATAGTTCAATGAAATTATGATGTCAAGCGGTCAAAGGGGAGTCTCAAGTCGCTTACCCCGGATGGACAAGACCTTCCATCTGCGCTCCTCAAATCATGAGAAACACCGGTCTCGGACTGGCATCTTTGAGAGCAAATCTCTTTGTCTGTTGCTTTTCTTGCTCCTGTGGCTCACCGCTTGCCATCGAAGCAAACAGAAGGTGATAGCCGTTGTGCCAAAAGGCCAAGGGCACATCTTCTGGCAAACGGTGCACGCTGGGGCCAATGCCGCGGGCGAAAAGTTCGGCGTGAAGGTGCTCTGGAATGGCCCTGCTTCAGAGATCGAGATCAGCAAGCAGATCAATATTCTAGAAGACTTCATCAATCGCCGAGTGGATGGCATTGTCGTTGCCCCCTCAGACCAAAAGGCTCTGGTTCCTGTCATCGAAAGCGCTGTGCGGAAGGGCATCCCGGTCACGATTTTTGACTCCGGCGCCGAGACCGAGTCCTATGTCTCTTTCGTTTCCACGGACAACTACTTGGGAGGAGTGAAGGCTGCTCACCGCATGGCTGAGATTTTGAACAAAAAGGGCAATGTCGCCATCGTCGGGGTTATGCCCGGAAGCGCCTCGACGACTCAGCGAGAGAACGGATTTAAAGAGACGCTTGCCAAAGACTACCCGCAGCTCAAGATCGTCGCCTTCCAATATGGGATGTCTGACCGTGCTAGGTCTCTGGCCGTCTCGGAAGATATCTTGACTGCCAATCCGAATCTGGACGGAATTTTCGGGCCGAATGAATCGAGTTCCATTGGAGCGGCTCAAGCAGTTAAGGGTCGCAGTTTGACAGGCAAGGTGAAAATCGTCGGCTTCGATTCTTCGCCCAGCCTGACAGTCGACTTGCAGGAAGGCGTTATCGATTCACTCATCGTGCAGAACCCGTTTGCTATGGGTTTTGACGGCGTCAGAACGATTTGTGAGAAACTGGATGGCAAGAATCCTCAGCGCAGAATTGATACCGGCGTGACTGTTGTTACGAAGAGCAGTTTGTCAGATCCGAAAATCCAAGAGTTGATCAAACCGAGTTTGGAAAAATACCTGGGCTCGCAATGACCCGCTTGTAACTCGCAACAATGGGACATCGCCGCTCAACAGGCGTTCCATTGTTCAACCACGCCACCTTCGCCTCCTTCAATGAGAGATCTCCTCAAAAAGCTATTGCCCTTCCTGAGTTTTGCGTTCCTCTTTGTGCTGCTTTCGATCCTCTCACCTTACTTTCTGACCATCGATAACCTGTCCAGCGTGGCTCGACAGACTGCCGTCATCAACATCATCGCGATTGGAATGACTCTGGTCATCATCTCAGGAGGCATCGACCTCTCTATTGGCTCCGTCTTGGCATTCTCGGGAGTCTGCGGAACTCTGCTCATGGCGAAAGGCCTCGGCATCATCCCGTCTACGTTTCTGGGCACTCTCTCCGGGATTGCCTGGGGGCTCATCAATGGCGTGATCATCACGCAGTTCAAAGTCCCCCCTTTTATTGCCACTCTGGGTTCCATGGGGATGGCTCGCGGGCTTACCCTGCTCATTACCGATGGCATTCCCGTAACCGCTCTTCCTAAGAATTTCGGGCGCCTCGGGGACGGGAACCTGTTCGGAATTA
>Ga0075434_100003227_pt1 | contig 14552 bp, 10 predicted proteins | sample RhiMethybrSRZTD3_FD_75298 | JGI IMG/M metagenome (GOLD analysis project Ga0075434, IMG submission 75298) | Populus rhizosphere microbial communities from Tennessee, USA - Rhizosphere MetaG P. TD hybrid SRZTD3 | ecosystem: Host-associated > Plants > Roots > Rhizosphere > Soil | place: USA... | reverse complement strand
GATCGCTCGGGATTCCGACCCAGGTCGTGCGTCCCGTGGCGAGCCCCGCGGCCGGAGACAAGCCGGCGGCGAAGCGCGTGGTGAAGCGCGCCAAGCCGCGCGTGGTCTCTCCGCGCAAGCAGCGCGCGCGCGCGGCGCGCAAGGCCGGAAAGAAGCAGGCCGTCAAGGCGGGCTGAGCGCCGCACCGCCCGCGCTTGCCGCGCGGGCGTGCGCTCCAGCATCGTCGCCCGCCGATGAGACTCGGCTCGAGCATCGCCTGCGGTGCGCTCGCGCTCGCGCTTTCCGCGGGGTGCGCGCCACGCGATCCGGACGTCGAAGCGTCCGAGGCGCTGGCCCGCAACCAGGCGCTGATCGTGGCAGGCAACCTGGCCTACCGCAGCGGCAAGTACCAGCTCGCCGCCAAGCGCTACGCCGCCGCCGCGGTCGCCAAGAAGGACGACCCCGCGGCGTACTTCGGGATGGGCATGGCGCTGGCGCGGCTCGGTCGCATCGAGGAGGCGCGCGCCGCCTACACCCGCTCGCGCGAGCTGGCGCGCCGCCAGCCGCGCCGCCGCCGCCGCCGCGTGCGCCGGGTCGCCTAGGAGCCACGCATGCTCGATCTCAAGTTCCTGCGCCAGCACCGCGACCAGGTGGAAGCCGGCATCGCGCTCAAGGGGATGAGCGTGGACCTCGGGCGCTTCTACGGCATCGAGGAGCGGCGGCTCCAGCTCCTGCACGAGAGCGAGCAGCTCAAGGCGCGCCGCAACGCCGCGAGCGAGGAGATCGCGGCCCGTAAGCGCGGCGGCGAGAGCGCAGACGGCGAGATCCAGGCGATGCGCGAGGTGGGCGAGCGCATCAAGGAAATGGACGCAGAGCTGCGGCGTCTCGAAGAAGAGAGCGAATCGCTCGCCGCCTGGATCCCGAACCTGCCGCACGCGTCGGTGCCGCCCGGCCGCGATCCGGCACAGAACCAGGTGGTGCGCACGTGGGGCGCGCAGCGCGCGTTCGACTTCCCGCCCAAGCCCCACTGGGAGATCGCGACCCGGCTCGAGCTGCTCGACTTCGAGCGCGCCCCCAAGATCGCGGGCGGAGGATTCCTGCTGTTCACCGGGCGCGGCGCGCGGCTCGAGCGCGCGCTCATCAACTTCATGCTCGATCTCCACACCCGGCGCCACGGCTACACCGAGGTCTCGCCGCCGCACGTGGTGCGGCGCGCTTCCCTGTTCGGCACCGGCCAGCTCCCGAAGCTCGAGGGCGACATGTACCACGTGGGCGAGGACGACCTGTTCCTCAATCCCACGGCCGAGGTGCCGGTCACGAACATCTACCGCGAAGAGATCCTCGAGCCGGGCATGGTCCCGAGCTACCTCACCGCGTACTGCGCGTCGTACCGGCGCGAGGCCGGCGCCGCGGGCAAGGAGACGCGCGGGATGGTGCGCGTGCACCAGTTCGACAAGGTGGAGCTGGTGAAGATCGTCCCGCCCGAGACCAGCTACGACGAGCACGAGAAGCTGGCCCGCGAGGTGAGCGCCGTGTTCGAAGCGCTCGAGCTTCCCTACCGCGTCATGCTGCTGTGCAGCGGCGATCTGAGCTTCGCCGCCGCCAAGTGCTACGACTTCGAGGTGTTCGCCCCCGGCAGCGCCCAGTGGCTGGAATGCTCCTCGTGCTCGAATTTCGAGGATTTCCAGGCGCGCCGCATGGGGCTGCGCTTCCGCCGCGAGGCCGGGTCACGTCCCGAGCATCCCCACACGCTGAACGCATCGGGCGTCGCGCTGCCGCGCACCTACGCTTCGATCCTCGAGCACCACCAGACCGAGAACGGCAGCGTGCGCATTCCTCAGGCGCTGCGGCCCTATCTGGACGGGCTCGAGAGTCTGGACCCCTAGGCGGGAGGCGGTATGGAGCGCCGCATCGGCACCGGAGTCCGCGGCCCCCGGCCGGGGTTGATCAAGGCTACGCTCTTCTTGCTCAGCGCCGTGCTCGTGGTCGCGCTCTTCCTGTTCACGAACCGCACCATCGCGAAGCTGACGCGCGAGGTGCAGGCGACCTCGCGCGTGCTCGCGCGCTTCTGCGCCCAGGCCTCGATCCCCGTGACCCAGAACCCCGAGCTGCAGGGCGTGTTCGCGGATCTCATCGGGAGCATCGACTTTCCGCTCATCCTCACGGACGACCACGGCGTGCCGCGGGCGTGGCGCGCGGTCGGCGTGGACCCGGAGCTGGTGCCGGCGGCCTCGATCGACAGCGTCGCGCAGGGGCAGGAGATCGCGCCCGTGATCCGCGCGCGGCTCACGCGGATCGAGCGCCGCCTCACCGACCTCGATCGGCGCAACGAACCGATCCAGATGAAGGAGTTCTCGACCGGCACGCAGCTGGGCGCGCTCCACTACGGCGAGCCGCCAGTGCTGGAACAGCTGCGCTGGATGCCCTACGCCTCGGTCGCGGCCGTTGCGTTGCTCATCTCGCTCGGGCTCATGGGGCTCGCCGGCATCCGCCAGGCGGAGAAGCGCACCATCTGGGTGGGCATGGCCAAGGAGACTGCGCACCAGCTCGGCACGCCGATCTCCTCGCTCATGGGCTGGGTCGAGCTGCTGCGCGGGCAGGCCGAAGGCGATGGCGCCGACGTGAAGATCGCGCGGGGCGAGCTGGACGAGACGCTGGGCGAGATGGAGCGCGACCTCGAGCGCTTGAACAAGGTGGCCCAGCGCTTCAGCCACGTCGGTTCCACCCCCAGCCTCCAGCGGCGCGATCCCACGCCGGTGGTGCGCGAGGCGGTCCAGTACTTGCGGCGCAGGCTGCCGAAGGCGGCGGGCGAGATCGAAGTCGAGGAGAGCTACGAGGAGGTGCCGCCGGTCGCATTGAGCCCCGAGCTGATGGAGTGGGCGATCGAGAACCTGCTCTCCAACGCGGTCTCCGCGCTCGACCGCCATCCCGGGCGCATCCGGGTCGCGATCGAGCATCGCCCGAAGGCGGGCGTGGTCGAGGTCGTGGTGCAGGACAACGGACGCGGCATGGCGCCCACTGATCAGACCCACGCGTTCGAGCCGGGCTTCACCACCAAGCGCCGCGGCTGGGGGCTGGGTCTGGCACTCGCGCGCCGCGTGGTCGAGGAGTATCACGGCGGCAAGCTCTACATTCGCGAGAGCGCCCCGGGCGAAGGCACGACGATGGTGATCAGCCTCAACGTGTGATTTGCCCGGGGTGCTAAGGTGACCCCATGAACGAAGACGCACGCCGCAAGATCCTGTGGGCCGACGACGAGATCGACCTCCTCCGGCCCCACATCAAGTTCCTCGAGCAGAAGGGCTTCGCCGTCACCGCCGTGCCGAGCGGCGAGGACGCGCTGCGCGAGCTCTCGAAGGGGCGCTACGACGTCGTCCTGCTCGACGAGATGATGCCCGGCCAGGGCGGCCTCGCCACGCTCGACGTGATGGCCTCACGCGAGCTCACGGTGCCGGTGATCCTCGTGACCAAGAGCGAGGAAGAATCACTCATGAACGACGCGATCGGCCGGCGGATCACCGACTACCTGATCAAGCCGGTGAACCCCTCGCAGGTGTTCCTGGCGTGCAAGCGGGTGTTCGAGACCCAGAAGATCCAGGACACGCAGCGCGCGCGCGACTACGTGACCGAGATGCAGCACTGGCAGCAGCTCGATCTGCGCCGTCTCGACTGGGAGGGCTGGACTTCGCTGGCGGTGGACGTTGCGCGCTGGGACGTGCGCTTCGATTCCGCGAAGGAGGAGGGGCTGGAGCAGGCGCACGTCGATTTCCGGCGCAGCCTGAACATCGACTTCGGCCGCTTCATCGAGGAGAACTACCCGAAGTGGGTGCACGGAGCGGCGAACCGCCCGCTGCTCTCGACCGACGTGGTGCGCCACGCGGTGGCGCCGCTGCTCAAGGCCGGGCGCCGCACGCTGTTCATCGTGATCGACTGCATGCGGCTCGACCAGTGGTTCACGCTCGAGTCGATGCTCGAGGAGCTGTTCGAGGTCCGCCGCGAGTACTACTGCTCGATCCTGCCGACCGCGACGCCCTACTCGCGGAACGGCATCTTCTCGGGTCTGCTGCCGGCCGAGCTGCACCGCCGGCACCCGGACCTGTGGCAGGAGTCGAGCCAGGACGAGCGCACCAAGAACCGGTTCGAGCGCCAGCTCCTCGACTTCCAGCTCGAGCGCCTGCGGGTGATGCCCGCCAAGCCGCCCAAGTACGTGAAGGTCTACGACGCCGACGAGGCGCACGCGGTGCGGCGCCAGATCAGCTCGTTCAGCGGCCTGCCGCTCGTGAGCCTGGTGTTCAACTTCCTCGACATTCTGGCGCACGGCCGCTCGGAGAGCGAGATCCTGCAGGAGCTGGCACCGGACGAGGCGGCGTTCCGCGCGGTGATGAAGGCGTGGTTCGTGCACAGCCCGCTCTACGACATCTTCCGCTCGCTCTCGAACCAGGAGTGCACGGTGGTGCTCACCACCGATCACGGCGCGGTGCTGGGGCGGCGCGCGGCGCTGGTCTACGGCAACCGCGACACCTCGACGAACCTGCGCTACAAGTTCGGGGTCAACCTGAACTGCGACGCCAAGCAGGCGGTGATCGTGCGGAAGCCTTCGGACTTCATGCTCCCCGACGACAGCCTGAACAAGAACTACGTGCTGGCGCGCGAGGACTACTACTTCGTCTACCCGACGCACTTCCATGAGTACGAGCGCCAGTTCCGCGGCTCGTTCCAGCACGGCGGGATCTCGGTCGAGGAGATGGTCCTGCCGCTCATCACCCTCACCCCGCGCCGGCCGTGAGGTTGGCGCACCCCGACGGGATGGTGGAGCCGGCGCCGGATCTCGACCGCCGGGTCACGGATTCCGAGGCCGCGACCGAGGCGCTGGGCGCAGCGTTCGCCGCGGGGCTCGAGGCGGGCGACGTGATCGTGCTCACGGGCCCGCTCGGGGCGGGCAAGACCCGCTTCGTCGCGGGGATGGCGCGCGGCCTCGAGGCCCGCTCGCGCGTGCGCAGCCCGTCGTTCACGCTGATCAACGAGTACCGCGGCGACCGGCTCCTGCTCCATCTCGACCTCTACCGCTTGGAGCCCCGCGAGGCGGAAGGGCTGGGCCTCGAGGAGCAGCTCGAGCGCGGCGTGCTGGTGGCCGAGTGGGGGGAGAAGCTGCCGCCCAGGCTGCGCGCGGAAGCGCTCACCCTGCGCTTCGAGATGCAGTCCGAGACCGGGCGCGCGATCACGGCGCGCGCCGCCGGGGCGCGCGGGCTCGTGCTGCTCCAGCGCTGGCGCGGGCTCGCGATGCCTCCCACGCGGGACGCGTGATGGGCCTCGTGCTCGAGGCCGCGACCGAGCACGTCGAGGTGATGGCGGTCGGGGCGGCCGGAGAAGAGCTGGCGCTCGAGGCCGAGGAGGTCGGGCACGGCCACACCCAGGCGCTGGCGCCGCTGGTGGAGCGCGTGCTCGCGCGCGCGGCGCTCGACGCGCGCGCGCTGCGCTGGGTGGCGGCGGACTTGGGCCCCGGCTCCTTCACCGGCGTGCGCGTGGGCCTCGCGACCGCCGAGGCGCTGGCGCTGGTCGCGGGCGCGGAGCTGTGCGGCGCGACCTCGCTGGCCGCGCTCGCGCACGGCACGACGGCGCGGCGCTCGCTCGTGGTTCCGCTCGTGCCGGCGGGGCGGCGCGAGTTCTACGCCGGCTTCTTCCGCGCCGACGGCCGTGGCAGCGTGACGCTGCTCGCAGCACCCCAGGTGTGCGACGCCGAGCGCGTGGTCGCATACGTGAACGAGCTGTTGGCTTTCGCCGGCGCGGGCGGCGTGCGGTTCGTGGGGCCGGCGGTGGCGCGCGAGCGCGAGGCGCTGGAACGCGCGATTCCCGGCAGCACCGCGCTGCGCTGGCGCGAGGAGGGGCTGTCGGCCCGCGATCTCGCGCGTGCGGCGCGCTCGGAGCGCGGCCCGGCGGCCGGACTGCCGGCGCGCGGCGGGCCGCTCGAGCCGCTCTACGTGCGCTCGGCCCAGGCCGAAGAGCGTGTGCGCCACCGCGCGAGCGCCGCCGAGCCGGTCGTGCTGCGAGCGTTCCGCGCCGAGGACGTGCCGCCGGTGGCGGCGGTCGAGCGCGAGGTCTTCACCGATCCCTGGCCCGACTCGTTCTTCCTGGGCGAGCTTTCGCATCCTGGGGTGTATGCCATGATCGCGGAGCGCAACGGGCGTCTCGCCGGCTACCTCCTGGCATGGCTGACGGGCGGAACTGGACATATCGGTAACCTCGCCGTGACTCCGGGCGAGCGGCGGCGCGGCGTCGCGCGGCGCCTGCTCGGGGATCTGCTCGAGCGCGCGGGCTCGCTCGGGATCCGCACCCTGGTGCTGGAAGTCAGGGTGTCGAATTTCGCGGCCCAGGCTCTGTACCGGGCCCACGGGTTCCGGCTGGCCGGGTTGCGGCGCGGGTATTATCGTGACAGCGGTGAGGACGCACTGATCATGGAATGGCGCGGCAAGGGCGTAGCACCGGCGTAGCGGGCCCAAAGAGGAGGACAACGGATGTCGTGGCTCAAGCGGGAACCGAGCGGCATCAAGCCTCGCACGAAGCGGGAGCGCCGCAAGGACGTGCCCGAGGGTCTGTGGACGAAGTGCGAGGGCTGTGGCGAGGCGCTGTTCCAGACCGTGCTCGAGGAGAACGCATGGACCTGCCCGCACTGCAACCACCACTTCCGGGTCCCGGCGCGCACCTACCTCCAGTTCCTGGTCGATCCGGATTCGTTCGAGGAGCGCTTCGCCGATCTCGAGTCCGGTGACCCGCTCGAGTTCCGCGACGCCAAGATGCGCTACCCCGAGCGCGTGGCGCTGGCGCAGAAGGACACCGGGATGAAGGACGCGGCACTCGCCGGCAACGCCACGATCGGCGGCAAGCCGGTCGCGCTCACCGTGATGGACTTCTTCTTCATGGGCGGGAGCATGGGCTCGGTGGTGGGCGAGAAGGTCGCGCGCTCGATCGAGGGCGCGATCGAGGGGCGGCGCGCGCTGGTGGTGGTCTCCGCCACCGGCGGTGCGCGGATGCAGGAAGGCATCCTGTCGCTCATGCAGATGGCGAAGACCTCCGCGCTGCTCGCGCGCCTCGAGCGCGAGCGCCTGCCGTTCTTCTCGATCCTCACCGATCCTTCGACGGCGGGCGTGCTGGCGTCGTTCGCTTCGCTGGGAGACCTGATCTTGGCCGAGCCCAAGGCGCTGGTGGGCTTCGCCGGCGCGCGCGTGATCCGCCAGACCATCGGCGAGGACCTGCCGCCCGGCTTCCAGCGCGCCGAGTTCGTGCTGGAGAAGGGCTTCGTGGACCGCATCGTCCATCGTAAGCAGATGCGCGAAGAGGTCTCGCGCCTGCTGGAATTCTTCTGGCGCTCGACGCGCGGGTTTGCGCAGGAGGGCAAGCCCAGCCCGCACCCGCAGTGGAGCGCGCTCCCCGCAGAGGATGGCAAGACCGGAACGAAACGAACGCGGTGAGCGTGAAGCTCCAGGATGCACTCGAAGCGCTATACGGTCTCGAGCGCCGCAAGGACAAGCTCGGGCTCGAGGGCACCCGCGCGCTGCTCGGCGCGCTGGGGAACCCCGAGCGGCGCTTCCGCTCGGTCCACGTGGCGGGAACCAACGGCAAGGGCACGGCGTGCGCGGTGATCGAGCGCGTGCTGCGCGCGGCGGGGCACCCCACCGGGCTCTTCACATCGCCCCACCTCGTGGACTTCCGCGAGCGCATCCGGATCGCGGGGCGCTGGGCGGACCAAGCGTTCCTGGAAGCGGCGCTCCAGCGTATCCAGGCGCTGCCCGAGGGCCGCGATCGCACCTTCTTCGAGGTGTGCACGGCGCTGGCGTTCGAGGCCTTCGCGGCGCACGGCGTGACGTGGGCGGTGGTCGAGGTCGGGCTCGGCGGCCGGCTCGACTGCACCAACGTGATCGAGCCCGCGGTGTGCGCGATCACCGGCATCGGCCTCGACCACACCGAAATCCTCGGCGAAACCATCGAGCAGATTGCCGCCGAGAAGGCCGGCATCCTGAAGCCCGGCGTGCCGGTGGTGACCGGCCCCGCCATGGATCCCGATGCGCTCGGCGTGATCGCGCGCATCGCGGTAGAGCGCGCGGCGCCGCGTATCGCCCCCGTGCCGCTCGAGCTCGGCGCCGACCGCCGCGAGGCGCTCCACGCGCTCGCGCCCGAGACCCCGTGGGGCCCGCTGGTCCTCGAGTCCAAGCACCTGCGTGGCGGCTTCCAGGCCGGCAATCTGGCGGTGGCGCTCGGCGTGCTGGGCGCCTTGCGGGCGCAGGGTGTGGCGATCCCGGCGCAGGCGGTGGTGTGCGGCGTGCGCGATGCGCGCTGGCCGGGACGGCTCGAGCCCTGCCCCGCCGAGCCGCGCCTGTGGTGGGACGGCGCCCACAACGCGCACGGCGTCGCGGCGCTCGCGGATGCGTGGCGCGACCTCGGCCTGCCGGCACCGCGCGCGATCGTGCTCGCGGTCTCGAGCGACAAGGATGTGGCGGGGATGATGGCCGCGCTCGCGGGGCTCGCGCGCGCAGCGATCGTGTTCGCGACCCGCTCGCGCAGCGGGCGCGCGCTCGAGCCCACGCGCGTCGCGCAAGCCGCGGCCGCCGCCGGGCTCGAATGCCGCGAGACTATCGGTGTCGATGCGGCGTGCCGCGCCGCCCTGGTCCACGCGGGCGCCAAGGGGCGCGCGTTGCTGTGCGGGTCGCTGTTCGCGGTGGGGGAAGCGATGGAGGCCTTCGGCGGCGCGCCCGGGGAGTGGTTGTGACCGGCGCTTCCTGCGCGCGTCCGGTCGCGCACACCGTCGCCTGGGCGCTCGCGGTGCTCGCCGTCTTCGCGCTCGCTTCGCTCGCGGCCAAGGCCGCGGCGGAGACGCCCGCTGCGCCCGAGAAGCCCGCGGAGCCACCGCTCGACATCGCGGCGGACAACGTCACCGGGACCCACGGCCCGGAGGGCGACATCGTGATCCTCAAGGGCAACCTCAAGGTCACGCGCGGTCGCAGTGTGCTCACCGCCGACGACGGCCGCTACCTGCGTGCCCAGGGCATGCTCTACCTCGACGGCAACGTCAAGATGGTGGACAGCACGCTCACGCTCACGTGCGATCACGCTTCTTATTCGGAGACCGACGACGTGCTCCAGGTCAACGGGCACGTCGTGGTCACCGATCGCGACGCCACGCTGCGCGCGCCGGACGGCACCTACCATCGCAACAGCGGGGTGGCCGAGCTCTACGGCGGGGTGGAGGGCAAGGACGGCCGCCAGCGCCTGGTGTGCGAGCGCGCGACCTACGTGCGCGACTCGCTGCTGGTGCGGGCGCGCGGCCCCGAGGTGCACGGCTTCGACGACGAGCACCGGCTCGAGATGGTGGCGCGGGCGATCGACTACGACCGCGGCAGCCACGAGATGGTGGCGACCGGCTCACCCACGCTGATCGCGAAGGACGAGCACGGCAAGCCCACGCTGCTGAGCGCGGTGACCCTGCGGCTCAACACCGAGAGCCGCGTGGCGCAGGCGCTCGACTCGGTGCGGGTGACGCGCGATTCGCTCAAGGCCAGCGCCGACTCCGCGCTGTTCGACGACCAGGCCGGGCGTGGCTGGCTGCTCGGCGCGCCGCGCGCATTCGACGACCATACCGCGGTGGCCGGCGACACCCTCGAGCTGGTGTCGAAGGACCGCAAGCTCAAGCGCGTGGTGGTGCGCGGCAACGCCGCGATGGACTACTACGGCACGCCGCCGCCCGCACCGGGAGAGTCGAGCCGGCTCACCGGCCGGACGATCGAGGCGTACTTCACCGAGGACGAGCTCGACAGCCTGGTCGCCATCGGCCAGGCGCGCAACGTGTACACCGCGCTCCCGAAGCCGGGCCAGACCCAGGAACGCAACTCCGCCGACGGCGACAGCATCACGGTGTTCTTCAAGCAGCGAAAGATCGACCACGCGCGCGTCGAGGGTCACGCGGCCGGCGAGTACCACCTGGCGGTGGACGTCGCCGACACCGCCGCGGTGAAGAAGGAGATCGTGAGCTACGACGCGAAGCAGATCCAGTTCGCGCTGGGGAAGAGCCAGATCGTGCTCGACCACGACGCCCACCTGATCTACCGCGATCTCGAGCTGCGCTCGCGGCGCGTCGAGTACGACGTGGAGCGCCAGTCGCTGGTGGCGAGCGGCGATCCCGACCTCACCGATCGCGGCGAGCGCGTGACCGGCCACCTCATGACCTACGACATGAGCTCGCGGGTCGGCACCATCTACCAGGCCGAGACCGCGTTCGAGCGCGGGCTCTACCACGGCCAGCGCATCCGCAAGGTGAACGACAGCGAGCTCGACGTGATGAGCGGCTCCTACAGCACGTGCGACCTGGAGGAGCCGCACTATCACTTCGCCGCACACTGGATGAAGATCTACCTCAAGGACAAGCTGGTGGCGAAGCCGGTGGTGTTCTACGTGAAGAACGTCCCGCTGCTGGCGCTGCCGTTCTGGATCTTCCCGATCAAGCCCGGCCGCCACTCCGGGTTCCTGTTCCCGCAGATCGAGTTCGGCTTCAACGAGCAGGCCGGCCAGTTCATCCGCAACGCGGGCTACTACTGGGCGCCCAACGACTACATGGACCTCACGGTGTCGGGCGACTACTACCAGGCGGAGCCCTCGTGGATCCTGCGCGCCGAGGGCTACTACAAGCTGCTCTACGTGCTGGGCGGCAGCTTCCGCGGCACGTTCGCGCGCGACGAGCGCACCCATCGCGACGACTGGGACCTGACCGGCGACCACTTCCAGGAAGTCACGCCGCGCACCCAGATGTCGGCACGCGCATCGTTCGTTTCGAGCAAGGACTACAGCAGCAGCAATCTCTACGGCCGCACCCTCTACCAGCGCCTGAACCGCTTCCTCAACTCCAGCCTGTCGCTGAACCACAACGCCGAGTGGGTGAGCCTCGCCGCCGCGCTCGACCGCCGCCAGGACCTCGACGCCGACGACGACATCTCGGCGCCGTTCGATCCGCTCGCGCCCCAGACCGCGCCGCGCGCCTCTTCGCTCCCGAACCTGACCGAGACCCTGCCCAGCCTGTCGGTGTCGTTCCCGACCCGCACCATCGGCAGCATGGGACCGTTCCGCGGCACGCGGCTCGAGAAGACCCTGGGCACGGTCTACCTGTCGATGAGCGGCAAGTTCGGCTCGGTCCACGAGCAGCGCGGCGTACTCCTCGGCTACGACTCCTTAGGCAGCGCGATCGTCAAGCAGACCAACCTCACCCGCCGCGCGATGCAGACCAGCTTCGGGCTCTCCGACTCCCGGCGCCTGCTGGGCTGGCTCAACTTCGCGCCCAACTTCTCGGCCGATCAAGCGGTGTTCGACTTCGACGAGCAGGGCCACCACTTCGGCATCGGCTCGGGGCAGACGCTCACCGGCACGTCCGCCGCCACCTGGCGCGCCGGCGTGAGCACGAACACCACGCTCTACGGAACGTTTCGCACGCACCTGGGCCCGGTCACGGGCCTGCGCCACATCATCACGCCCTCTGCGAACTTCTTCTACAGCCCCGAGGGCAGGAACCTCACGAACCGGTTCAACGACTTCGGCGGGTTCGGGGTCTCGAGCGGCAAGTCGGCCGGCATGTCCTTCGGGCTCGACCAGCGCGTGCAGGCCAAGATGCAGCGCGGCGACAAGCTGCAGGTGCTCGACAACCTGCTGCTGCTCTCGGTGCGCGGCTCCTACAATTTCCTGTGGAAGGAGCAGCGCCAGTTGCATCCGCTCTCCAACCTGGGCTGGTCGCTCCAGCTCCAGCCGCCCGGCGTGCTCAGCGTGAGCTCGGGCTGGACCATGGACGTCTACTCGCCGCGTCCGGTCCGCAACTTCAACTACAACGTCGGGCTCAACCTGTCGAGCGCGCGTCTGTGGGGCGTCCCGCCGCCGCTGCCGGTGGACCAGGGCACGCCCGCGCCGCCCGGGTTCCGCGACAACTGGACCGCCGGCTTCGCCTTCTCCTACGCCGGGGGATACATCACGGCGGACCGCTGGTCGAGCAGCGAGACCATGAACGCCGTGCTCCAGTACCAGTTGAGCCCCAACTGGGGCCTCGACTACTCGACCTCGATCGACTTCTCGCACCGCCAGGTGCTGACGCAGCGCTGGGGGGTCTCGCGTGACCTGCACTGCTGGATGGCGAGCTTCTCGCGCATCTTCACGGTCGGGGGCGAAGCCGAGTACTACTTCCGCATCGGCGTGAAGGAGCAGCGCGAGATCTACGCCGAGCGCGGCACGCGCGCCGGGAGCTTCGGGGGGATTCAGTAGCAGAAACCCCCGGGGGGCTGGATCCCCCCGGGGGTGATCTGCCTTGCTGCTGCTGCTACTGGCCCAGCACCACGATCTGCTTCGCCTGCTGCACGCCGCTCGCCGTCAGGCGGGCGAAGTAGGCGCCGGCGTGGAGCGAGTTGCCGGCCGCCCACGACAGCGTCGTCCGGCCCGCGCTCGCCTGGCCGTCGTACAGCACTGCGACCTTCCGTCCCGCGACGTCGAACAGCTCGACCTTCGCCGGGCCGGCCGACGGCAGCGTGAACGAAAGCTCGGGAGCACCGACGCTCCCGTTCCGCGCGATCGTGAGCTCGACGCGGGCCGCAGACTCCACTTTCACCGGCTTCGAGGCCAAAAGCTCCGGCGTCGAAGCGGCCACCGCGGCCGCGGCGTTGAGGAAGCCGTGGCCGTAGAACGCGCCGTTGTCCATCGGGTCGGCCGACTGGGCGATCGCCGCCTTGAGGTCGCCCACCGTGATGCCCGGGAACTTCTGCTTGATCAGCGCCGCGACGCCCGCGACGTGCGGGGCCGCCATGCTGGTTCCGGCGGCGAAGAAGTAGCTGCCGCTCTGGCTGCCCGGGCTCAACACCAGGTCGAACACCCAGCAAGCGGTGGTGACCGGCGGTCCGACGACGCGCGGAATCGAGCACACCGCGCTGCCCGGCAGCGCCGAGTCGCCGCCCGGAGCCCCGACCCACACCAGCGAGTGGCCGAAGTTCGAGTAGGTGGCCGGATCGCTGAAGTTGGTGGCGCCGTTCGGCCAGCCCACGGCGAACCCGACCGGGGCAGTCGCGGAGACCGCGATGCCGCTGCCCGACTGCGCGGGCACCGTGATGATGTTGCCCGAGTGATCGAGGTCGAGCGCGTTGTTGCCGGCCGAGCACACCACCAGCACGTTGTGATCGGTGGCGTAATTGACCGCCGCGTTCAACGCCGAGATCAGCGCGCCGGCTCCGGTGTTGCCGCCGCCCCGCGCGAAGGTCGCGCCCAGGCTCATGTTGATGATGTCGGCGCCGCCGCCGCCGGCCGAGATCGGGTCGGAGGCGTAGAGGATCGACTGGATCACGGCTTCGAACGAGCCGCTGCCGCCGTGCAGCGCCTTGACGCTGATGATCGTCGCGTGCGGCGCGACGCCGATCGTCCCGATCGTGTTGTCGGCCGCCGCGATGATGCCGGCGACGTGGCAGGCATGACGGAACGCCGACGCACCGCCGGTGTCCTGATTGAAGGTGAAGCCGGGAACGAACGAGGTCGAGTGCGCGACGTCGAGGTTCGGCGCGACGTCCGGATGGAGATCGCACATGCCGCCGTCGATCACAGCGACGCGCACGCCCGAGCCGTCGTAGCCGGCGCTCCAGGCGCCCGCGGCATGGATCGCCGTCATGCTCCACTGCAGGTTGATGAAGTTGTCATCGGCGGGGTTGACGGCGTCCTCGGTGAGCTCCTGCTCGTTCACCGGGGCCTGCCATTGGACCATCATGTCCTGGGAGCCCTTCGAGAAGGTGCCGCTCCTCATGATGGCCTTGAGGAACTGGGGGTCGGTCGACACGGCGGAGCCGATGCCGCTCCCCGGGTGGCTGAAGCCGACGGTTCCGCCGATACGCGTGATCGCCGCGGTCTCGGCGGCGCCCCACGTACCGGAGGCGGAAAGGAGCACGTAACGCTTCGCGGCGCCGGGGCTATCGCCCGCCGAGGCTGCCCAAGCGCCCGTGCTGGAAACGACGAGCATTGCAAGTACGCCGAACGTGACCGCGAGACTGGGGATGAATCGCCATGACTTATGCATGATTCGTTCTCCGCGGATTGAAAGTTGGCGACACAGGAAGGGGGGAGTGGGATCCAGTGGCCCGTTCCCCGTGGCTCGAGTCTCGTTGCGCCGCGCCGTCAGGGCGGGCGCACCGGTTGAAGCTGAGTCGAAGGGAGGAGCGCGCGCGGCGGCGCCCTGACATGCGATGTCGCCCATGTCACGGGAACATCGTGCGGCGCCGGACAGCGCGCCGGGAGGGGGCGTCGGTCCACCTGGGGCCTCATCGTGAGTTCGCCCTGGGCGCCGCACCGGAATGGCGGCCAGGACCCAGATCGGCTGCTCGGCCCGCGGCGAGGAAGGTCGGTGGGGGCGCGACCTGGCTCGACCCAGACCCGACGGCTACTTCAAGAAATCGAACCTATACCTGTGTTCAGAATCGGTCAATACGAAAGTGACGGGGACCGGTGAGAATCGCTCGACCGGCCCCTCTCGGGCTATGGGTTTAGTATCACTATCTGGTGCGCCGCCTGGATGCCCCCCG
>Ga0075434_100003225_pt1 | contig 14556 bp, 19 predicted proteins | sample RhiMethybrSRZTD3_FD_75298 | JGI IMG/M metagenome (GOLD analysis project Ga0075434, IMG submission 75298) | Populus rhizosphere microbial communities from Tennessee, USA - Rhizosphere MetaG P. TD hybrid SRZTD3 | ecosystem: Host-associated > Plants > Roots > Rhizosphere > Soil | place: USA... | reverse complement strand
CTATACCGTTGGCTCTGATCGTCAATGAGCTGGTGACGAACGTCGCGTCAAACACGTCGGCCCTCCATGCGGAATCAGTTTGCGCTCGGAGGGAGGAAACGCCCTGAAGCTCACCATCTCCGACACGGGACAAGGACCTCCGCAGAATCAACCGCGCCCAGGGTTGGGGACGCGCATTGTTGACGCCTTTTCCACGCAACTTGCTGCCAACGTGGAAACAAAGCGGGTGTCCGAGGGTTACACGATTGAGCTTACGGTGCCACTTGCTCCTACCCAGCGATGATTTATGCGCGTGCTCATCGTCGAAGACGAGGCGATCGTTGCCTTGCATCTTGCAATACTCGTCGCAGAGTTGGGTCACGAAGTGTGCGCGACTGCGGCGTCGGCGGCCGGAGCGATTGCACTAGCGACCCTACACAATCCCCATGTGGTTCTGATGGATGTTCGCCTAGCGGACGGTAGTAGCGGTATCGATGCGGCCAGGGAGCTCCACGCGCAACAGGCCCTTCGATGCATATTTCTCAGCGCAAACCTGGATGAACAGACAAGGACAGCACTTCTACCCTATGAACCAATCGACTTTGTTGGGAAGCCGGTGCTGCCGGTCGTCTTGCAACAAGCGCTGAAAAAAGCTCAAGATTTGACCGATGTTTCCTGATGACGGCAGCTCTGGGTTACTTTTTCGCATCGTGGGCACCCGCGGCGTTGATCGTGCCGGACTGCGCGGACTTGCCGAGGGGCAGCGAATTGCGATCGTGAAACGCAGAAGGGGCGGGAGGCGATTTCATTTACATTTATTGATCATTGATGCCGCTCTCACGCGCATCAAGGCGCGTCCCTTGAGTCAGCTAAGCTCCCGCCTGCTGTCGCAATTTTGTGCTCCGTGAATGGTCGGCGAAGTGCGATGACCGCAAATGTTGACCAACTTGCTTGGTGCGAGCTGAGCCCCTTCTTTCATCCAATCAGGAGTAGAGTCCAGGGTGAAGTTTTGACTGTTGCCGCGACTGACTGCAACGGCAAGCAGGTACTAATGTTCCCGTCTTTGCGGGGCTGACGACCCCTTGTAAATAGTCGCGCCAATCCCCTCATTGAAAGGACGCGCTCCACCGAGCCTGCCATGGCTACGCCGGCTCGGCCTTTCGCAGTCGATCATAGCGCTTGTTGTGCGTCTGAGGATTGGTCGACGGCTCGGGACACCCGCGGTCAGTAATACTGACCCCGTTCTACCCCCCTGTCAGCACACGCTTTTGCCCGCGCAAATCATGGCCCATGGAGTGCACTCTCACTGGGCACTCAAAGCATTCTGCTTCCTCAACTCTAAAATGGAGAAATCCTATGCACCGTTTCAAAGTAGCAGTGCTCGCTGGAGTTGCGAGTATTTCACTCGTTGGTGCTGCCTTGGCACAAACGTCTCCTTCTGCCTCTCCGCCGGCCACCAACGCGCCGATGGCGACGGCCCCTTCGACCGATCCTAATGCGCCATTGCCCGGCGCCAACAGCTTCACCGAGACCCAAGCCAAAGAGCGGATCGAAAAGGCCGGATTTACGCAAGTCAGCAATCTGAAGAAGGACGATCAAGGCATCTGGCGTGCCGCCGCGAAGCAAGGCGACAAGCAAACGAACGTCGCCTTGGATTTTCGCGGCAACGTAGTTGCCAAGTAAGGAGCTTTCCAATGACACGATCAGTGACTCATCTCTTCGACGACTACGGGCGGGCTAAGAATGCTCTGGCAGCTCTCGAGCGGGCCGGCTTTTCATCCTCAGAAGTCAGCCTCGTCAGTCGCTATCGCGACGATGGTACTCTGGCAGATGATGCAAGCGGAGCCGCGAAAGGGGCGACGGTCGGTGCCCTGGCCGGTGGTGGCACTGGCCTCCTAGCCGCGTTGGGAGTGATTGCCATCCCAGGCATTGGTCCGCTTGTCGCCGCTGGCGTCCTGGCCACGACACTCGCTGGTGTCGCTGGAGGTACGCTCGTTGGCGGATTGGTTGGCGCCCTGACGGACAATGGCGTCGATGAGAAGGACGCTCACGTGTACTCAGAAGGGGTGAGACGGGGCGGCACTCTGGTGACGGTCCGTGCGGATGACGCACGGGCGGTGCAAGCCGAGCGTATCCTCAACGAACAGCGGCCGGTCGATATCAACGCTCGTCGCATGTACTACGCTGATGGTGGCTGGTCTGCTTACGATCCCAAGTCACCAGGTTACACCAAGGAGCAGATCCGCAAGGAGCGCGAGACCTACGGGCGGCTACGTTGAATATTTGCAGTCAGTCGTAACCAAGAGGAGACCAACCATGAATTGGGATACCGTCAAAGGAGACTGGAAGCAGTTTTCCGGCAAGGTGAAAGAGCAGTGGGGCAAGCTCACTGACGATGAGCTCACGCAGATCAATGGAAACAGGGAACAGCTCGAGGGTAAGCTTCAGGCCAAGTACGGCTATGCCAAAGACAAGGCGAAGCAGGAAATCGACGATTGGTGCACTCGCACGAAGTAGGTCGTCTTTCGAAATTCCCTTTTAAGTCCCGCGGCAGCATCCTGCTCTGCGGGATCTTTTTTCCTCCGGGAGTGCCAACCCGTCGTACGTGCAGCGCATGTCTGGATCGGGTCGTGTGTCACGAGCGCCGCCATGCAAATGCCGTGAGCTCGATCGCGTTCGGCTCCGAGATCACCGTTTAGTTAGTTGATCGTTCATGCCGGCCCACAGGAGGAGGCCGCAGTAGCGTCGGCAATTTCGTCATCAACCGCGGCCGACGCGATGACAGCATCATCGCACGGGGATAATAGGCTGCGACAACAAGCAAGCTGACGCTCGCCCTTAAAGCCCTCCGAATGACAAATGCGTGCCATAGCTTTACAAAATAACGATCGTTTTTTGCAACTCGATAACAGGACGTTCTGGCAAAAGTGCGCGCTCCTCTGAAATAACCAAGTCCTATCTGGGGGTCTATTGCAGCTGCACATGAAATGGCTCTCCGTCTAACGCAAATTCACCGGGGAAATTGATCGAGGAATAATCCACGCCGCTAATCTCAATTAGTGCCTACGTTTTTTAGGTCTCATGAGCGAGGAAAGAGGAACTTTGATCTTCAGCCCGCGTTCGCCGAATATCCCACCTGGAGACCGCCAATGACAACGCAAACGAATCCCGCACGCCCGAGAAACGGACCTCAAGTTTCTGATCCCCTTGCGACCGAGGACGAAGTCCGCACACTATTGTTCAATAGGATTTCCTGGGGCGCTGTGCTGGCCGGGGTCATGGTCGCTCTCGTTTCGCAGCTGATCCTCAACCTGATCGGAATTGGCATCGGCGCGGCATCCTTTGATCCGACAGCCAATGGCAACCCCGCCAGATCAACCTTTTCGCTCGCGGCTGGCATCTGGTGGGCCCTCTCCGGTCTCCTGGCAGCATTGGCAGGCGGATACACGGCGGGCCGTTTATCAGGAAAGCCAACAGAAACCTCCGGCCCCTGGCACGGGCTGACCGCCTGGGCCGTCACGACTCTTCTCGTCTTCTATCTTATGTCCACCAGCGTAGGTGCGATCGTGGGGGGAGCCTTCCGCACACTCGGCACCGTGGCCGGAGGCGCCGCGCAAACGCTGGGTTCAACAGCGCAAACGGCTGCTCAGGTGGTGGCGCCGACGCTGGCTCGGGCGGACCCCTTCGCGTCCATAGACCAGTCGATCCGTAGCGCCAGCGGGGGAACCGATCCCGCCGCCTTGCGGGACGCCGCGACTGCGGCCGTGCGCGCGGCGCTGACGAGTGACACCGCGGGACAAGAAGCTGCGCGCGAGCGCGCGATACAGGCCTTGGCAAAGGCCCAAAATATTGCCGTCGATCAGGCACGCACACGGGTTGCCGAGTACGAACAGCAGTACCGGCAGATCGTCGACGAGGCCAAGCGGCAAGCGACGGCGGCTGCGGACGCGACTGCCAAGGCAGTCTCCCGGGGAGCGCTGTTCGGGGCGATCGCTCTGATCCTCGGGGCGATCGCGGCATGGTTTGGCGGCCGTATGGGCGCGCTTGACCCCTCCGAGCTTGCAACGGCGCTGAGACGGCGTCGACTGAACTAAACCCATCTCTCCCCTCGTACCTGGAGTCCAGCAGTACCACCACGTCAAGAAGCTGATGCACACCGTTCGCGTCGACGAGCCCGATCCCAGGTTTGTCAACATGCTGCTGGAGCAATTTGGAGGCGCCAATGGGGAGCTCGCGGCAGCCATGCAATACCCAGTCCAGGGCCTGAACTGCGAGGACGCTGCTTGCAAAGACCTGCTCACGGACATCGGGACCGAGGAGCTAAGCCACCTCGAAGTCGTCGGAACTTCGGTGCGGATTCACCTTGCACCCATGAAATTCAAGCGTGAGTTCGCCGAGGTAGATCCCCTCAGCGCCATAGCCGGCGGCGGCCGGGGTCAATCTGTTCAACTCGATGGGCAACCGCTGATCGGTGCCGCTTAAAAGGTCGAACACTATGAAATCGCCGGCTACACCACGGCGCGCAACCTGGCGCATCAGCTGAAAATGCCCGCGCTTGTCCACCTCCTGCAGCGGACCCTTGCCGAGCAGGAAAATGCCGACCAGATCCTCAATCAGGTCGCCCGACCACTGATGTCGGCGGCCAGAATGCCTTTGGTCGTGGAGGGCGTCTGCAACGGAAAAGTGGCGACTGCCAATAATCGAAAGTAGGGGCGAGTTTTCCAGTGTGCCGCGATGCGCCCCGCCGGTTCATCAGTCCGCGCTCGTTCCCAAGGGTCTCTGTTTCATCCGCATTTCGGGCCGCTCAGCCAAGAGCGCTGCTGCTGATGCCGGTGCTGGGTTGCGCAGCAAAGCATCTGGGATACCATCAAGTGTCTTCAATTGAAAATAAGTACGGCCTCTAGGCTGAAGTGACTTTGGCTGCGAAGTGCGAACGTCTCTAATCGCATTTTAATTGGAACGTTCGCGCGAGGGCGCTGTTGTGCAAGCAGCTCCCTTACCGACGTTGCCCACTTGCCGCTATTCTTTTCCAGCGCTGGGCTCGAATTTGACCTATCTGAACGAGGCCCATACGTGGCACGCAAGAACGATCTCAGATCTTATTTGCCTTCATCCCAGCAAGCGAAACGTGGCGGAGGGCTTCTGGCTGCCGGCGCGCTGGCGCTGGCAGGGGCAGGCCTCATCGTCAATCGTCGGTCAGCCGCCGCTGAACGCTCCCATCCACCGCTTGGCTCATTTGTCACCTCAGAGGGTGTGAGACTGCATTACGTCGAGCGGGGCAACGGACCGCCGGTGGTGTTCCTGCATGGGAACGGCTTCCTGATCGAGGACATGCTCATCAGTCGCGTATTTGACCAGACGTCGCGCTCCGGTCGCGCGATTGCGTTCGACCGCCCAGGTTTTGGCCACAGCGAACGTCCGCGCGGCCATTCCTGGACTGCGGCGGCGCAAGCCGCCCTGCTTCCGAGAGCTTTTGCGCTCCTCGGAATCGATCGGCCAATTGTGGTCGGTCATTCCTGGGGGACAATGGTCGCGCTTGCTCTGGCGCTAGACCATCCCGAGCATGTATCGGGGTTGGTCCTCGCCTCCGGCTACTATTATCCGACGGCCCGAGCCGATGTCGTCCTATTCTCTCCTCCCGCGATCCCTCTGCTCGGCGATGCTCTTTGCTACACGGTGGCCCCGCTAATTGGCGAGGCAATGGCTCCAAGGATGTTCAAGAAGATGTTCGCGCCGCAGCCAGTGCCCCCTCGTTTTGAGCAGGAGTTTCCGGTTGGCCTTATCCTCCGTCCTTCCCAGATCCGCGCCTCCTCCGAGGATGCATCGAACATGGTCACCGATGCGAAAGCCTTGTCAGAAAGATTCGCCGAACTTTCATGCCCGGTGGCCATTCTGGCCGGTGACGCCGATGGCGTCGTGAACTATCAGGAGCAGGCCCTGCGCTTGCACAAAGAATTGTCTGCCAGCACGCTCGACGTCATTGCCGGCGCGGGACACATGATCCATCACGCCGACCCGGATCGCGTCGTCCGAGCCATCAGAGTTTTGAGAGCGTCCTCTGAACAGCGACGCAGGGAAAGCGCGCTTGCTGTCTGAGCTGCTGTTCCTGCGGCAGACTAGAAACAATCGATAACAGCATCGGCGCCGACCAGGTGGATGTCGGACTTTCTTGCAAGGGCTGACAGAGCGACGGAGCCGCCTTGAGTCTGGGCCATCCGCCGAGTAATTGCCGGGTTGCTCACGCCGCGGCGGCGCGCAAATCTTGTTTCTTGAAGCCCTCTTGCACAATTCGCATCTGCCCCGGCGGGTACTCCCCAGCGAGGGCTAGTGCTTCATCGGGCGCGCCGCTGAGCCAGGCCTCGAATTCCTCCTCGCGCGTCAGCAAGACTGGCATTCTTTCGTGGTTGACGGTTGCCACCAGCTGGTTGGGTGTGGTGGTAAGGAAGGCGTAGACTTCGAGGTCGACCTTCGGTTTATCCTTTCGGACCGGCCCCTGATAGCGGCGCCAAATCCCGGGGAAGGCGAACAGTGGCCGGTCGTCCTTTCCGTGCAGCGCGAACCAGTGCCATGTGGCCGGTTTGACGTCTCCGTTGGGTTCGCAAAAGGACGTCGCCGGCACCAGACAACGCCGTTCCTCGAACGAGCCGCGCCAAAACCGGCTTTCGAGAATCTTGTCATCTCGGACATTGGTTACGCGTCGCGAGGCTCGGTCCTTTTGGAGCAGCACAAAGCCCCAACTCATCAAGACGATCTCACGATCGCCATCGGAGCTCTGTCGAATGACGGGCGCCACATGCCCCGGAAAGACCGCCGGCAATGGTTCGAAGGCGGCACCGCGATTGTGTGAGACGCGGAAGAAGCGCGCTACCGCGTCCCGCTTCTTGTTGAGTGAGTATAGATTGCACACGGAGGCTAACCTTTGCCGCCTGGAACCTTGCCCAGCGGCCAACGCTTCTCTTCGTAGGCCTCAATGGCATTGACGATCGATGCGAGCTCGGCTTCTTCGGCAGAGCCATCTATGCAACTCTCAAGCTCGTCCGCTCGGCGCACCAGCAGTGCATGCATCGCGTCAGCGACGTTGGCGAGATGGGCCACCGCTACAGGCGGGCTTGACCATATTCCTTGCTGGTTGCTGTAGCCGAGTTCCTTCATCGTCTTGACTGCCGACGTCGGCCGATTGCTAGCGCCCATGGGAACCCTCTCCGGCACACCAAATCGCGCCGAAAGGTAAGATGATTCGCGGCACCTGGTGCGCGGCTCCACTGGGAGAGGGGGAGGGGGATATTCATGTGCCGCAGAATCCCTGGGACGCAGATGGTCAGCCATGTTCTCCGGCGGTTACCGCTCAGGAGGCGACCATGCCCAAGGGATTCAACCTCCGGTGTGCTGCCGGAATAAGCGCGAGAGTATGGCTGCAGGGTAAGGGGGGAGCGCTCATGCCCCGACAGGCCTTGGTGCTCTTACCTCTACAGAACGGTGAAACCGATGACTCGCCGGTTGCCTATCGCGCGCCCCCTGCGCCAGGCGCTGATCGACGACAACACCGGGCACGTCAACATTGTCGTGTGCGAGACGGACTACGAGGCACCGAAGCGGGGCATCGAGCATCTGCCGCCGGCGGTGCAGTAGCTCTCCGTTGATGTCCGCCTCACAGGCCATTCATGCGGCGCTGCGCGAATTGTCCCTATCCGGTTTTCCTTGAGCCACAAAGGGATTGTTAGGCGCGCGCCTGACCGCGCGAGGATTGGTTGCGCGAGCGGTTCAATCGCCACCGTGGCAACGCCGACGTGGTGCGGCAGGATCTACTCGCCGACAAGGGTTTGGCGGTAAGCCGGCGGACGCTACAGCGTGCCGTTCAGCCCTTCTGGCAGGCGCTGAAGGCCGAGGCTCTGGCAACGACCTTGCGGGAGTTTTGCGGGACTCCAACGGGATCGAACCGCGGAGAACGACCAACTCGACCTGCCTAGTGCTACGTCCGCACACGCGGTTGGCCGCCGCGATGAGGCGCGACAACTCGGCGGCTGAGTAGTGCATTGTGATCCGCGCGGAGCGATGCCCAAGCAGATCTTGCCGATCCTCAATGCTCACCCCGGCTGCTCGCAAGCGTCGCCCAAAGGTATGCTTCAGATCGTGCACGCGCATTTGTGGAAGTTCGGCCCGAATGCGGGCTCGCTTCCAGGCAGCGGTCATCCTGCGAGTGATCGGCTTGCCCTTGCATATGAAGATGTACGCTGGACTGATCCCACGATGTGCCTCCACGACTGACTTGGCGATCCGATTGAGTACCACCAGGCGCTCGTCGCCATTTTTGACGAACGTACCCGGTATGATGAACACGCTCCCGGCCGGTGCCATGGCATTCAGGACAAAGGTTCTGGCGGCTTGGAAGCCGACCCGGCACTTGGCCGCGGCGCTTGCACACGGGACACTCGTAATCGCTCGTCTAAGCATTTACCGGCATCGCGCCACGGCCGCGAGGGTCGCCCCCGCCGCCGTTCTGTTTCCGTCCGCGCCAGGCAATGGTCAAATCTCGTCCGTGTCCATCCATCTTGCGTTTTATCCAACCCCGCTCCGGCTACAGGCATGGCGCCCCAAAAGGTGACGGCTGGCTGCATCAGCCGATATGGGACGGCTTCGCGCGCAGATCGTCAAGGATGGTGCCAGCGTGCGGATCCACTCCCAGAGCGGCTCTGATCATCCATCGGCCGCCAGGGGATCGCCAGTCTCCGAACGTGAAAACCTAGAGTGGCGCACGCTTTTACGCACTTTGTCACATTCCGTCATACGTCTCGATAGAGCGAGCAGCCTCGGCACTGTCGCCCCGTTGACGATGCTATGATCATCCTGGTTTACAAGTGACTCGTGAGACATCCCATGCGGAGTCGGACAAGCTTGACTCAGCGCGTAGGCGCGCGCCCGGGAGCGATGCCCCATGTACTCGAGAACGAGGACCCTGGCTCTAGTCTGATCAGAGCGTCCCCGGTGCGAAATGCGTTCGGCGGACACGTCATGGGTTCGACGGCAAGGCTGCGCCGGTTGACGTCAGGAAGCGGGTCGCCACTGAAGAGCATCAGGTAGGGGTAGCTCTCGTCGAGCCAGATCGAGACCCGTGTACCGTGGTCCGGATCTTCGAGCTCGACACGAGCGAGGCCATGCTGGTCTCGCTCGAGGTCGGTGAACGCGTGATCGAGCGTTGTCGTGCCGATCCGCCTCGGTTGTCGGAAATCAAATTCGGTGTCCTCCACGGCTTCCGTGCGAATCGGAAGGCCACGCTCGTCAGATCGCAGGACGCTTCGCCCGGGTACGACCAGCATCAGGCGATCGATGGTTGCCGTCCCGAGGGTCAGGTACGGATGAGCGCCGCTCCCGTAGGGACACGGCTTCGTGCCGACGTTCGTGGCTGTAGTCCGCACCCGGAGTCCGCTGCCTGACAGCGCATATTCGATGCTAAGCCTGAGCGAGAAGGGGTAGCCCGGTTGCGGATATAGGCTGTGTTCCATGACGACCCTGTGCGACTCGCGCGCAGCGGCGGTCCAGGAGGCCCAGCGAACGAGGCCGTGGATCGCGTTGCGGTGTTCAGGCTCGTTCAGCGGGAGTTGGTGGCGACGACCGTCGAACTCGTAGCTGCCATCTTGCAACCGGTTCGGCCACGGGATCAACACCTGACCCCGGCCCGAGGAGCTCATCTCGTCGGCCCCGTATCCGTCGACAAGCTCTCGGCCGCCGGCGGAGTATGAGCGGACTCCGCCCCCGACCTCGACGACCACAGCCTGCTGACCCTCGGCTGCGATCTCGATCTGCTCGCCCGATGGCACGATCACCGCTCTCGCCATGTCAGATCAGCCGACCGATCAGGTGGTCGCCAACGCGGAGCGAGCTCGTCGCCTCCGCGCCGAAGCGGCATGTCCCTGCCTGATGGGCCCAGCCTGCAATCGGAATATCGGTCTTCATATAGATGTTGCGCGGGATCACCCGGATACATGCCCAACTGGCCCAGCATCGACTTCAGCTTCTCGTACAGCTTGTGCCGGGGCACCTGGTGTTCGGCGTATACCTCAGCGTCAGATTGCCGGCAGCGTCCACGGTATCATGGGTTGATGCCGGCCAGGGATGAAAATCGATGGCAGGTCGAAGGGGCCCGAGGTATGGCGGCGAGATCTTTGATCGCTGCGCAACGATCTGCGTGAAGTGCTCGGCCAGACTCCTGGCGCGCCTTGGTAAAGCGACGAGTGCCCCGGCCGACGTCAAGTAGTGTCGAAGATCCCCGCTCCCGGTATTACCCCCACGTTTACCTCCCAGCCACCCGGCGCACGACCCAGTTCGACGACTCATGCTCAAGCGGTCAGGAAACTCCCAGGAGCCCTGATTGGAGCGTATTCAGGGTTCTTCCCGATGCATTTCATATGTGGAACGCCTTATTGTTCGGCGGCGCCTTGCGCGACGCGACCCGAGCAATTCACCTTTTGCGGACCATTGTCGCGTTGACTGGTCGGGCGGGTGGAGAATTCAAGCTCAATGAATTAGCGTATGAAATGAGTTAATGTATGAAATCCGTCTCCAGCCGAGACTTCGTCGCCACACCTCGGCTAATGAGAGTTGGGCTGTTTGCTAGCTCGTCGCGGGCCACGGTCCCTGGCAGGGGCCCTCGGTGACGGCATGAGTGTTGCCAAGGTCAGAGCGCCCGCTCGCAAGGCGGCCAAGCAGCCCCAGGAGCAGAGTGCGGCCGCACCCTCGTCGTTCCCGCCGATCGCCGACTATGCGTTCCTATCCAACTGCCACACGGGTGCGCTCGTGGCCCCCGATGGGGCGATCGACTGGCTCTGCGTGCCCCGGTTCGACGCGCCGAGCGTGTTCGGTAGTCTGCTCGATCGGGAGGCCGGAAGCTTTCGATTCGGACCCTTCGGAATCAACCACCCCTCGGAGCGGATCTACGAGCCGGGTACCAACGTCCTGGTCACGACGTGGAAGTCGCCGTCCGGCTGGATTCTCGTTCGCGACGCATTGACGATCGGTCCCTGGGATCACGAGGACACGATCACACCGCACACCCGGCCACCTGCCGACGACGACGCCGATCATCTGCTGGTGCGAACGATCCTCTGCCTCGAAGGCAGGGTCGAGGTCGAGCTCATTTGTGAACCTGCCTTCGATTACGGCCGCGTGCCGGCGGAATGGACCGCGGTCGACGGTGGCCGCCATGCAGCCGACGCGAGCGGGGCGCAGCAGACGATCCGTCTCCGCTCGGATCTCGCGTTGGGGATCGAGGGTAGTCGCGTGCGGGCGCGCCACGTTCTGGGGCCGGGCGACCGGGTGTATTGTGCTCTCTCCTGGGCCGAAGGGCTTGCAGCACCCCAGCACGTCGACGAGGCCGAGGCGCGAATTGCAGCCACGACTCGCTACTGGCGCGCCTGGCTCGGAGGGGCCCGAATTCCTGACCACCGCTTCCGCGTCCCGATCCAGCGCTCGGCGCTCGCCATCAAAGGTCTGACCTATATGCCGACCGGCGCAACGGTCGCGGCTCTCACCACCTCGCTCCCAGAGACACCGGGCGGAGAGCGCAACTGGGACTACCGCTATACGTGGATGCGCGACGCGACCTTCATGCTCCAGGCGCTCCACTGGCTCGACCTGAACTGGGAAGCGGACGAGTTCATGCAGTTCGTCGCCGACGTCAAGACGACCGAGGACGGCTCGTTGCAGATCATGTACGGCATCGACGGCCGCCGTGAGCTTTCCGAATCGACGCGCGACGACCTTTCGGGCTACGCGGGTGCGCGCCCGGTTCGTGTGGGCAATGCGGCCTTCAGTCAGCGCCAGAACGACCTCTTCGGTGCAGTCCTCGACTCGATCCTGCTTCACACCCGCCGCAACGAGCGCTTGCCACGCCGGCTGTGGCCAATCGTCGAGTCACAGGCAGCGTGCGCCACTCGTGTCTGGCGCAACCCCGACCAGGGCATTTGGGAGGCCCGGGGTAAGCCTCAGCACTACGTATCCTCCAAGCTGATGTGCTGGGTTGCCCTAGACCGTGCGAGCACGCTAGCGGACATCCGCGGTGACCCAAATATGGCGGCGAAATGGCGCGCAACGGCGCACGAGATCCAGGCAAACATTCTCGCTCACGGCGTCAGCGATCGGGGTGTGCTGCGCCAGCACTACGAGACGGACGCGCTCGACGCCTCGACGCTTCTGGCAGGGAGCTTCAAGTTCTTCGCGCATGACGACAAGCGCCTCCGAAACACCGTCTTCGCTGTCGCCGACGAGCTGACTGAGAACGGCTTCGTCCTACGCTACCGCACCGACGAGACCGACGACGGGCTCTCCGGCAAGGAAGGAACATTTGTGATCTGCTCGTTCTGGCTCGTGTCGGCGCTCGCGATCGTCGGAGAGATGCAACGGGCCCGCGACCTGATGGAGCGCCTGCTGCGTATCGCCTCGCCACTCGGCCTCTACGCCGAGGAGTTTGACCCGCAGACAGGACGGCACCTGGGGAACTTCCCGCAGGCGTTCTCTCATCTGGCGCTGATCGAGGCTGCGGCGCGCATGATCGTTCCCGAGAGGCTCGCGGAGCTCTGACCATGGATGCGCACGACATGGTGACGAGCGTCCTGCCGAGCGTCGGGGCGGTGAATCCGGCGCTCACCGCGATGGCCAACGCGCTTCGCGTCGGCAACCATGCTCACGCGGCTGGCCTGACGCGGGGTGGGCAGTGATCGCACCATCCGGCGAGCAGATTGAGAACGCCGCCGGGGATCAGCAGGCTGTGATTGTCGAGGTCGGGGCGGACTCCGCTCATACTCGACTAGCGGCCGGGAGCTTGTCGACCGGTGCGGGGTTGACGAGATGAGCTCCTCAGGCCGGAGGCAGGCGCTGATCCCGTGGCTGTATCGGCGGCAAGCTTTGCAGCTTCGAGTTCGACGGGGGCCGCAATCACCTCCCTCTGAACGGGCCGGAACACCGCAACGCGATCCACGCCTTCGCCCGCTGGGCCGCCTGGACGGCCTCCGTGCGCGAGCCGCACTGGGTCGTGATGGAACGCGTCCTCCATCCGCAACCGGACTGCCCCTTTCCGCTCGCGCTCAGGATCGAATACGCCAGCCCGACGAAAGCGGGGCGTCCAAGCTCCGATATGCGTTCGGCGGGCGGGCCATAGGCGCGACGGCATACGTGGGGCGTCGCTCCCGACCGCGCGCGTGGTCCACTCACGCGAGGAGTCGACCAATAACGCTCAAGCACCCGAAGGGACCAGCGACGCCGACGCAGACGGTCGTGGCGCCACCCGTTCACCTTCGAGTGCGACCGCATCGAACCGGCGCGCAAGAAATGAGAGCGAGAACATGATGAGTGTCCAACACAGAATCGTGCTCAAAGGAATGCTGGCCCCCCGCCCCCCGCGATCTCGACCGGCGTGTGAGCTCAGAGGCTCACTCAGAAAGGTTCATCTCCCGGTCCAGGGAGGCCGTCATGGACAAGTGCAACGCGTTGAACGCGCATGAACGGCGCCACGCGAGCGCAAGCGCGACGGTGCGGATCGTGGATGTGCCGCGGGCGCTTTTGGCTGCCGGTCGTCCTGGCTCTACTAATAGTCGCATCGTCGTGGGATGCCGGCCAGGCGCGGGACCGTTTGTCCGGCTACGTGGAGCGAGTGAAAATGATCGGCTTCACGGTGGCGGATGTCGACCGGGAGGCAGACTTCTTCACTAAAGTACTGCAGTTCGAGAAGGTCGCCGATTTTCGCGTTGTTGGCAGCGAGTACGGCAAGATGGTGGGCGTGTTCAATGCGAACATGCGGATCGTCCATCTCAGACTGGGTGACCAGATCGTTGAGCTCACCCAGTACGTGTCACCGCCGACCGGGCGACCGATCCCGGTGCCTTCGTACAGCAACGATGAGTGGTTCCAGCATATGGCCATCGTCGTCAGCGACATGGATGCGGCGTACAAAGTCCTGCAGGAAAACAATGTCCAGCAGGTTTCAGCGCATCCGATCACCATCCCTCAAACGAATCCCGGGGCCGCAGGTATCAAGGCGATTAAATTCCACGATCCGGAACGTCATGATCTGGAGTTGCTTTACTTCCCGCCCGGTAAAGGCGACCCGTCCTGGCAGAAACCGACAAAGAAACTATTCCTCGGACTTAGCCATACGGCAATGACCGTGGGCAACACGGAGAAGGGGGTGACGTTCTACCGGGATTTGCTTGGGATCGACGTCGGCGGGTTTACGCTCAACAGCGGAGCGACGCAGGAAGTTCTGGACAACCTGTTCAACGACACGTGCCATGTAACGGAGATGATGCCGGTCTCAGCGCCCCCACATATCGAGTTCCTCGACTACAAAACGCCACCGGGCGGCCGGTCAATGCCCGCCGACACCAGGGCCAACGATCTCTGGCATTGGCAGACGTCACTGGTCACCAAGGATATCCAGGCGGTCACCCATCGATTGCGCGAGGCGGGTGTACAGTTTATCACGCCGGACGTCGTGTCGATTTCCCCTGAGGCGCAGGCTCAACTTGGCTTTAAGAAGGCGCTGATGGTCCGCGACCCGAACGGCCACGCGATACGCCTGATCGAGGA
>Ga0075434_100003224_pt1 | contig 14557 bp, 16 predicted proteins | sample RhiMethybrSRZTD3_FD_75298 | JGI IMG/M metagenome (GOLD analysis project Ga0075434, IMG submission 75298) | Populus rhizosphere microbial communities from Tennessee, USA - Rhizosphere MetaG P. TD hybrid SRZTD3 | ecosystem: Host-associated > Plants > Roots > Rhizosphere > Soil | place: USA... | reverse complement strand
CGAAGCTCCTCTCCGCTCAAGTCCGCCCGCGTGGGATCGGCGGCATTGATGAAGAACTGACTGGCGCTGGCAGCAGCCACCGCGGCGATGGCCTCGTTGAAGCGGTCCTCCACGTAGGTGCGGCGGCGCTGTCGCACGTTGATGACGTAGGTGATGCCTGCTCCAACGAGTGTGGAGACAATCGGCAGGAGAATCAGGACGACATCCACCGGTCGAGGGGTCTCACCCTATGCGCTCGTGAGTCGTTCGTCGCACGCACCGGCAAAAGGCAAGCGTACGCAGCGTCCGAAGTGCCGCGAGCGGCCCTCAGGTGGTGGAGCCAGCCAGAGGGACCTGTAGGTGCGATTTCGGCGAACAGAAGCACCTTGACTTCGCCGGGAGGTAGTGAGATCGTGCGGTGCAAGGCAGCAAAGGCGAAGGAGAGCGCTTTTGAGCGGCGTACCCACCGCTCATCGTTGCTGCGGAGGAGGGTCGTCCTGTGGCCGGATGACCCGACGGGAGCTCACTGGTCGGGCGTGGGCTGGCCTGCGGCGCGGCGCAGCACTCGGAGCAGCTCTCGCGGCGGCCGCGGTGGTGGCGGGCGCCTCGACTGCGCAGCCGCGCGCTGAGATCGCACCGGCGGCAACGAATTTCAATGTCGTATTCGAGCGTGAAACGACGTCCGGCAACGCCGATGTCATCATCACGACCGAGCAGGGCAAGCCGCAGCGCGACCTCACGGCGAACGACGCAGCCAACGACTCGGCGCCATCCTTCTCGCCCACTGGGAAGCGGATCGTCTTCACGAGCGACCGCACGGGCCACTTTGCACTCTGGACCATGAACCCAGAAGGAGGCGATCAGCGTTTGCTGACGAGGAGTCGCGGCTCCGATGTCAACCCGGCATGGTCGCCGAACGGGCAGCAGATCGCGTTCGCGAGCAATGCGTCTGGCAATTGGGACATCTGGGTTGTAAACGCCAACGGTAAGGGTCGCCGCAACCTGACCCACGACAGCGCTACAGAATTGGACGCGGCGTGGTCACCGAACTCCAGCCGCGTGATCTTCGACCGGATCGTCGGGCGGCGCTCGGATATCTGGGCGGTCAGCGTGAAAAGCGGCAGGCAAAAGCGCCCGACAAATTTGACGCCAGGTTCTTCGATAGACGAGCTTGACCCGAGCCTCTCGAAGACCGGCCGGCTCGCCTTCGATGCCGTCGACAAGAAGGGCAACTACGACATCTACGTGATCAACCGGGGGAAACATGTGCCGATCCGGCTAACCCGCAACCGAGCCGAGGATTCGACTCCCGTGTGGTCGCCAGACGGTACGCGGCTGCTCTTCGTTAGCGCCCGCACCGGCGACTACGACATCTTCGAGATGAATGCCGACGGCTCTAACGTGCGCAACGTGAGCCGAGATCACATCGTCGCCGATGTTGCGCCGAACTGGGCGGGACCCGCTCCCGGACGAGCGCGGCAGGCGCGCACGCTCGCGGCTACGTTCCCATGCGGCTCGCCGCTCGGTACGCTCGGCAACGACGACGGCTCCTCCCATCCAACCGTTCAGGGCGACGGCGGAGCAAACCGGCTTTGTGGCCGGGCAGGCGACGACGTCGTCCACGGAAACGCCGGCAACGACTTGATCGACGGCGGAGGCGGAAACGACAAGCTGTTCGGCGACGGCGGCAGCGACACCATCTACGCCCGGGCCGGCACCGTCCGAGACAGCGACACGATCTGGGGCGGCGCGGGTTCAGATATGGCTTACTACGATCCTGGCAAGGACGTTGTCAAGGCTGACGTGGAATACAAGCGCACCACTTCCTGATGCTAATTGCCGAACGCGTCAACAGCCCCCGCCGGTCGGGAAGGTCTTCGTCGTGGTCGAGCTGAGCTGCGTCGCATCGGCGTAAAGGTCGAGCTCATACCTGAGTCGCGAGTCCGAGGGCACACACGGCCACGGCATCCAGACGCGCTTCTCGCCGTTGCACGCCGAGGCGCCGACCACGTCCTCCGCCCGTTGGTCGACAAATCTGTTGTCGGAAACCGGCTGGTCCTCCTTCACATTGAGCGCCGTCCACCGAAGCGAGCATGCGCCGGCATGCTGTGCGCTCGTCTGCACCAGGACGACCAGCCCCATCCCGGCGCGCCCGCGAGTCGTCGCTCGGTGGTGGGCAAACCGCCGGTAGAAGTCGGCGCGGGTGGTGTACGCGTCCTCCGTTCGCTTGAAAGCAATCGTTCCCGTCGCGGGCGCCGAATGTCGAGGCCACAGCGCCCACGCGCCAAAGCCGATCGCGACCAACAGCCCGAGCCCACCAAGGACCGCCGCCAGGACGATCGCGCTCGGTGGGACGCCTGCTGTCCGCGGCCGCTTCCCGTCGGCATGAGCGCCCCCGTCGGACCGGATCGTTTCGGACGACTGGATCTCCGGGGCAGGCCGCCGAGCCCGCACCGGCGGTGCCGCCCGCCGCGTGCCGGTCTGAACGAGCGCGCTTCGCGCGGCTTCCGCGAGGACGCCGGCGGTCGGGTAGCGATCTGCGGGCGACTTCGCGAGCGCGTGCTCGATGACCGCGTCGAGCTCGACCGGTAGATCTTCCCTCCTGTTCGAGATCGTCGGAGGGGGATCATGGACGTGCGCCCACATGACCGAGTAGTCGCTGTCTCCGCGGAACGGCGGCATCCCAGTGAGCGATTCGAAGAGCACACAGCCGAGCGAGTAGACGTCGACGCGCTGGTCGACCGGCGCCAGGGCGCGGATCTGCTCGGGAGCGACGTAGTCGACCGTTCCGAGAAACTCACCCGTCGCGGTGAGTCGGCTTTGCGAGCTCGCGTGCCGCGTCAGCCCGAAGTCCGCGAGGTAACAGTGGTCCCCGCGGCGCCCGCCGGCGATGAGAACGTTGGCAGGCTTGACGTCGCGGTGGACCAGCTGGTGCCCGTGCGCGGCGTCGAGCGCATCGGCAACCTGCTCAACGATCGACACGGCACGAACCGTCTCCAGTCCACCCTGGTTCTCGCCCATAAGCTCTCGAAGGTCCGTGCCTTCCACGTAGTGCATGGCGATGAAGAGAACGCCGTCCGCGTCGCCGGCGCGGTAGACCGGGACGATGTTCGGATGGTTGAGCGAAGCAGCGAGTCGCGACTCCCTCAGGAATCGCTCGCGGAACCGCTCATCCTCAGAAAGGTTCCGGGCGAGCAGCTTGAGAGCAACCTTCCGGCCGAGCTCGATCTCCTCCGCCAGATAGACCTCGCCCATCCCGCCGCGGGCGAGCAGCCGATCGAGTCGGTAACCGGGTATCCCCAGCCCTCGAGTCTCTCCCTCGATACGTCGATGGTACGCCGATGATCCGCGCGTTGAAACCCTGACTACATCGCAGAACGGCGACGGTGCGACCCCCCACCGTTCGCGATCGTTTGTGCGCTCGGGCGGCCCTTTCGTTGGTGAGCTAGCCGGACTCGAACCGGCGACCTCCTGGGTGTAATTTCGTCGAATCCCATTGCCACCGGCCGCCATCCCTGGTCGTTAGCGCCGTGCCGCACTTGCTACGGCTTGTCACGGGTTGCGACTGCAGGGTCCATCAGCGCTCCATCGGCCGGCGCCGACCTCTTGATCCAACGCCGGATCGACGGGGCGCAGCTTGGCGGGTTGGACCGTGTCGTGCCGTTGCATCGACTCGCGACCAGCGATAGCGATTGCGGTCGCGACTACGGCATAGCCTGCACTCCGTTGCGTTCCTGAATAGCCAGGAAGCGCTCGACCGTCCATCCCGACAACACAACATGCCAATTTGCAGGTATTTCTACGGGAGCGACGGGGGTCGAGCCCGGAGTTTCAACCTCAGGGGATGGAGGCCCGCGTAGGGCCGAAGCGCTTGCTCCCTGACGACTCGGGGTGACGTGTCGTCGCCCCTCCCCACCGGCGAGCTGGCCGATCGGCCGTCCGCTCGAGCTGGCGGGCACCGTGGTAATCTCGAAATGGAGGGGGTCGGTGGCGGATTCGCGGATCGAGATCGCTCCTCGGGCAGAGGCTGACCTCCGGCAGCTATTCGGGCTCGCGAAGAGCGCGTTCGGTGGTCTTCCCGGTTGGAGCGACCGTCGCGTGCTCGAAGTCCTGAGTCGCGATGTCGTCTTCGTCGCCCGTGAACAGGGCCGGCCGGCCGGCTACGTCGCCCTTCGACGCGCGACCGACGGCGCGATCGTGATCGAGCAGCTGTTCGTCGCGCCCGGTCACGAGCGGCGCGGCATCGGACGTCGGCTTCTCGCCCACGCGGAGGGCTACGCGATCGCGGAGCGAGCCCTGTCGCTCCGGATCGTCGTCGAGGAGAGCAACGGGCCGGCTCGGAGCTTCTACCGGCGTTCCGGCTTCGTCGCGGTGGAGGGGGAGCTGTTCGAGCTCGTCCTCCCGAGCTCCGGCTAGGAACTCGATCCCCTCGAGCGCAGCCGTGTCGGAAAGGCGGGCCACCGTTACAGCCCGTTCACGGCAGCCCAGCCTCCCTTTATTGATGCCGAGATCGCGCGCGGCGTGCGCGATCGGCCGGACGCGCGCATCATCCGCGCTGCACGATCGCCCAACTCAAAACGGATACTTCCTCGGGGCCTCGCCGTATCGCAATGCAGCTGCCGCGACCGGACGACCTGACGTGGCGGACGGCGGGCTTTGACATCCGGCACGCGCCTGGGAGACTGACCGCCGCGGGGGCTCCCGCGCAGAATCCTGGGGGAGACAATGCCGTCGCGGCAGAACCGACTTCGCATCTTGATCCTCTTGACGGCGGTTGCGCTAGCGGCGCTGGCGATGTCATCGGCCTTGGCGGCGAGCGGGGCGAGCGCGCCATCGGCGGCCACGGTGGCGGTGCCGCGGCTGGTCTGGCATCAGTGCGCCAGCCCTGAGCAGCAGGGCTTTCAGTGCGCCACCGCCCGGGTTCCCCTGAATTACTCGAATCCGCGCGGTCCGACGATTCACCTGGCGGTGATCAGGCATCCGGCGAGCGATCGCGCGCACCGCATCGGCACACTGTTCTTCAACCCCGGCGGCCCGGGCGCCTCGGGCACGGCCTTCCTGCCCTTGCTCGTCGAGCACTTCCCCCCGGCGCTGCAGGCGCTGCCGAACCGGTTGCGCGGCCGGGCTCGGTCGGGGGTTGCTGGTGCTGGCCGTTCTGTGGTGGGTCTGGGCGAGCTATGCGTGGCTGACGAATGCCGCTGATGCGGATACGCGGATCGTCGTGGCGACGATGCTCTTCGCCACCACGGTCGCCTTCATCGCGGCGCTGACTGTGCCCGAGGCGTTCGGAAGCCACCGACTTCTTTTCGGATTCGCGTTGCTCGCGGTGGTTTCGGCGTTCGTCGGGCTCTATGCGCTCGTGAGCCGGCATGACCCCGATCTGCTCGACGCTGTGTTGTAGATGGCGCGGACCGTCCTGCCGGCTGCTGCGCTCATTCCGCGTCGGCGTTTGCGCCGGCCGTCCGGCCGGCGCTGTGGGCCGCGGCGTTCATCATCGGTTTCTTCGGTTCGCAACTCGGCGGCTCGGGTGGCTGGCGTCGAGCCAGCCCATTTCGCCGAGCGTCACGGGCTGATCGTCACTACTTCGACTTCGCGTCGAGCGACGTGCTGAGGCTCCTCGCGGAGCGCCGAGGTGCGAAGCGGATCGCGCTCGCGCGCGATGCCTACACGTACGCCCACTTGCCGATGGTGTGCGGAATCGTGCTCTTCGCGTTCGCGATGCGGGCTGCGCTGACGCACGTTCACTCGGAGCTCAGCACCGTCGCCGTGGTCGCGCTTTGCTGCGGCTCATCGCTCTACCTGATCGCCTTCGTCGCGCTCCGGTGGCGTGTCTCACGCACACTCGGACACGGACGTCCGATGGCGGCGGTGGCATTTGCGCTGCTCACGCCCGCGGCCGTCGCAATCCCGGCGTTCGCGGCGCTCGCGCTCGTCGCTGCAGTCTGGCTCGGGCTGCATGCGTACGAGCTCATCCACGGGGGTGAGGGACGCGCGCGGCGACGATCAACAGCCGACGGCCCCGACCAAACCATCGAGCACCGTGCATGACGAGCCAGGCTTTCCCGGTTCGTCGCTAAGCGTGATCTGCAGCAGCTCTTGCGCAGAAAGCAGGGTGTCGATGTCGTACGAGGAGTCGTGGCGTTTGCCGTTGACGTAGAAGGTCGGGGTTCCGTTCACACCGCTGCGAACGCCGCTCATGAAGTCTTCGCGCACGCGCGCTGTGTGGGCGTGCTCTGCGAGCTCGCGGTCGAAGCGGTCGACTTCGAGACCGAGCTCCTCGGCGTAAGCGTGAACATCCGCGGTTTCGAGATGCCGTTGGTGCTCGTAGAGGAAGTCGTGCATCTCCCAGAAGCGGCCCTGCGCCGCCGCCGCCTCGGCAGCCTCGGCTGCCTGCTCTGCGTGCGGATGCGAGGTCGCGATCGGGAAGTTGCGAAAGACGAACCGCAGCCGCTCTCCATCCGCGCCTGCACCTGTTTGACGATCGGATAGGCGGCACCGCAGTAGGGGCATTCGTAATCGCCGTACTCGAGCAGGGTGACCGGAGCGTCCATCGGCCCCTGGGTGTGGTCGCGATCCTCGCTGACCGGGAGCGTGACCTCGGCGCCGAACTCAGTCCTCAACGCAGACCCTCGAGCGCGCGCAGGATTCCGTCGGCACCGGGATTGATCCCGACCGGCGAGACGTAGCTCCAGCGGACGATCCCGTCGGCGTCGATGACGAACAAAGGCCCGTTCGCTCGTGTCGTCGGTGGACCGATAGACCTGGTAGCTGCGCGCCACCTCGCCTTTTGGCTCGAAGTCGGACAGAAGCGGGAAGTGCAAGTTGCGATCCCTCGCGAAAGCGAGATGGGACCAAATGCCGTCGACGGAGATGCCGATCAGCTCCGCGTCGTAACGCTGAAACTCCGGCAGCAGCTGCTGATAGAGAACGAGCTGATCGGAACACACCGGGCTCCAGTCCTCCGGATAGAACACGAGGACGACCGGCGGCCACGAAACTCCGAGAGCGAAACCGAGTGATCAGGCGTCGACGGAAGCGTGAACTCGGGCGCACTGCTGCCCGGCGCCAGCGCCGATCGAAGCTGCTCGCTGTGCATGTCAACGCCCACTAGAGCGCACGGAGTAATCGCTCGCGCGGAAGCAGCCGTGGATGTGGTCGTTGACCACGCCGACGTTCTGCATGAACGCGTACACACTCGTCGGGCCGAGGTAGCGGTACCCCTGCGACCTCAATTGCTTCGCGAACGCCTCCGCCTCCGGCGTCGACTTGGGTAGGTCAGCGATGGACCGCGGTGCCCGCTTCCGGTTGATCTCGTAGGACTTCGCGAGCTCTGCGAGGCTCGGCGACGCGGACATCATCGCGCGGGCGTTGTCGACGGTCGCCTGGATCTTGCCGCGGTTGCGGATGATCGAGGCGTCCTGTACCAGCCGGTCGACGTCCCGCTCGGTCATCGCCGCGATCTGGGCGACGTCGAAGCTCCGAAATGCCTTCCGGAACGCGCCCCGCTTCCCGAACACGACCGACCAGCTCAACCCGACCTCGAACACACCGAGGGTGAGCGCCTCGAACAGCGCAGACTCGCCGTAGGTGCGAACACCCCAGACGTCGTCGTGATACCGGCCGAACTCGGTATCGCCGGCGCCAGCCCAGGCGCATCGGGGCTTGCCGTCCCGACCGATGACCGCGTCGCTGCTCATGCGTCTACGTCGAGGCTGTCACGACGCCGCGACCTGCGGCATCGCACGATCAGGCCATCTCGTAGTCGCGCGCGAGTCGCGCCAGCTCGACGCGCGAGTTGATGCCGAGCTTCGTGAACACGTGCCGGAGATGGCTGTTCACCGTGTGCGGCGAGACGAAGAGGCGCTCGGCGACCTCGCGATTGGTCATGCCTTCGGCGACGAGTCGCGCGACAGCGAGCTCGGCGCTCGTCAACGCCGCCCAGCCGCTCGTCTCGGGCTCAGCGGTGACGAGGCGGCGCCGAACACCGAGCTCGCGCAAGTGACTCCGGACACGACGGGCGTCCCACGTCGCGCCCAGCTCGGTGTAGAGCACAAGGCTCCGACCGAGAGCGTCGACGGCCGCTCCGCGGTCGGTCGCAGTGAGCTCCGCGCCGAGGTCTTCCAGTGCGGCTGCCAGCTCGAGCCGACGCGGCGCACGCTCGAAGAGGTCGACCGCCTCTCGGAGATCGGCCTCTGTCCGCTCGAGCAGGCCCCGGACGTGGGCGGCCGCTGCGGCGATCGATGCGACGCCGGGGTTGAGTTCGGCTCGCCGTCGCGTGTTGGCGACGGCGAGGCGGGCGAGATCGTGGTCGCCCGAGGCCAGCGCGATCCGCGCGAGCAGCACCTCGTCGGCGATGTCGAGCGGGAAGCGCGGCAGGACCGCGCGGCCGTCCGGGGCCGTGAGAGCGTGCAGCCGCTCCAGAGCGGCCTCGGCGTTGCCTTCGGCCATCGCAAAGATCGCGAGCAGCCAGCCGGCGTGGCGCCGTACCGCCGGCGTGCCTCGCTCGAGCATGACCTGCGCGATCTCGCCGAGACGGCTTGCCAGACGTGCGTCGGCGGTGTGGATGGCGAGCCGCCCGAGCGCGACGATGCCGGCCGCGTCGAGCACCGCGGCTGCCTGCGTTCCGTCCTCCATTGCGAACCGGCCGTCGAGCAGCGCGAATGCCTCCGATAGTCGACCGGTCCGGAGCAGCATGCGGCCGTGCCAGGTCTCGAACATCTGGTACGCCCAGCCCTGGCGGTCACGCTGGGCCGCGCCCAAGCCGTCGGCGGCGATCGCGAGCGCCTCGTCGTCGCGGTCGGCGACACTCAACAGCTCGCCGTGCCACATGTGCGCCAAGCGGAGACGTTGGTCGTCGCCGGCGAAGATCCCGTCGCGGTAGGCGGACGTGATCAGCGCGAGGGACGGGCCGAACCGGTCGTCGGTGTACTCGAGCGCGCTTTCAGCAACGTGGAGCGTGAACATCGCTCGAGCGTCGTCGGCCGACTCGACCGCTGCGTGAGTCTCGTCGAGCACGGCGCGCGCTTCGTCGACGCGACCGGCGGTGACGAGATTGTGGAAGAGGCAGGCAAGGTGGCGGGCGCGTAGGGTCTCCGGAAGCTCGGGGAGGTTCAGGGCAAGGCGGCCGGCGCCGATCCTGATCTCCGGCGAGATCGCGAACATGCCGGCGATGCTGAGCCGGACCTCTGCCTCCTGTAGTGCGGGAAGCGTCTCGCGAAGCGCGTGGTCGGCGAATGCGATCGCTTGCTCGCTGTTGCCGGCGATGTGCAGTGCCACCGCCGTCGTGGCGACGATCTCACCGCGTTGCGGATGGTGGGTCGGTGCGATCTCGAGCGCGCGCTGACCGAATTGCGCAGCGGTCTCCGGGTCGGTCGTGACCAGCGTCTTGGCGGCGTCGAGCAGTGTCGCGATCGCCACCTCGTCCCCAGGTTGAGCGCTCGCAGCGAACTGCACCGCGACTTCGACCGGCAGGGCGCCGGCTTCAAGCAGAACGCCGGCTGCTTGCCGGTCGAGCGCACGGCGCGCGGTCACCGGCACGCTGGCGCGGACGGCCTCGCGGGTGATGTCGTGCCAGAAGGCCAGCGTCTCGTCGCGCTCGACGAGCAGGTTGGCCTCGAGCAGTTCCCCCACCGGCGCCAGCAGCTCCGAGGCCGGCCGCCCGAGCGTCCGCGCAAGCTCGTCGAAAGTGAACGTGCGACCTAGCGAAGCGGCGACGGTCACGGCGTCGCTGGCCTCGTCGGAGAGCCGACCGAGCCGCTCGCGCATCTTCTCGTGCACGCGCCGAGGTAGCCGGCCGTCGATCAGCCCGGCGTAGCCGTCCACTACGCGTACCCGCTTCTCCTCTTGCAGTCCGAGGAGCGTCTCGACGAGAAGGAAGGGGCTGCCGTCGGCCTCCGCCAATTGCTCGAGAATCGACTCGTCAGGCTGCGCCGCCAGCATGTCCGTTGCCAGCTGCACGACTGCGTCGTCGTCGAGTGGGCCGAGGACGATCGATCGAGCCCCGTCCCGCTTCAGCAGCTCGAGTGCGCGCACGAGCGGCGTCGCCTCCCGCGGCGGGCGGAGCGCGATGACCCAGGCGATCGGCAAACCCATTAATCGCATCGGCAGCGTCCGGATCGCCGCGACCGTTCCGCCGTCCGCCCAGTGCGCGTCGTCGATCGCGATCAGCAGGGCCGAGTCGAGGGCCGCTCGCTCGAGCAGTTGCTGCAGGTCGCGCAGCAGCCAGAACCGTTGCTCGGGCTGCGCATGAAGTGTCGAAAGGCCGTCGGCGTCGAGCAGCGGCTCGGATCCGTCGAAGAGCGCCGTGAGCAGCGCTGCGACCTCGACCACCGTTTCGCCGGGATCGGCTGCGCTCGCGCCGACCCTGATGCCAAGGCCGCGTGCGATCGCCGCGACTTCCGCGAGCAGGCGGCTCTTGCCCATGCCGGCGGCCCCCTCGACCACAACCACCGTTTCCACGCCGTCGGCCAGACGGTCGAGCTCGCCTTGAATCAGCGCGAGTTCCGCGTCGCGTCCATGGAACTCCCGCGCTAGGACTGTCGACATCCGCTCCTCGCGCCGAGCATACCCCAGACCTCTTCGGCAGCTTTCAAATCGCAGGATCGTGCGATGCGCAGCCGCACCGCGCGCGACGACACTCGTTCTTCCACAACTCGGAAGAAGGGAGCACATGAACGGCCGGCCAAACATCGTTCTCGTTCACGGCGCCTGGGCCGACGGGTCCTGCTGGAGCGGCGTCATCGAGCGCCTCCAGGCAGAGGGCTTCCATGTCCGAGCACCGCAGTTCCCGCTCAGCTCGTTGAGCGACGACGTCGCACGGCTGCGCCAGGTGCTCGACTTCCAGGACGGCCCGACGATCGTCGTCGGACACTCCTACGGCGGCCAGATCATCACCGCCCTCGGCCCGGATGCACCGAACGTCGCCGGCCTCGTCTACATCGCCGCCTTCGGGCTCGACGAGGGCGAATCGCTCGGTGCGCTCCTCTCGCAGGGACCCGTGACGCCGGCGCTTGCGCATCTGTTCACCGACTCACGCGGCTTCGGCTGGCTCTCCGAGGACGACTTCGTCAACCACTTCGCCGCCGACGTCGATCCGACACGTGCCCGCATGATGTACGCGGTACAACAGGCGCTCGCGTCCTCCGCGTTCACCGACGTCATGGGCGTGCCTGCATGGAAGTCGCTTTCGTCCTGGTATCTCGTTGCCGAGAACGACGAGGCGATCCCAGCCGACGCCGAGCGGCAATTCGCCGAACGAATGGGCGCGACCACCGTCGAGGTGTCGTCAAGCCACGTGGCGATGGTCTCGCATCCGCAAGAAGTCACGGATCTGATCAAGGCAGCCGTCGAGACCTGCAAGGCTGCCGCGGTGGGCTGAGGGACGAAGGCGACAGTCGAATGAGCGCCGAGCCGGTTTCGCCGATCACAACCTATTTCCGAGTGTGCGACGGAGTGCGTGTGAGGTTTGCCGATACCAAGGCAGACTCGGACACCACAGTGCTGCTGCTCGCGCCGTGGCCCGAAAGCCTTTGGGCCTTCCGCCGCATATGGAATCGAGTCACGGCGCTGGGCCGGGTGGTCGCCATCGACCTGCCCGGATTCGGCCATTCCGACCAGTCGCGGCCGGAACTGATCGCACCGGACGCCGCAGGGGTTTTCCTGGAGCGTCTGATCGACGAATGGGGCTTAGGTGCTCCACACATCGTCGGCCCTGACGTGGGGACAGCTGCGGCGCTCTTTGTTGCGGCGAAGGTTCCGGAACGCGTTACCAGCCTGACCATCGGCGGCGGCGCAGTTCGGTTTCCGATCGACGCGGGCGGCGCCCTCAAAGACGTCATCGAGGCGCCCAGTCTCGACGCCGTGCGCGCGCTGGACGCGAGAACGAACATCGGGTACGCAGTCGAGGCGGGCGCCGGCAGCGACAGCGAGCCCGAAGTCCACGAGGACTATGTCAGCGCCTACGACCTCGGGCGCTTCGCAGAGTCTGCGCGGTTCGTGCGGCATTACCCGCAGCAAAACGCGGTGTTGCGCGATCTGCTGCCGACGATCACTACGCCGACCCAGATCGTGGCCGGGCGCGACGATGACCTCGTGCCGTGGTCAAACAATCAGTACCTCGACGACCTCCTCCCGAACAGCGAGATCCACCCTCTCGACGCCGGTCACTTCGCGTGGGAGCAAGCAGCGGAGGAGTACGGCGGCCTGGTCGTCGACTGGGTCGGCGGCGGGTATCGGCGCATCGCAGCGAGCTAACTGCGTGCCACCTGCATTGAGCGCCCCGTCGAGTCCGCACGTGATCGTCCTCCCGGGCGGCGGTTATGCACAGCACGCAGCCCATGAAGGCGAGCCGATCGCCGAGTGGCTCAGAGGACTTGGCGTCGCCGCCAGCGTGTTCCGCTACCCGCTGAAGGTACGCCACCCCGAGCCGCTTAACGCGCTGCGCGCCGAGATCCGCCGGCTGCGAGACGGCGGCACATCACGGATCGGCGCGATCGGGTTCTCCGCGGGCGGACATCTCGCCGGCCTCGCCGCGCTCGCTGACGGCGCTGATACGGGCGAAGCAGTCGACTTCGCGGTTCTCGGCTACGCGATCACATCGATGGAGACCGAGACGTATCGGCCGGCGCGTCTCATCCTGCTGGGTGAAGACGCAACGCCGGAACTGAGGCGCGCGACGTCACTCGACGCATCGGTGACGGACGCCTCGCCACCATTCTTTCTTTGGCACACGGCCGAGGACGCGTACGTCCCGGTGGAACACACCTACCGGCTCGCAGCATCGCTCGCGGCTCACGAAGTTCCGCATGCCGTCCATGTCTTCGCCCGTGGCCCACACAGCCTCGGCTTGGCAATCGGCAGCGGCGACACGGCGGGCTGGACCGATCTGGCGGAGCGGTGGATCAAAAATCAGACGGGGACCAAGTGAAAGGAGCGACGGTGGCAACAACACAGGAACAGGCGACGACGGACGGGCCATCCGCGTACACGGATGCCTCGACGCAACGAAAGACGGCCGAGAATGCGGTCGAGTATGCGTACCGTGATGTCGGGGAAGGCGAGGTCCCCCTCATCCTGCTGCAGCACTTCCGGGGCAACCTCGACAACTGGGATCCCGCTCTTATCGATGCGCTCGCCACGCATCGGCGGGTCGTTCCGTTCAACAACGTCGGCGTCGCCAGCACGACCGGCACGACGCCGAACACGATCGAGGCGATGGCTCACGGTGCGATCGCCTTCATCGAGGCGTTGAGCTTCCAGCGCGTGGATCTGCTCGGCTTCTCGATCGGGAGCTTCGTCGCGCAGGAGGTCGCGCTCATCCGCCCCGATCTGCTGCGGCGCGTGGTGCTCGCATCCTCAGCGCCACAGGGCGCGGCGGAGATGCACGGCTGGGCACCAGACGTCATCGAGGCGGTCGGTGCGCCGGAGACGACTCCGCAGGGATACATCTCCGTCTTCTTCGCCCCTACAGACACGAGTCGCGACGCGGGCCAGCAAGCAGCCGGACGCATCTTCGGCGGAAGGACAACCGACCGAGACGAACCGACAACGTGGCAGACCCGCCAGGCGCAATACGACGCCGTCTGCGCCTGGGGCATCCCCAACCATTCGCTGCTCCAGCGCGTCGCCGCGATCGAACTCCCGGTCTTCGTCGCCAACGGCGACAGCGACCCCATGATCCTGCCGCGCTACACGTACCTGTTGGCGGGGCTCCTCCCGGACGCGCGCCTCACCATCTACCCGGACTCTGCCCACGGCTTCCTCTTCCAGCACCACAGCCAGTTCGCCGCCGACGTGCAGGACTTCCTCGCGGAGGCCGACTGATGCCGATGATCGACGTCTACGCCGCGGCAGGAACCTTTCCCGACTCGCACAGGCTTGCCCAGAATCTCGCAGCCGCGGTCATGCGCTGGGAAGAGGTCCCCGAGCTGCCGCTGTTCGTGAACAACACCGCCGCGTTCATCCACGACCTGGACACAGCGGCGATCTCAAACGTTGCGGGTGAGAGCAACTACGTCCGTGTCCAAGTGCTCACACCGGCCGGCGTCCTCGACCGAAACAAGCAGCTCGGCGTAGTCAAGGAACTCACGGACATCGTCGCGGCTGCCGCCGGCGACCCGAGCCTGAGCGAACGAACCTGGGTGCTTCTGACCGAATCGCCGGAGGGCGGCTGGGGGATCGGCGGGCACGCCAACACCAACGCCGACATCGCGGCGGAGGCACGCGCCGCGCTCGCAGGTCAAGGAACGTGATGAGGGGCGCCGTGTCAGCAGATCGAAGAGCGAGACCCTGGCGGACGGTGCGCAGCTGCCGCTACTCGGCCTCGGCGTCTGGCAGGTGCCGAACGGACGCGAGTGCGTCGACGCAGTCCGTTGGGCGCTGGAGCTCGGCTACCGGCACATCGACACCGCCCAGGCCTACGGCAACGAAGAGAGCGTCGGCCAGGGGCTGCGCGAGAGCGGTGTCCGGCGCGATCAGGCGTTCATCACCACCAAGTTCCATCCCGACGGAGGGACCCGGTCGCAGAGGTTGAGCGTAGCCTCGAGCGGCTCGGGGTCGAGCGCGTCGACCTGTACATGGT
>Ga0075434_100003223_pt1 | contig 14558 bp, 9 predicted proteins | sample RhiMethybrSRZTD3_FD_75298 | JGI IMG/M metagenome (GOLD analysis project Ga0075434, IMG submission 75298) | Populus rhizosphere microbial communities from Tennessee, USA - Rhizosphere MetaG P. TD hybrid SRZTD3 | ecosystem: Host-associated > Plants > Roots > Rhizosphere > Soil | place: USA... | reverse complement strand
CGGGACGCCCGACGCGGCCGATATCGAGTCCGCGGCGCTCGTTCGACTTGGATCGGTCACGCATCAGATCGACATGGATCAACGCTATGCTCCGCTCACGTTTGGACCGGCCGCGGGCGGCTTGACTGTCCAGGCCCCTGCCAGCCCGAACGTGGCGCCGGCCGGGTATTACATGTTGTTCCTCGTGAACAGCGCCGGAGTTCCGTCGGTCGCAGCGTTCGTCAGCGTGTCGGGGGCGGGGACAGATTCCACGCCGCCGACCGTGACGATCACCTCGCCGACGACGAACGCGACGTACAGTACTGCGAGCAGTCCACTGGCCCTGGCGGGGACGGCGGCGGACAACGTGGGGGTGACCCAGGTCACGTGGGCGAACGACCGAGGGGGCAGCGGGACCGCGCTGGGGACGACCAGTTGGTCGGTCGGAGCGATCGCGTTGCAGCCGGGCGTCAACGCCCTCACGGTGACCGCGCGAGATGCGGTGGGTAGCCAGGCGAGGGCCACGCTGATGGTGACCTACACGCCCGCGGACACGACGCCGCCGTCGGTGACGATCACCTCGCCGACCACGGCCGCGACGTACAGTACGACGAGCAGTCCACTGGCCCTGGCCGGCACGGCGGCAGATGACGTCGGGGTGACGCAGGTCACGTGGACAAATGATCGGGGAGGGAGTGGGACGGCGGCGGGGACGACCAGCTGGACGGTCGGATCGATCGCGCTTCAGGCTGGCGCGAACGTGCTGACGGTGACGGCGCGTGATGCGGCAGGCAACAGTGCACCCGGTGCGCTGACCGTGACCTACACGCCGCCCACCAATCCGGTGCCGACGACGACCGGGCTCAGTCCGGCGACGGCGCCGGCGGGTGGACCGGGGTTCACACTGACCGTGAACGGCTCGAATTTCGTCGGCGGGGCCGTGGTGCGATGGAACGGCGCCAACCGGACGACGACCTTCGCCTCAGCAACGCAATTGACGGCCGCGATCGCGGCCGCCGACATCGTGACCGCGGGGTCGGCGCAGGTGACCGTGTTCAATCCCACTCCGGGTGGCGGCATTTCGAATGCTCAGACGTTCACGATCTCGACGAGCGTGACGACGACGGTCACCTTCGACAATCCGGTCCCTCCCGGCAGCTCGGGGGGTTTCCTCAACGGTCTGTTCCAGGGCCTCAGCTTCGGCACCGGCCAGTGGAGCTGGGAGAACGCATTCGGACCGGATCCGACGCGGCATATCTACTTTGCGTCGAGCTCCGGGACCTCGCGCACGTTCACGTTCTCGCCGAGCCCGAGAACGCTCGTCAGCATGCGCGTATTCACGGGCGTGGCGGGCACGCTGACCCTGACCGACAACCTGGGACAGACCCGGACACAGTCGATCACGACAGGCTCCATGCAGCTGGTGACGACGGGCTGGACACAGCCCTCGACCACGGTCACGGTGACCTTCACCGCGGGGTGGGAACTCGGCGTGGACGACATCGTCTATCGGAGCCCATAGCTCGGCCACGCCTCGTGCGCGGTCTTCCTTGATGCCGGCGCATCAGGACCTGGGTACCGATGCTGCCATGCGTCGTGCTTCGATGTACGGGGCGACCGCGGCCACGAAATCGACGGCCACCTGGCGATTCCCACCTCCGGTGAGGTGGGCATCATCGAGAAAGGACTCCGGTGAGAGTGTATGGGCTACGTACGTCGTGGTATGGCCTAGGCTGCGCTCGCGCGTGACGACGTCTCGCATGCGCCGCGTCAGCTCGTCTCTCAGCCGCTGAGTCGTCGCCGCGTCGACGACCCAATAGCTGATCTCCGACGTGGCGTGAGGGTCGTAGCGAAACGACAGTGACGAGGGTGGCGTCGAGAATATCACTGGAACATGCGCCTGATGGGCGATGGTCGAGATCCGCTCGAGATTGCGCGCGAAGTTCTCGGCTGCGCGCACGTCAGGTGTCACCTTCTCTCGCGCGCCACGGGCTTGGACGTTGCTCGCAAACTGCTGGGCGATGGCGGGCAGGCGGGCGAGATACAAAGAGTGCTTGATTCGGGTCCAGATCGTCGGGCCACCTCGCGCCTGTTCCTCCCGCAGCCGCCGCAGCACGTTTTCCCAAATGAGCGTCCTTGGGTCAGGATCGGCCAGGTCTTTGAAACGGGCATTGCGGACGTCGTTGACGCCTGTATTGACGATGATGATATTGGGATCGAACCGCATCCCATCCGTGCGCAATCGCTCGAGCAATTGGCGCGAGTCGTATCCATCGAACGCCAGGTTCACGACGTCGACCTCGAGACCAGGGTATCGCTCTCTCAGAGAACGGCGCATGAAGGCGTCGATCGTCTCGTCGTCGGCGACCCCCCAGCCATGGGTTGTGGATTCCCCGAGCAGGATGATCCGAAACGTGCCGGGCGGCTTCGGAACGGCAACGACGGGACCTCGATGGCCCATGGAGTTGATCGTGGCAAAGGTGCCGTTGCTGTAGTGGAACACGCTGTTCGCGCGCGGTCGATACCCGAGCTCGCCGTGTGGGGCGATCAAAACGCTCATTGGGTCGGCTTGGGCCAGGAGATGACGGGCGCCCTCGTGCAAGCTGGCGTAGACGCGGAGGCCGACTTCACCAATCAGGGCGCCGAGGCCCAACCCCAGCCCGACCACCGTCACCCGTATCAGGAGGGCTTTCGCGCGCACTTCGGCGTCTCCGGCTTGCCGTTTGGCGGCGTAGGGTAGGACCCGGCACGGCGCGCCGCAGCGCCCGCGGCCAGCCGTGCCGCTGGCGCATTCTTTCGTGCGATTGGGGGGATCAACGAGGAGAGGACGAAGTTCAGTCCGAGGAGCAAGTAGAGCGAGCTCGTGTAGAGCTGGTCATAGAACAGGCCGCTCGCGAGGTATCCGATCAGAGCGGCCTCGAGCCCGAACGAGATGAAACGGAGGTCGGAGCGCTTGTTCGTGGCCTCGTCCCAGGCGTCGAGCGTTGCGTGCACGCGCAGGGCCCTGTTGCGCCGTACGAAATCGACGAGGAGCCACAGGAAGATGACGACGCCGATCAGGCCCTGTTCGGCGAGTACCTGAACGTAGACATTGTGGAGCGAACGCCCATAGAGGTGGGCAGGATCTGCGTAGAATCCGCTGGCCTGGCCGGCTCGGAAGTTCTCTGCGGCATAGGCTCCGAAGTTGCCGGGTCCCACGCCGAGCAGCGGTGACTGAAGAAACACCTCCCAACCCGCACCCCACAGGTCCCATCGGTCCGTTCCGCTGCCGCACGCTCGCTTAGACGCCGCCCGGACGCAGGAAGTATCCGTTTCCGAAGTGCCGATCGCTCGGATGTCTTCCGAGATGCTGGTCATCTCCGCCCAGAACTCCCCATCGGGGAAGAAGACATAGCTTGCCACGACCATGGTGACCGCGACGAGGACGACGCCCACGAACATCGCCAGTTTCCGAGGCGAGCGGAGCCACACGACCACGAGCACGAGGGCAGCAGCGAGCGTGGCACCGCGGGCGACCGCGGCGACGATTCCGACGCCACAGAGCGCGGCGATGAGCGCCGCACCGATACGGGTACCCTTCGACCGCGTTCCCAACGCGAAAAACGTCGTGAACGCCAGCCCGACGACCATCATGGGACCGAAGGCGTCCTCGTTGGCGAGCGTGGAATGCCAGTTCACTCTTCCATACGGCAAGCCGTGAATTCCCCACCAGGCGAACTGGATCAAGTACATCGACACGATCGGCAGCACCTTCGGTATGCGGTCGATGGTGGCGGCCGATGCGACCAGCAGGACATAGAAGAACAGGACCGATTTGAAGGGCGACATCGCGTAACCGCGATTCGTCGCGAACGGTAGGGCGATCATGTGCGAAATGACGAACAGGGCCATGGGCGCGTACAGCGACCGCCGATCGGCCTTGGCCAGTACGACGCCGATCGCCAGTGGGAGCAGCAGCGATGGGAGTCGCTTCAGCGGTTCCGCACCGAAACTCGCCAACCACCATTCGGGCTCGAACAGCGCGAGCGCCCACAAGAGGTACACGAGCAGCAGCGACAGCGGCATCGCGTCCTTTGGTCTCAGCCCACTCCGTGGCGCCGAGTGCCCGTCGCCGACGGTCCGCCCGACTTCTGTGATCGACGGCGGCATCGTCAGCGGGGAAGCCGTACCGCGGGTGGAACCATCGAGCCCCGCGCCGGCCCACCGCGCGAGTTCGCGAGGTGCCGGGAAGGTTCTTGATTCATCGCGGCAAGCAAGCGTCGTTCGTCTTCACGCCAGCAGTATTTCGTCATGACGGCCTGGCGCCCACGTTCGCCAAGCACCGCCCGCCGTTCGGGATCGCGCAGCAGCTCGACAATCGCCCCGGCGAGCGCAGCGGTGTCTCCGGGAGGATACAGAAGGCCAGCTCCGGTTTCGCCCAGAACGCGTCGCATCGGCGGAACGTCTACGGCGACGACCGGCAGGCCCGCCGCCATGTAGTCAAAGAGCTTGTTGGCCAACGTCACACGGATGTGGGGTGTATCGCGGAATGGCAGCAGACCGATGTCGGCGTGCTGATAATAGGCCGGCAGGTCGGCACTGTCCCGCCAACCCAGGAGAGCGACGTGCTGCTGCAGACCAGCCCGATCCATCGCCGCCTGGATGTGGCTCCGGTCGGGTCCGTCACCAACCACGATCAGCGCCGCGGTTGGCACAGCCCTGATCACGAGCTCCATTGCCTGGACGGCAGCCGTGACGCCGCGATCGCCGATCAAGGTCCCGACGAACAGCACTCGCGGCCTTCCAGCCCACCGCTCCAAATCCGAAGGCATCCGCTGGCGCACGCCGAGCGCCTCGACGTCTTCCGGCGTATTGCCCACAACCACCAGCCGGTCCGCCTGAACGCCCAGCCGGAGGCAACGGGCCGCGAATTCTGTGGACACGACGAAGATCGTTCGAAACCTTGGCAGCACCCTCCGTTCAAGCCAGTCCGCGGCGCGGGGGTTGCGCACGAGATGATCGCCCCAACCCATCTCGTCACACGCCCACAATGATCTGAGGAATTCCGGATAGGCCTCGGCCATGTCGTAATGAATCGGGATCCGAAGCCACCGGCCGACCCAGAGCGCCGTCGGCGCCAGCGGCAGATCGGCCGCCACGATGCAGTCCGCGCGAAGCGCCGCTGCCGCACGCCAGATCGCCCATATCCACACCGGGTTCAGGAAGAACGGGAAATTGAGCGCCCGATTCAGCCAGCGCGGCCCAAAATGCGGCAGCCGAAGCACGGTCATCCACTCCTCGTGCTGCCGCCGCGGTTGTCCAAGACTGTTTCGCGAAATGAGCCAAACCGTGTGACCCGCACTGGCGAAGCTGCGGGTCTGCTTGGCTACCCGAGTTGCGCCACGTGGCCAGTCGCCGTCGTAGACGTAAAGTATCCTCATGCTTCCTGCCTTGGCTCGCGAGGACTCGCGAGGACTACGGCACGGCGTTGACGGCGGCGCCCGTTCGCCATGACGGCGGCGCCTCGACCGTCGCGTAGACCGCCTCGACGTTTCGAACCCACTGGTCGCGACCGAATCGCGTGTCGAGCACGCGCCGTGCAGCGGCCGCGCGTCTCGCCGCTTCGGCGGGCGCCCGAAGCGCTTCCGTGATCGCCGCAGCACACGCCGCGATATCTCCACCGGGAACGAGCCACCCCGACTCCGCCGTCAGAACTTGAGGGATGCCACCAACGGCGAATGCCACGACGGGCGTCCCCGCCGCCATGGCCTCGAGGAGTACCATCGGGAGGCCTTCAGTACGGGAGGTGATCGCCAGGACGTCGAAGGCGCTGAGCAACGAGGCGGCGTCCTCTCGTGGTCCCGCGATCCGCACGGTGTCCCCACGCAAGCCGAGCGCCGCTGCGCATGACGAGAGCCGCCCCTGTTCCGGTCCGGCGCCGATCAGCACCGCGACCGCCCCATCGACCTCGACGCGCGGCAGCGCCCTCAGGAAGAGATCCGGGCCCTTCTCGGGGCTGAGACGCCCGACCCAGCCGACGGCGGGTACTCCTTGGGAAAGTCCCAGCCTCGTTCGGGCAATGGCGCGGGGAAGACAGGTCTTGCCGCCGTGCCCGTTCGGAATCGCCGTCAAGCGCTCCGGACGGCATCCGGCCCGGACGAGCCGAACCCGAGCCTGGTCGGAGACACAAATCACGGCATCGAACCGTCGGAGCAGCAAGCTGTCGAACCACTGGTACGCGCGGTTCTTCCAATCGCCCCCGGGGAACCCATGGACAGTCGCCACGACGCGCCTTGCGCACGATCGAGCGGCCAGATACCCGACGAAGTTGGCGTGATAGACGTGCGTGTGGACAAGATCGGCGCCGCGCGCCACCAGCAACTCGGCAACTGCACGAGAATGCGCTCGGTAGCGTCGGTGCCGACAGGGCAAGACGTGCACCGGCACGCCGTCCCGACGTAGGTCGTCGATCCAGGAGTGAAGTCCAGGGCGATCCACGAGTGCGATGACCTCGGTTTTGCCACCTAACGCCCGGCGTCCGGAGGCCAGAGCACACACCACAGACTCGGCCCCGCCGACCGCTGCCGGGGCGATGACGTGCATCACGGTACGTTCTGGATTCACGGATATCATGGTCATGCACGCCAGATGCCGCCCCCGCCCGCGGGGGCGGGGGGCATGTCGATCAGGGCGGGCTTCAGCTGAGGCGAGTCAGAGGGCTTGCCGTGGTCTGGGCGCTCCCGGTCTTCTTAACGCACGGTCACTCCCGTCGGAGCGGCCGGGGGGGCCGAGGGAGTCGTGGCAATGCATCCAATCCTCGCGGTCGACACGACGAAGGCGTCGTGCCAGCGGTACATGAGGGGATGCTGGTCGGCTGGTTTGTCACACCCGAACAGCGGGCCGAGGCAGTTCCAATAGCCCGAGAGATCGAAGCTGGTGATCTCGTTGGGCATTCTATTGTCCAGAGTTTGGTTTGGATATTCCCAGTGCTGCACGCCATCTACCCACCCCTGGAGATAGCCGTCCGCGCTCGTCGCGGTGGAGTTCTGAGTGACCCGCATCTCGAGGCAATACCACCGGTCCGGTCCCGGGATGAAGTCTCCGTTTCTGTTCGCCTGATAGGTCACTGACGCCGGCGAGAACTGCGCGAAGGTCACCAGCCCGAGAGTCGAAATTGGAGCCGGGAGGCCAGTCCCGCTCGAGGACGCCCAAAAAATATACTCGCTCGAACCGTTGGCGGTCAGCGCCATGACATGCTTGGTGGCGATGGGTGAGAACTGGTACGAGGGGGACCATTTCGTGTACCAGCGCATGTACACCGTGCGGTAGGCGCCGCCCAGGGCCGGGTTCATGAACCCGATTCCGCCACCCCCGGCCGGATAGCGCAACTGCAATGCCCGGCTGCCGCTGAAGACGTTGGCCGGGTCGTTGATGACCGTGATATTCGTCGAGTCGTTGGTCGGCCAGCCGGTGTTCTTGAATGTCGATCGCTGCAGATCCCCGGCGCCGAGCGCACGAGCCTCGAAATTGTCGCAGAAGATCACCGCGGGCGTGTTGCAGATCTCTTCCTGACCGTCCGGGGCGATCGCCCAGACCGCCGTGGCGCACACTGCGACCGCGAGCAACGCGGCAATCAATACCCTGAGCATCGTGTGGCCTCCTCTCTTCTGGGACCAACGAAGTGCTCTTCGCCAAGCGTCACACCTGCGCATGGCTGGCGACGGGCCCCGCAGAAGATGCTGCAACTGCGTTGCCCAAACCACCCTGGTGCCGCGATTTCCGAGGGAAAGGTGGTCGCGGGAGACGGCCGTCTTATCAACTGTTTAGATCGGTCATGTTTTGCTCAGATAGTCAACGGAGTGCCAGGAGCGCGCGGGATGTTCTCGAGCCGACAGCCGGTGTCACAATGTCATGGGAGTCGCGAACCGCCCATCGGATTGGCCTGAAGCTGTCGTCGACACCGGTGAGATTTGCTTGGTCACGGTGATCAGCTGGGAGGGTGTCAGGACGATCCGGCCTCCGGAGAACGCCGCGATACCGGCGGCGAGCGCGAAGAACAGGGAGCACCCCAGGCGCGTGCTCGGGGCCGGGGCGATCAACCGGGCGGGCTCGAATCGCGCGTCGGCAAAGCCCAGCTGCGCGAAGCGTCTCTGGAGATAGCGGCGAGACAACACATAGAGATGCTCGGGGTTGAAGAAACTGATGCGCGCGGTCATGCTTCGCCGGTGCGTTGACAGGCAAAGATCCTTCGCTCGCTCGGATGTCCTGACGATCCAGGACCGATTCGGAATCCTGATGACGGCGACGCCTCCGGTCTTCAGCCGCCGAGATATCACCGCCCACAGCGCCTTCAGATCGGGCTCGTAGTACATCACGTCGATGAGGGCGATGACATCGTACTGCACTCCCGAATCCTGCAGGGCCGACAGGGGGCCGGAGATCGTCCGGAGGCCGAAATGCCGACGCGCATGGTCACATGCGTCGCCCGAGAGATCGTTCACGGTGAGATCGAGGTCTGGACGGCGGGCTCTCAGTGCCGCCATCAAATGGCCCTTCGCGCCACCGATATCCAGCACGCTTGCCTTGTGTCCGGCGCAGGTGTCGATGATCGACGCCACTTGATCGATCACGGTCTTTCGTTGACGGGAGAAGTAACTCTCATCCTTGTAATGCCGTTCGAAGTGCTGGGCGATCACGGTCGGGTCGAGTCGCGTGTCAGAAAACACGAGATCGCAGCCGCGGCATCGGCACAGCCGGCAGAGAGTGCTGTAATAGACATACTGTCCGATCGGCGCGACGTCTTGACCGTCGCAGTCGGGGCAGCTTCGCAACTTCTCGGCCCCGACTCTACGAAAGGCCTGCCTTCGCGCATACGGGACCCACCGCTGGGGCGCCGCCTCGAATCCCACGTTGGCCTTCAAGATCTCGAGGTACTCGTGATCCTCAGGCATAGCCCAGATCCGGAGCCCCCGAACGCCGTGTCGCGGCGGTGGCCGCCGTCGGTGTGCCGCCGTATTGCCGCTCCCATTCCAGGAAACAGATGATCGCCCACAGTCGGACCTCGTGAGGCACCGCACCGGTGAGATGCTCGTCGACGAGGCGTCGAACCGTCGACTGGTTGATCCAAGGCGACTCCCGGCACTGCCGGCTGTCCACGAGGTCCGTCAGCATCGGTTTCAGAGATCCTCGCAGCCAGTCTGCCATCGGCACCGAAAATCCTTGCTTGGGTCGGTGGAGGTGCGCCTGCGGCACCCACGGTTCCACCACCCGGCGAAAGAGGACCTTCCTTTGAAATCCGCGGACCTTGAATCTGGCGGGCATGCGGCTCACGAACTCCACCAACTCGTGGTCGAGAAAGGGTACGCGAACCTCGAGAGAATGCGCCATGCTGATGCGGTCGGTCAACGTCAGCAGATCGTCGGGCAAGTATAGATACAGGTCGGTAAAGAGCCCCAGGTCCACGGCGTTCTCGACGGTCAGGCCCCGAATGACCTGGTCGTACTGAGAGTCCTGGTGATCTCGTGATCCGAGCAGGTCGGGATGCAGAATCTTGTCCGTGTTCGAGAACGCACTGACGAAATGTCGGTACCGCGCCGCCGAAGACATCTCGCCGGCAGCGACAAACCGGTTCAACCTGTCGGTGAGCTGGGATCCATTCAGCCGGTTGCGAGCCAATCGCGCGATCGCCTTGCGCAGCAGCCCAGGGAGGCGCCGGTATCCCTCACCCAGCTGGAGACCCACGTAGCGTGCATATCCGCCGAACAGTTCATCGGCGCCGAGACCGGACAGCGCGACCTTCACGTGGCGTGCGGTCTCCTGGGAGACGAGGAAGTTCGGAATCGCCGATGAATCCGCGAAGGGCTCGTCAAAGGCACGGACGATCCGGGGAAGGATGTCGGTGACGTCCGGTGCGAGCAGACATTCGTGGTGAGCCGTGGCATACCGTCCGGCCACGGTTCGGGCAGCTGCCCGTTCATCGAACGACCCGGCGGGAGTGGTGAATCCGACGGTGAAGGTTCGTACGGGGTCTCTCGATGCCTTGGCCATCAGCCCCACCATCGCCCCAGAGTCGAGACCCCCGCTCAGGAACGCGCCGATCGGAACGTCGGCGGCCAGATGGATTTCGACGGCCTCCCGGAGACGGTGCCTCGATTCCTCCACCCACTCAGCCTCGGACCGCGAGTGATCCGGCTCGGGTTGCACCTGCCAGTACCTGGTGAGATGGGTCTGGCCCCGCTGATAGGTGAGCACGTGCGCGGGTGAAAGCTTCCGGGTTCCCTTGAAGATCGAGAGGCCGCCCGGAACGTACGAGTGTGTGAAGTACTCCCCGACCGCTTCCGGATCTACCTCGGCATCGATCCCCGGATGGGCGAGGAGCGCCTTGAGCTCGGACGCGAACACGAGCCCCTCCGTGCTCGTCGCGTAATACAAGGGCTTGATTCCCAGTCGATCGCGGGCGAGCATCAACAGCTGCTGGCGAGCGTCCCAAATCGCAAACGCGAACATCCCCCGGAGACGCTCGACGCATTTTTCGCCCATCTCCTCGAAGAGGTGGACGATGACCTCCGTGTCGCTCGTGGTCCGGAAGCGGTGCCCGCTGGCTTCCAGATCCTTCCGCAGGGGCCGGTAGTTGTAGATCTCGCCGTTGAACACCACCCAGACCGTGCCGTCCTCGTTGGCGATGGGCTGTCGTCCTCCCTGTAAATCGATGATGCTCAATCTCCTCATGGCGAGCCCGACATGCCCGTCGATGTATTGCCCAAAATCGTCCGGGCCTCGATGGACGATGGCGTCGCACATGCCCCGGAGCACGCCAGGCACGATGCGATGCGCGGACTCAGCGTGAACGATCCCGGCGATTCCACACATCGAAGCGTTCTCCGGCGCTGGGATCCCCCAGCGCCATCCGATAGACGTTGCGGTACTGAGCCACCATGCGATCCAGAGAGAAGAGCTCCCGAACATGTCGCTGACCCGCGAGCCCCATATCGTCGGCAAGCGCCGCATCGTCGAAGAGGCGCGAGATCTTGCCGGCCAGGGCCTCCGGATCCGCGACCGGAACGACGAATCCGGTGTGACCGTCACGCACGACTTCGGGCATTCCCCCGACGTGTGTCACCACGGCCGGCTTTCCGGCCGCCATGGCTTCGAGGAGTGACAGCGGTAACCCTTCACTGAGCGACGACGACGCGAAGACGTCCATCGCGCGCAGCCACTTCGCGACGTCGTCACGATGACCGAGGAGGTGAACGCGCTCGGCGACTCCCAATGCCCGGGCCTCGGCGCGCAGGTCGTCCCCCAGCGGTCCCCGCCCCAGGATCACCAGATGCGTGGTCGAATGCCTTCCGAGGATCGTGGGCAGCGCGCGAATCAAATGGACGTACCCCTTGACTTCGTAGAGGTTCCCAACGGCGCCGAGGAGCCGGCCGCCCGACGGAATTCCCGATGCCTCCAGGAGGTCCGGATCGCGTTCCCCCTGGTGCATCCGGTCGCAATCGATGCCGTTGTGAATGACCCGCACCCGATCTGCAGGAACCCCGATCGTCCGACAGAAAAAGGTCCGCAGGTCGTCAGAGACGGTCACCACGCTGGCGGCCTGGGCCGCGACCATCCGACAGATGACGCGACGACGGCGCCGGTCGGGGTAGTAGCTCTTGCCGTGCACGGTCGTCACGAGCGGGACGCCGGTCAGTCGGGATATCGCCGCACCGATGGCGCTCATATAGAACTCATGGGCATGGATCAGGTCGATCTGCCGCGAGCGGACGACCTCCAAAAGCTCGGCAATGACGCCAACGTCGTCGGTGGCGGTGAGCGTCGCCACGGGTATGCCGGACCCGACCGCCTGCGACGCCAGCCAGCCGGACCTCAGACCGATCGTGGCGTGGCATTCAGGGGCGAGTCGCGCGGATAAATCCATCAGCATCCGCTCGGCGCCCCCGGGGCCCCGAGTCTCGATCAACTGCAGTACGCGGGCTGGTCGGCTCCTCGTCGGCTTCTGCCGGCGAATCCGGCGGACGCTCGTGGCGATATCACGAACGCGCGTCGCACTCGTGCAGGCTCGCCACAGCGGCCACCCTCGGCGATCGCGGTCGTCGAGCAAGGTCCCTGCGTCGGTCACGTCCGTATGGCCGGCCACTTCCGTCGACATTGAACGTTGGATATCTACGGCAGAGTTCTGACGATCACATCGTCAAACGCTATGGGCTCGTTGGACACATCGAGCGCGACGACGCCGCTGGGATAGGCCCCATCGCTGATGCGGATGACCAGGATGCCGTCGTGGTACACCTCGATGAGGGGGCCCGTGAAGACCACCCGGAGTGTATGGAAGGCGCTCGTATCGAACGAGATCCCTCCGGCCGTCGCCAACACCGTCAATCCTGGAGTGTCGATGTGCCACCCCGATGTTCGGCACAGCGCAATCTGCCCGGTGGCGGGCAACAGCCATACGGAGTACCCCGCGCCGCTCGTCTCGTCCACCCGTCCGCGAATTCCGCCGGGGTAATTGTCGAGGGTCGCCAGCCGGAACTTGGCCTCCAGGGTGTAGTCGCTCCAGAACGCGTCGCCGCGGTACGACTGGGTGTGACCTCTGCCGTCGTACGTGTAGGCGCCACCGGCGACTCGCCACCCCGCCGCGTTGCCGAGTGGGGAAACCCGCCAGCCATCCGCGGCGCCAGTCGCGAAGTCGTCCCGGAACAGTTCCGTGCCGGGCGGAAGGTAGTTGAACGCCGATGACAGGACCACGGTCCCCGCGCTCTTGCTCACTGTCAGATCGGCGGGCCCGATCGAGGCGGGTGGAGTCACGGCAGTGATCCAGTTCTGATTGTTCACGGTCGCGGCCGCCGCGTTCGGGCCGATCTGTACCGTGCTTTCGGCCGTGAAGTCCGTCCCCGTGATGTCCAGTGTCGTGCCGCCGGCCGTGGACCCGCTGGGCGGACTGACGCCGGTGATCGTCGGCGGCGCGGTCGGGTCCGCCCCGCTCAGGCAGCCAATTCGTTGGGTCGAGACCACGAAATTGTCGTGCCACCGATACATGAGGGGATGCTGATCCGCCGGTTGATCGCAACTCGGCCCGAGACAATTCCAGTAGCCCGACACGTCGAAGCTGGAAATCGAGTTCGGCAGGAACGAATCCAGATTTCTGTTCGGGTACTCCCAACGCTGCACGCCATCCACCCATCCCTGCAGATATCCGTCCGAGCTGTTCGCCGAGCTGTTGGTGGTCACGCGGAACTCCAGGCAGTACCAGCGGTCCCGCGCAACCTGGAAGTCACCGGTCATGTTCGCCTCGTAGGGCGTGCTACCGCCGAGCTGGGCAAAGTGCTTCAGGATGTCGGTTCCCCACTGGCCCCAGAACATGTAGAGGCTCGAGCCGGTGGGCGTGAGGAGCATGACGTGCTTGGTGGCGATCGGGGAAAACGTGTAAGAGGCCGACCACTTCGCGTACCACCGCATGTAGACGGTCCGGTAGTTGCCGCCCAAGGTCGGGTTCACGAACCCAATTCCGCCTCCGCCGGCGGGATAGCGGAACTGGAGCGCGCGGCTGCCGCGGAAGACGTTGGCGGGATCGCTGACGACCGTGATGTTGGCCACGTCGCTGGCCGGCCACCCGAAATTCTTGAACGTCGGCCGCAGCAGATCCCCGGGGCCGAGCCCGCGGGCCTCGAAGTTGTCACAGAAGATCACGGCCGGACTGCTGCAAATCTCTTCCTGACCGTCTGGCGCGGCCCCTTCGGCCACGACCCTCAGGCTGATCGTGATCGCGACGATCAACCATGTCGCCACAGACTTCTTCATCGATCTACTCCAGGTTGTTCAATGGATGAGGTCGCCCCTGTCGAGGAAGCCACGGGCCCGCGACGCCGGTGCCAGTCGACGAAGGTGTCCACGGCGAGCATGTGGCCCTGCGCGTTGGGGTGGACGTTATCCTCGGTCGTGACCTGCAAATCGCGGTACCTGAATTTCGAAAACGCTCCGAGCAGATCGACGACCGCGAAGCCCCGTTCCGCAGCTTCGCGGGCAACCCACCCGTGGATCGATTCGAAACGGTAGTGCTCGAAATCGGTGAGGACCGGCCAGATCATCACGAGAACGTCGAAGCGGCCTTCCGCTCGCATCGTGGCCAACTGTCGAAAGGCGACTCTGACCTTGTCCCGGTTTTCCTCCCGAGCCCAGATGCGGCTGAAATGGTCCGGCTCCTCCTCTGTCCCGAAGAGTCGTCCCTTGACGCGCTCGAGGCGTTCCTTCGTGAAATAGATCAGCGCCGAGGACTTCAGGCGCTGCTTCAGCCAGGGATTGATGGGAAGATTCACGAACCCGATTCGCGAATCCTTCTCTCGGAGATATCGCTCGGCCCCTTGGAACTTGGTTTCGAAATCGGCATCGTTCAACACGAAGTTGAGTACCACGAGGTCGGGCCCGTAGCGGCGCCCATCCTGTTCAAAGAGATGAACTTCCTGGGGACTATTGAGGCCGCCGGCGGCGAGGTTGATCACCTCCCAGGTGGCGCCGAGCCGCGCCTGCAGCGCGTGAGCGAAGACGTGTGGCCATTCGACCCCATACCCTTCCGATACCGAGTCGCCGACGACCACGATCCG
>Ga0075434_100003218_pt1 | contig 14566 bp, 11 predicted proteins | sample RhiMethybrSRZTD3_FD_75298 | JGI IMG/M metagenome (GOLD analysis project Ga0075434, IMG submission 75298) | Populus rhizosphere microbial communities from Tennessee, USA - Rhizosphere MetaG P. TD hybrid SRZTD3 | ecosystem: Host-associated > Plants > Roots > Rhizosphere > Soil | place: USA... | reverse complement strand
AATAGAAATGAGCCTGAGTTATATGAAATCCCTTTGCCTCGAACGCCTCGAATAGCTGTTGCTTCATCCACCAATACTCCGTGCCTCTCCGGCGTAAGACGTCGGTTAAATCGGGGATCAGGTCGATGAATTCAGCTTCAGTCAGGTTAGCGAGAATCTCTTTTAATTGCTGAGCCGTCACAAAAACACCTACTCAGGAAATTGTTCTGCGGGGAACTCAACGATGCCGCCACATAACCAAAGACGGAGTCTCACGGCTTTGGAAAGAGCATGGGTAACACTGGTTCCGCAGTGAACATGCATCGCGCATTGTGCCCACAAAGAGGCACGACGACCATTTTGTGCTGTGCGTTGTACTTCTTGTTGACGTAACTCACGAACGCCTGGCCGCGCGCGAGTCGGCTTGGTCCCTGCGCCATTGCGGGACACGAGGAATCGAAGCCGGCGATAGGCAGTGTGTCGAGTTCACCCAGCAAGTAAGTAACGGGGCGGGCAGCGAGTTGCTCTTTTAGCTGATCGTCCGTGAGATTGGCCGCGTAGCCGGTACGACGTTTCAGGCCGTATGGCCAATCGTCATATGTTGTGCAATTTGCCGCGTCTCCGAAGGTTTGAGCCTCCTTCGTGTCGGCATTCGGACGCTCCGGGTCGACATACGCGTAGCTGGACGGATTCGCCACGATATATGTCACATGTATTCCGACCCTGTCGTGAACTTGATTGGCCATTTCGTATCGAGTCACAAACTGCCCGCCTGCGGAGTGTCCCGACACGACAATGGCCTTCAAGTTTGGAAAGACTTCTTTGCGGGATAGTTTCCGCAGCAACTCATCTGCGAAATCAAACGATCGGAGTTTGTCGTCGTTCGTCGCAGTACCGCCCGAACGCCAACTATCACCGTTGCATGGCCAATTGACTTCGTTTGGCGCAAGAGTGTCACGGCATCCGTTGCTGTTGTTCGCCGCGAACCGCGGCGAAATGACAATGGTGTCTTCCAGCGCGCCCGCCAGGAATGTTGCTGCCAGCGCAGAACGAAAGTAGTTGTCCGCGTCGCGTCCCGCACCATGCACTACGATGAGCGCCCGTGAAATCTTGTCATTTTTTTCATCGAGAGCATAGGTGCGATAGATCAGCGACCGAGATGCCCCGTTTCCCAACTTCACAAATTCCGTGCACGCGGAGGTTGCCTTCAAACATGGCGCAGCGTGGGCGGAAAGAGGTGAAACCAGGCAGATGATAACGAGCAGTCTGTACAGCATTGTTCTTACTCGAACGGACGTTTCGCGACGCCCGGCGTTTTTTCCAGGTTTGGCAGATACTATATGAGTAACGGCAACTGTATACCAGTATTCGTATCGACCGAACCTCCAAGTTACAGCGTACTAAGGCAGCTAATGCTCGTCTTCCGTGTTAGCAGATTCATCGGTGCTTGCAGATTTTAGGCGTTGTGCGGCAGCACGCAGCGCTTCACGGCGACGAGTTAGGATTGCCTGGGCGTCGGGTGCGGCGAGAACAACGGCCTCGATGTGCTTGCAGAACTCGGGCTCGCGACTTGCCGTTCGCAAATCTTCCAGAAATGGCTGGACTTTACTGAACGTTGCGAAGATCTCGCCATGTGCTGACCGAAATGCGGCGCCGTCGATCGCTCCGTTTGTAACAAGCGAAGCTGCGATATCCCAATAGCCAAGCACCATTCGAAACGATGCGTTCCGGGTACCGCTTAGGACCGCCACAAATTCTGGAAAGGTTTCGGGATTGAACTCACGCAGGAACCATTCTCGCGCTTCCCGCAACACCGGTTCACGACGAAGTTCAAAGAGTTTCAGGTTTAAGATCGCACTCTCAAATGGAGTCGGCATACAAGTATGAGTTTGGACGGTGGCCATTCCCCTCCCTGAAAAGGAGGGTGGACGCGACATCAAGAAAGATGATGCGAAGCCACCTTACTTGGAGCGGACGGGGTGGTCGCTTACAAGCCACGTTGCATTGTGAGCGACCAACTTCTGCGCCGCTTTGGTAGCTTCGCGACATTTTGTTACTGGCGCGGCCACCCCTCTCTGTGAGGAGGGGAATATTCGCGCATACAGAATACTCGACTAAATAAAGTAAGAAAAACAGTCCTCATCATTGCCTCGGGATACTCATCTATATAAAATGCGAATCACTTTAACGTTTCCATTCGATTTCAAGTTAGGAGACCGGACTGCCGGCCTGAGGTTCAGGCAGGTTGGATCTGAACGACGCTTTGGGGAAGTTCCGATAAGCGGGCTGTCGCCATTTGAGTAAATGGTGCAAGTGGGGAGGAAAACAAATGTATACAAGAAAGGTTCTCAGCATTGCCGCAGTCGTATTAGTGTTTGTCATTTCATTGCCTCTCGAGAGTTCGGCGCAGGTGAGCGCAAACATCGGCGGAAGCGTCTCGGACCCAACGGGTGCCCTTATTCCGGGTGTCGAAGTGACGGCGACCAACGTCAACACGGGAATCTCTTCGACTCAGATTACTAATGAAGCGGGGGGATATTCCATTCCCAGCTTGCAGCCTGGAACGTATCGGTTGCGTGCGTCGCTGGCGGGGTTTCAGACGACGACACGCGAGAATATTCAATTGAGCCAGGGCCAGGAGGTGCGTTTCAACTTCACACTGCTAGTCGGTACGGTCGCCACGGCGGTAGAAGTTGTTGCCGATTCGGCGACTGCGCTGGCAACGACAAGCGCTACTGTCGGCGACGTACTTCCGGATAGCGAGGTCCGCAGCCTTCCGCTGGCAACGCGTAACGTGATCGATCTGGCGTTCGTTACTGCTGGTACCGTCGGCGAAAACTTCGGCGGTGCCCGAATGAGCCAGATCAACACGACTCGCGACGGTCTACCGACGGGAGACGGCCGCTACCTGGACTGGAACGGAGCTTATTCCGGTACGTTCACCAGCCCGGACCTGGTCGAAGAAGTCCAAGTCAATGTCACAAGTGTGGACGCCGCCGTCGGTCGAGGCTCGGGGCAGGTGCGGCTGCAAACCCGTTCGGGCACGAACGACTTCCATGGCGCGCTCTTCTACTCCAACCAGAATTCGAAGCTCGCCGCAAAGAGCTGGTTCCAGAATCTCGCTGGCACGGACAAAGACTACCTTAACAGGAATCAGTTCGGCGGCCGTCTCGGCGGGCCGATCATTAAGAACAAAGCATTTTTCTTCTTTCTATTCGATGGACAGCGCTACCTCTCTAAGGAAGAAACTGTCGGGCTCGTGTTGTCGCCTGAAGCGCGGCAAGGCATCTTCCGTTATTTGACGTCGGGCGCACCGGGTAGCGCGGGCGGGACAAGTCGCCGGAACGGAAATGCGTTTTCGACGACGCCATCAGTCGATCTGGCGGGGAACGTGCTGACCGTAGACTCCGCGACGGGCAGCCCGTTATTCCCGAATTCGTTCAACCTCTTCAGCGACGTGAAGGATCCGTTTCGCACCAAGATCGACCCAGTCTGGGTGGGACCGCAATATCTGACGCGAATGCCGATGCCGAACGACTGGACCATCGGTGATGGCCTGAACACGGCTGGCATCCGCTGGAAGCGGCGTATCGAAGGATTGGACGGTGCCACGGGAGACACGCAGACAACAAACCGGAACCAGTACAACGTGCGGTTCGACTATCAACTGAACAACAAAAATAAAGTGTCCTATTCGCTGACGAAGGAAAACAACTGGGGCGTTACCGGACAGACGGGTCTGCCCGATTGGCCTGGCGGGTACTTCGGCGAGATCCGACGCAATCCGACGTTTTCTACCGCGTCATGGGTGTCCACCATTTCACCAACCATCGTTAACGAATTTCGCTGGGGCCGGAAAGTGGATACCTGGGCCGGCATGCAGCCGACAGACATAAACTGCTGCGATGGCGCCAACTTCGACACGAATAACCTAACCCCGGCCGCCAAAGAGGCATTCGCCACCTTTCCTCAAATCGCCGGACAGCGAGTTGCGGTTATTCAGGGTCTCGGTACGACTCGGGACTTAATGCTGGGAGACTACGCGCGAGTAAGACAGAACCCGAGATTCAACTCGAGCCCGCTGATGCAATTCGCCGACACCGTCAGCTGGACGCATAGTAGCCATTCGTTCCAGGGCGGCTTCGAGGCGACATACTCCAGCAGCGGTCAGGACGACGCGATCAACAGTCGTCCCCAATTTAACCTCGGCTCTGGGACGGTGCCCATCTCCAATATCACAACCACCAATTTCCGTGGCCTGAATACGAACGATATCACCACGGCTCAGGAGCTTCTTGCCAACCTCGCAGGCTCGATTAGTACCCTTTCCCAGGATTTCTTTCTTCTTTCGCCGGACCAGCAGGACTTCGTGGGATTCCAGAACGGCGGTGTCATGAAGACGAGGAACTACCATCAGAACGATTATGCCGCTTTCTTCAAGGACACGTGGAAGGTGAGTCCTAGCCTCACCCTGAATCTGGGAGTGCGTTACGACATCTACGGCACACCGTATGACAGTACGGGCATGGGTGTGAAGCCTATTGGTGGTCAAGCCGCTCTCTTCGGTATTTCCGGAAGGGACTTCAGCGCACGGTTCCGCCCGGGAGCCAACGGCGGGTCGCCCACGATTATCGGATTTGCAGGCAAGAATTCTCCGAACGCGGATACGCTAATCTACAACAATGACTTGAACAACATCGCTCCATCGTTCGGTTTTAGTTGGAACGTTCCGTTGTTAAAACGCTCCGCGGTCGTGCGTGGCGGTTACGGCGTCAACTATACCGGGGCGCCCACATTCCTGCAGTACTCCAGCATCATTGGCGGCGCACCCGGATCGTCACTATCGATCTCCCGGGCTCCCGGCGTGTTGACACCCTCGCAGTATTTGGACGTTCAGTCATCCTTGACGGCTTTTCCATTGCCGACCGGCGGCATCCGGCCGCTGGAGCCGGTCCCGGTGACGAATCGCGAAACTGGATTGCAGGGTTTCGCCGATGACCGTGTTGTCCCTTACGTCCAGAACTGGAACCTGTCGGTCCAGGAGGAGCTCGTCAAGAACCTGACATTGGAAGTGCGCTATGTCGGCAGTAAAGGAACCAAACTTCGATCCGCCAAAGAACTCAACACGATTAATATCTTCGAAAACGGGATCCTGGATGCGTTTAAACTCACGCGAGCGGGAGGCACTGCACCTTTGTTCGACGCGATGCTTAACAATATCCAGATTGGATCGATCACTGTTGGACGCAACGGCACCGGTTCGGAGGCGTTGCGCCAATTTGCAACAACGAACCAATGGATCGCCAACGGCGAAGTCGCATCGCTGGCAAACTTTCTGAACAGCTCGCCCACGGGTACGAACGAAGCCGGCGGCTTGCTGCGGCGGAACGGATACCCTGAGAACTTTATCGTCGTCAATCCTCAGTTCGGCTCGGTCCAACTTCATGGGAACGATGACAACTCGACCTATCACTCCCTGCAGACCTCGCTAAGAAAGCGCCTGTCCCAAAGCTTCAGCGGCGAGTTCAACTATACGTGGTCGAGATCCCTGGGCAACTCCGCGGCCGGTAATTCCAACACGGGCGACACGACCACGAGCGAACGCGATCCACGGAACCGGAACCTGCAGAAGGGACTATTGATTTTCCATCGCACGCATACCTTCAAAACGCACGGGACATGGGATTTGCCGTTTGGTCCCAACCGGCCACTTCTAGCGGACGCCCCGAGCTGGATTCAACGTGTGGTTGAAGGCTGGAACGTTTCGGGAATCTTCTCCTGGAACACCGGCCAACCGCTGAGCATTACAACAGCGAGGCGGACTCTGGACAGCCGCGGCAACGGCACTACGACTCTAAGTGTGAATACTCCGGATCTCGTCGGCAAGTTGCCGGACGGTCTCGGAAAGGTTCGAAAGGGAGATGGGTTCGTTGAATACCTTCAAGGTCTTTCCGCTCAGAGGGCACCGACGCCGGACTTTGGTGGGAATGCGGCGGTCGCCAACCGCTTCAGCAACCAAGTGATTGTCGACAACTCGGGGAATATCGTTCTTCAGAACCCGCAGCCCGGTACAGCCGGAAATCTCGGATTGGCGCTGTCCGGCCTTGAAGGGCCAGCCCGGCTCGGCTTCGACCTGGCGCTGCAGAAGCGGACGCGGCTCAGGGAAAGAACGACGTTCACCATCCGTGCTGACGCTGTAAATGTGTTGAACAAACCGATATTTGACAACCCGAATACGGACATCAACTCTACCAGTTTCGGCCGGATCACCCAGCATCCGTTAAATACGACCGGAGCGCGAACGATCACAATCAATGCGCGAATCGATTTCTAGCGTGTAAAATCTCAGCGAAAGAATTGCGAGGCTTGTCATGAGATACGTTCGCGTGAACCTGTTCGTTATGTTGCTCGCGTTTGTGATCGGGACACTATCGTTGTCTGCCCAGGGCCGAAACCGGCCAACGGCACCGCCTAAGCCTCCGCCGCATTTCCCCGACGGCACGCCGAATTTGGGAATCACCTCAGAGGAGCGCGGACTCTGGCTACCGCTGGATCGCAGCGACCAGGGCCGTCGTTCAACTCTGGCACCCGTTGATACGATTCCATTTCAGCCTTGGGCCAAAGCGCTCTATGACGATCGCCAGATTCACGAACTCGAACCACACACTCGATGCCATCCCTCAGGATTGTCGCGTCAGTTTCAAACTCCCTATGGCGTAGAGTTCGTGCAGATGCCCGACCTCCAACGCATCTACCTCTTCGATGTAGGCGGCCCTCACACGTTTCGGATTATCTATATGGATGGCCGGCCTCACCCTGATAAGCCCGATCCGTCTCCATATGGTCATGCCGTCGGACACTGGGAAAAAGACACATTAGTTGTCGACTCGAAGGGTTTCAGTGAGAACTTCTGGATTGATCGGACAGGTCTGCCTCACACCGAACAACTTCACGCAGTCGAACGATTCACGCGCACCGATTTCAATACCATCAAGTATGAAATCCTGATTGATGATCCTCTGGTCTATACCAAGCCCTGGAGTGGCGGCTTCGATCTCCGCTGGAGTCCAGGCATCGAACTCTTTGAATATGTTTGCCAGGACAACAACACAGCGCCTGGCTTAATGACGAAGGATGGTGAACCGCTCCATCTCGAGGTTCCGTACGTCCCTTAGAAATTTGAAATTGGACGATTCCTGCATCTTAAATTCGAAATTCGAAATCGTAGATTGGACAGGGCGCACGAACGTACGTCCAATTTCAAATCTCTTCTAACGCTTCGTCAAATCGTGCGAAGCTTGTCGGGGTTCGCCACTATGAACAACTTCTGGACCAAACCGTCCTGGATGTCGAGAATCGCGGCGGAAATGTTTTCACCTGAAATCGAAGTGACAAATGCAGGCTGTCCGTTGATTTCTGTTAAAGAATAAGTTGGGCTGAGACTTTCGATTTTCTTTAGCACGCCCATGACGAAACGCGCTATTGCGCTCGGCCCGCGCACAGGATTCAGCGCCGCTCGCACTTTGCCTCCTCCGTCGCTGATCATGACCGCATCATCCGCAAATAGGGCCATCAGGCCGGCCACGTCGCCATTCTGGGCTGTTTTCAAAAACTGCGAGGTGATCCGTTCGGTTTCTTCCGGCGATGGCTCGAATCGCCGGCGGCGCGTCGTGATGCGTTCTTTAGCACGATGAACCATTTGCCGGCAGCTTGCTTCGGTCTTTCCAATCATGCCGGCAATTTCCGTGTAGTCGTAGTCAAACACTTCGTGCAGCAGGAATGTCGCGCGTTCTACAGGTGTGAGACTTTCAAGCAGAACAAGGAATGCCATTGTGAGGGACTCCGCCATTTCCACCTTTGTTCCCTCCGTCACGACAGGCTCCGGCAGCCACGGTCCGACGTAGCGTTCACGCTGCACGCGCGACGATCGAAGTTCGTCGATGCACAGCCGTGTGATGATGGTCGCTAGCAACGCCTTTGGCGAGCTGGGCTCTTCTTGCGTCGCCTGATACCTCAAAAACGTTTCCTGAACCGCGTCCTCAGCGTCCGCCCGGGTGCCGAGCATGCGATAAGCGATCGACATTAACAGCGGGCGGTATTCGTTAAAGGTCTCCGGTCGATTCATACGGCTTGAGCATGCAATACCGGTTGTTGCTTTCCAACTATCAATCGCGCGGCACGGTGCGCGCTAGCGAAAGCGGCGTCTGCCAGCATTCCTTCGGCGCCAACCCAATCACCGGCCAGGTAGACATTTTCGATAGCGGGCTCGTCCACGGCCGGCCGTCCCGCCAGGCCTCCATCTCGCGCCCGAACGATCGCATGAGTGACTGTAAGGTGTGGAAGAAATCTCTGGTGAACGACCAGTTGCTTCCATCCCGGTTCAACAACGTCCATAAATTGTTCGAGCTCTCGCCGATCGGTGTCCTGCTGCCGATGGTGTGGGCTCGGCAGATACTTGGCGACGTGAACGAGAGCGGCTTCTTTCGGACAAAGGTCAGCCCACCGCGAGTGGACCGACAAGTAGAGCGGTGCTTCGAGGCCCAAGGCAAACGTACGATCAGGCCGAGGAAGCTGGCGCAGACCAAGATCCATCGATGTCGCCTGCACTGGAGAGGCATCCTGAATCCATTTTTGCAATCGATACCCTGCGCCCGCCCCGAGCAAGGATGCGGCGGCCTTAGGCGGTACGGCTACAATCACCGCATTGGCTGGAATCAGAGACCCATCATTCAATCGAATAGAGAGGTCGTTGCCCCCTCTGACCTCGATCGTACGAACCGATACGCCCGTATGTATGCTGGAACCAGCGCCTATCGCGACCTTCTGAATACGATCTACGAGTGTTTGCCATCCACCGTTCAGATAAGTGACTCCATTTCGAAAAGCAAGTTGAAGTTGTTCAATCGCCGCTCCGGCTGACATCTCATCGGGCGCGTTGCAATAGGTGGAAACGCGTATAAGCGCCGAGACGAAACGCCGGACGTCGGCGCGTTGAATTGTCGTTTCCAACCACTGATTTACAGTCGTGCTCACGAGAGGCTGAGCATCAATTCGCGGAAGAGCTGCAAGCAGACGCAATGCCTCGAGGCGGCCCGGCAGAGAGAATGCGCGCGTCGTCAGCATGGATACCGGTCCGACAGGAAATCCGTGAAGCCTTTTGCCGCGGACGACATACGATCCCGAGTTACCTACTTTGTTCTCGTCTATCGAGATCCCTAATTCACGAAGCACCCGTGCTGAGTGACCACCGCGATACAACGCGTGTGGTCCCAGATTGAAATGAAAGCCGCCTATCGTTTCGGTTTGCGCGCGACCACCAACGTGCCCGGCACGCTCGAAAACCGAAACCGTCTTGCCTGCTCTGCTTAGCAGCGCCGCCGCTGTCAATCCCGCAATGCCGCCACCCACAATTGCCACGTCTACCACAACATTTCCTCCTTTGAGACGTTCTTCATCACTTAAGACGAAACAGCCGCCGGATTTGTGACAGAAAAAAACACGCTTTCTCTCACGGTCGTTCACACGCTGTAACTCGAAGATGGTTCGCGTAAAGAGGAAATAGCTCAACTGGAGGACACCATGAAATCGAGATACAGCTACAAAGAAACTTTTGAAAGCGGCCAAAAAGTGGCTTGGCAAGTTGAAGACATCATCGGTGGCGAGAAGCGGCTGGATTTCAGACGTCCGTTCTTGCCCGAATCGTTAGCGCGCGTCGATTCGATGGACTTTCTGAGTGCTGAGGAAAAGCTCCTTCTTAACCAGATCCGGGGATACGGATATCTATACACCTTCGGACTGGTCGAAGAGTTCATTCTTCCTTTCGTTCTCGACAGCGCCCGCCCTCACCTGAGTGGCGACGACTATCGGACCCGAGCACTTCTCCGGTTCGCCGGCGAGGAAGCCAAGCACATCCAACTGTTCAAACAGTTCGCGGCGGAATTCCAACGAGGCTTTGGTTCAACATGCAACACCATTGGACCTCCCGAGGAGATTGCCCGGGCCGTCTTGTCGCATCATAGGCCAACAGCGCACGTGTCTTGCGCGACTTGGGAAGATGCTGATGCGTTTTCCCCTTTATGATTTCGAACTCTCCCAAGACGCGGACGGCAAGCGTCGGACCTGCAATGATTCGTTCTGCCCGCGGGCGTGGCATCTCGCCTTCGTGTGCTCTTTTAGCCATTAGAGTGTGCCCCCAACTTGCAGCGCGACACTGCATTCTGTCAATGCCGAAGGCGACATATTGTCCTCCATGACGAGTTTGGAGATTCGATGTCACTGGCCTAAGTTAGGCCCTGACCGTTAGCGCTCTGTGACGAGCGAAGTCGAACTGAAAGGAAAACGAGATGAGCTTTAACAAGTCTGAAATGCCGTTTCGCCTCGTCGTGGTGACGGCCCTTATTGTGGTTGCAAGTGTTGCGTCGTATGGGCAAGGCGTGGGAAACATGGAAGTAACGGGTAACCTTGGAATAGTCGGTGGAATCGGTTCTCACGGCTCTTTTGGCGCAAGCCTTGGTGCGCCGGTTACCGATCGCCTGATTCTGGCCGGTGATCTCTCCTATATTCCCATGGGAGGAGTCAATGTCACCATGCCCGGCGTAACGACCAGCTCGAGCTCCAAGGCATTCAACTTTAACGGGAATCTGCAGTATCAGTTCAATCCGCGACGCGCCATGGTGCCGTATGCGGGCGGCGGCCTGGGCTTTCTGCACTCCTCCTCCAAGACATCCAGCACTGGTCTGTTACCGGAGTCTTTCAATGCATCGGTGAGCTCAACGGATTTGTATTTCAACGTCGGTGGCGGCCTTCGTTACTACGTCAAGGAGCGGTGGGGATTCAAACCCGAGCTCATGATTTTCGCCGGTCCGAATACCTACGTCCGATTCGCGGGCGGAATCTTCTATCAGTTCGGAGAATGAACGTTTAGTCGCCTCGGATTCAGCGAATAATCGAAGTGCCCGTATGCCGCCGAAAACCTCAGTCGGCGGCCATTCCCTTTTCGACGAAACAAGTAGGTTGGCTTCCGATGAAAGTTAGTTGTCGCAAGCGGAGCAACTGATTGTGGCAGGCCCTTTCTGCAGTCCATACGAAGCTTAACCCTTGTCGTTGCGTCTCTTTTATTTCAGCAGAAAGTTAGTCTCTCACCCTTCCTTTGGAATACTGCGTGCGCCTGGGAACAGTCCTGTTCACGTCCGGAGAGAATGACTGATGGAAACACTACCAGCCCCGGTCAGCAAGCGTCCAAAAAGAAACTTCCGGAGTTTGCTGAACCGCGTTCACCTGAGTCCTCGAGCCGCGAAGATGAGTGTCATCGTTGTGTTCACAGTCTGCTGGCTCGTGGTCGGGCTCGTCCGCAGCAGTGTGCCCCCTGATGGCATAACCTCTCGAGGCTCGTCGCTCGTGGGACTCGCCAGATATTTGCAAGATGGTGGGATCAGCGGCCGGGATTTTCAGTCTACTTTCGGTCCAGGTAGTCAATTACTGGCGTGGCTTGCGACATCCCTCACGAAAAGTGGTTCGTCACTGGACGCCTACGGGATGATCACGTTTTTCTTCTGTGCGCTGAGCGCGATTCTAATCGGGATGTTCCTCGTGCTGTGCGACCGCGTGTCCTGGCAAGACTCTGTCGTTGTTTATGCCTTCTGCTTCATGTTGAATCTCTTCTTCGGACTTCTCGATCTTCAAACCGTCCTGGTCCTATTAAACGCCGCTTTCGCTCACCGGATTACCGCAGCTGAAACAATGCGCCAGCGGGTCATTTGGGCCACCTCCACGGGGCTCTTATGTTTTGCGTCGCAACTCGTCGCCTTTCAGCTTGGCATTTACGCAGTTGTCGTCATCGTGCTGGCACTAATCGGCGGCGCCATACTGACGCGAAATGCGTCGATTATTCTCGGGATGGAGATTTTCGTAGCGACACTCGCAGTCACGAACATCATGCTTGTCGTGTTCTTCAAGCTAACCTCTGGAAATTACGGATTGATGTTCGACTATCTAAACTATTCGTTAGAGATTCTGCGGGGAAATCACAACAGCATGGGTATCCTCTGGCAGCTGCCTTTCAGATCAACGGTCGTTCTGATTGTTGCTGCATCGTACCTTGTCGCACGGTCCATCCTGGTTGCGAGGAACTCGGACGCTTTGGGCGCGGCCCTTATCGCAAGTCTGATTCTCACGGCTGTCATCTGGATGACAACCGCGTTCACAAGCAGCGACATTCCAAACATCATTTCCGCGTTCACTCCTTTGGTTGTGGTTCTTGCTCTGCTTGCAACGAATGAATTTCAGTCCAAAGTGTGGCTGTCGGGCTGGGCTCTTACCGTTGGTGCGCTACTGTTTATCTGGCCTTCATTCAACCTGAGCGCACCGGCGGACATATTTGAAGTTGTCCATGGCAACGTGCCGATCCTAACGGCGATCGAGAACCTGCATGCGCCAAAAGCGTCGTTTGAAGCCAACGTACCGGCGCACCTGACTTCAACCGAGCGGTCCAATGTTGCGGTCCTTTCGTTTCCATCTGACAACCAGATCGGAGCCGGAATTCGTGGGTCTTTCTTTGCCCCGGTACTCGAGAGTTATACGGCGTCTACATCTTGGCTGGAGCAGTACTACATTCAAGCGCTCGATAGGCAGCGCCAGGCGGGCCTGGAGATCATATATGGCCCGGACACCGGAGCGGTTACGTATACGGGAGGCGCTCTGGCAATCACACGTACGCCGGATATCTTCGAATATCTTTACAGGCACTTTGAACTTGCCGGCAATGAGGATCATGAAGATGGCCACTATAAACTTCGTGAACTTTCTCAGCCTCGAGATGTAGCGATAGAAAGCCTGCCGTTTTCAGTACCTCATCAGGTTGCCGAATCGGGGATATTGAAGCTGAACGCTCCGTCGAACTGCGGAGTCGTCCGCATACGGCTGCAGATCGATTACACGAAAAACACTCTGATCTTCAGGCCAAGCGGTATTGAGCTGAGCCTAAGCGATGGTGATCGAGTGGTCTGGCAGGGTTCGATCATGCCGCTTGAGCCCAATCACAGCTTCCTAACGTATGTTAGCCCGCTACCTCGGGAAGGTTTCCATAACGTCTTCGGGCAAGGTCCGGTTGATAGCGTCAAATGGGACAAAGTCGAATATACGTCCTTGCCTGCAGACGTGTTGGGATCGAAAGCAAGCCGCATACGCATTGAGACAATGCAGTGTCTTGATCCGCAGAAATTTGTGGAACCGGCGTCTGCGCCCGCAATGGCTGCTGTTCAATAGGCTTTCACTTACCCCTGTACTCGTCATGGCGGCGCCACCATATGCCCGTCTCGTTGCGCCCCTTGGGTGCGCGGTCGAGCCACTGGTACATCCCCCAGAGGCCGTCCAGGCCGCGCGCATATGTAGAATAAGTGTGGTAGACGATGCCGTCTTCTAAAGTGAACGCGCTCATGCCAGGCCTCTCGCGCGTGTAAGTGGCAGCGTCGGTCCCACTCATGGCAGCCATCTTCGCGACAGGCTCGTCCGCGTCGCGCAATTGCCAGGCCCCCTCGCGCCGGTAATTGTATTCGATGCCTCCCTGGCTTTGTTGGCCCTCGGTGAAGTTGACGCTGAAGTCGGCGTTGAAGTCGCTGCCGAACGACGACGCCCACGGAAATGTCCATCCCATTCGCCGCTTATACTGCTGCAGCTTCTCCAGTGGCGCGCGTGATATTGCCCAGAGCATTACATCGTGGTTAGCCAAGTGCGCCACGAACCCATCGAAGCCGTCCGCGATTGCGGAGCAGGACGGGCAGCCAGCCGTGTAGTCGGGCCCGAACATGAAGTGGTAAACGAGGAGCTGCGAACGCCCTCGGAAAAGGTCCGCAAGCGAGGCGGTCCCTTCGTCGGTCTCGAATCGATAACCCTTATCGATTTTCACCCACGGCAGTCCTTGCCGCCTCCGCGCCACCTCGTCGCTGCGCCGCGTGAGTTCCTTCTCGGCCTCGAGAAGCTCGAGCCGCGCTGTCAGCCACTGTTCACGTGTCCCGGTCTTGTGTGTCGTCATCGTCTTTTCTCCTTTGCTGTAGGCGCGGTCTATGACCGCGCGTTTTTCGTCGATTCCGGACAATGCGCGCGGTCATAGACCGCGCCTACAATTCATATGCGATATATTTAGCGCCGGGTACGGAACGGTGGGAGTGACAAGTGTGACGGGATTTCGATGGACGCGCTGATCAGTGCTGCAGCACGTGCTCTCTCAGCGGGTGATCCCCTCGGCGCATTGAATCTTGTAGCGTTGCGCGACGATGCTTCTGCGCTCGCTCTTCGCGGCATCGCGATGGCGCAACTCGGCGATCTCGCGCGAGCGAAGACGCTCCTGCGACGTGCTGCGCGCGCGTTCGGTCCCAGAGAAGTCGTGTCTCGCGCGAGGTGCGTTGTCGCCGAGGCCGAGATTGCGCTCGTTTCGCGCGACCTGAGTTTGCATGCGAAGACGCTCGATGCGGCAAGGGCAACGCTCGAAGAGCACGGCGACTGGTTGAACGCAGCGTATGCGCGTTATCTCGAGATCCGGCGCCTTTTGCTGATCGGACGTCTGGACACGGCAGAGCGTATGCTCGCCGAA
>Ga0075434_100003217_pt1 | contig 14568 bp, 8 predicted proteins | sample RhiMethybrSRZTD3_FD_75298 | JGI IMG/M metagenome (GOLD analysis project Ga0075434, IMG submission 75298) | Populus rhizosphere microbial communities from Tennessee, USA - Rhizosphere MetaG P. TD hybrid SRZTD3 | ecosystem: Host-associated > Plants > Roots > Rhizosphere > Soil | place: USA... | reverse complement strand
AGGCCCAGATCGAAGATGTCGATCCCCTGGCCGCTGTAGCCCACCCACAGGCGGCCGGCCCGGTCGACGGTCAGCCCGTGGATCTTCCCCGCGCGCACGGAGGAGTTGTCGGGGCGGTGCCCGGCGCGGTATGCCCCGGTGTCGTCGTAGAACTCGAGCCCGAGCGGCGCCAGCTCCGCGTTGCCGAAGTCGTGCGTGTCCATCCCGAACCACCGACCGCCGTCCGAATCCGCGGCGGCGGCCCATGCCTCGGTGTGCAGGAAATTGTTGTTGGGCGGCGGCGGGAACAGGTGGTGCACCGCCCGCGGCGGCGACTGGGTGTCGTCCAGCATGTCCAGGACGATGCCCCAGCACCCGAACCATTTGTAGCCCTTCGGGTCCACCAGCAGAGCGAACGCCTGGTTGGGCAAATAGAGCGTCGTGTCGCAGCCGGACCCCGAGCACCCGCTGTCGAACTCCCACTCGCGCCACTCACGGCCGTCGAAGCGCCCGATACCCTCGAGGTTGGTGTTCACCCAGAGCCGCGTTCCGTCGATCCCCAGGTTGCGGATGTTGTTCCCCGGAGGCGCTGCGAACGCGCGCAGCGCCCACAAGTCGGGATTCCCCACCCGCTCGCGCAGCCCGTTGCGGTCCGCGGCGACGAAGCGCCCCTTCTCGTCCACTCCGAACGCGTACAAGTACTTGTCGTCGGTGGGATCGGAGGCGAACTGATTCGTGAGGCGGAGCCAAACGCTTCGCCCGTCCCAGACGAAGAGGCCCTGCTGCGTGGTGAGCAGGATCCTCCCGTGATCCTGGTAGATCCGGACCGCATCGTTGGGAATCGTTCCGCCGCCCGCGATGTCCCTGGCGAAGGACCACAGCCCCGGGTTGTCGAACGCGTGCTTGAACGGCGTGCCCCCGTCCGTCAGCGCGATCACCGTCGTATCGTCCGCGGCGATTCCCTGGAACGGGCGCACTTCGATGTTGTCGGCCACCGTTTGCGGGGTCCATGTGGTCAGCCCCTGCGAGAACCGGCTCTGGTACACGCCGAGCTGGGTCGAGACCCAGGCCGAGTCACCGTGGATCACGATGCCGGTGATCCAGTCGCTCCCGTTCGTGAAGGGCGAGGGGTTGAAGCCGTCGGGCAGCGCGCCCGCGATCTCGACCCCGTTCCACAGCGCGATCCCGCGGGTGGTGCCGATCAGCAGGGTGTCGCCGCGCGCCGCGAACGACGTCACGCTGTCGGACGGGAGGCCGTCGAAGCGGTTCACCAGGTCCCACTTCTTCCCGTCGGCCGAGAGCCGGCTGGCGCCCGCGCCCAGCGTCCCGACCCACAGCCTGCCGGTGCGGTCGCGCAGCAGCGCCGAGAGATGGTTGCTGGCGAGCCCGCTCGGCTCGCGCGTGATCGAGACGAAGGAGCTGTCGCGACGCTGGTACATCAGCAGTCCCGCCTCGCCGGTCGCGCACCACACCGTGTCCCCCTCTGCGAGCAGGTCGTAGTACGTGTTGGCGCGGATGAACGTGCTCCATGCACCGGCCGCCGCCGCCGGACCGGGCCCGGCCACCGCCGCGAGCGCGGCGAGCGCGGCGAATCCCAGGACCTTTCGGGCCAGACGAAATCTCATGCTCACTCCACTCGGCCGAACAGGTCGTTGAAACGCAGTCTCCAGACCATCCACGCCGCCTCCCAGACGATGCGGCGGTTCATCTTGGAGACGCCGGCGCGGCGGTCCACGAACACGATCGGGATCTCCTTGATTCTAAAGCCCTTCCTCCAGCACTTGAAGGACATCTCGATCTGGAACGAATAGCCGTCCGAGCGCACCCGATCGAGGCGGATCGCCTCCAGCGCGCGGCGCCGGAAGCACTTGAAGCCGCCGGTCGCGTCGTTCACGGGGAGCCCGGTGACCAGGCGGGTGTAGAGATTCGCCGTATACGATAGTACCAGACGGCTGAGTGGCCAGTTGACCACCGTCACCCCGTGGAGGTAGCGCGAGCCCAGCACCAGGTCGGCGTCCTCGGCATGCTTGAGGAAGTCGCCGATGCTGTCCGGATCGTGGGAGAAATCCGCGTCCATCTCGAAGATGTACTCCGCGCCGTGGTCGAGCGCGTAGCGGAAGCCGTCGCGGTAGGCCGAGCCCAGCCCCATCTTTCCGGGGCGCTCGAGCAGGTGGACCCGCCGGTCGCGCGCCATCCACTGCCGCACCAGGTCGGCGGTGCCGTCGGGTGAGTGGTCGTCCACGATCAGCACCTCGAGCCCGTACGGCAGCGCGAGCAGCCGGGTGAGCATCTCCTCGATGTTCTCGCGCTCGTTGTAGGTCGGGATGATCACCAGCTTCTCCATCAGGCGGCTCCCGCGAGCGCGGCCCGCGCGGGGGTCCGACGGCGCATGAGGAAATCGACCGCGAGCAGCGCAAGCGCCAAAACGAGGCTCACGAGCGAGACCGCGAGCCCGGTCCGGATCGCCTTCGACTCGAAGCGGAACGCGACCCGGTGCCGCCCGGCGGGCACCACCACCGCGCGCGCCAGGTAGTCGGCCTTGAGGATCGAGGCGCGCGCGCCGTCCACGGTCGCGGTCCATTCCGGATACCACAGGTCGGCGACGCGCAGCAGCGCGGGCGCCGGCGTGCTCACCTCCACCACCAGGTCGTTGACGCGGTACGAGGTGACGCTGGCGGTCGCGCCGGTGACGTCGGCCGGCGGGATCCCCGGGTCCTGCTCGAGGTAGGTGAAGCCCGCGGCGTCGCGCATGCCGGCACTCACCGAATCGAGGATCGCCCGCGCCGGGGCGACCACCTTCCAGCTCCCGACCACCGTGGCGCGCGGCAGCGCCGCCAGGTTCTCGTACACCGTCCCCGCGCCCTGGTGTGCGAGTTTGAGATAGTCCGGCAGCGAGCCCTCGAGCGGCCGCTGCGTAATGATGTAGCGCACGTTGAGCAGGCGCAGCCAGTGCGGGTTCTGCTGCAGCCCGGCCTCGTAGAAGTCCTGGAACAGGCGCGGCTTGGCGGCGTGGTATCCGCCCAGCGACGCGATGCCGAAACCGGCGAAGCGATTGCTCTGGAATTCCTCGAGCGGAAGGATGCGGAACTGGCCCGCGTTCCCATCGTGCTCGAGGAAGTCGACCACGTCGTCGCGCCCGAACTCGACGTTGCGCTGCGCCACCTCGCCGATCACCGGCTTCATCACGTGGCCGCTCACCGGCCACAGCTCGATGAGCAGGAGGCCGAGCAGCACCACCCAGGCGGCGCCCGCCGGGATCCGCCCGCGGCGGCACAGCCAGAGGCTCCCTAGCGCGAGCAGGCCCAGCACCGAGACGCGCGCGAGGTCCGACACGAAGCCGCCGTACGCGGCGTCGGCCAGCTCGGGGGGAAAATGGGGGTGACTCGCCACCGCCAGCGAAACATATGCGCCCCGCATCGACTCGCGCCCGGCGGTGGCGACCAGCACCGCAACGGCGAGCACCGCGCCCGCGCCCAGGATCACGCGGTCGATCCCGTCGCGTCCGCCCTTCGCGACCGGTGGCTCGAGCGCTGCGCTCGCGCCCCACGCCGTGCCGAGCGCGGCCGCGACCTGGAGCAGGATCAGCACCATCACCGGGATGCGGAACTTGTTGAAGAGCGGGAAGTGATCGTAGAGGAATCCGTAGAGTGGGAAGTTGCGGCCGAACGAAACCAGGATCGCGAGCACGCCGAGCAGCAGCGCGAAGATCCGCGGCGTCCTTCCCTCCTCCCGCGCCAGCGAACCGAACCCGAACAGCGCGAGCAGCACCGCGACCATGCCGAGGTAGGCGTTGGGATAGTCGGTGAACGGCATTCCGCCCCAGTAGGTCTGGCCCCCGAAGCCGGCCCAGCCCGGCACCACCAGCGAGGGCAACTCGATGGGCCCGAGCGACCACGATGTCGCGTACTCCATCCCCACGCCGCCGCCTTCCCCGCCGCCGCGGATCGACCAGCGCGCGTAGTCGCGGAGCGGGATGCTGTAGAAGCCCGAGATGCCGAATGCGAGCGCAGCCGCAGCGGCGACCGCGGCCGCGCGCACCGAGAGCGAGACCCAGGCACCGGGCTTCCGGAAGCCCATGGCCCACTCGACCGCCACGTAGAGCGCGACCGCGAGCCAGGTGTAGAAGCAGATCTGCACGTGCCCGCGCAGCAGCTGGAAGCCGCCCGCGAGTGCCAGCCACGCGAGGTCGCCCAGCCTTCCGCCGCGCATCCAGCGCGTGGCGAGCCACAGCATCAGGGGCAGGTAGGCCGAATCCACCAGCTGGCTCCCGTGCCCATGCGATCCCACCGCCACGAGATTGGGAGCGAAGACGAAGGCGGCAGCGCCGATCAAAGCCCCCTCGGGACGCGCGCCCCACTCGCGCGCCAGCAGGTAGAGCGCGAGCGCTCCGATGAAATAGTAGAGCAGCATCCAGGTCATGTCGGGCAGCGGCAGGATCTTCTGGACCAGGGCGAGCGGCCAGTCGGGCGGGTAGATGAGCGGGTTGTAGGTGCCGCTTGCGAACGACGGCATGCCGAGGAACACGAACGGGTTCCACAATGGGTAGACGTGATCGTGGTAGAGCGACTGCTCCCCGATCCGCACGAAGCCCGCGGGCGCGATCGCGTCGGGCGAAACGAAGGTCCGGCCCTGCAGCGACACCTCGTGGAAGAAGACGATGACCAGCAACGCGAGCACAGCTGCCGCCCAGCCGGTGGTGAGCGGGCGAAGCTTTCCCGGCGGCCGGGAGGTCTCGCGGCGTGCGCCCTTCTTGTCAGCCATTCGTTGGGGTCGTGGGAGCGTTGTGTCGGGGGCTCACGAAATCGTGGCGGCCCGGGTCTCGATTTCGTTCACCATGCGCGCCGCGAGCACGCCCCAGTCGTGGGGGCGTGCCAGCGCCCGGCGCGCTTCGCGCGCGGCCGGCGCACCCAAGGCGCGGCCCACCGCGGCGGTCATGCCCGCGGGGTCGGATGCGAACTGGAGATGTGGAGGGTCCGGCTCGAGGTCGAGCACCGGTGTGGTCACGACGGGGATTCCAGAGGCCAGGTACTGGTACACCTTGTTGGGATTGATACCCTGCACATAGGGGTCGTTCGCCCGAAAAGGAATGACGCCGACGTCGAGCGCCTGCATCCAGGCCGGGATCTCCGCGTAGGGTCTGGCCCCCATGAGCGCAACGCCAGGACGCGCCGCGAGCTTCCGGAGTGGCTCCGCCGTGGCCGGGGTCGATGGCCCGATCAGGACCAGCGTGCCCCCCTGCCGGTTCTCGCGCAGCGCCTCGAGCGCATCGAAGTCGAGGAAGTGCGACAGGAGCCCGACGTAGCCGATGAGCGGGCGCGGCAGTGCTTGGAGCGCTGCGGGGACCGGGCGCGGCGTCTCGAAGTGGGCCAGCTCGACGCCGTTTCCGAGCTTGATCACCGGCTTCGCGGTCTCCCCCGCCAGCCAGCGGCGGTAGTGCTCCGACACCACGAACAGGGCATCCACCTCGTCCAGGGTTCGCCGCCAGCAGTCCCGGGCCCACGGTGGCACGCCGTCGAACTGAAAGGGACTGTCGTTGAAGTCGTAGAATACCAACTTCCGGGGAAGCCGGGAAAGCGCGCCGGCACAGTAGATGTTGGAGCACAGCACGACCGGCCGGGGCTCTGCGCGCAGCCCCTTGAGCCGCGCGCGGAGCGCCCGCTCCGCGATGCCCGCCACCGCCGCGCGGCCCGGCGGCCAGTCGAGCCAGCGGTTGTAGAGCGCGTTCTTGGTGCCGGTCTTCACGAACGGCACCGTGAAGTAGGTGACGTTCCCCTCGCGGCGCGGCGTCCAGGGATTCGCGTCTCCCGAGACCGGCGGCTGGGCGAACAGGATCCGCCAGCGCTCGGGAAAGCGCGAGAGCAGAAACTGCTTGCGCGTCCGGAAATACCCCCACCGCACTTCGGAGAGGACGACGAGGTCCACTAGGTTCTTCGATTCGGGTTGGGAGTCGGCGTGCGCACGAGCGAAGCATCCTACGGGCGCCGCGAAGCGGGATCAAGACACGCGGGAACCCACGGGCGGCGCGGGGTGTACGGGAGGAGCCGCCACGAATGACCCTTGTGGCTCCCCGCACGCGGGAGTAGCGTTCTCGCTTGTCGGGAAGAACTCGCTGCGCACGCGGAGAAGCGTTCAGGGCACCTGGTTAACGGGCAGTCCGTCCACGAGCGGCATCCCAGCCGCTCTGCGTCCGTAACCAACGCGAGGTGTGTCCCATGGTTCCGCGCCCTCCGGTCGTCAGCATTGCGCCGGCCACCCTGTTCTTGGTCTGCGCGCTCGCGGCCCCGCCGGCCATCGCCGATCCGATCCTGTTCCCTCGCGCGGCCACCGCGCGCGACATGGTCATGCTGCCCTCCGCGGGCGCCCCACAGGCCCGTACAACCTTTCCGCCCGTCTCCAGTGCGGCCGACGGCACATGGCAGGAGTTCAACCTCCTTCAGGTCTCCGGCCCCCTTGCCATCCACGACTCGGGCCACGATCGACTGCTCTCGCTCGGCGGATCGAGGCGCGAGAACTGGGCGCTGCCGCTCGCGGGCCCGCACGAATGGCAGCCGTTGCCCGGGCAGGCACTGCCATCGTTCGACGCGCGGACTTCGGTACAGGATCCCTCGACCGGACTCGTCTACTTCCTGGGCCGGAGGCCGGACGGAATGCTCGAGTTCAACACCCTCGATCCGGCGACCGGGGCGGTCGCGAGCCTTCCGGCATCCGGGGGGCCACCGGCGCAGCCCCGCAGTGCGCCGCTGTTCGACCCGGTGAACCAGCGCCTCGTGATATACGGCAGCGGCATCGAGGACCCTGATCAACTCGACCCGCACGTGTGGGCGCTCGACCTGCTGCCTGCGCCGACGTGGTCGCAGTGGACGCCGGCCGGCGTGTCTCCACCCGTGGAACTCGCCCTCAGTTACAGCTTCGCGGTCCTGGACCCTGTGCGGCGACGCATGGTGTTCCCCACCAGCATACGTGAGGGGCCCGGGCTGTTCTCGATGTGGGCCCTCACCCTGGATGGACCGCCCGAGTGGCTGCGCTTCGCGACGAACGGTCTGGTCACCCAGAGCCCCAATCCCTCGGTCTACGACCCGGTGGGTGATCGTCTCTGGACGATCGACAATCTGTGCTTCCTGTACGCACTTTCGCTGGTGAACTACCACTGGTCGTCGACGTCCGTCGGCGGGCCGGGTCCATCACCGCGACAGGGGGCGGGAGTCGCGATCGATGTGGCCCAGCACCGGCTGCTCGTGTTCGGCGGAACCTCACCGTCGTACGACACGCACAGCGACACGTGGGCGCTCTCGCTGGAGGACCCACCAGCATGGATGGAGCTGGTGCCCAATGCGACACGCCCGCCGAACCGCGGCGGCGCGGGTGACGGCCACGACGCTACGCGCCGAAGGCTCGTCGTTTTCGGAGGCTACGACGAGTGGGGTGGGTTCCACAATGATACCTGGGCGCTCGACCTGGACGCCGATCCGGCATGGTCTGCGCTTGCGACGCAGGGCGCCCCGCCGCCCGGTCGTTACTCGCATGCCTCGGCGTGGGATCCGGCGCGCGACCAGCTCGTGGTGTTCGGTGGCTACGGTGGCGATGGGTCGCATCCGCTCGGGGATCTGTGGGCGCTGTCGTTCGCGGGCGGAGCACCCACCTGGTCGCAGAGCACACCCGCGGGTTCGGCGCCGGCTGCCCGTTTCTCCTCGCAGCTCGTGTACGACTCAGCGCGCGATCGGTTCCTGCTGCTGTTCGGCGTAAACGGGACCCAGTTCTTCGACGACGTCTGGGAGCTGCGGCTCTCCCCCACTCCGACGTGGCGCCGGCTCGCACCAGGCGGAACGCTGCCGGCCGCGCGCGGCGGGGCCATGTGCGCGTACGACCCACTCCGCGATCGCGTGCTGATGTTCGGCGGTGGAACTCTCAGCGAGAGCCTGAACGACCTCTGGGCGCTGAACCTGGGAAGCGGGGATGGAGCGTGGCAGGAGCTCCCAGTGCCGCCGGGACCTTCTATACGCAGCCAGGGCCTGCTGCGGCTCGACACCGTCCACGACCGCCTCCTGCTCTTCGGCGGCTACGGCTTGAACGCCGAGGAGACGGTCATCACCTGGTTGAACGACACCTGGGCCCTCGGCCTCACCGGGACGCCGGCCTGGCGATCGCTCTCGCCGGCGGGTTTCCGGCCGACAGAGCGCGAGGGCGCGAACGGCGCATACGACGCGCTCCACGACCGCCTGGTGGTCGCCTGCGGCGGTCAAGGGGATGGATCGAACGACGTCTGGGCGCTCTCCTTCGGCGATGCTCCCACCCCGACGCTGCTCGACCTGGCGAGCCGCGACGTGACGGCGGAACGCGTGCGGCTGGTGTGGGCGGGCGCGGAGCCGGGGCGCATGGTCACCGCCTACCGTCGCCAGCCGGGAGCGGAATGGCGGTCGCTGGGAACCGTTGTCGCCGACGCCGGCGGATACGTGGCGCTGGAGGATCACGACGTGACGCCGGGCGCCGCGCTCGAGTACCGGCTCGGCGTGACGACGAGCGGCGTCGAGTCGTTCTTCGGTGCGGTGTCCGTGCACATCCCCCAGCGCGGGCTCGCGCTCTCGGCCCGCGTCGCGCGGGGTCACTTCTCGTTCACGGTGCAGTTGCCCAGCCGAGAGCCGGCGACGCTCGCGCTCTTCGACCTCGCAGGGCGCAGCGTGTGGAGCACGTCGGTCGGGGATCTCGGCGCCGGCGGGCATGAAGTGGAGATGGACGGAGCGACGCTGCCGACCGCGATCTACTTTGCGCGCCTGTCTCAGGGCAGGGCGGTGCGCAACCTGCGGATCGCGCTCGTGCGGTGATCCGCGGTGCGGGCGCCTCGACTCGCTCCGGAGCGAGTCGGCAGCGGGCGTCGCCGGCCGCGCCCTCACATCGTTGATGCGTCAACATTCCCCGGGGAATGTCGATGCCCCCTCCGGCGCGGTCGCCGCGGCGTTCCGGGACGCGGTTCAGGCGAGCGCGGCCTCGCGCTCGATCGCGGCCTCGACCTCGACGTAGGAGCGATGCGCGCCGGCGTTGGCACTGAGCTCGGGCGGATGCGCGCGCACCCGCGCGTCCACCGCGAGGAAGCGCCGCGCCCACGACTCGAGCGAGAGCCAGCGCCACACCTGGAGCCCGATCGCGCGCCGGCCGGCGAGGAAGTCTTCGAGCTCGCGGTGGAGCACGGAGGGCTCGAGCCATTCGTGGAGCGGCCCGGGCGTGAGCAGGCGGCGCCGCGTCTCGCTCGCATAGCGCTCGCGCAGCCAGCGATCGGTCGGGGTCTCGAAGCCCATCTTGTCTGCGCGCTCGAGCACGGGGCGCGGCACGCGGTCCGAGACCGCGCGGCGCAGGATCGCCTTGCGGGTCATCCCCTCGAGCTTCTGCTCGTCGGGGAGCGAGAACGCCAGCTCGACCAGGCGGTAGTCCAGGAACGGCAGCCGGGTCTCGATCGAGAACGCCATGCTGTTGCGGTCCTCGTAGCGCAGCAGCGAAGGCAGGAGTCGCTGCAGGGTGTCGAACGCGAGCTGGTCGGCGACCGCGCTCCCCCACTCGCGCGGCGGTCGCGGCGAGCGCGCGTTCCCGAGCGAGCGGAGCGCGGGAGCGAGCACGCGGTCCTTGCCCTGCCCGAAGCGCCGCCTGAGCGGGGCCACGAGCCCGGCGGGCATCAGGGGCTCGAGCGCGAGAGCGAGCGTGACCGTGGTCCCGATGCGCTCGGCCACCGGTCCGAACAGCGCGCGGAAGCCCGCGAGGTTTCCGCTCCCGAGCAGGTCGCGCAGCCGGAGCGGCAGGTAGCGGAAGTAGCCGGCCAGGGTCTCGTCTGCGCCCTGCCCGTCGAGCAGAACCTTGAGTCCGGCCCCGTGCGCGAGCTCCATCACCTTCCATTGCGAGTAGAGTCCCGGGCCGGCGGTGGGCTCGCCCTGCAGGTCGTGGATGCGGTCGAACACCGCCCAGAAGTCGCGGCCGTCCGGCACCACCAGGTGCGGGACCGCGCCGCTCGCATCGACCGTGAGCTTGGCGAACGGCCGCTCGTCGTACGCCGGGCCTTCATCGTAGCCGCAGCTGAACGCGTGGATCGGGCGCGTGACGATGCGCGCGGCGGTGGTCACGACCGCCGAAGAATCGAGGCCGCCCGAAAGGCATGATCCCACCTCGACGTCGGCGCGCAGGCGCAGCCGCACCGCATCGGTGAAGAGGCGCTCGAACTCCGCGGTCCACTCCTTCGCGTCCCCGCGGGCGCGACGGTGCGGATCGAGACCCCACCAGCGCCGGATCGTGAGCCCGTTCTCTCCGATCGTGAGCGCGTGCCCCGGCGGGAGCTGCCACACGCCCTCGAAGAACGTGTGCACATCGTGGTCCACCCAGTCGAGCGCCACCAGGTCGCGGATCGCTTCGAGCCGCGGGCGGATGCGCTGCGCCTGGGTGAGCACCAGCGCGCGCGGATCGGACGCGAACGCGAAGCGGCTGCCGTCCCACTGGTAGTAGAACGGCTTCACGCCCAGGCGGTCGCGGGCGCAGAACAGCTCGCGCCGCGCCCCGTCCCAGAGCGCGAACGCGAACATGCCGTTGAAGCGCGCGAGGCAGTCCTGCCCGAAGCGACGGTACGCCGCGAGCATCACTTCGGTGTCGCTCGTGCTCACGAAGCGCTCGCCCATCGCCTCGAGCTCGGCCTTGAGCTCGACGTAGTTGTAGACCTCACCGTTGTACGTGATCCACAGCCGGCCGCCCACGTCGCACATCGGCTGGTGGCCCGCGGGGCTCAGGTCCACGATCGCGAGCCGGCGATGGAGAAGGCCGAGCGACACCGCAGTGCCCGGGCGACCCAGCCGGCCGCGCCCCGGCGCGTACGCCAGGGCGCTGGCGTACGCCTCGGCCGGCGTGTCCGCGCCGCCCAGCGTCTCGGCGCCGCCCTCGCGATCGACCAGCACGATCCCTTCGTCGTCGGGTCCGCGGTGGCGCAGCAGGCGCGACATCTCGTGCAGCCGGCCGAGGTCGGCGTGGCCGTTCGGCTCGTAGAGTCCTGCGATCCCGCACATGCTTCTCAGCCTCCTCCCTGCTCGACCGACCCCTGCTCGGCGGCGAGATACGATGGCGCCACCGCCCCGCGTTCCTTCGACAGCTCGAGCCGCACGCACAGGACCGCGAACGCCGCCACCGCCGCGAGCTTCATCGCGATGCCCACCGCCCCCGCGCGCGTCCAGCCCTGCGCGACCAGCGCCAGGGCGAGCGCGATGCCGAACACCGTGATGAGCCTTCCTCCGCGGTAGGGCAGGTAGTGCACGCGCTGCGCGATCCGGTAGGTCACGATCGCCGACGCCCCGTATGCGAGCAGCGTCGCCACCGCCGCCCCGGCGGGACCGAAGCGCGGGACGAGCAGCGAGCACGCCACGAACGACGTGAGCGCAGAAGCGCCGCCGCAGAGCATCAGCAATTCCGTCCGGAACGCGATCCCGATCCCCACCGAGGCCACAGTGTAGGAACCCTGCGCCACGGCCGCAAAGGCGAGGCAGGCGGCGGGCCAGGCCGCGCTGCGATAGGACTCCGGAACCAGGATGCCCAGCACCTCGGGCGCGAAGGCGCCGGCGGCGAGCGCCACGATCCCCGCCGCCGCCATGTAGCCTCCGAAGGCGCGGGCGAACAGGCGCGGACCATCCCGGGTCTCGGCGTGCGCGTAGGCCCAGGGTCCGTACGCGAGCTGGAACGCGGAGACCCCCATGTACACCACCGCGAAGAACTTGATCGCCACCGCGTAGATCGCGACCTCCGCGAGCGAGCGCGTACGCTGGAGGTAGAAGCGGTCGAGCGATGCCACGAGCCCGTACGCGAACGCCGCCGGCACGGTGGGCGCTCCGTACGCGAGCAGGCGCTTGAGCGCGGGCGCGCTGAACCGCGGCCTGATGGTGTGCCGCACCAGCACGAGTGCGAGCAGGGCGCATGCCCCGTCGCCGAACAGGCGCCCGTAGAGCACGCCGGCCACGCCCAGGTGACGCGCCCACACCAGCCACAGCGATGCGCCCGTGACCAGCACGGTCTGGGCGATGTTGAGCGTGATGAACTTCCAGGGCTGGAAGGTCACGCGCAGCACGTCGTTCCCGAACAGCACGATGAGCGTCAGCGGCAGGGTGGCTGCGCCGATCCGGATGTACTTCCGGTACACGTCGCCGCTCACCAGCAGCGCGGCCAGGGGCGCGGCCAGCAGCCACACCAGCAGCGCGACGGCGCACGCGACCGCGAGACGGAACATCAGCGCGGAAGAGGCCAGCCGGATGCGCGCCGCGCGGTCGGGCTCACGGTAGAAGTTGCGAGCCAGCGCGCCGTCCATGCCGAACACCAGGATGAGGATGGCGGTCTGCGAGTAGGCCATCACCAGCTCCGCCACGCCGAACGCGCCGGGGTCGAGCAGGCGGGTGAGCACCGGCACCAGCAGCAGCTGCACCGAGCGCCCGCCGGCCTGGCCGAGTCCGTACACCAGGGACTCGCCGCGCAGCTTCTTCAACGCCTCACGCACGGGGCCGCCCGAGGGGATTCGCCGCGCCGCACCACGGGCAGGCCCAGGTGCGCGGCCAGGGCCGCGGCGGATCGAGGATCGCGTGCTCGCCGCACGCGCGGCACACGTGGGTGACGCGGCGCTCGCTGCGGATCGCGCGGTCTCCGCTGGCGCCGGTCTTGCGGAACGTGATCACGAAGTTGGCGTCGCGCGCCAGATCGATGCCGGTCGCGCGGTGGAGCGCTGCGACCGCGGCGGTGAACGGCCCCTGCAGGCCCTGGGTGCGCGGGTCGTTCATCCACGAGAACCCGGCCGGCACGCGCGCCAGCGCTTCGGGCGCGAACCCGCGCGCGCCGAACAGGCCGAGCACCTTGTCGAGATCGAAACGCTGGACGTGCTCGATGCGCTTCCGGAACTTGAGTAGCGCGATCTTCGCGAACCAGCCGGCGAAGCGGTAGAAGCGGTCGTCGAACGAAGCGGTGCGCGGCACCGCGAGGTAGAGCCGCCCGCCGGGCTTCGTGACCCGGGCCAGCTCGTCGCAGCTGGGTTCAAGCGCGTCGACGTGCTCGAGCACATAGTGGCACACGGTGAGGTCGAAGAGCGCATCGCGGAGCGGCAGCCGCGCGAGGTCGGCGCGGAACACCGCGACGTGCGCGGCGGGCGCCGGCGGCCCGGGCGGATACTTGATGTCGAACGATGCGATGCGCAGGTCGCGGCGCTCCGCGTAGCTCCACGAGCCGGGCCCGCAGCCCGCGTCGAGCACGCGCGCGCCGGGTGGAGCGTCTGCGACCACCTCGCGCAGGAAGAGCGGCGGATCGCCCGGGCCGCGCTCCGGCTTCCGCACCCAGGCCGCCGCCGTCACGGCTTCACCTGCGCGGGATCGCGGCCGAGCATCCCGTCCCACAGCGCGCGCGGCACGGCGCGCGCCGCCTCGGTGCGGCCCGAGAGCGCGAGCCAGCCCGCGAGCGCCGCCTGCTGCAGCACGAACGCCGGCGCCCAGGTCAGCCGCGCGAGTCCGCGTGTGTTGCGCGCGAACAGCGTGAGGTTGGCGCGCAGGCGCTGGTAGATCTTCCAGCGGCTCTGGGCGCCGGCCGAAGCGCTCACCTTGTGCCACAGGCGGGCGGTCGGCACGAACAGCAGCGCGAGCCCCATGCGCCGCGCGCGCAGGCTCCAGTCGGCGTCCTCGGCATAGATGAAGTAGCGCTCGTCGAGCAGCCCGACCTGCTCCCACGCCGCGCGGCGCGCGAGCAGGCAGCAGCCGGTGAGGTAGCCGGTGCGCTCGACCGAGCGATATTGCCCGCGGTCGAGCGTGCGCAGGCCGCGATGCGCGGCGAGCCCGAGCGCGGGCGTGCAGCGGCCGCCGGCGTACCAGATCTGCCGGCTCGGGGCGGCGAAGTAGATGAGGGGCGCAACGGCGCCGGCCTCGGGATACTGCTCGAGCGCGAGCAGCAGGCGCTCGAACAGCGCCGGGTCCGCCTCGGTGTCGTTGTTGAGCAGCATGACGGCGTCCGCGCCGGCTTCGAGGGCGCGCCGGACACCCCGGTTGTTGCCGCCCGCGAAGCGCAGGTTCGTAGGGAGCGCCAGCACGTCGACCTGCGGGAACTCGGCGGCGAGTGCCAACACCGAGCCGTCGCTCGAGCCGTTGTCCACCACCATCACCGCGGCACTCCAGCCCTCGGGCACGCGGCAGCGCTCGAGTGTGAGGAGCAGCGCGCGCGTGTCCTCGAGACCGTTCCAGTTGAGCACGACGACCGTGAGCCGCTTCACGGCGCGCGCGCCTCGATGCGGAAGGCGGCTGCGCCCCGACGCAGCGCCCAGGCCAGGGCCGCGATCAGCGCCAGCACCGCAGCAACCACGGCGAGTGCCGGGACGCCGGCGTAGACCGCGTAGGCCCACCAGAAATCGAGCGCGTGCAGCAGCCGCTGCTGATCTTCGGCCCCGATGCCGAGACGCGGGTCGGCAGCTGCGCCGGTCGTGAGCCGCGGGAACTCCCCGCGCAGGTGCTCGCCGAGATTGCGCTTCAGCATGCGCCAGTGGCCGCGGATCGGGCTGAAGGTCGGATTGAAATGGCTGTCGCTCATGAACCGCGGGTGTCCGAGCGGGAGCGT
>Ga0075434_100003216_pt1 | contig 14568 bp, 19 predicted proteins | sample RhiMethybrSRZTD3_FD_75298 | JGI IMG/M metagenome (GOLD analysis project Ga0075434, IMG submission 75298) | Populus rhizosphere microbial communities from Tennessee, USA - Rhizosphere MetaG P. TD hybrid SRZTD3 | ecosystem: Host-associated > Plants > Roots > Rhizosphere > Soil | place: USA... | reverse complement strand
CGAGCCCCGCGGCGATCACGCCGTGCCACTGCAGGAATGACACGTCGTTAGGTGCCGAATCCAGAACAGTACGTAGGAGCGAGTCAGCCTCAACGAGCTCCCCGGCACGGTACAGGGCCGCCGACAGGATGATGCGGGTGAGGCGCGTCGTTGCCTGCTCCGCGGGCAGTGCCCGGACCCAGGCTGTGACGGCGCGATACACACCTAACGCCTCGGCCGCATGCCCGTGTCCGGTCAGCTCACTCCCGATGTCGAAAGCGGCCGCACCGGGCGATTGGCTCGGGTCACGGCCCCGTTCCAGAATCCTGGTCGCCATCTCCACCGCCTCGCGGACCTGCCCAACCGCTATGAACGCCCGCGCCTGGTCCTTCATGGCGCTCAGAGAGCTTGGCTGACGTGAGAGCCGCCGCGTTGCCTCACGAAGCTCCTCGTCGTGCCGCCCTGCCATGTGAAGCGCCTGGGCCAACCCCGTCCCGTAGACGTCCCACAGTACCGCCGAATTGTCCACCGGGATTCGGCGAATCAGCACAGCGGCTTCGTTCGGACGATTCACGGCCATCGCGGCGACGCCACCGATGAACAGCGACAACTCGGATCCGGGGGCTGCCGCCAGCATCTCGCGCGACGCTGCGTACTCCTCCATCCGATCACCGTGAATGATGCCCGACCATACGCCCATGAGACCGCGATCGAGCGGAGCGAGGCGTGTGCGCATCGGCCACACCGACTGAAAGATCGAGTCGGCGTGATGAAAGTCGCCGACGTTGCCGTACGCGGCCATCGCCCAGATTCGCGGCGACACGAAGCTGGAATCCAGGGCCGCCGCATGAAGGAACGGCCGAACCGAACCGCTGTAATCTTTGCGCGAAATGAGATCCAGCCCTTCGACCCACGAGAGATACGCATCGTACGTCGGTGGCTGACTCGCCTCGCGCGCCAGCCCCGCGATCACCGGGTCCACCTCGGCTGCCAGCGCGCCGGCCACGCGCTGACGGATCTCGCTCACGGCAACGAGCGGCTCCGATACCGGTGCCATCGCCGTCTTCGCCGTGCGAAGCACGCGGCCGGTGTTCGCATCGACAACGCGCGCATCGATCGCGAGCGAATCGCCCTGCCGCGCGTAGCTGCCCACGACGACGATTCCTGCTCGAGCGACGCGTCCGATGGCCCGCGGATCGACTGGCGTACCTCGGTCCACACTCAGCAACGGGTCCGCCACCTCCACGGCGCGCGTCTCTGTGAGGCCACGACTCACCCAATCGGCGGCAACCGCGCCGAGCCGCGACAACGCGCTGTCACCGGTCTCATTCTGAAAAGCCGCAACGATGACACGGTGGCTATCGAGCTCGGGCGGTTTGTAAGTCGCGAGGCCAACGGCACCAACTGCCACGCACACCGCGGCGATCGACATCGGGCGACGCAACCCATGCGACTCGCGCCGACTGGGCGCCGCGGCCGATGCCGTCGCCTCTTTGGCGCGTGGCCCGGTGACCACCACAGGTGCCGGCGCACTCGAAAGACGCTCGGCGATGTCTTTCGCGAACGTCGTCACATTGGCATCGGGCGCAATCTCCAGCTCCCGATCGAGCCGCTCCACCAGCGACTCGTACGACGAGAGCACAGCCGCGTGGGCCGCACGGGTCCCCGGCGCGGCGGTCGCGCGCAGCATCAGAAGCGCTGCGTCGCCGGCGGCTGGTTCCACCTCGAGCCAGCGTTCGGCGATGGCGCGACATCGCTCCCATGAGCCAGCCGCCGCGAGCTCGGCGCAGCACACGCTGGCGCTCTTCGCGAAGAGTCGCTCGAGTCGGTTGCGTTCCCGGTCGCGCCATTCGTCGAACTGCGGTGCGTCGGCGATGTAGAAGCCGTCGAGGAACGGGCCGCGATAGAGATCGACGACCCTGCCGTGATCCCCGCGAGCGGCGGCGGTGCTCAACTCGAGTGCGTCGATGGTGAGCGGCGCGTCGGCCGCGACGACCACCTCGGAGGCCGGCGTGCTGATGGTATCCCTTCCTAACACGCGGCGCAGATGGCTGATCGCATCCGACAGCGAATTCCGCGCTCGGTCCTGGTCTCGATCGCCCCAGAAGACCCCTATCAGTCGATCCCGCGTTGCCCTATGCTCCGGACGCAACGTCAGCCAGGCGAGCACAGCCAGTTTGCGTGGCCGCGTACACAGCGATGAATCCTCGCGGCCGGCGGAATCCGTCAACGCCAGCCGGCCCAGTGTCCGGAGGTGGAACGTCCCGCTCGAGCTCGTCACGTTGCGAAGGTAACGCGCGACACGCTGATCAGCCAGCACTGGTCAAGGTCCTGTGGGGCAACATGTTGAACTGTTGAACCCGGAATCACGGCCGCCGCTCATCTTCACGATCGACCCAACCTGGAGAGTCACGTGTCCGCCACCGTACTGATCACCGGCGCCAGCACTGGATTCGGGCGCGATGCCGCCGAGCGGCTTGCGCGGCGCGGCCACCGCGTCTTCGCCACGATGCGCGATATAGACGGCCGGAACGCAGCGCACCGGAATGCGCTTCAGAAACTGGCCGCGCAGGAAAATCTGTGGCTCAGGGTCCTCGAGCTGGATGTTACGAGCGAGGACTCCGTGCAGCGCGCGGTCGATACCGCATTGCGCGAAGCCGGCCATATCGACGTCGTCATCAACAACGCCGGCGTGGTTGCCCTGGGCGTCACGGAGGCGTACACGGCGGAGCAGTTCCAACAACTGTTCGATGTGAATGTCTTCGGCATCGTTCGCGTCAATCGCGCGGTGCTGCCGGCGATGCGCGAGCGGCGCAGCGGCCTGCTCGTGCACGTCAGCTCGGGTGCTGGACGCTGCGTCGTCCCCGCGCTCGCCGCGTATTGCGCGAGCAAGTTCGCCCTCGAGGCGATCGCCGACGCCATGCGCTTCGAGCTGCTGCCGTTCGGCATCGACTCGGTGCTCGTCGAGCCGGGGATTTATCGCACGCCCATCTTCGACCGTATCATGCCGCCGGCCGACGAAGTGCGGCTCGCGTCATACGGCCCATTGGCGGAATTCGCGGAGCGCGTGCACGGCACGTTCATGGGCGCAATCAACGCGCCGGGGGCACCCGGCAGCGAGGAAGTCGCCGAAGCACTCGTCCGCCTGGTGGAAATGGACGCCGCAGATCGTCCGTTCCGGACGGTGGTCAGCCCGCCGATCGAACAGTTGCTCGGTCAATACAATGGCGCCGCCGAGGCGCTGCGCCCCGTCGTCGCTCAGATCTTCAACGTGCCGGAGCTGGCGGGTCCAGTGAGCTCCGTTGCCTCAACGTGAACCGGAGACATGTGCCCATGATCAAGGTCTCAGTGCTCTACCCGAACACGCCCGATGGTCGCTTCGATCTCGACTACTACCGGACGCGGCACGTGCCGCTGGTGATCGATCGCTGCGCGGGCGCCATCAGGCGAGCCGAGATCGAGCGCGGAGTCGCCAGCGTCGAACCTGGGTCGCAGCCGCCTTTCCGCATTGCCGGGCACTTGTTGTTCGATTCGGCCGAGTCGATGCAGGCGTCGCTTGTGCCGCATATACCTGAGCTCCTCGCTGACCTTCCGAACTTCACGAACATCCAGCCGACCGTGCAGATCAGTGAAGTGCTGATGTGAACGGGTCACCTAACGCCGGAGTCGATGGTCTGCCCTCACCGACTCTGGCGGATCGTGACCTTCACGATGCGATCGAGCTTCGGATACTCGGCGTCCATGTACTTGTTCGACTCCCGGTACAACCGCTTGCCGTCGCCGAACGGCAGATCGGCCATGGTCGTCTCGCCGTACCGGTAGTAGAGGCTGTCGGCGACCTCCATTCCCTGCACGACGCGCCCGATGGGCGTGAAACCGAGCGAGTCGAGGCTCCGGTTGTCGGCCAGGTTGATGAACAGGTTCGTGGTGCGGTCCGTCGGTTTGGTTTGCGCGTACGCGATGGTGCCTCGGGCGTTAGGTGTCCTGGCCGAGTCGGGCCGGAGCTTCTGCTGACTCCACAGTCGGGCGATCGCGGCATCACCCGGGATGCCGAACTGGGCGACGAACGCATACACCACGCGATAGAAGCGGGAGTCGTCGAAGTATCCAGCCCGCGCGAGGTTGTGAAAGCGGTCGACGCCGTGCGGGGCCCAGTCGCGCAGGAGCTCAACGGTGATCGTGCCGCGGGAGGTCTGAATGTCGGCGGTGACGGTGCCCGGCGCGCGAGTCGACCAGAACGCGTTGGACGGCGCGCGCAGCATTGCCTGTTCATGATCCTGCTTCGCTCGAGTCGATCGCGTCCTTCTCCAGTGCGGTCCACGCATCGTTAGGCAGCCAGAAGACCATCTCATTGGCGTGCCCGGCTCAGTTGTTCATGATGCTCCGCGCCCCATCGTTGACCGGCGTCCGCCAGCAGGGCGCCCGCCTCATCCCGAACGGGAAAGGTCGCGCGACAATACGGCGAGCCACACCCACCCCACGACGACAGCGATCCAGATCCCGGCGACCGGTGAGCTGTTGGGAATGGCCATCCCGCCGAAGAATCCAAGCAGGATGATGATGCCACACAGCAGCGAAAGGCGCGACAATGACCCTGCGTTTCGGCGCGACATGGCCCGCGCTGCGAACAGGCAACTGACGGCGAGGGAGATGAACCCGAGCGCGCCCGCTGCGAAGTGGAGCAATCCCGTGGTGCTGATCGACGTGGGCGGCCCTTTGGGCGTGCCGATCGGAAACCCATCCATCGGGTCGGCGCGAAAGATGGCCGCCACGATCATGCTCGCGCCGAAAGCGCCGAGGAACAGGCTGGCCCACCGTCCACTCGGACCCAGCGCGCGTCGGAACCCCACGGCGGCAGCGAGCACCATCAGGCCGGTGAGGATGAAGTTCGCCGTCTGAATCCATCCACCCGGCCCGTTCGCGAGCACGCTGAGTGGGTGTCGGGCGAGGTCGAAGCCGTCCCGGAGCAGCGCCTGACCGAGGCCGACCGCGAGATAGAACGGGCCCGCAACGATGCCAGGGGTGAGCAGGCGACGCGTGTCCGTCGCCACAGTGTGACTGCCGGATTCCATACGCGCTCCGGGCGATTGGATTTCTCGCCTCGACGGTATAATACTTTACCCATGAGTGCAATATCCAAATCCACCGACCCCCGCGTCGTCCGGTCGCGGGCGGCCGTCGTCGATGCGGCGCGGACGCTGTTCCTGCGCCATGGATATGCGGGGACGACGATGGAGGAGATCGCGACGCTGGCCGGTCTCACGAAGCGCACCGTCTACAACAACTACGGTGGCAAGGACGCACTCTTCGCCGAGATCGTCGCCGACGTCCTCGCCTACGCGGAGGCGTTCGCGCGCGGGCTGCACGAGGAGTTCACCGTCGGCGTCACGGCGGCGAACCTGGGAGCGACGCTCGATGACCTCGGCCGCCGGTTAGCGTTAGGCATCGTGCGCCCGGAGGTCATCGCGCTTCGCCGGCTCCTGATCGGCGAGGCGCGGGCATTCCCGGCGCTCGGCGCGGAGTACTTCGATCGGGCCCCCGGTCAGGTGCTCGAGGCCCTGGCCGCGGGGTTCGCTCACCTCGGGCGGCGCGGACTGTTGCGCGTAGCGGATGCACGCCGGGCCGCCGAGCAGTTCGCGTATCTCGTGGCCGGCGAGCCACTCGACCGGGCGATGCTCGTCGGGACGATTCCGGCCAAGGCGCACGTCTTGGGTTGCGCGCGCGAGGGCGTGAAGACGTTCCTGGCTCGCTACGGTGTCCGAACGCGGTAATGCAGCTGGACCACACCGTCCTCGAACCGTTCGCTGGATTGCAGTTCCAGCGGCACGTGACGGTGACGCCGCGCTATCAGCGGAATGCCATCTCCAATGAACACCGGCACCACGCTGATCACGAACTCGTCGATCGCCCCCGCGTCGAGAAAGGACGCGATGACATCGCCGCCGCCCATTAACCAGATGTGCTTGCCCGGGTGCTCTCGAAGACGGGCCACGAACGGGCCGATCGCGTCATTCACGAACTCGACGCCTGGTGGTGCGTCCGTTGGAGGTGCGCGACGGGAGAAAACGAAGTACCGGGTCTTCGAATCGAACTTCGCGCCGAGGCGCACGCTTGCCTCATAGGACTTGCGCCCGATCACCTTCGTGTCGATCGACCTCACGAAGGTGTCCATGCCATAATAGCCCTTCGGAGCAGGGCGAGACGTGAGCCATTCGAGATCGCCGTCGGGACGCGCGATGTAACCGTCGGCACTCGCGCCGATGTGAACGATGACGTTTCGCCGATTCGACATGGCCGGCGGCCTCCCGTGTCTCTGCGCTTCCCGTTAGGCGACAGTGCCCACCGTTCGTCAGGCTGCGGCTCGGTCGAGGTGGACCTGGCGCTGGTACAGAAACAACGGCAGCCCGAGCGAGACGCCAACGAGACACCCCGCCGCGATGGGCACCCAGCGCCGGCGCAGGCCGAGCCGGCGACCCTCGGTCTCGACGAAAAGAACCAGCACGCAGGCCGAGAGGACGACGTCAAGCCCGAAAAAGGCGCTGACGCCGTTGGCAAACAGGTCCGTCACGAACCGCCCGGGCGCAATCCCGTGCGTGGCGAGCCACGGCCAGAACGCGGCGTTGGGCAGCGCCAGGCCGAGGACGCACAACATGAGGTAGAAGTGTCGAGCGCGCATTGGCATGCCTCGTCAAGGAGTGTGGTCGTCGCCTAACGCCTGGAGGTCAGTCGCACGGAAGGTGGCGCGTCTCATGCTCCGCTCGCTCACCGTTGCGCGGCTTGTTACGGCGCCTCGCACCGGCGCTTCAGGGCGGCGGCGAAGCTATCGATCTCCGGTTGCCGGTCGCCGACGGACTTGAGGATCAGCGATGACAGCGGCCCGCTCATTTGCAGGTGCATGCGAAACTCCACGCCATTCGCATCCGCTGTCAACGTGAACGTTCGCCGCCCAACGAACAGACCGAGCGGCAGCCCTCCTTCCCACGTCATGCGGTACGGGGGCTGGAACTCGATCACGCGCTGCGGCACCGAGCGAACGACACCGTTGCCGAGTCGCACTTGCGCGACGATGCGTGCTCCGAGCGCGAATTGTCCACGAACCCCGATAATTTCGGGATTCCATTCCCGGTACGCCTCGCCATGGGCCAGCACTGCCCAGACTCGCTCCTGTGAGGCGGCGATCGTAGAGGCGGTCACGTATTCCTTCATAATGTCTTCGTTCATCGTGCCCTACGCGCGTGATAGGGAATGCCGGCCTGGGCACACAGCCGCCGCTTTTCCGCCGGCGTGGCATCGTTATATGCTCGCCCTTCGAGGCCCATTGCCAGCGCGTACAGCAGGTTGCGATTCGCCGCGCGTCCGAACCTGAACTTCACTCGTCCGAACGCCTCGGCGGGTCCGACGCGACGCAGCTCGCCTACCGTGTGAATGCCGACGGCCTGGAGCCAGCGGGCACTTACCTCCCCGATGTCGCGAAGGGAGGTCAGGTCTTCGCTCGTGGATGTTGGCGGTAGAGTGTTTGGCGATCGGTGCATGGCAGTGATTGTTAGGCGCGCAACCACGCGAACTGGTATAACCGCCATTCGCGACCGTTCCACTGATACAGGTACTCCTTGCCCAACGTCCTCGAGCCTCCGCCGTTCCCGCCGCCGTCCGACCGGCAGCGCACTTCCACTACGAGCCGTCCTTCCCAAAGCCCGTCGCGCAGGCCGACGATGGGTGCGGTGAGTCTTGCGAGAAAAACGCGAGGGCCGGCGGTTCGATTGGGGTCCCCCGGGCAATTGGGGAGCTCGAGCGAGGCGTCGCTATCTGGTGCCGTGACCAGTGGCACCTCGAGACCGCGGGCGAAGGCCGCGGTGATCGCTGCCCCGCGTGCGGAGTCCAGAGCGGCACACGCCGCGAGGGAGGCGCTGTCCACGAGCGGATGGGACGGCTCGCAGAGGAGCTTGTGTGACACCGCGCGGATCGGGTTCCGGCGGCTGGCGCGGCCGGCCTCCAGAGCCAGTTGGTCCAGCGACGGCATTCCGGTCGAGTCTGGCGCCTGCGCCGCGAGAGCTCCGCAAGGCGCGCCAAGTGCACCCGCCACGGCTGCGATCGACAGGATGCCTAACGCCAACAACGCCCGGTACGTCATGGCAGCTTGGAGTGCCTCCCATGCTACTCGAGGTGCCGCCGTGCCCGGTCCAGGACCATTGCCGAAACCAGTGCGACGACGAACGCAGGCACCGCCGTCATGACGGGCCATATCGCGAGCGACGCCAGAAGGATAGGGGAACGCTCGTCCGGCGCGACAGACCGTGCATGAACGTTCGCGGCGACCGCGAGGCCAAACGCCCCCAGGGCAGCGGCTGACGACACGCGCAACGCCGTGAGCCTCGGTGAGCCTCCAAGCCGCACCTGATCGTAGACGAGGTGCGCCTCGAACGCGATCGCGCTGACGACCCAGGCGGCCCGACGCCAAGCGATGCGCATCTCCGTGGATCCGGCCTGGCCGGCAAGTATGCCGAAGAGGAGGCCGACGGCGCAGTAGAAGATGCCCAGCAACAGCACAGCGCGGATGGCGGCGGCTTTCATTCGAAGACCCGGATCTCCGCGTAGGCGATGATGCGCTGGTTTATCGAAGGCGTGCGAAGAGCAGTCCGATGTACGACGCCATCGCGACCGCACCAGCGGCGCCGACCACTTCCTGATAACGACGCCGACGAATCAGGAGTGCGGACGTGCAGACAGCGGCGAAGAAAATGTGAAACGCGAGATTCGTCGTCCCCGGCAGGCGTCCGGTGATGACCAGGTCCTTTGCCACGCTGATGATGAGCGTGGCGAGGAAAAACCCGAAGAACCATCGATGGTGCCGATCGTAGTACGCGCCGAGGTCGACCCCTGCCTCGCCGACGTCCTCCGGCAAAACCACGGCGGCCATGACGTAGAGCGTTCCGGTCTGCGCCAGGACGAGTAGAAAGGCCGTGAACGTCCAGTCCTGATACGTCCGCAGCCCGAACATGGACCACCAGACCTGCACGTAGACGACGAGCAGCACTGCTGCCCAGAGCAGCGGAAGCCAGTCGGCACGAACGTGGTCGCGATGCCGGATCAATCGACCAGTCGCGGTGAGCACCTGCGTGAGGCCGAGGCCGATGATGATCGACAGGAGGACCGACAGGTAGGAGAAGGCGTCCATGTGTCGTTAGGCTATGCAGCGCGCGCCGGCGGTGCCCATCAGTCGAGGCCCTGGATCTCCGGGTACAGCGGTGATGCGAGGTTCAACCGCGAACCGCCGGTGCCCTTCAAATAGTGGTCGAAGAAGGTGTGCACGCAGTACGTGGTAACCGCAAGCTGGCGACGCGCGTCGATGCCGAGCCTTCCCAGCGCTCGAAGGACGCCACGTACGACACTGCTCTTCAACACAGCGCCGTCGTCACTGAACATGTAGTGAAAGGCGCCTCGGATGGCTACGCGCAGCCGCCGTTCCGGGGGGATGTGCTCATAGATGGACTGGATGTCGCGCTGGATCTGAACGCTGGCCGAGTCGGCTTCATCGCTGTGGTCGCTCAAGAGGAACATGAACGGTTGTACCAGACCTCCCTCGATCGCGCTGCCGTGCGGTGCGCCGTCGATGTCGATGCCCGCCTTGCACCGCGAATCCTCATGGCAGAACTGCAATGCCACGGCCCCACCGAGCGAGTGCCCGAATACTCCCACGCGCGTCATGTCCAGTCGTCCCGTGAGCTTGCCCCACGGGTCCGAGGCGTTCAGCTGAGCGAGGCGATCGAGCGCGAATGCGATGTCGGCGTTCCACGCCGTCACGATTCTGCCTACACACCGCTCCATTTGCGTCCGGTCCGGAACGACGCACGTCTCCGGGTTGTTCCGCTCCGTCCTTCCCATGATGCGGCCGTCGGGGAAGACGACGCGTCCCGTGCGATACGGGGCATCGAAGCCCACGACCACATAGCCGTGGCTCGCGAGGTCCTCGGCAAGCGTCGAGTAGTTCAGCACGGAGGCCGACGCGCCCGCTCTCATGATCACCACCGGGTAGGATCGCTGCTCCGGTGATACGTCGGGGTCGCGAGCGCTGTGGCCGCGGACGTTCGCCATGTCTCGCGTCAGCAGCGTCCAGATATTCGCACCGTCAGAGGCCTCGACCTTCGGCCGCAATTGAGACGGGACGTAGTCGTCCATGGGAGCTGAATGCTGGTTCGCCGACGGGTACCAGATCCAGACGAGGAGCTCTCGCCTGGTTCCCGGAGTTGGCGCCAGTGTGTCCAATCCAGCGGGGTCGACCCAATCGTAGATCGTGCGCCCAACGGGAAGGGGGCCGGTCGGGGTCGGAAGCGTGACGTCCGACCTGTGCTCCAGCCAGAGGAACCCGACCAGAGCACCGAGCGCGAGGACGCCGAGCACCGTGACGGAGGCGCAACCCGTGACCACGCGTCGCAATAACGACGGACGCCGCATGCCAAGAACTTTGCCAAATAAAGGCAATCATGTCAAGGCATCATATATGCCTTGACATGTATATACTCAGATAGGCATATTTGGGCGTGAAATCCGTGTTCGAAGTCATTGCGGAGCCGAGCCGCCGCGCGATACTGAGCCTCTTGGCCTCGTCCGAACAGTCGGTCGGAGAGATCGAGCGTCGGCTTCGCATGCCGCAGACGACCGTGTCGAAGCACCTGCGCGTGCTGCGCGAGTCGGGCGTCGTCGAATCGACCGTGGATGCACAGCGCCGCCTCTACCGACTCAGGCCGGACGCGCTTCGGGAGGTAGACGCCTGGCTGGCTCCGTTCCGTCAGTTCTGGTCCGCTCGCGTAGATGCGCTCGAGCGCTATCTCGACCGCAAGGAGCAATCCCCACCAACGAAAAGGAAGACGAGAAGACGATGACCGATCGCGAGCACTACACACCAGGCCCGGCCCGGGGCGCGCAGGTGCGGACGGATGGAGAAAAGTGGACGCTCATTCTCGTCAGAGAGCTGCAGCACTCGCCGGAAATAGTCTGGCAGGCGCTCACCGACCCGTCGCACCTGCGCGAGTGGGCACCCTTCGACGCCGATGCGAGCCTGGGTACGGCTGGCGCCAGGGTGAAGCTCACGACGGTGGGTGCGCCCACGCTGCACGTCACCGAAACAACTGTGGCGCGCGCCGATGCGCCAAGGCTGCTCGAGTACAACTGGGGTGGCAACGAGATGCGGTGGGAGCTCGACGCTGCCGGTGGCGGCACGCGCCTAACGCTGTGGACCAGCATCGGTCGCCGCTACATCGCCATGGGTGCCGCGGGCTGGCACGTCTGCTTCGACGTGCTGGAGGGGTTCCTCGCCGGTCAGCCGATTGGACGCACCGTCGGCCCCGACGCCATGAAGGTGAGCGGCTGGGAGCGGCTGCACGCGGAATACGCTCGGCAATTCGGCACCGAGGCTCCCCGCTAACCCAACGTCACGCTGTCTTCAAAGGAGGCCCCGTTGAACTGGAACAAATGGGTCCGGCAGACGCACCGCTGGCTGTCGGTTGTCTTCACGGTGTCCGTCATCGTCACCTTCGTCGCTCTGGCGCAGGAGAAGCCTGTCGTGTGGGTGAGCTACGTGCCGCTGTTCCCGCTCGCCCTGCTCGCGTTCACCGGCCTGTATCTGTTCGCGCTGCCGTATGCGGCCAAGTCGCGCAGCGGCCGACGCAACGAGTGAACCGGAGGCCGGCTGCCGGGGCGCCATCCGGCATCACGCCTAACGTCATGAGCCGAACTGCGGTCGGGCTAGTCGCGAGCAGGGGCGGTGCAGCTGAAGCTTTCCGCTCGGTTGGTGTCTCCCGACCCCTTGTACGTCGCGACCTTTGGATAGGGGCACAGCGGCCGCGTTCGATCGGGTACGCCATTCGTTAGGTGCGCCGCCGTTATCGAGTCGGGTGCGACCCGTCGCTCGACCCATGCCTCGAGCGCGCCGAGCGCATCGAATGTATTCGGTCCGGGACCGCCGGTGCAGTGAAGCATGCCCGGCGCCATGAATAGTCGATGGAAGTCCTGCACTGCTCGAAGGTCGTGGCTCGATCGCCCCCGCCACGTTCGAACGCCAGCACGCTCTCGTAGTAGTCGATGCTGTTCTGCGCCGAGATCAGCTGGTCGCTCCAGCCATGGATCGGGATCAACTTTCCGCCACGGGCCTTGAACGCCCGGAGATTTGGGTCGACGGCGCTCAAGACCGGGGCGTATTTGCGCTCGCCATCGAGATGGCGCGCCCAATCGTTAGGGTTCGCGAGATCGAACGCCTTCCAGTCCCAGTTCGGATCGCCGAACACGACCCAGCGGTAATACGACACGGCGATCGGGAACGGGGCGTTCGGGTTGGTGAGCGGACCCCAGAACGGCTCACTCCCCGGAGGCAAGCCTGGCCAAACTTTCTGGCCCGCAGGATCGCGCACGCCGTCGTACATGTTCCGCGCGGTGCGCACCTGCGCAGCAGTGAGACACGTGCCCGACGAATCCGCTCCGGCGGGGCACTGCACGGTTGCCGGATCGAACGCGCATTGCGTCGGATTCGTGATCAAGCTGTCGGTGACACCGTCGGAAGCATCGCACGCGCGAAGCGCAGCGTCGTTGAGGATGCGGCGGAGCGGCGTCGGTAGACGACCAGCGCTATCGACCGCCGCAGCGCGCGACGGCGCGAAATCGCCCGCTTCTCGAGCGGCATCCAGAGCTCGAACGCGATCTGCGAGTCGGATGTCGGTCGAATTTCTCCCGTCACTCGGCAGAACGGCGGCAGATTCGTCAGCGAATCCCGCACTGTGGGTGGCGTGAAGACGCCGCCAGTCACGCGCTCCGCCGAGGCGATGGTTGTGTTCTCGAGCTTTACGGCCGCGAGTTGCTCGCACGGCGTCGGGGCGGACGCGCTGGCGAGTGCCGCGCGTCCGCAGGCCAGCGCGATGATTCCGGAGACGACCGCGGCGGCGATGGTGCGGTTCATTCGTCAACCCTCTCGTTAGGATCGATGCCGTTTCGGCGTCGGGCGACATCTACTTGAGGCCGAGCTTCTTCCCGGCCGCGAGGAGCTCGATCGATTCGCGGATGCGCTTTTCGCGCGTCTCGGGCCGCTTCGCGGTGTGAATCCAGACGACGAAGTCCCGTCGCTGCCTCGGCGCCAGCGCCTGAAAATTCTGCCAGGCTCTGAGATTCGTCTTCAACGCTTTGGCAACATAACCCGGGAGCGTCGGAATTTTCGGACGGGGAGCATAGCGGTTTTCCGTGGGGGCCGCGGCGAGGCCGGGCGGCGCGAGCAGGCCGGCGGCTTTGAGCTGCTTCCAGCGTTTGCGGTTCAAGTCCGACCATTTGCTCGTCGGCTTGCGCGGCGTGACTTTGATCGCGAAGTGGTTATCGTCCACGCGTTTGATCAGACTGTCGACCCACCCGAAGCACAAGGCCTCTTGGACGACGTCCTCATAGGGCATCGACTCGACACCCGTGTGCTGCTTGTGGCGGAGGAGCCAGATGCCCGGGCTCGACGCGTGGTGCTTCTCGAGCCATCGCCGCCAGTCCGAGCGCGATCGCACATCCAGCGTGATCAGATCCGCTGCCATGGTGGCCGCCTGGTCTGCGGAAGAACCCGGTTCAACGGACGTTAGGCGTCGGCGTGACTGGCCGGCCCGACAGGAACGCGCGCATCGCTCGGGCAACCTCCGACGGACGCTGCAAGAAGACGAAATGATTGGCGCCGTGCACTTCGACAACCGTGTTTTGCGGAAACCGCTCGAAGCGTGTTCGCGAGTCCGCTACCACTGCCTGGACAAAGCCGAGGAGCGCCTCACCCTGAGCGCGCCCGGCGGAGTCGAGCTCCGCATAGTACGGAACCACATCGGCCAGCGAATCCGCCAGGGCATAGATGCCAAGACCAGGACAGCGGACTCGATCGTATCGCGCTGTCAGTTTGCCACTCACGATTCTCGCCTTGAGGGAATCGGGGGTAACCTCGCCCCGGTAGCGGTCGGCCGCGTCGAATCGGTCCGTCGCCCGAATCTCCGAGTCCGGTTCGCGAACGCCCAGGATTCGCGCGTAGAGAGCGCGAATGCTCGCGAACGAGGCGGTATCCGCCGCCCGAATCCGAGGCTCCGGGGCAGGGGGCTGCACCCGCGCGAGCGTGTCGATCCCTGAGCGATCGTAGGCAGCGTCGACGTACACGAGACCCCCGCATCGCGTCGCGTGGAGCTCCGCGAAGCGCGTCATCTCCTCGCCGGCGATCGAATGACCGACGAGGATGACCGGTCCGAAACCAAGCGTATCGAATATCGCCTTGATGTCAGCTACGAGCGTGTCGAGATCGGCGGGCGGTGGTGCGCCAGCCGACGCGCCGAAGCCGCGACGGGTAATGCCGATGACGTGAAAGCTGTCGGTAAACTGCGGGGCGAATTCATCGAAGATGTGGGCCGTACTTCCGAGACCGGCGAGGAACACGAGCGCCTGGCCCCGACCGCCCCAATCCAACACCTCGAGCGTTACGGTGGGGGCGATTCGCGTCATTCGGACCGCGGGCGCGGACTGCGGTCGCCCACGCACCGCTTCCGGTCCGCTCGCGCACGCCATCGCTACACAGACGGGCAGGAGTCGAAGCGCGCG
>Ga0075434_100003215_pt1 | contig 14570 bp, 9 predicted proteins | sample RhiMethybrSRZTD3_FD_75298 | JGI IMG/M metagenome (GOLD analysis project Ga0075434, IMG submission 75298) | Populus rhizosphere microbial communities from Tennessee, USA - Rhizosphere MetaG P. TD hybrid SRZTD3 | ecosystem: Host-associated > Plants > Roots > Rhizosphere > Soil | place: USA... | reverse complement strand
GACGCACGGCTCCTGGGGCGGGGCGGCGCGGCGTTCCCGACCGGCAGGAAGTGGGACGCGGTGGCGCGGCAACCGGTCCGGCCCCACTACCTCGTCTGCAACGCGGACGAGTCGGAGCCCGGCACCTTCAAGGATCGGGTGCTGATGGAGAGCGACCCGTTCAGCGTGATCGAGGCGATGACCATCGCCGCGTACGCCACGGGATGCGAGCGTGGCTACATCTATCTGCGAGGCGAATATCCGCTGGCGCGCGAGCGGCTGCAGCAGGCGATCGATGCCGCGCGGGCGCGTGGGTTGCTTGGCGAGTTGGCGACGGAGGGGGGGACGGACCAGCCGTTTCGATTCGACATCGAGATTCGGCGCGGGGCAGGGGCGTACATCTGCGGCGAAGAGACCGCAATCTTCAATTCGATCGAGGGGCTGCGCGGCGAGCCACGCAATAAGCCGCCGTTCCCCGTGCAGGCCGGCCTGTTCGGGAAACCCACCCTCGTCAACAACGTCGAAACCCTGGTCAACGCGATCGAAATACTTCGTATCGGCGGTCCCGCGTTTGCCAAGATCGGCACCGAGGGTTCAACGGGCACCCGGCTGTTCTGCCTGTCCGGTAGTGTGACGCATCCGGGCGTGTACGAAGTGCCCTTCGGGATCACGCTGCGCCGGCTGCTCGAGATGGCCGGCGGCGTATCGGAAGGCAAGAAGCTCCAGGCGGTGCTGCTGGGTGGCGCGGCCGGCACGTTTGTGCGGCCCGACGAGCTCGACCTTTCCTTGAGCTTCGAAGGCGCCCGAGCCGCAGGCGCGACGCTGGGCTCGGGGGTCGTGATGCTGTTCGACGACGGCGTCGACATGGCCGACATCGTGCTGCGCATCGCGGCGTTCTTCCGGGATGAGTCATGCGGGCAATGCGTTCCCTGCAGGGTCGGCACCGTCCGGCAGGAGGAGGCCCTGCACAGGATCACGCGCGGCAAGACTCGCGGCGGCGTAACGGGCGAGCTGGCGCTGCTCGAGGAGATCGGGGTAGCGATGAAAGACGCGTCGATCTGCGGTCTCGGGCAGACGGCGTACAGCGCGGTCGAATCGGCCGTGAAGCGGCTGCACGTGTTTGACGGGTCGGTGGCGCGATGACCGCGCTGGTTCGCCTGGAGCCGGCGCGCCGCACCGTCGAGCTGACGATCGACGGCGAGAAGGTGCGCGCGACCGAAGGCCAGACGATCCTCGACGCCTGCCGGCAGCGCGAGCGGGCGGGGGGGTCCTCGATTCCCACGCTCTGCTACCTCGACACGCTCCATCCCGTGAACGTGTGCCGCGTGTGCGTGGTGGAAGTGGAGGGATCGCGCGTGCTGGTGCCGTCGTGCTCGCGCGCGGTCGAGGCCGGGATGGTGGTCAAGACCGACTCGGAGCGGGTGCGCCACAGCCGGAAGATGGTGCTCGAGTTTCTCGCGTCCTCAGTCGATCTCTCGACGACGCCGGACGTCGCCGGATGGCTGACGGAGTACGCTGCCGATCCTGAGCGGTACGGGCCTCCGCCTCCCGCCGACTCCGACGGACGGGACGCGGCGCAAACCGGGCACCATGCACCCCCGGACGCGCTGCATCGCGCGACCGTCGGGCAGCCGGCCAAGATCGACAACGAGCTCTACATCCGCGACTACAAGAAATGCATTCTGTGTTACAAATGCGTCGAGGCGTGCGGCAGCGACTATCAGAACACGTTCGCCATAACCGTCGCGGGGCGGGGGTTCGACGCGCGCATTTCGACCGAGTTCGCCGTGGAGCTGCCCAAGTCGGCCTGCGTCTACTGCGGCAATTGCATCGCGGTGTGTCCCACCGGCGCGTTGATGCCGAAGTCGGAATTCGACCACCGGGCGGCGGGCACCTGGGACGAGTCCCGCCAGACGGTAACGCGTACGGTATGCCCATATTGCGGGGTCGGCTGCAACCTCGAGTTGCACGTGCAGGACAACACGATCGTGAAGGTGACGTCACCACTCGATCATGACGTGACGCGCGGCAATCTCTGCATCAAGGGTCGGTTCGGCTGGGAGTACGTCCACAGTCGGGGGGAGCCCACGCCACCCACGCCGGGCGGTCGGAAAAAGAAGCAGCGTTAAAGCGCGAGTTGTTCGGGGTGGGTATACACGGTGAGGCGGTCCCCCCGGGCGAATCCCACCAGCGTCACCCCCGCCTGCTCCGCCAGCCGCACGGCGAGTCCGGTCGGTCCCGATATTGCCACGAGGAGCGACGCTCCCAGCACGGTCGTCTTCTGTACCATCTCGAAGCTGGCACGGCTCGTCACGATTACGAATCCATCCGCGGCCGTCCTCCCACTCGTGAGCAGCGCCCCGATGAGCTTGTCGAGGGCATTGTGGCGCCCGACGTCTTCCCGTACCAGCACAACCGAGCCGTCACGATGGGTCCAGGCCGCCGCATGCACGGTGCCGGCAGCCGCGTTCAGCGTCTGATGGGTGGTAATCGCCAGCAGGCCGGCTTCGATCGCCGAGCGTTCCACCGGAGGGCCGGGGGTCACGGTGTGGAGCTGCTTCAGAACCGCGTCGATGCTGTCCGAGCCGCACACACCGCAGCCCGTGCGGCCGCTCAGGCGGCGGCTGCGGGAGGCCACGACTGCCTCGCACTCAGGGGGAACCACGGCCTGGACTTCGATGCCCTGGCCGTAGCGCACGACCTTGATGTCCCGCAGGTCGGCGGGTGTGCGAATCAGCTCTTCGGTGACGCTGAACCCCACGATGAAATCTTCGAGGTCGGCCGGCGTCGCCATCATCACGACGTGCGGGATGCCGTTGTAGACGAGGACCACCGGCGTCTCTTCGACGATTCGCTCGCCGCGCTCCTGGATCTTGCCGTCGCGCCAGGCGTGGGTGCGTAGCTCGAGCAGGGGTCCGGCGTAGCCGAGGCGGTGGAGGCCGAGGTCTCGCGGCTCGCTCACAGCCGCATCTTCTTCATCAGCGCCTGGAACCGCGGCAGCTGCTGCACCGGATCGAGTATCGGGTTCACCTTGAGGTAGGCCAACCACCCGCGTCGATCATCGAAGGCTCGCTCCATCCAGTCCAGCGCGTGATCCATATCCCCGAGCCCCAGGTACACGGTCGCGAACGCGACGGGTGACACGTAGCCGGTTCGCGCCTGTTGCTCGAGCGCCGCGAGAACGGCACGGGCCTCGGCCGTCTTGCCCGCCCGGCCCAGCACAAATCCGAGCGTCGCCTGCGTGTAGGTGCCGCCCGCCGGCAGCTCGGTCGCTTCCCGCGCCACGCGCTCCGCCTCCTGCAGATTGCCCTGCTGCTCGTAGATCAGCGCCAGGATCCGATAGCTCTCGGCCGCCATCGGGTTCATGGTCATTGCCCGCAGCATGTGGTAGCGCGCCTGGTCGTGCCGCCGGGCGTAGTAGTGCGCCCAGCCGACGCTGCGGCGCACCGACACCGAGGTTCCGTCCAGCTCCAACGCCCGCAGGGACTCCGCCATGGCCTCGTCGAGCCGCCCGCGCGTCACCAGCAGAAACGCGTGCCACTGGCGAGCCGAGGCGTAGCGCGGGTCGAGCTCGATGGCGCGCCGGAATTCCCGCTCCGCGGCGTCCCACTCCCAGTCATAAATGAACAGGCACCAGGCGAGCGACGCGTGAGCTTCGGCCAGCGTCTCATCCAGCTCCAATGCCCGCCGCGCCGCGGTCCTGGCGCGCTCCATCCCCTCGGCCACGGGCACGCTGCGGTAGTCGATCTGCAGCGCGTAGGAATCGGACAATCCCGTGTACGCCAGCGCGAAACGCGGATCCTCGGCGATGGCCTGCTCGAAGTACTGAATGCCCTCGGCGACGCCTTCCTGCGTCCGCTTGTTCCAGGCATACCGCCCCTTGAGGTAGAGCCCGTACGCCTTGACGTTCTCGGTCGCCCGTTTGCGCCGCGGGGCACTCAGGCCCGCGACCGAGGCGCGCAGCGTATCGACGATGGTGCGGCTGATTTCCTCCTGGATCGCGAACACGTCGTCCAGGCGTCGATCGAAGCGCTGCGACCACAGCAGCCGTCCGTCCTCGGTGGAGCTGAGCTGCGCCGTGATCCGCAGCCGGTCACCGGCCCGGCGGACCGTGCCTTCGAGCAGCACCGCGGCGCCGAGCAGCGCGCCGATGGCCCGCACATCCTGGGGTTTCCCTTTGAAAGCGAAGACGGACGTGCGGGAGGCGACCCGCAGGTGCTCGACCTTGGCGAGCACGTCGATCAGCTCGTCGGTAATGCCGTCGCTCAAATACTCGTTCTCGGGGTCGGGGCTCGCATTGACGAACGGCAACACGGCAATCGAGCGCGTGGCGCCGGGCAACGGGCGGTGATCGTCCGTGCCCGTCGCATCGAGGGCGGCAATGAAGTCCACGACGCTGGGGAACCGCTCGTCGGGATCCTTGGCCAGCGCGCGCTGCAAGGCTCGGTCGACGGTTGGGGGCACTTCGGGGCGTCGCGCGCGCACCGGCGGCGCCTGTTGCGTGATGTGCTTGGCCATCGTGGCGCGGGGTGTGGGCTCGCTGAACGGCGGTTGGCCGGCCAGCATTTCGTACAACACGCAGGCCAGGCTGTAGACGTCGCTCTCGCTGCCAAGATTCTGATCGCCGCTCGCCTGCTCGGGACTCATGTATTCCGGGGTGCCCAGGGCCAGCCCGACTTCGGTCACGACCGGACCACCGCCCGGGTTGGCGAACGCCCGGGCGATGCCGAAATCGGCGAGCACGGCGTGGCCGTCGGCGAACAGGATGTTTTCGGGCTTCACGTCCCGATGCACGAACCCGTTGCGATGCGCGTAGTCCAGTCCCGCGCCCGCCTCGCGCACGATCTGGATGGCGTCCTTCAGCGACAGGCGCTGCTCCCGGTCGAGCCGGTCGCGCAGCGAGCCACCCGGCACGTACTGGGACACGTAATAGAGCAGGCCCTCTGTTTCGCCGGAATCGATGAGGGGGACGATGTGGGGGTGGGCGAGGCGGGCGGCGATGCCGATTTCGCGGAGAAAGCGTTCGCTGCCGAAGGCGGCGGTGAGATCCGGACGCAATACCTTGATGGCGACCTGCCGGCCATGCTTCTGGTCGAGGGCCTGATACACCGTCGCCATGCCGCCGCGTCCCACAATGCCTTCGATCGCGTAGCGGCCGGCCAGGGCGGCGGCGAGGGGGGCAATCGGTTCAGCCATCGAGGCAGGAATATGCATCCTGGTTAACCGTCACGGACGGAGGCCGGGTTCCCCGAAGTAGATTGCCAGGATGCCACCAGGCGTCCATGGCATTCATCACGTTACCTGCATCGCGGCCGATCCGCAGGAGAACCTCGACTTCTACGTTGCCGTGATGGGGTTGCGGCTCGTGAAGAAGAGCGTCAACCAGGATGCGCCGGATACGTATCATCTGTTCTACGCCGACGCACACGGTACGCCCGGCACCGATCTGACGTTCTTCCCTTGGCCCGACATGCTGCCCGTGCAGCCCGGGACCGGCCTCACGACGGAGGTCGTGTTCGCGATCCCGAATGGCAGCCTCGAATTCTGGCGGCGCCGTCTTTCAGAGCGGGGCGCCGATCCGGGAGCGATCGAAATCCGTTTCGGCGAGCGCGTGCTTCCATTTCGCGACCCACACGGCCTTCCGTTGGCCCTGGTCGAAACGTCGCGACCGCGACCGTATACCCCCTGGGAACGGAGCGCGGTCCCCGAGGAGCATCAGCTGCGCGGCATGGATGCGGTGCGGCTGTGGGAGCGCGATGCGGCGGCCACCGGAGCGTTTCTCAACGAGATCCTGGGCTTTGAGCGACGCGGACAAGAATCGGGCTGGACCCGCTATGACCTCGGGGCCGGCACCGGTGGGACCTTGATCGACGTAAAGTCGCTACCTGAAACCCCGCGAGGCCGGGTGGGCAAGGGTGGCGTGCACCATGTCGCGTTCCGCGTCCCCGATACCGCTGCCCAGGTAGCATTGCGCGCGCGCCTCGACGCCGCCGGGCGCCGGCCGACGCCGGTGATCGACCGGTTCTGGTTCACGTCCGTCTATTTCCTCGAACCCGGCGGCGTCCTGTTCGAACTCGCCACGGATGGGCCGGGGTTCGAGCGCGATGAGGCTGGGGTGTCGCTGGGCGAAACTCTCATTCTTCCACCATGGCTCGAGGCGCAGCGGGAACCGATTGCACGAAGCCTCCCGCGACTCGTCGCACCCGCCGCAGTCGGCTCATGAGCGATCTACTTACGTAACGGACGGCTCGTCGTGCCATGATGACTGCTTTCATGTCATTGTTTCACAAACACTTACACCATTCGCCATACGCTTGCCCTGAGGCATCGAAATCTCAATATTGGCAGGCCCTGTTTGGGCAGGAGTCTGCGAAATGACCAACCCATCACCAGGGCCCCCGACACGCGCGGCCCGACGCTGGTCGCCGGGGTCCATCTCGATTCAGTACAAGCTGCCGCTCCTGATCTGCACCCTGCTGCTGGCAGTGGTGCTGCTCAGCTCGTGGGCGGCGTATCGCGAAGTGCGGACGGCCGCGTTCGTCGCCGCTCGCGAGCGCCTGACCAAGGTCGCCGATCAGCTCTCCTCCACGTTACGCTCGTCCGCGGGGGTCCTGGGGGCCGCGACGCAGAAGGCCGCGGCCAACGACTCCCTGCGTGCCTTCCTGCGCGCGCCGAATCCGCGCACGCGCGCCGCTGCGGAAGCCCTCCTGATGAAGATCGGCCCCAACCCCGAACAGGTGGTCGGGGCGGAATTGTGGAGTATGCGGCGCGAGCGGCTGCTGTCGGTGAAGCCGCACGGCGCGGCATCGTTCCACTCCGGCGCGCAGGCGGAAAACGTGGAATGGAGCACCAACCCGGACACGGGCGCGGTGGGGATGCTGGAGAAGGTCGGCGACTCGATCGCCTATCCGGTGTCGACGATCGTGACCGACCACGGCCGATCGCTCGGCTACCTCATCCAGTGGCGACGGCCGACCTCGAGCCAGCAGAGCCGCGAGGCCACGCTGCAGCTGATTGGCTCGGGAGCGGGGCTCTATATCGGGAACACGCGGGGCGATTTCTGGATGGACCTGCTGAATACGGCTCCGCCACCGCCGATGAACGTTCGGGCGCAAACCGGCATCGTCGAGTACGATCGGGCCGGCGTGGGCCTCGTGTTCGCGACGTCACGGTCGCTCGGTCCCTTGCCCTGGGTCGTGCTGCTCGAGTTTCCGCGCCGCCTCGTGGCGGAGCCCGTCAATCTATTACTGAAGCGCCTGGCGATGATCGAAGCGCTGCTGGTGGCGATCGGCTTCACGGCTGCCTGGATGCTGGGCCGCCGCATCGCCAAGCCGCTGCGCGAGCTCACGGTCGCCTCCTCAGAGCTCGCGGCGGGCAGTTACTCCCGCCCGGTGACGACCACGCGCACCGACGAGCTGGGTCGCCTCGCCACAGCGTTCAATTCGATGGCGGCACAGGTGCAAGGCGCGACCGCCCGTCTCGAGGAACAAGTACGGGAGCGGACGGCCGCCCTGGAGGAGCGCAACGAAGAGCTGGAGGCGTTCGGCTATTCCATCTCTCACGATCTGCGCGCGCCGCTGCGCACGATGCAGGGATTCAGCGAAGCGCTGCTGGAAGACTTCGGCCCTGCGCTTCCCCCGACGGGCCGCGACTACGCGGAGCGCGTCGTCGCCGGCTCGCGACGGATGGACGAGCTGATCCGTGACCTGCTCGCCTACAGCCGCGTGAGCCGCGGTGACCTCCAGCTGACCCCCGTTCCGTTGCGGCCGGTGGCCGACATGGCCGTGGCCGAGCTCGACGCCTCGTTGCGGGCGCGTGCCGGCACGGTGCGCGTGGCGGAATCGCTTCCGGTGGTCCAGGGGCACGCAGGGACGTTGTCCCAGGTGTTCTCGAACCTGCTCGGAAACGCGCTCAAGTTCGTCCCGGATGACCGGGCTCCGGTGATCGAAGTCTCCACGGAACGCCGCAACGGCATGGTCCGGGTGTGGGTCGTCGACAATGGGATCGGGATCGCCTTCGAGCACCGGGAGCGGATTTTCCGAGTGTTCGAGCGATTGCACAGCGCGGAGGAATATCCGGGGACCGGGATCGGTCTCGCGATTGTCCGCAAGGCGGTCGAACGCATGGGGGGGAAAGTGGGAGTGGACTCGACCATCGGGCAGGGCAGCCGGTTCTGGTTCGAGCTGCAGCCCGTCGAGGGAAGGCCCGTCACATGACCCACCGGGTGATTCTGATCGTCGAGGACGATGTCAACGATGTCTTGCTGCTCCACCGGGCGTTCCAGAAGGCGAACATCGTGGCGCCGCTCCAAACGGTGAGCCACGGCGATCAGGCGATCGCCTATCTGGCCGGTGAAGGCGTGTATGCGGACCGCGAGCGGTATCCACCCCCGATCCTGGTGCTGCTCGACCTGAAGCTGCCGCGCCGCTCTGGTCTGGAAGTGCTCGAATGGATCCGGGGGCAGGGCGGCCTGCGTCGCCTGCCGGTGGTCGTGCTGACATCGTCCAGGGAAACGAACGACATCAACACGGCCTACGACCTCGGGGCCAACTCGTACCTGGTCAAGCCGGTCGGGTTCGAAAAACTGCTGGAGATGGTGAGATCGCTGGAGATGTACTGGCTGACTCTGAACCAGAAGCCGGAACTGCCCGCCGCCTAGCGTCGCTTTTTTGTGGGAGCGACGTTTCGTAACCTCCTCTATCATATGACGTTGCCGACGAAGAATTGAGTCGCGGCCGGGACCCATCACGAAGAAGAAAACGACCTTACCAGAACTCGCTTGGCGCCGATATTGCAGCATTCTGTAGACACACGATCCAGGTATCGATGCGTCATTACGCCTTGGCGTTTGCCACACCCCTTCTCGGAGGGCTCCTCGCTTTTTGCGGCAAGGAAAGCGCTGGCCCTCCCGCTACGCCTGCGGAAGTCACGATGGTTTCCGGGAATGGCCAGACCGGAATGGCGGGCGATCCGCTGCCTTTTCCGCTCGTCATCAAGGTTTCCACGACTTCTGGTACTCCCGCGTCGGGCGTGCTTGTGCGATTCGATCTCCTTACAACCGGCGGAAGCTTAACGCCAGACACTACTCGGACCGATGATCAGGGATTGGCGTCATCTACCTGGATACTCGGCGGTTCGACTGGCACGCAGCGAGCAGTGGTGACCAGCGCGGCAGTTCCGGCAGCGCGGGATACGTTTATCGCGTCCGTGATCGCGGCCGCTCCGGCAACTCTTCAAATAGCAAGCGGCGATCATCAGTCCGACACGGTCGGCCGATTGTTACCGCTAGTCCTGGCAGTAGTTTCCCGCGACCGTTTTGGAAACCCGAGTGGCGGCGCGACCGTGCTCTGGACGATCGTTGCTGGGAGCGGGGGCCTCTCCACATCGTCCGGCGTTTCCGACTCCACCGGAATTTCCTCGACGACCTGGACGCTCGGGACCGTGATTGGAACCGGCAAGGTGGTTGCGACGGGTGTCGGACTACCTGGACGACCGGCCGTGGATACGTTTACAGCAATACTCACCGCCGACGCGCCGGACACTCTATTTGTCGCCTCCGGCGACAGCCAAATCGCGCACGTCGGGCAGACCCTTTCGCAACCGCTGGTCGTCGCCGTGCGCGATCGGTACCAGAATCCGGTTCCAGCGACCCCCGTTGCCTGGCGATCGGATTCGAGCTCCGGCAGCACCTCGAGCGATACAGTCAAGACGAACGACCAAGGACAATCCTCAGTTCGCTGGACGCTTGGCGGCAAACTGGGGGCGCAGAGTGCCGAGGCGGCGCTCCCGGGGTCTCCCGGCGACGCCGTTCGATTCATGGCCTCAGCCACTCTCGGTCCGCCGGTGAACCTCGTTCAGGCTTCGGGACAAGGACAGACGCGAACGGTGGGGACCGGTCTGTTCCCGGAACCGCTGGTGGCCCGCGTGACGGATGCGTTCGGGAATCCGGTGCCCAACACGTCCGTTACCTGGGGTCACTTCGGTCTGGGATCCATGTCCGATTCGACGCCCGTGTCGGACTCGCTGGGCCTCGTTTCCACCCGAATCGCCGTGGATACGGTCGCCGGTGGCGTCGGTGTCACCGTGTTGATCACCGATTATCCCGGCTACTATCTCTCGATGGGTGGGACAGCTCTGCCCGATGTGCCCCAGCGACTGCGCGTGCAGCTCGGAGACGGGCAAAGCGGCTTCGTCAACCAACGCCTGCCGCAGGTATTGGTCGCTCGCATGACCGACCGCTATGGGAACGGCAATCCGTTTGATGCCGTTCGGTGGCGCATCGATGGCGGTGACGGCCTTCTGTTCGGCAACCCGACAGATCCCCGTCTGACCGACACCGTCTTCACGGACGAAAACGGGTACTCGAGCGTGGCGTGGACGCTTGGGCCTGTTGGAGGTACCCAGTTCGCTTCCGCCTACCGAGACAGCCTCGCGGGCAGTCCCGTGACCTTTGCAGCGTTCGCGGACACCATTGCCTATCTGTACGGCCACGTGGCGCTCGTCCCGAGCGTATACCATGCCCCTCCGGCCCCGTCGCGTTTGTCTGCCCCTCGTCGGCCACGCCTCAGTTCGTACCAGCTCGTTATCACGTACCGCGCTTCGGTGCTCGGGACTCCACCGATTGGGTCGGCGGCGCTCGCCGCCCCGATAACGGCCCGGTCGGCACGCACGGCAATACTCGAGCGATTAGCAACGGCCGCTCCACTGCGCTCCGGGATCGCACGAATTGCCGGGGTCTCGCCAGTGCTGCTCGCCGCGCTCGTGGAGGTGCAGGAGCCCATGGAACTGGGTCCGGTACTTGACAGTCTGAGCCGTGACCCAGCCGTGGCTGGCGTCCAACGCAACACGATCCTGCGTACCCATGGCTTGCGAGGCTCCACGTCCGAGGCCGTCCCGAACGATCCACTGTATCCGTGGCAGGCATGGCACTATCGGATGATCGATCTCCCCAAAGCCTGGAGCTTGACGACCGGCAGCTCGACTGTCCTGGTGGCTGTGGTCGATGGGGGAACACGATTCGATCACCCGGGGATCGCAGCGAACCTAACTAGTGATGGATGGGATTTCGTTTCGTCCATCGCACTGCCCCAGTGCGGGGGAGGCACAATCGACAACGCAGGGGACACAGACGGTTACGATCCTGATCCGACCGCTTCGACCGAAATCGGCTACGACGCTGCCCGAAGCTGTTTTGACCCCCGACCGCTAAGTAACGGCGATCACGGGCTTCATGTTGCAGGCACCATCGGCGCTATGGGGAACGATGGGATCGGGGTTAGTGGAGTGAATTGGAATGTCCATATTCGCCCGGTGCGCGTGCTGGGGATCGGAGGGGTGGGGACCGCGTACGACGTGTCTCAGGGAATTCTGTACGCAGCGGGCCTTCCAGCGGATGACGGTCAGGGCGGCTTGGTGACGGCGCCTTCGGGGGCTCGGATCATCAACATGAGCTTCGGCGGAACCGATACCTCCGCCATACTGGCCAGTGCGGTCGATGCGGCAGCCAACGCGGGGGCGCTGCTCGTCGCGTCCGCCGGCAATGAGGGGACAGGGCTCGCTGAATACCCAGCGGCTCTTCCTCATGTCTTGTCAGTGTCCGCCGTTGGACCGTCCGGATTACGGGCACCCTACTCGAACTACGCTGAGAGTGTTGATCTTGCCGCTCCGGGAGGGGATCTCGCCACTGGAGACACCAGTTGGGGCGTTATGTCGACCGCGTGGAACTTTGTCAGTAGGGCGCCCGTCTACAGCTCGAATTGGAGCGGAACATCGATGGCCGCGCCGCATGTGTCTGGGGTGGCGGCCCTGCTCCTCGCGCAGGATCCATCTCTCACACCCACGGCTCTGGCCGATCGCTTGATGACCTATGCGGTAGATGTCGGGCCGGTGGGACGTGATGACGAATACGGTGCCGGTATCGTGAACGCGTACAATAGCCTATCCCAGACACTTGGTCCCGCGCGCGCTCTGTTCGCGTTGTTGTATGACGCCAACACTGGCGCCATCGTGGATACACAAGCATTGGATGCCACCGGCGACTATCGCTTTGTTGCTGTACCCAATGGCCTGTACTACGTGTTCGCGGCAGCCGACGAGAATGGCGACGGTCTTTGGGGCTTGCCCGGTCGTCCTTGGTCCGCTTACGGAGCTCCGACCGCCATCTTTGGCGCCAATACTTACTTTGGTGGTAACGTCTCCCTTTGGTATCCCTACATCGGCTTGTTGGTGGTTGGCGGATACGTACAGGGCGCCTTTACAGCGCAGAGCGGCGTCGTCATTTACCAAATCCAAGTACCCGTCAACGGGACTTACACGTTCGAGACCACGGCCGTCGACGGGGCCTGTGGGCTGGCCATTGAATCCAATACTCGGCTGCGACTGACAAGAGACGGGGTCACGGACTTGGGTTACAACGACGACATCGCTGTCTCTAATCTATGCTCCAGGATCACCCTCACGTTGACTTCCGGTTTGTATTCTCTGGAGGCTTCTGGCACTCCTGGTCGCTTTCGCTTGCAGGCGAGATTCGGTAACTGATGTTTCGTGGTCAGGTAGCACAGCCTCGTCATGATCCGGGCCGGTTTCGGCTAGAACACCTCAGTCACACCGCAGCGCCGGCACCATCCAAATCCGCCCCCGCGGCTTCAGGGTCAAGAGCGAGCGCGGGCGGGGCAGGCCCGCCCGGGTCGGCTGCAGCCGCCACCGCTGCGCGATCGTCGCCACGGCCAGGACGAGCACGAGACGCGCGAAGTGCTCGCCGATACACGCACGCGGTCCGGCCCCGAAGGGAAACCAGGCGAAGCGCGGGAGCGCCTGGGGGTCGCGCCAGCGCTCCGGTTGGAAGGCTCCCGGATCGGGGAACCAGCGCGGATCGCGTTGCGTCACGAACGGGCTCACGAATACCGTGGCGCCACGGGGAAGGACGACTGAGCCGAGATCGACGTCGGTCATGGGGCGCCGGCCGATGCGGCTGATGGGCGGGTAGAGCCGCAACGCCTCCCGAACGATCATGTCCGTGTAGTGCAACCGTCCGACGTCCGCAGCCGCCGGATCGCGACCGCCCAGAACCGTTTGCAGCTCTTCGTGCAGTTGCGCCTCCGCCCGCCGGTCCAGGCCCAGCAGCAGCCAGATCCACATGAGGCTCGCGGCGGTCGTGTCGTGTCCCGCGAGGAACACGGTCATCACCTCGTCCCGTACCAGTCGGGACGGCATCGGCTGACCGTCGTCGCCGGCGCGATGCAGGGCGCCCACCAACGTGTCGTCCGGTCCGGGGCGTTCGATCCGCTGCGTGATAGCGGCCTCGATCGTCTCGATCGCCTTTCGCCACGGGCCGACCTTCTCGAGCAATCGGCCGCCCGGCGCGGCGAGCAACGGCGCCCAGCGGGCCAGACGGCGCAACGCATGGCCCAGCTCCGGGATTTCCGATCCGATGTCCGCACCGAGGAGCGCCTGAGCAACCACGCGCATCGCCAGCGCGTCCATTTCCACGTCGACTCGGATGCGTGTTCCCGGCCGCCAGCGTTCGGTGTGCCGCCGCGTGAGCTCCGCGACGCCCTCACCGTAGCCGTGGAGGCGATGCTGCGTGAACACAGGACGAATACGGCGCCGTTGCATGGCGTGGAACGCGCCTTCGCTGGTGAGCAGTCCGTCGCCCAGGAGCCGGCGGGCCCGCTGGATGAGGCGGCCCTTCTCGAACGCCGTCGCCTGGTCGACCAACACCGCCCGGACGAGATTGGGATGGTTCAGCAAGAACGCCGGGCGCCGGCCGAGCCGGAACCGCGCCACGTCGCCCTGTTGCTGGGCCTGACGCAGCAAGAACCCGGTCGAATCGGCGCGGAACGCCGGGAGGGAGCCCAGCAGCGGCCAGCTGCTCATCGACGTCGGCTTTCCCAGAAGAACGCCCAGCGGCCGGGGACGAGGCCGGGTACGGCGTCCCATGGCAGGTGGCGGCCCCGCGACCGGATCGGATGCGAGACGAACTGGTTGATTTTGGTTTCCGTGATGAATCTGCCCCCTGGCGTCAGCACGCGGGCGATCTCTCGCAGCGCGTCACACTGCCGGGCGACGTGGTAGCACGTGCCGAAATCGATCACTACGTCGAAGCTGGCATCGGGGAACGGCAGGTTGCGAACGTCGCCCGGAATAAGAGTCGCCCTGGTCCCCTCGGTGTGGAGGCGCCGAGCGGCGACCGCGAGCAGGGCCTCGTCGATATCGAGTCCCACCAGGTGTCGGGGGGCCAGCAGCCGGTCGAGCGGCGTCAGCGCATTCCCCCGGCCGCACCCGACCTCGAGCACGCGGAGGCCCTGGCCAATCCCGAGGAGCCGGGCCATGGCCGGAATCTCGATGGCTTCCTGGCGCCAGTTGCGACCATCCAGATCGGGGAAGGGGCGGTATTCGAGGTCGACCATGGGCCACAAGGTGCCGCGGGCGCCTCAAGCCGGTTTCAAGCCCTTCCCGTGTTGACAGTCGTTGACCCTGGACAGAGCTTGTTTCTTCCACGCCGGAAGCGCCTCGCGCGTAACAGGATCAGCCATGCCACGCTCGACCATCCCTGAACTGCTGCTCGCTGCCGCCCTCGCGGCCTGCTCATC
>Ga0075434_100003213_pt1 | contig 14573 bp, 7 predicted proteins | sample RhiMethybrSRZTD3_FD_75298 | JGI IMG/M metagenome (GOLD analysis project Ga0075434, IMG submission 75298) | Populus rhizosphere microbial communities from Tennessee, USA - Rhizosphere MetaG P. TD hybrid SRZTD3 | ecosystem: Host-associated > Plants > Roots > Rhizosphere > Soil | place: USA... | reverse complement strand
AAACCGCTCTCCGGCGCATTGAGGTCGAGTGCGTCGACCGCGAGGTCAATCCGCGAATCACAGCGCTGCCAATAGGCCGTCAGCTCCTCCTTCGAGTTAGGGATCACAAGAGCTGCGTCCGGAGCAGGCCCGAGGTTGGAGCAGCCCTTACGGTGCTGAGACCAGGGAACGAACGCCTGTTCGGACGGACTCAGGTAGAAGTCGGTGTAAAAGAGCGTGTGATAGACGACCTGCCAAAACTGGTTCCTGTAGGAGTCATCGGCCCAGAGCCCCTCGGGACAGGAGTCGAGGGCGGCTTTCAACATTGCCATGGCGCCGTGGTACTGGCTTTTGAGCGCGGCTTGGATTGTCATGGACGCGTAAGTCAAAGGCGTGGTGCCGGGGGATCCTCCGCCACCACACTGCCTCGGCAGCGGCCTAACGCGTTCCAACGGACACACGGTTGGCTCGAGCAGGGGCGGCGGTCCAGGGTTCAGCCGGATGATGTGGGGGACGCGTACATCCTAGAGACTGGCCGTTTCCACCAGCCCTGGTCTAGTCCTCACGCTTCATGCGCTCACGACGGGCGCGTTCTGCATCGCTCGGTGAATCGAGCGCGGTGTCGCCGATCGCGATGTCGCCCGAGCGGTCGTAGTGGCCGATCAAGAGACCCGTGGTCGAAACGCGTGAGCTGGTCAGCTTGAAGCTGTGCGGCGCAGCGCCGTCGGCGAACAGCCTCTTGCCGCCGCCGAGGACGACCGGGATGGTGAAGATGCTGATTGCATCGACGAGGTCGTTGGCGAGCAGCGCGTGCACGAGTTCGGTGCTGCCCTGAGTGACGAGGTTCGGGCCGTCTTCTGCCCGCAAACGCTCCACGTCGGCAATGTCTCGCAGCAGCACCGAGCCCTGCCAACTCGTATCGACGTCGCCCGAGCGCGAAACAAGGTACTTCTTGATGCGGTTGAACAGCTTGGCGATGCGGCCGGCGGAGGCGGTTTCGTCGTAGTAAGGCCAATACCCCGCGAAAATCTCGTAGGTCTTTCGCCCGAGGAGGAGATCGCAGTTCTCCGTCAAGACGCGGTCGATCTCTTCGCCGAACACTTCGTCGAAGTAGGGCATCACCCAGCCGCCGAACGTGAAGCCCCTCGTGGGATCCTCCCACGGGCCACCAGGCGCCTGCATGACCCCATCCATGGAAACCTGGGCACCGACAATGATCTTTCGCATGGATTACGTTCTCACGCAAACGGAATACCGCCTCGCCACGCATGAGTCGTCAGGCAGTCACGGTGAAATGACCGACGCGTGTTGCGTTACCGTTCACGATGACGTCGACGCCGTGCCGTCCTGGCCGCGGCTTTCTCGTGGTGTGGACCGCCAGCGAGATCGACTTCGCCAAAGCGACGTTCTCTCCCGCCCGAAGCACCACCCGCTTGACCTTGAACACCTTTCGCGTGGACTTGCCGCCAGCCTTGACGAAATGCACGCCAAGATCGACCAGAAGCTCTTGCGTCGATCGTGATGTACTCGAGACGACGAAGCGTATTGCGACACTTCCGCCTATCGCTACCCGCGCGGGCAGGATGCGCACACCCTCGATCGTCACAGCCGCTTTCGTGCCGTAGCCGAGGAGACGGAGCGCTTTGGCATCGCCCCGCTTCACTGCGCTGCGCAGCGCATGCTCGATCAGCGCACGCCGTTCCGCGCTCGCCTCTTCGAGCCACGCGCTGCACGTTCGTGCGAGGAGCGCGGGATGAACTTTCCCCAGGTCGTTCAGGTTATTCGCAACGCTCCGGCGCACCAGCGGTGCCGGATCGTCCTTCAGCAGCTCCAACAACTCGAGCACCCGCTCGGGGTTGGTGTCGAGCCACTGCACGCGCATTGCCCAGGGCAGGCGAAGCCGAGTGCCCTCCGACACGAGCCTCCTAACGTGCGGGTTCGAGTCTCGCGCCCACTGTCGGAGCGTCGCGAGCGTCCGGTCAGGATCCGCCGCGATGAACGGGCGAACGCTCGACTCGGCGCTGAACCGCTTGGTAAGCTCGTAATTCGCGCGCATGGACAGCTCGAAGTGATCGAGTCCGTGCGTCGCCACGAACTGCGTGTGCGGGAGATAGTAGAACGGCGCCATGCCGACGCCGAGGAGCTCATCGGTGGCATGCTCGGGGCCGAGTGACCGAAGCAGGATGTCGATCGCGTCGGGATAGTTCGTAGGCAGGTGTCGCTCGAGTGCGCGCGTGATGTGTTTGCCGCGATCGAGGAGCTCGAGCTCGTCGAGCCCTTTCGATGCGTCTCTGACGAACCCGCGCGATGGGAAGGACGGGTGGACTCGCTCGATGTCCGCCGCGAGTCGCCTAACCAGCGACGGAGAGAAGAACGTCTTCAGTGAGTCAGCCACGGATAACCATGCCAGACGCCTCAATTGGCACGCGGCGCTTTGGGCGCAGCTGGATCCTCCCGCCACCACCATTGCGTCGGCAGTTGCCTAACGCGCGGCCACATCTCATCGAGTGTGTTGCCGTCGTAGAGCCGGCCGTTCTTCATCACGTAACGAATGCTGTTCGTGTTCCGGATATCATCGAGCGGATTCCGGTCGAGCACCTGCAAGTCGGCGAGCTTCCCGACTTCGAGGGTACCCAGATCCTTCGAGAGGCCAATCGCGTCGGCACCAAAATACGTCGCCGCGCGCAGCGCGTCGTGCGTCTTCATTCCGCCTGACGCCATCATCCAGAGCTCCCAGTGCACGCCCAGCCCCTGGAGCTCGCCGTGTGAGCCAAGCCCGACACGACCGCCGGCGTTCACCATCTTCGCCAGCTGCTCGGCGTGACCCTTGAAGATGTATTGATCCTCTCGAAAGAACGGCGTCGTCTTCCACGCGTCGAGCTCCTCGTGTGGCGTGAAACGGTGCAGCTTCCTGTCCTCGTCGATGTTGTAGTGCGTGAGCCAGTACATGAGGCCCGTCGGACCGCCGTATCCGACGATCAGAGTCGGTGTGTACGTGATGCCGCTCGCCTTCTCGAGCTGCACGACGTCGTTGTAGAGCGGGAAGATGGGCATCGCATGCTCGAGACCGGGGTACCCGTCCTGCATGAGCGTGAGATTCATGGTGAGGTTGGACCCACCTTCCGTCGTCGTCGTGAGGCCCAGCTCCTTCGCCGCCATGATCACCCACTGCCGCACTTTGCGATCGCCGGCCAGGTACTGCTTGATCGTCTGTGTGTGGTAGTGATCGGCGTAACGGCGCACGACGTCCCGCGCCTCGTCGAGCGACTTGATGTTGTCCTGCGAGAAGATACCGGGACCCGTCGAGTAGAGCCGCGGTCCGATCAGCGCGCCGGTCTCCATGAGATCGGAGTACGTGAGAATGTCGGTCGACGACGTCTGCGGATCACGCTGCGTCGTGACACCGTATGCGAGGCCCGCCAGGAGCTGCGTGACCTGATCGCGGTGCACGCCCCATCCAAACCAGTTGTGCGCGTGAATGTCGACGAAACCAGGCATGATCGTCTTTCCGCCGACATCGATGACTTTCGCGCTCTTCGGGATGTTCACCGAGCCACTGGACCCGACAGCGACGATCCGATTGTCGGTGATCACGATGTCGCCTTTCTGAATGACCTCATCGCCCTTCATCGTGATGATCCGAGCACCACGCAGCGCTACCGTGCCACTCGGCTTGTCCTTCCGCGCGGTGATTGCGACGTCGTAGCGCTGCGCCTCGTACACGATCGTTGGCTTCTTCGTCGTATCCGCCTTTGTGGTTGTATCCGCCTTCGCGGTTGTATCCGCCGCAGGCCTCGCGCCGCCCGCGCCGGCGCCCGGCCCACCCCCGGCAGCGGCCGTGGAATCGGCGCGAGCGACCGAGTCGCGGACGAGTGAATCCGCCATCGCAAGGTCGTAGCTGAAGAAGCTGCGGCCGATCGAGTAGAACGCGGTGCGACTGTCGTTCGTCCAGCCGATGAAATCGCCGCCTACTTTCGTTAGGCGGGCCGTCGGGACGACCGAGGTCGACGTCACGGACACCGCGGGCGCCTGGCCGACGACCGGCGGCACGGCGATGAGATACACGTTGTTGCCGGCCTCGACGAGCGCGCGACGGCCGTCGGGGGAGAGCAGAACTTCCTCGGGCGGCGGCGGAGGTGGCGGCGTCACGCCAGGCGGGAGCGGGAAGGCTGGCGGCGGAGGCGCCGTAACGCGCACGACCACTTTGCGGTCGGTGCCATCGAAGCGCATCGACACGAGCCCTTCATTGGCTGCCCAGACGTACATGCGCGTGGAGTCCGGACCGATGTGTGGAACGTTGCGTCCCTCCTGGGAGGCACCAGCGCCGATCCAGGTCACGCGGGTCACGTCGCCACCGGCCGCCGGAATCGTCACGTACTCGAGCTCCGCGCCGCCCCCAAGGCCACCAAAGTCCTCGAAGTTCCGCATGCGCTGCTGGCGCGAGCCACGCACTGCCATGATGCGCGACCCGTCGCGCGTGTACGCGATCTTGTCGTAATACGCTGCCGCCTTCGTCAGGCGCTCGGGCTGTCCGCTGCCGTCGGCGCGCACGCGATTGATGCTCCCGCCGGCCGTATCCGTCCACGTCACGTAGGCGATGTAGCGACCGTCGGGTGACCAGACGGGCTGGTGCTCGACCATGCCGCCTGGCGTTAGGCGCCGCGGATTGCCGATTGTCAATCTCTGCGCGTTGACACCGCCGCGCGCGGGCGTCAGGTCGCCGACGTAGAGCGCATCGAGCGCGATGAACGCGAGGTGTCGCCCATCGGGCGACGGACGCGCGCCGCGAATCTGGGCGACCGTGAGCGTCGAGTCATTGATGGGATAGTCGAACTTCGCGAGCGGACCCATTTGCTGGTCCACGTCGGCCGTGAACGGAATCGCGGTGACCTCACCCGAGGGCACCGCGACACGCCAGATCTTCCCATGAAAGCTCGTGATGAGCGATTTCGAGTCGGGCGTAAACGCCGAAGCAGGATAGATGTCACGGTCATTGACGCCGTTGCCCTGCGTGTTGTCGCGCTGCACGTCCATGAGCAGCCAGCGATCCTCGTTCGTCGTTAGGTCGCGGACTTTCAACGCTTCGCGTCCGTCATAGCGAACCGCGTACACCAGCCAGCGCCCATCGGGACTCGGCACCGGGCGAAATGCACCGTCGGCCTCGGCTGAGCGCACCAGCGTCTTGCCACTCTCGCGATCGAGCTGGCCGATCTGATATTGCCCGAGCCGTCGCGGATTGCTTCGGCCGAGCAGCTCGCGATGATGCTGCTCCTCGTAGCTCTCCTGCTCGGTCTCAGCCGGCCAGGTCGTGGCGAGGAACGTACTCGGCACATTGCCGCTGACGTTGACCCAGAGGTAGCGTGGGTCGTTGGAGGGTGCGGCACCGAGGTGTGTCGGCACAGGTGCGCCTCCGGTCGGCGGGGCGCCGTCGGGTCTCAAGCCGGTGAGCTGCACACCGCTTCCGCCGTCCTTGTGGAACATCCAGAGCTGCCCCGCTCGCGTCGCGATGAGGTACTGACCGTCGGCTGACCAGATGGGGGACGAGAAGTTGATCCGCTCGCTCTTCGTGATGATGTGCGGCTTTGTACCGTCCGCGTTGGCGATCCAGATATTCTTCGAGCCGTTGCGGTCACTCACGAAGACGATCTGCGACCCGTCGGGCGAGTAGCGCGGTTGTTGATCCCACCCCATCCCGCTCGTGATGCGCGTGGCTTTGCCGCCCGCGATCGGGATCGTGTACAGGTCGCCCAGGATGTCGAAGACGATCGTCTGGCCGTTGGGAGAGACGTCGAGCGAGATCCACGACGCTTCGTCGGTCGTGAACTTGAGCGACCGCGTGGTGATGAGCGGAAGCCCGCTCGTGCGCGCCGCAGCTTTCACCGCGCTGTCGTTCTGGGCTGTGGTCTGCGCCGAGGCCGGTGCTGCGAGGACCGAAGCGAGCGCGACTCCTGTCGCGACGACGAGACGGAGGCGGTTCATAGACGATCTCCAAGGGGATGAATGCCTGCGGACGTGCGATCCCAGGATCCAAACGGACGCACTGTGTGTTCGAACGGGGGCGGCGGTTCGGTCGCGACCGCACGTGGGTTGGATTGGGTCGAAAATACGTCGCGCTCTCAGGGTTTCAACGATGCTTGCGATGCCCGGGACGGTGGGCGACCTTCCCGCCCATGGACCTCGAGCGCCGCCTGCAAGAGACGATGGCGGACACCTACCGCATCGAGCGCGAACTCGGAGGCGGAGGCATGAGCCGGGTCTTCGCGGCCACCGAGGTTGCGTTGGGCCGACGCGTCGCCATCAAGGTGCTCACGGAGTTCTCGACCGTCGTGAGCGGCGACCGATTCCGCCGGGAGATCCAGACCGTCGCCCGGATGCAGCACCCACATATTGTGCCGCTCCTCAACGCCGGCGACGCCGACGGCATGGTGTACTACACCATGCCACTCGTCGAGGGCGAGTCTATCCGTTCCCGGCTCGAGCGCGAGGGCACGCTCAGCGTCCGCGAAGCGCTCGAGTACGCGCGCGATGTCGCCGAGGCGCTCGTGTATGCGCACCGGCACGGGGTGGTGCATCGCGACATCAAGCCCGACAACGTCCTGCTCACCGGTGATCACGCGGTCGTCACGGACTTCGGCATCGCCAGGGCGCTCTCAGCCGCGACCGACAGTGGCCGGCTCACCGCGACCGGATTGGCGCTTGGAACGCCGGCGTACATGGCGCCAGAGCAGGTGCTCGGCGACCCGGACGCCGATCACCGTGCAGACCTGTACGCGTTAGGTTGTCTGCTGTTCGAGATGGTTGTCAGCAAGCCGCCGTTCGAGGGCACCACCGCGCAGCAGATCGTAAGCGCGCACCTGACGCGGGCACCCGACGACGTCGACCGGCGACGGAACGACGTGCCAGGCGATGTCGCAGCGTGGGTGAAGCGCGCGCTCGCGAAATCGCCGGATGACCGGTGGCCGACTCCATCGGACGCGCTGGCGGAGCTCGAGGGCGGTCTCGTTAGGGTTAGCGCCGAGCGATCTGCAACGAGCCCGCGAGCTGCGCGGCGCTCGAGGCGCCAGTTGCTTGCTGCTGCGATCGTTGTGGTTATCACAAGCGTGGGTGGGTTGGCAACGTACCGATCGAGAACCAAGGCCGCTCCTGACGGCGCTGACCGGATCGCGGTGATGCCGTTTCTCCCGTCGGATCCATCCGATACCGCGCTCGCGCGATTGGGACGGGACCTCGTCGTGACGCTCACCGCGAACCTCGACGGCGTCGGCGACTTGCGGATGATCGACCCGCTCTCGGTGCTCGCGAAGACCGCGGACGCCCGGCCGCGGGACCCGGAGCGCATCCTGGAGCTCGCGGCCAAACTCGGTGCCCGTGGAGCACTCGTTGGGACTCTCCTGCGCACGGGCGACAAGGCGCGATTGGATTACCGTCTTGTTCCCACCTCTGGCCGTCGCGCTCCCACCGCAACGGGGACGGTGAGTGCTCCGCTCGGCGACGAGGGCATCATCGCCCTCACCGACTCGGCGACCTGGGGAATGCTGCAGGCCATCCTACCGGCTCGCGGCACACAGCTGCCGTCGTTCGAGCTGATGCACACCCGCTCCGTGCCCGCACTGCGCGCGTTCATCGACGGAGAGAATCACCTGCTCGCGAATCGATGGACCGATGCGGAGCAGGCCTACGCGCGCGCTATCGACGCGGACTCCACGTTCTGGTTCGCGTATCGCCGAGTGGCTCAAGCGGCGGACTGGAACTTCTCGGCGTCGCGTCGCGCGCGCGAAGACTCGATTGCGTGGGCACACCGCGCCGGCTTTCCGGAGCGGGAACGCACGTTGATGGAGCATAACGAGTCGGGCCGCTTTGCCGAGACCCAAGCGGCACTCGCCGCCATCACACGCTTTCCGGACTACTGGTACGGATGGTTCCAGTACGGCGACGACGTTCTTCACTCGGGAGTACGGCTGGGGTTGAGCCCCAGCAATGCGATGCCCGCGTTCGATCAGGCACTCGCGCTCAACCCGCGCCTCATCCCCGTGCTCGACCACCGACTTCTCTTCGTCAACGACAGCGCGGGTGCGGAGGAGGCGTATACGCGGCTGCGCGAGATCTACGGCGCGGCATGGGACACGCTCCGTACCGACTACGGCATCGGCGCCGAGGCGTTCTATCGTGTGATCGTGGACCGGCGGCGGAGCGGCGGGAACGCGGCTGCGCTGGCGCGTTATGCACGCGAGCTTGCGACACGGCCAATGCTGCCGTCGCTGCTCGATTTCGGCGTCGCCGTGCCGACGTTCGCGCTGGACCCGCAGGGTCAGCTGGAGGCGAGTCGGTTGGCGCGTGGCCAGCGGCCGCCCGAGCCGATCGCGACGTCGCTGCGTCGGTGGGATGGTCTCTCGTGGGCAATGCGTGGCGCATGGGATTCGGCGTTCGTCGTGCTCGATCAGTCGTGGGCGGCGCGCCCCAGCATGGGCCTCGCGCGGGTGCGAGCCTCGCTGGGCGTCATGGCATACTTAGCCGGGGTGGTCGGCGAGGACGTGGCGCTCGCGCAGCGACGCGGATTGGCGGAGTACCAGGTGGCCCCCGCGGGAGCGCTGGATCGCGATCGCCTCGTTGCATTCCTCGATGGCATGATCGCCTATACGGCGCATCGTCCAGCCGCCATCGATTCGGCGAGAGCGCGTCTGCGGGCGTTCGCCGGCAACGAGTCCGCCGGGTATCTCGATCGCGCGTTAGGTGCGTTTGCGCTCGACCTGGCTGGCCGTCGTGCGGAGGCGAGCGACTCGCTCGGCGTCGTCGAGCGGGAGCGGGGCGGCGCGAGTACGTTCGACTACGATCCGGTGCCGTTCATTCGGCTCGCGGGCGGTCGGTGGGCGGCGTCAGCGGGTCGTGTGGCGGCAGCGGATTCGCTGCTCTCCTATTACGAAGCGGCGGTCCCTAACGTCCCGGCGCAGCTCATGCTCAAGGCGACGGCGGCGTTGGCGGCTTTCGAGCGCGCGAAGGCGTGGGATAGCGCGGGTGACGCGAAGCGTGCGGTGGGACTGTACCGCGAGTTCCTCCGGCTGTACGACATGCCGCCTGCGGCACACATGCATCTCGTCGCGGAGGCGAGGTCGGCGCTCGCACAGCTCGCGGTTCGCTGAGCGGGAGGACTTGCCGCAGGACAACGCCGCATCAGAAATTGGTGCCTGTGAGACGTCTTGACTTCTGTTCGATCTGGTTCGCGGCTCTCGCCATTCATGCGAGCGCGGCGTCGTCGGCGGTTGCCCAGCGTCCAAGCTTTGCGGGGCGATGGGTCGCTGCGCCCGACACCATGACATCCGCCGCCGGTCCGGCGACAGGAAGTCCCGGCAGCGGCTGGGGCACTCCGCTCACGATCGCACAGGACAGCACGCGGCTCACCGTCGAGTATGCGTTCTTCAGCCGCTATGACCTGCAGCCACCGCTGCAGTTCACCTACGCGTTGGACGGTACCCAGACCAGGAACACGGTCATGCTGGGCCTTGGCGTCCAGGAACAGTTCTCACGCGCGGTCTGGAGCGGCTCGACGTTGGTGATCACCACTGTGCACATCGTCGCGAATCCGGCCGGCACAGGCGACTCGCTGCGAGCCGAAGTGACGCGCCGGCTGTCGCTCGACTCACCCACGCGCTTGATCGCGGAGACCACCCGAGCCGGTGTGTTCGGCGGTCCGTCATCGACGACGCGAACCGTCTACACGAAGCAGTAGCAAGCAGTAGTAACTTCGGCTACGGCCGCCGCGGCGGAACGTACGGGTCCGCTGCACCCCGTGGCACGTGCGGATATCGCTCGGCGCTCTCGTTGAACTCGGCCACGAGCTTGTCCATCACGCTGAGCGCCCACGGATTCGCCTGCAGGACGTCGGTTTCTTCCTTTGGATCCGCGCGCAGGTTGAACAGCTTCATGGCAGGCTGCACGGGCGTACCGGGCTCCGGCTGGAACGCGTAGTGGAGCTTCCAGTCATGCCACTTCACCGCGCGCACCTGTGTTCCGCCAGTGAAGTGCAGCACACTTTCGCGATTGGAGTGAGCCTGCTTGCCCTCGAGAAACGGCAGCTGATTCACGCCATCGATCGGCCGATCCTTCGGCACGATGTCCGCTTCCACCGCGGCGGCGATCGTTGGGAAGAAGTCGATCTCGTGGACGATGTCGTTCGCCACCTGACCCGCCGGAATATGACCTGGCCACCGAATGATGCATGGCGTGCGGATGCCGCCTTCCATGACCGTGTTGTAGAAGCCCGTCCACGGTCCTGACGTGCCGCGCCACGGCCGTCGGCCCTCCGCACCGTTGTCGGCGCACCAGAAGACCATTGTGTTGTTGTCGATGCCAAGGCGCTTGATCGCGTCGAGCATGAGTCCGACGTTGTGATCCACTTCCGCCATGGCGTCGCCGATGTCGCCCGCACCCGTCTTGCCGATGAAGTCCGGATGCGTGAGCGTCGGGAAGTGGATCTGCGTCATCGCGTAATAGAGGAAGAACGGTCGCTGCTGCCTAACGTTCCGTTCCATGAACGCGATGCCTCGCTCCGCTGCCTCACGATCGACAGTTCGGCGCGTCTCGAGATCGAAGACTTTCACCTTGCGCGAGACTTCGCCGGCCTTGCCTTCCCAGAGGTACGGCGCGGGCGTTTTGGTCGAATCGTAGCCAGGCATCGAGGTCGTCTGCGCCTCGTTGCTGGTCATGGGGATGCCGTACCATTCGTCGAAGCCCTGATCGGTGGGCGCCCTTCTGCCTAACCAGTTGGTGCCGCCCAGGTGCCACTTGCCGAAGAGCGCGGTGGCGTAGCCGAGTGGCTTGAGCGCTTCGGGAATGGTGACTTCCCAGAGCGTCATGCCACTGTCCTGCGCGGCACCGGTCCGCGCAGCGTAGCGCGCGGTCATCAGCGCGGCACGCGAGACGGTGCAGGAGAATTCGACGTTGAAGTTGTTGAGCCGCATGCCTTCGGCGGCCATGCGGTCGAGGCGCGGCGTTGGCGCACCGCGCACGCTCCCGTACACGCCGACCTCGCCCCAACCAAGGTTGTCGGGGAAGATGAGCACGATGTTCGGTCGTGATGCGGCGCTGGTCGGGGCAGGTTGTGTCCTCACACACGAGGTTCCACCGAGTAGCAGCACGCATAGCGCCCATTCAACTCGACGCACGATTGTTCGCCGCTTCATGGCTACTCTCCTGCTCAGCGTGGGGCTCGAGTGTGCCGCCATCGGACCACGGATGTTACCTGGGCACGTTAGGTCGGGCAACTCCGCGGTAGCGGCAGCGGGCGCCGCATCGGGCACGGAGATTCTGCTGCTGCGTGATCCGTGGTGTCCGCGCCGAAACGCGCCGCACCGTCCTGCCGTAGGAACCGGCACACCCTGCACCGCCCGAGGCACGCCGATGCTCGACCTGCTGAGACAGGACATCCGCTACGCGATCCGGGCCCTCGGCCGGAGCCCCCTGTTCGCCCTTGTCTCCGTGCTCTCGATCGCCATCGGCGTTGGCGCCACGACGGCGATCGTCACGCTCGCGAACACGCTCCTGCTTCGCCCGCCGCCGGGTGTGGGCCACCCAGAGCGTGTGGTCACCGTCGGGTCCACCCGCGACGGTCGTGGCTTCGACAACTTCTCCTACCCGAACTTCGTCGATTACCGCGCCTCGGCGAGATCGCTCTCTGCGCTTGCCGCGATGCGTGTCGAGCCCCAGGCAGTGAGCCTCGCCGGGCCGAGTGGCGGCGAGCCAATCCAGATGAGCGCCACGAGCGGCAACTTCTTCGAGGTGCTCGAGACGCATCCCGCGTTAGGTCGATTCTTCACGATGGACGAAGACCGCGCGCCCGGCGCAAGTCCGGTGGTGGTCCTGAGTCACCGATTCTGGAACCGGCGCTTTCAGGCCGACTCGTCCATCGTGGGGAAACCCATCGTGCTCAACGGGTCGCCGTTCACTGTCGTGGGCGTGGCGGCCGAGCGGTTCCAGGGCCCGTTCGTGCTCGCGCCCGACCTCTGGGTGCCGCTCACGGCGTCGTCGCTCCTCGGCCTCCCGCGGGACCTCTTCGAGAGTCGCCGCTCGGTGTGGATCATGGGGATCGGCCGCCTCGCACCTAACGTCGGGCTCGGAGAGGCACAGGCCGAGCTGTCCGCAATCGCCGCGCGGCTCGCCCAGCAGTACCGGAACGAGAACGAAGGCAGGGGGCTGGCGGTGATGCAGGCAAGCCTGTTCCCCGGTGACCTGCGCGGGATGATCGCGGCGTTCATCGCGATGCTGATGGTGGTAGCGGGGCTGGTGCTCGTGATCGCGAGCACGAACGTCGCGGGGATGCTGCTCGCGCGCGCGAGCGCTCGACGGCGCGAGATCGCCGTCCGGCTCGCGCTCGGCGCGTCGCGGGGGCAGCTCGTCGTTCAGCTCGTCGCCGAGAGCCTGCTGGTTTTCGTGGCGGCCGGCGCTGCGAGCCTTTTGCTCGCCAGGTGGCTCGTATCCGCGCTGATGGCGCTCGTTCCACGCCTCCCCGTGCAGCTCGCGATCGATCCGCAGCTCGATTGGCGGGTGCTGACGTTCGCGCTGTTGGTCTCGCTGGTGACCGGACTCCTCGCCGGCGTGGTCCCAGCGCTTCAGAGCACGCGCCCCGATCTCGTGCAGGCGCTCAAGTCCGACACCGGCGGCACGGCGACGAGGCAGCGGCTGCGTCTCCGCAGTGGTCTCCTGGTCGCGCAGATCGCGTTTTCCATGCTGCTGCTCGTGGTCGGCGGGCTGTTCGCGCGGACGCTGACCCACGCGCGGAGCATCGATCCCGGCTTCGACCCGCGCGGCGTCTCCATCGCCTCACTCGACCTCGGGCTCGCGAACTACGACTCGGCCTCCGGGCGGCGTGTTGCCGCGACCCTTCTCGAGCGAGCGCGCGCAATACCCGGCGTGCGATCGGCGTCCCTCTCGACCATGCTGCCGCTGGACGGCGGCGGCCTGGGACTCGGCCCCATCAGGGTGGCGGGCCGCGAGCCGCCGGGGGGACAGGATGACTGGCGGGAGGACTGGAACGTCGTGACGCCGGGCTACTTCGCGACGATGGGCATTCCGCTGGTGCGCGGTCGCGACTTCGCCGATTCCGACCGGGAGGGCGGGGGTGACGTGGCGATCCTGAACGAGACGTTCGCCGCCGCGCTCTTCCCGGGCCAGGACGCGGTTGGGCGCACCGTAACGAATGGCGATCGCGTGGTGACGATAATCGGCGTAGCGCGAAACGCGAAGTACCGCACGCTCGGTGAGCGGCCGCGCAACTTCATCTACGTCCCGCTCGCGCAACGGTACATGGGCCGCACGAACCTGCTGGTGAAGACGACACCTGGTGCGGCGGTGTCCGTCGTAGCGCCGATTCGCCGTCTCGTTCAAGAAGTGGATGCGAGGCTGCCGATCCTTCGTGAGCATACGCTGGAAGAGCAGACAGCGATGGCGCTCTTCCCGCAGCGAGTGGCGCTGTACGTGTCGGGCGGGCTCGGGACGGTCGCGCTGCTGCTGGCGCTGCTCGGGATCTACGGCGTGACGGCGTTCACGGTAACGCAGCGCACGCGGGAGATCGGCGTGCGCGTGGCGTTAGGCGCCCAGCGTTCGCACGTGCTTGGCCTGGTGCTGCGGCAGGGCGTGGTGCTGGCGGCGGTCGGAGTGGTCGTGGGATCGCTCGCGGCATTCGGGGCCACGCGTCTCATCGCGAACCTGCTCTACGGCGTGCCGCCGACGGACGTGATCGCGTTCGGCGGGGCAGCGCTGGCGCTTGCCGTGGCGGCGGTGGCGGCAAGCTGGATTCCCGCGCGGCGGGCGGCGCGGGTCGACCCTATCATCGCGCTTCGGAGCGAGTAGATCGGGGACCACGCCTAACGAAAGATCAAACACGCCCGCCCGCTCACGGACCGTATGTGAAATCACCGTCCTCCCGTTGCCACCACCACCGCCGAAAGTTGCTCACTCGACCCGGATCGGGACTCGAACCGTGAGGCGCCCGAGTGAGGCGGGCCGCACTTCGAGCCGCAGCGTCCCCCGCTCCGTGGGCACGAACTCCACGTCGTGCGTCTCACCGATGCTCACCACCTGCGTCGCGGGGCGCAACGCGCGGTCCCGCTCCGGCAGGTCGGCGCCGTCCTTCGCGATTGCGCGCCACCGCACGAGCATGCTGTCGGGGAGGTTCGCGAGGGAGCTGTCCGGGCGCGCGGTCAGATAGACTGCCGCGTTGGGGCTGGTGACGGCAAGGTTGATCAGGCGAAACCGGTACGAGCGGCCGACGCGCAGCACGATCGTGTCGGGGTCGACTCGACCGTTGATCTCCATGGGGAACGCGTCGATCGCTCCGCGAGCGGACTTGATGAAGAAGAGCTGCTCCGCCGTGTCGCTCGTTAGGCGGTTGCGGACGACCAGCGCGCCCACGAGCCCCGCTCGATGCTGGCGCTCCTCGTCGACGTGCGAGTGGTAGATGAAAGTCCCACTGCGCGGCGGCGTCATTCGCGCCTCGAACGAGTCACGCGGCGCGATGAGCGGCGCGATTCGCTGCCCGGCGCCGGCGAATCCCGGGACGCCGTCGTAGTAGCTCTCCAGCTCGATGCCGTGCCAGTGCACGG
>Ga0075434_100003212_pt1 | contig 14574 bp, 13 predicted proteins | sample RhiMethybrSRZTD3_FD_75298 | JGI IMG/M metagenome (GOLD analysis project Ga0075434, IMG submission 75298) | Populus rhizosphere microbial communities from Tennessee, USA - Rhizosphere MetaG P. TD hybrid SRZTD3 | ecosystem: Host-associated > Plants > Roots > Rhizosphere > Soil | place: USA... | reverse complement strand
CGATAGTTGCAGTTCTCGTTGAACTCACGACCAGGCCGGAAATTCCTGCATCATTCGGCCCGTTGGTCCTGTCGCCAGCCGGGGCCGGTACGCCGGCGTCTACAGTGGACTTGCTCGATCGAGGGAAAAGGCGCAACCGCAATTTCCTGATCGCTTGCTGCGGATTCACTACTTCTTTCAGAATTGCGATGATTGCTGCTTTGAACAACGACAGGCGGGAGAGCGGATAACCCAATTCCGCAAGCCTGCCTTTGTGATAATCCCAATATTCTTTGTCCCTGAAGCCGACAAAATAATCTACTGCCAAGTATCGATGATAGATCTTGAGCAGTCTTTGCCGTTGTTCTTTAAACTCTCGTTTATCAAGATAGAAAGGACCGTAATGCAGCAAGTCGCTTAGAACCGCCGACAGATAACGTTCCAGCTTCTTTGATTCGCTGGTCTGAGTAGCTTCATGGATTCTTTCGAAAGACAGCACCTGGTACACGAATCCAAAACAGTGGTTCTGCAAGTGTTCGAAACACGCGCTGGTGTCCGCGTGCGGTGAAGAGTTGGGGTAAAAAGCTTCCGTGCTTCTCACAAGATCGGCGCGATACATCAGTGAAGTCGGCGATCCAAAGCCAAAGTTTTTGTCATTCCCCAGAAAAATCTGCCTGCAGATTTCCATTCCCGTAAGAACGCTCTGGGGATATTTAAAGCCCTGCCATCTTACAGAGTCTCCGCTTAGCTGGTAGGACCCAACGATTCCCACGCTGGGATTCACCTCGGCAAACTCCACCATCTTCGCAAGGCACTCCGGCAGAATGTAGTCATCGCCCGAGACCACCTTGCAATACTTAGCCGAGGGAGATATTAAGCGGAAGGCTAGATTGTGATTCTCAATAACCCCTACAAATTCCTTGTTGTTATGAACCCGAATACGGCTGTCTTTTTTTGCATAACTTAACGCGATTTCCAGCGAGCGATCTTTGCTGCAGTTGTTAACGATCGTATATTCGAAATTCCGATAAACTTGCGCCAGGACGCTTTCAATGCACTCTGCTAGATAGGCCTCTCCGTTGTAGACAGGCGTAAGCACACTGACGAGGGGCTGCTCGGAGGGCAAGCTCATGTTGTCACGACCTTTGGACATCATACCCGAATCGGATGAACGTGTTCCGTGCAATTCTTGGGCCATAGCTGAACTAGGTCTCGATCGCAAGCCGCGGCAGGACGGGGATATGGTTTTGCGGGCGCAAACGCGGCATTGAGCGCATAAAAAGCGAAAATCCGACACGCCTCACACGATTATCCGTGGCTATCGTAGATGACCACTTTCCGGTTACGTAGTAACGCTTTTGAGACGAGCCCGTTCCGAGAAAGCCTGGAACCCCGGAGTTTCCCAGCTAGTTCTAGGGGTCCTAGCGTTCCCGAAAGCTCCAGTGCCGTTAAGAGGTGCAAGCCGACGCGCATAGAATGCGCTCCGCTGCCCGTTCCCCGCTGATGAAGCTTTCGTCTGTCCACATGTAGCCCCAATCTCCGTAACGTCCGCAATAGGCTATTCCGAGCTCATCAAGGTAACCATGAACAGTCTTGAGAGCCTGCGCGCGCTCGAGGTCGAAGATGATGTTTGCGTATCGAAGCTTCATCGCCTTGCGGCACAAGATTTGGTCGTCGTCTCGAAGAAGGCCGCAGCGGCGGAGATCCCCAATGACAGGTTCAATCAAGTCTTCGGGCGACCCGGTGAAGGGCCTGTATTTTTCCGAGAAATAAACCTCCGCCTGAATGCTTCCTGTACCCTCGGGCGCGTTGCTTGCCGACAGCATATGCGGGAAGCCAAGGCGCGTAAAACAGATGTCCTCATCGTAAAAATAGGTCATATGGGCCTTAGAGAGGTCTTGGCGATTTACGCCGATATTAACAAGCACTACGGTCGAGCAAGCCAGGCGTCTCGCTGCGCCCACCACTTCAGCGGGAGCGCCCTGGATCATCTTGATGAGATCCGGCAGCGGGACCGACGAGATCAACGAATCGTAGCGGGTTACATGTCCATTCGAAAAAGTCAGTTCCCGCTTTCGTGGTTCGATCGCCGTGACCTCGTGATTGAGTTTGAGATTTCCCATTGGGACGAACTTCTTCAAATAAGATTCGAACCCGCCGTTTCTCGGATAGCGGAAGTGCGTGATGTAGTGCACGTGCGGCGAACTGGGTGAGATCGCGCCGCGCAACACCTCTTCGAGGCTGGGACGGTAGATCCGGGGACCAAGCCAATCCGTGCTCATATTTTCGGCAGGCGTAAGGTGATACTTCCTCGTGTATTGCATGGGGAACTGCTCGGCGAAGGTTTTCCCGAAACTCGCATACAACCAGTCCCCATAGTTCTTTATGGGGCGTTCGGGCGCTTGTCGTTCCTCGACGAAGTCGGAGATGACTTTAACGATGAGGTCATCCGGCATTCCGCGGAGATGGAGTTGGACCGGATGCTCGGGCCAGTAGCCACGCCAATAATTGTTCAAGCTGATTTGTATGGTCTCGTACTGTTGGCCAACGCTTTCAGCAAAGAGTTCCTGAATACGCGGATCTTTGGTGAAAGAAATGTGCGGTCCAACGTCAAAGAGGAATCCGCTCTCGAAACGGAAGGATGCCGTGTGGCCCCCATGATAGGAATTTTTGTCATACATTACCGGTGCGATGCCTTCGGCGTGGAGCCGGTAAGCAGCTCCGAACCCGGCCATTCCGGTTCCTAGGACAACCACGTTTGGGCTTGGCATTTAAGTGCTGTCTCCTTGTGTTCTTGCGTCTGTTGAGAGACGGCCGCACGAGCTTAGGCAGGCTCGGCGGATTCGACTTGTTGGTGCGAATTCTGTGCGAGTGTCTCGTAACACTCAATTTGAGCTAGTGTGCGAGCTCGAAGATCCTGCCCTTGCTGGAAGGCGCGATACCATTCGACGATCCAACCCAAGGCCGGACCCAACGGAAGAACCGGATGCCAATCCAGCTCGGCCTTTGCTTTGGAAGCATCCAATTTGAGGAAGCGGGCCTCGCGCGGGTGGATTGCGGAATCCTGCACCCAGCAAGCGCCCTCACCCCATGACCGCGCTAATTTTCCGGCAATCCATGCCACTGGCTTGGCATCCGTATCGACTGGACCAAAATTCCAGGCTGACCCGAATCGCGAGGGGGCTTCGACAAGGCGCTCTGCGAGAGTGAGATAACCGCGCAATGGTTCCAGCACGAATTGCCACGGGCGAATGGCTGAGGGATTCCGAATCAGGCAGGGCTTACCGACCAGGAAAGCCCGCATGATGTCCGGGATCAGCTGGTCGCTGGTCCAATCGCCACCGCCAATTGCATTCCCTGCGCGTGCACTTGCCAAACCTACACCGTGTTTTTCAAAAGAAGCAGCGGGAAAGAACGACTCCTGGAATGCAGTCGTTACGAGTTCAGCGCAGCCCTTCGAGTTTGAGTACGGATCGCGCCCACCCATGGGCTCATTTTCGCGATAACCCCAAACCCACTCGCGATTCACGTAGCATTTGTCGCTCGTAACGTTGACGATGACGCATCGATGGTTTAGCTGGCGAACTGCTTCGAGCAGATTCACTGTCCCCATGACGTTCGAGGAGTAGGTTTCGATGGGGTCCTCGTAACCCCGCCGAACGACGGACTGCGCTGCCATGTGCATGACAACTTGCGGACGCGCGTCAGTGAGAGCAGATTTTAGACTGGAGAAGTCGCGAATGTCTCCGCGAATAGAGTGAAGCCCGCGTCCGACTCCCGCAAGCTCAAAAAGATTCGGCTGCGTAGGCGGGTCGAGCGCATAACCGGTAACATCAGCGCCCAGCGCCTCCAACCAGAGAGACAGCCAGCTTCCTTTGAAGCCGGTATGTCCAGTGAGGAAAACGCGACAGCCGTTCCAGAATGAACGATTAAGCATGCACCGTCCTGGCTAGCCCCGGTAAAAAGCCAAAATCGTGGCCGTTCGGCATCGTACGAGACTGGACAGCAATCTCTAAAGGGAAGAATCTTACGTACACGAGATCCTACCGGCGGGCTCAGGCTGCGTCCGAGGAACTTCTGAATCTTGCGCGGTAAGCGGCCATCGTGTGCACTGTTCCCGCCAGAGTTCCTCGGCCAAGCTGCCCCCCGGCCTATTTACATCATTGCAAGTGAGAACGCTGTCCTTCAAAACCTCTCGACGCATGACGCAGCCATCGGAGAGCGCGATTGGCAAAGCGGACATCCCGCGAGCTGCCGTGGCATTCTCGACGAGACCATACGAACAGAAGCCGCCAACACCATCCAGACGTTCGCCGGTTTTTAGATCGCGTTTGGCAACCGTCACGACCTCACATACCGGACCAGAAATAGGGGCTACCGTCGCGTCACGAAGAACGATCGCGCGACCGATCGTAGACGCTAGTTGAATGTGTGGTAGGTGAAAGGGTGTGTAGAAGACGTAAAACGGACCGTCACCGAGCTTGTAGTACGCCAGTTGAGCTTTCTTCAGCGCTGACTCTTCGTGGATAATCACGAATGCTCCGGTATAGGGCGCCGCGCCGAGAGCATAGTCAACCAGCCCAGTGTCGAGCATCTGGTCGGCCGGCAAAAGATTGGCCATTTCTCGTACTTCCTTGCAGCCAGGACCATACATGCCACGCCGGCCCACATGGAATCCGGTAGCGTTAGCTAGAACTGTCGCTTCCATGGAAAGCTTGGTGGAGTCCGCGAATGAGGTGACTTTCCTCGCGTCCTGATCATTTTTTTCTGCAAACGCACGCTGAGTGTCAGGGTTGCGGTAGTAGTCGACCATTCCTTTCAGGTTGCCGGCAGCGACGGGACGGAGTCCTAACGACCGGAGGTAGCGAAGGAGAGTCATCGCTACGCCCGGTTCATCTCCATCCGTGTGGGTAAGAACAACTCCGGCTTGGTCTGCCTTTGCTTTCAGAATCGGACCGATGAAAGAGTCGAGTTCGGCGTTGACCAAGACGACGTGTTTGCCATGGCGAAATGAGTCTAGAGCCACTCGTAGACCCGCCTCGACCGTACCGGTAACTTCGACCATGATGTCGACTGCGTCGCAGGCGGTCAGTAGGGAAGGATCGTCAGTCAACACCGGCACACCTTGGGATATCTTCGCCTCGGCCTCGAGTGAAGACGATACGCGGCTCCAGCCCGTGATTCCGGCCTCGCGAAATGCCCTCTCGCCGTGAGCCGGCGTGCGATTCGCAATAGCCACCAGCCGAATACCAGGCACGGGTGTCCCAAGCTGCAAGGCGATTGCACGGCCAGTTGCCCCGGCCCCGCTCATTCCAACGCGAATCGGACGAGCTGTAGATTCGAGCTCTCGAAGTGCGATATCGACGTTCATCTGCAAATCTCCTAGCGACCAGTCAAGGGCCAGTTGCGATCCTGCTCAGAAACCACGGTCGCGGCCAGCGGCCAGCGAATGGCGAAGGCTGGATCGTCGAACCTAACCCCAGATGCCGCCGTTGGGGTGTAGACCTGGGAGGTCATGTAATACATTTCGGTGTTGTCTTCCAGGGTCTGGTAGCCATGCGCGCAGCCTTCCGGAACATAGACCATGCGACCGTTCTCGGCACTCAGTTCAACGCCTAACCATTTGCCATGTGAAGGCGATTCAGGTCTCAGATCAAGGATGACGTCGAACATCCTACCTCTTGTGCAGCGAACCAGCTTGGCTTCAAGGGCGGGCTCGGTCTGAAAATGCATGCCTCGGGTCGTCCCTTTTTGCACGCTCAAGCCCATGTTTGATTGCACTGGCAAGAAGTCGATGCCGTGCTCAGTAAATTCGTGCACGCACCAAGCCCGCATAAAACGTCCGCGATCATCCTGATGCGGACTCGGATCAATTACCTGTGCGCCCGCGATGCTGGTCTGACTGAAAAGCACGCTTCTTATTGCCCCACCGACAATAGCTTTCCTTCTTCGACCTTGCGGCCGGGACCATGTTCTTTCACTTCGACTCGCTCCAGCCAAATCTCTCGCCAATATGGATACATGCTTTTTGGACAGAGCATCCGGCAGGGACTATATCGTGCTTGGCATACGACGCCGTCCAGGATGACGCCGGGATTCTTCATCTCGACCATTTTCCCGCTCTTCTCGTCGATTAATCTGCTCACGCGCTTCGCGACTCGATAAGTTCCGCCACAATAAGGCACCAATTCCGCGTCCCAGAACATCCCTCGGTTTCGATTGGTAGAGTCAACAGTCTTAAGAATCTCTTCGTGGGACTTCACGCGCACGAGTTCCCCGGGCTGCAAATTCAATTTCTTTGATGGCGTCGGCTGTCCCTCGGGGATCAACCCCGGTGTTCGAGGAAACAGTGTGCCGCCCCAGAGCGAGTGGAAGGTGTTATAAAACCATCGCATTGCCGGTCCAAGTCCGATTCCTGCTTGGGCTAAGCGGTAGTAACACGAATAAATGAAGCCGCTCAAAAGGCGCTCCAGCCCGACGTTCCCAGACCAGTAGTCTTCAAAGTATTGGCGAAGATCCCACCAGGCAAGAGGTTTTGTCGCACCTTGCACCAGTGTAGCCTGGCAAACGTAGGTCGGCGAACCGCCGACGGGACCGGGAACTTTTGCCTTGGCCGAGACAGCCGTTTCGCTGCATCCGGCTGCTGTCGCCAGGCGAACATCACTTCCAAAAGTGGCATTGGCAGCCAAAACGACAAGCTTTTCCATGCCGGTGCTTGCCGGCTTCAACCATTGCACCTTCCAATAAAGAAGACATCCAGCCTGGCAGTCATCATGCGCTTGTCCGTCGCAGCGAGTAGCCAGATGAACGGTATCTTCAAGACGCCGAGTTCGGTAGGGATAAGGCGTTGAATAGTCGCAGGTCTTGTGGGCCCGCTTATAGACCTGAAACTTTTGCCCGCAATACTGAAACATCTCGGGCATGAAAATCATCCCGTCCAGCGTACCTTGGGAGTCGAGGGTTTTGAGGATCTCCTGTTTGCTTCGGACCTCCACCCAATCGCCGACGCTCAGTTTCCGTATCGACTTCATGTTCTTCAGTTCAACTCTCGTTGCCGCATATTCCAAGAATATTTAGGGAGGAAATAACTGTCAGGAGCGTATGAGGCCCTGTCCGGCAGGGGCGCTAGCGGTACCAGGAATCGTTCGAGGAGGGCGGCGTTTGATAGCCCGTTATTCGGGCTAGAAAGCCTCCAGCTAGGCTACCGCCACAAGAGTCACAGGAGTACGCGTAGAGAGCAGCAATCAGTCTGCCACGGTAGAGATTGGGGTTCGTCGCCGACCTACGGGGTTTCCGATAGTTTGATGATAAAGAAGGGGTTAGCGGCGGAGTAATGGGTGGAGTTCTTGTCTGGTTCCGAACGAAGCCTTTTGCGACATACTCCGGGAAAGGGATTGTCATGAAATGTGAAGAAGTTTTCATGCAGCAGGTTAAATCGCGCGCCTGGCGGGGCGGTCTAGTACTGGCGTACTGTTTGAGAGGCGCCTCTCCCGGCCAATTGGCCGGCTCGGGTTTTGCCGAGCTTCAGGATTCGATGTGTGACAATTTTCTCTTCAGGATGTAGGGGAGAAGCGCAAACTCAGCCACAGAAGGCAAGGGATCTCGCCAAGAAAATACAGATTCCACTTCTGTTCTTTGAATCGACTCGATGTAAGAACCCAGCGACAAGTACCCTCTGAGCATGGCGGACAGCGAGGTGGGGACATCCGTCAACAGTCGGAGCCAGCCTACGCCTGCTCGACCTCGGCTAGGTTCGGCGTGCCGACCGAGCTGGTCTGCAAACAATAAATAGGGGAAATCCACGCCGGCGACTTGTCCGAGCCCGTGGAAACCCCAGACTCGTGCGTTGACATCCAGCAACTTGTACTGGCCATCTCTCGGATCCTGCTTGAATTCAACCTCAACAAGCCCGTAGAAATTGATGGCACGCAGAAACCGTTGGGACAGCTCTTCGATCTCCGGAAGATCGGCCGTCTCGACATAAGTTGCCGCCCGGCCGAATTCGCGCGGATGCTGGCGCAAACGTTTAGCGGTCAGAATACTGTGCGCGGAACCGTCGCGAAAGAACGCACAATAGGAGAGCTGGCAGTTACCATCTCCAGGAATAATCTCTTGGATCATGATCTCGCTCATCTGGATGTTGTGAGCGGCCGCGTCGAAAAGCGCATTTAGCTGCTCCGGAGTTTCCGCCCGCCATGCCTTCGCGCCGGTCGCGTAGAAGAAGTTTTCTTTAATCGCAGGCTTAATAGCGAGTGGCAACCTGGAATACAGCGACTGGAGTTCCTCCTTCGAATGGACATTCCAAGTCCGTGGGGAAGGAATTCCGATCTGCTCGGCAAGTTTGTAGGTATTGTATTTGTCCCAAACGTGGCGCGTACTCTCCCATTCCGGAGTCGTAACGCGAAAGAACTCAGCCAATCGCTGACGATGACGAGAGAACGCCATCACGGTTTCGTCCCGCGTCGGAAACAAGACCCAGTCCTTCAAACCATAGCGATGCCCAATCTCCAGAACGGAGTCCACGGTCTTTTGCGGGTCGCGTAAATCGTTCACACGGACAACGCGGGTTGTATACCTCGAGAACTTCGAAATGGAGTGCTGATCGTCTATGACGAAGACAGGAATACCTCTCGGGCCTAGGCTACGAGCAATAGCCAGGCCGGGGTGATCTCCTCCGATGACCACGGCGCCGACGTTTTCCTTCCCTTGGGCAGGATGGACTCGTGGCGTCTGGGCTAACGTCGGTTTGCTGGATTTCGCCATCGTTTACAAAACTCGTTCGGCGTTCAACGACTACGCGTCCGGTCGCGGTGAAAATAGGAAGCCAGTTCCTTCGATGTGAATGCAGTGCCTGCAACAAAGTAGAGCAAGGGCCCAAACGTGCGAGCAGCCGTCGCCCCAATGAAGTGCAGTCCAGGAATGGAACTTGAAAACCCAGATTTCAAGATTGGATATCCGTCCAGTAGATCCAAGCGGCTGATAAGTTCGGGAGACAAGAACCTGTAACGAGCGACGTCCACAGAGTATCCGGTCCCCAATAACACGTGGTCAACCACGCGGCGGTCCCCGTCGTCCAGTTTTAATTCCACTTCGGACCTGACTGAATTTACAGCCGAGACCAATCGTCCGGTCGTAACGGAAACATTCTTGAGGCGTGCACGAAGCCATTGTGAGCCTGCCGGTCGCACGGCGCGCGTGCGGATTTTGTCCCGCAGCTTCAAGGGGAACTGCGTCATGAGCTTGGGGGCAGCAACCATACGACTGATTCCTGCCGGTCCTACGTCATGGCTGGAATACAACATCGATGAGATCGGCCCAAGCCGATGCAGCCAGGGATGCTGACCAATCCAGCGTAATTCGGAAATTCTCGCGATCACTTCGACCGTTGCGCCTCCCTCGTGCAGCAGGGCCGCGCACTCCAACGCACTCTGACCGGCACCGATAACGGCAACGCGCTTTCCCAGGAACCCTTTGGGGTTACAGCCCTGATAGCAATGAGAAAGCTGCGACGATGGCAAAGAGGCAAACTGCGAGGGAATTCGTAAAAATGGGCCAATTCCAGCAGCTATGACCACCTTCCTCGAGTGGAGTACTTCTCCGTCTTCAATGGTCACGGTAAAACCACGGTCGTTCCGATTGACGGTTACTATTTCTCGTTGATCCAAGCCGGGAAGTAATTGCCGCTGAAACCAGCGCCCATATTCAACAAACGTTTCGAGCGCAACTGGAGCACGAGGCGGAACCGCTGCGGAGGATTCATATGCATCGAGCGTCGTGCTACAGGCCGGATCCGAAATATTTGACGCAACGCGTGGCGAGCGAAGAAGCATTCCCGCTGGCATTTTGTCTGCCCAGAAGTCCATGGGTTTGCCGAAAACCCGAACGTCGACGCCTGCTGCCTTGAGGTGCGAGGCGGCAGACAATCCATAAGGACCTGCCCCGAGCACCACCGCTTCGCAGTCAGCCAACCTTCCGTTACTCATTCATGCTCCGATCTGCGCAAACGCAGCGCAGAGGTTATGGTGTTTCTGATATCGCTAGGTAGGTCTTCACAAGAGACGAGCTGAAGGCACGAAATAGGGAAAGACGAAATTAGGCCAAACGTACGGTTCGCCAAAACTTGAACAAAATAGGAAGTGTGCGCCAGGCACATCATGTGAGCGAATTCTCTAGAGAAGAGATATCGGCTAGCTCATATCTGAGACTGCTGCCGTCCAATATGGCGTACGCCAAGCGTGCCCGTTCTTTTTGCGGTCCAACAATTTCCCACTCATCGCCTCGGGGGATCAGTTTCATATCGCGCCTCGCCCGCCACCAAAGGTCGATTTCGCCTGGGCAAGCCACCCATATTTTTTCCGCGCTGACCATTTGGCGCAGGTGATCGAGTAGCGCCTCATAGACGCTGCGTGCACGGCGCTCGATCAGATAATCGGGATGCGTAATAAAGCTCATCAGCCCATTCCGGTTTCTCAGGAGTATCAACTGTTGCTTCCACAAGTCGATCGAATAGTCATCCATGATGTGAAACAGGGAATAGTCCTGAGCTAGCGTGAGAGGAAGCTCGAGGATTTTGCCAACGAAATACGGCATTACCGTGCAACAGCCACCTCGCATGGGTTCCAGGTGCGCAACGTTCGGAACGGACATATCGTAGGAGAACTCGAACGCGTCATACCAATCCTGATTGCGGTACATGGCACCCGCGCGAAACCCTCGGGCGTTATATTGGCGCAGGTAGCCATTTATCCTGGCTGCCCGTAAATCGAATTCCTTCCTTTCACGATACAAATGCCCATCGTGATTGAGGTCGTGCAGATTGATCTCAAATCCGCGCTCACGGATCCCGCGGACATATTCATCTGGAACTTCGTAGCGTTTTTCTGGAATAACTTGATAGGACGCCTTCATTCCGTAGGATTCATCCAAGTCCATTAACTGGGATGTAAAATCCCGGCCCGCGGCAGTTTCGACGTCGTGAGTCATCATTAGGCTATTGGACGAACCATCCGGCCAAAACCAGATGAAGGGGACCTTCTTGACGCCAGAACTCTCCATCAACAAACGCAAGAACCCTTCATGAAGATTGTCCACTGTAAAGTCCAAGGGCCAAGACGGAAACGGAAGATCCTCCCAATCGCGAAAGTATATTTTTTGCAGCTTCCGGCGTACTTTAACCGAAAGTCGCTCTCTAAATAGGTAATACAGCTTGCGAATCGCGGTGCTCGCCCCGAATAACTCCCTTTCCAAGATCATTCCTTGCCTGTAATGCTCAAGGCGGAGGTTGTCGATCACCTCGTCGAAACTAAAGGGAAGCGTAATTGTGCCTCGATCACGGCGCACAGCCTTCGAGGCGTCGAATTGAGAAGCTCCAGCCAAGCTTGGCGCAACACCACCTTGGCTCCGCCCGTAACAAATAGTCGCCGGACCGAATCGAAAAAAGCCGACCTCTGATGCGCGGTCGATGGTCGCGGCGATCCCGTCCGTAAAACGCGCGGGAATACGATAGTAATCCAGCAGGGTTTGGAACACGGATCGCGCGCCTGCGTCCTTTCTCGGCGGAATTCAGAAAAACTAGGGGTTTGCTATCGCCAGATTATAAGACTAGCCGAAAGCCGCCTATGGTACTCCTCACCCAATGTGGCGATACGTCGATCGGCCAATAATCTTTAGGAAACTATTGGGGAAACAGGAAAATACGCGCTTCGCTACTCTTAATTTCCATCCGTACAAGGAATCAAGGGAGCTGGCGTTGGGATATCTCCAATACGTCAGAGGCTGGGGTTGGGGGACGAAATGATTCTTAAAGGCAAGCAGCCCCAAGTTATCCGCTTCCGTTCTTCCTAAGTCAAATGCTACCGCTCCATTGGTCTTTGCTTCAACGATAGTTCTCCATAAGAGCCATGGCATGGCACCGAATTTATTGAAGCGGGCGTCGGAACAGCCATACTTGTAATACACGGTTTCTTTGAAACGCAATGTCAGAACGGCGGCTATCGGGGTATTCTCCTTATACGCCAACCGAATTTCCACCCCGCCTTCCAAGTGCCGAATCAGATTCCGAAACCAGTCAATAGGTGTAAACGGCAGGTGGAGTCGGCCCCGAGTCAGGGCAAATAATGTGAAGAAGTCTTTCAGCAGCTCTTCTGACCTTCCGTGGCGCTCCACGAGATCAGCGCGTTCTGCTCGTTGAACGCGTCGCTGGACGCAATTCTTATCGAACTCCTGAAAGAGTTCGACTAACGACGGAGTCAGACTAAGAGTATGCAGAAAGAATTTGGCTGTCGGAAAAAAACTGGTGACGCCGTTTGCCTCACCGAAATCCCCACGGGTTGGCCGAAGTTCCAGATACTTAAGGTTTTCTTGCTCTAGCACTTGCTGCGAGAAGCTGAGCAATTGGACTAGATTTTCGGTCGAGTCACACAGAGGGTCACAGTGATCTGTAAATGGCAATGAGACAAGGCGACGCCCCGTGATCCGGCTGTCTACAAGGCAGAATAGCAGCCCATTCTGCAATTCCTGGTTCGGCGATGACGTCGTGTAGGCCAGCGGCTCATATCGGTAAGTACTGCGAAGTGCCTGAAGCCAACCTAAGGAGTGGAAAACAGACGCTTTGGGGTGTCGCTGCACGAATTCCGTCCACCGAACGTCGTTTATCGGATCGATACGATAAACCATCGTTCCAACATTTGGCACAGTTTGCATTTCTTTAACGCGTCGGCGAAAGAATGTCATCTGATTTGACAAAAACTCGGTTCCAGGAATACCACACCCCGAAGGGTGGGCCACGGTTCGATTGATACCGCTTGCACCGACCATGGCCTCTACATGTTTCCCTTTCCATCCCCCAATCGATACAAGGCCTTGTCCATAAATCGAATAACGGACCATTTCGTGCGCGGGAGGAACAGTTGCGCGCGTCTCGCGGTGTTCCATCCAAGAATGGTTTTGATCCAAGAATATTTCCACGAAAGCGTTGGCATCTCCAGCTTGCCACCAAGCTCCGCCGCCATCCGTTCGGATTCTTTGACCAGATCGGGCCGATTGGGGTAAATGAAGGGGATCCAGTTTTGAAGAAACTGCACGCATGCTGCACGAGCTCGATCACTGTCTTCCATCGATCTGAGGTAAGCGATGTGGAGTCTCATAGACTCCAGTTGCGATGCCATCTTGGCATCCGATAGTCCGATATAGCTCAAACTTCCCGAACCACTGGCGCGGTAATAGACCTTGGCTACGGGAACGAATTCGACTCCACTACTTTGAAGCAGGACTCGACAGAAATATTCGCCATCGTCGTCGACTTTTAGTTCGGTGTTCCACCAGCCCGCGGCCTCGGTGAGCTCGCGGCTTACCAGCCAGGTTGCTGGCTGCATGTATAGGTTCTGCGCCAGCTTACGTATCAACCATTCGGCCGGCGTCAAATTGTTCCAGAGGGGAGTAGGATTGAAAGTAGCCCTGTTTGAGCGGTACATGAAACCGCCCCATGCGCAGGAAAGTAGTAGCCGATTGTCCTGCCGGTCTTGGGCGACAGCCATTTGGCGTGAGATCTTGTCGGGAGAGAGCAGGTCGTCTGCATCCAGCCATTGAATATAACTTCCCCCACAGAGCGAAAGAGCCTTGTTCCTTGCTGCTGCGGCACCTCGATTCTCTTGCTTGACAACACGGACGCCCTGGGACGAGAACTTCTGAGCCGCATCGAAAGTCTTATCTTTAGAGCCATCATCAACAACGATGATTTCCTTGTTCTCCCACGTTTGCGAGACCGCAGATTGAAGCGTTTCTGCGATCCATTCCTCCGCGTTATACGCGGGGATGAGGATAGAAACCAGTGGCTTCATCGTCCTGAGCTCGGGACCCGCGCCATCATTGCCCGGGTTTGCTAAACGCTCGTCGATATGCAGCGAGCAAATTGGGAACGGAATATTTCCAGGCAAGCTCCTGCTCGACCCGCTTACGGCCAAACGCGCCCATGCGATCTCTTTCGGATGGATTTTCGAGCAGCCAGAGAATTTTGGCGGCAAAATCGGCGATCTGATTTCCGTTGTCGCTGTAAAGCGAGGCTTCGCCTGCGCTGAACCGCCCCTCTCTCAAGTCGAACTGAACGATAGGCTTCCCAAGCGCCATGTACTCCATAATCTTGATCATGGTAGAAATATCGTTCATCTGGCAGGGTTTATCAGGATTCACGCAAACGTCAGCGGTGGAAAGAACTTCCAGCAAGTCTTGCTCGGGAACTCGCCCCGTAAAGTTAACCGTGTCGCTAAGATTCTTGTCCTTGACCATTTGACGCAACCCCGCCAACCCCGGCCCGCCGCCAACACAAGTGAAGTGAACGTCGTTGCGTCCCTGATTTTTCAGATGAGCGGCAACATCCAACAAGATGTCCAGCCCCTCTTGGGTGCTCATGGTTCCAACGTAACCGACCAAGAATCGTTTTCCGTATTTAAGCGCAGGGACCGGCGGCACTGCTTTGAAAGTTTGCAGGTCGGGCCCATTGCGGACAACGAAAACATCCTCAGGAGAATGGCCCCCGCGCTTGACGGCGAGTTCCGCATAGCTATGATTCGTTGCCATTACCACATCGCTGAAGCGATA
>Ga0075434_100003211_pt1 | contig 14574 bp, 13 predicted proteins | sample RhiMethybrSRZTD3_FD_75298 | JGI IMG/M metagenome (GOLD analysis project Ga0075434, IMG submission 75298) | Populus rhizosphere microbial communities from Tennessee, USA - Rhizosphere MetaG P. TD hybrid SRZTD3 | ecosystem: Host-associated > Plants > Roots > Rhizosphere > Soil | place: USA... | reverse complement strand
AAGTGGCAGTAACGTTATCAGCCGCGACGAAGTTAGAGCCGCTGCCGGTCGTCAATGGGGACGGATCAGCATCGCCGTAGGTCTTGCTATTTGGGTTCGTGGTCCAGGTGGCTGCGCGCTTATTGATCGTGAACTCAGCGCCGGTGTTGGTGATGGTGTAGTTATCCAACGCTGACGTGGGCGTTGCGCTCAATGTTGCCGAGATGTGGTAAGTCGGCGGGCTGGCATTCTCGCCTGCCACGCGACTGTAAGTGGCAGTAACGTTATCAGCCGCGACGAAGTTCGAACCGCTGCCGGTCGTCAGTGGCGATGGATCCGCATCACCGTAGGTCTTGCTGTTTGGATTGGTGGTCCAAGTGGCGGAACGTTTCTTGATCTCGAAGTTCTTCGAGACGAACGTCAGGTTGTAGTTATTACCGCCGTTGCCATCGTTGATAGCGAGCGTACCGATCGTGATTGCGTACAATCCCGCGTTTTCACCCGCGACACGGCTCAATGCTCCAGTGAAAGCATCGGGAGCAACAAGCGAACCACTCGTGACGCTGTAAGTGAATAGCGGATCAGCGTCACCGTAGATCTTGAACTGACCTGAGTCAGCCGTTACTTCGATCGCACGTTTGTTGATCGTTAACGAGCCCGTGCCGCTGCTCGCGTTGAAACCAGCGCCGGGTGTGTATGAGGCTTCGATTGTATACGGGCCAGCATCTGTTCCAGCGGGCAACGAATAATTCACGCTCGCGGCGCCAGCAACGATCGTGTTGTCGGTTGTCGCTGCGCCAATCGTTGTCAATCCTTGCTTGACGGTGAATGTGACTGAGCCGTTATTAATTGCGGGACCACTCGCGGGATTAACGGTCGCGTTGAGTGTCACTGATGCATCGCCATAAGTCGCGGTAGCGTTCGCGACGGTAGTCGTGGTATTCACGGTGCCGCCGTTGAAAGTGACCGTTATAGTTCCGCTGCCGGTAAAAACGAGGTTACATGGATTGGTTGCACCCGAGCACGTAGACGGGCTCGCGTTTGTGACTGCGCTCCATCCACCGAACGTTGAACCAGCATTTGCGGTTGCCTGGAACGTGATAGTCGCTCCGTTGTTTGATGTGGTGATGTTCGGAGTACATGTACCGGAAACGGTTTGTGACGCTGCCGGTGCACCAGTACCACCGCATGTTGTCGGCGCGTCCACTGTTCCGGCGCTCACAGTAACTTTGACCGTGCCGGTGCCAGTACCAGCAAACGTCAAGTTCCAGTTTCGCGCATCTGTCATCGTCGTTTGCGCAGTTGCGCCTGAACTCAAACCGCGCGCGCCGACGATAAACTTCATGTCGAGATCGTAATCCATCACCAGATACTCGCCACTGAAGTTGCCATCCGCATCAGCCGTGATATCGAAACCTCTTTCCTGCGGCGTGTGCGGGTCTTCGTGAATCTTCACGCGCACAACTTCACCAGCCTGGAAACCACGACCACTAATCGTCGCAGTCTCGCCGGGCGCGTAGTCCATCTTGTCAGTCGAAATCGAAGCAGCGGAGCTTCCCACCACTGCACTCGAGTTGAGCGCGCCGCCACTGCTGTTTGCACCGCCAAGCACCAACGCTTGGCCATTCAACTCGGTAATCGTGTGGCCCGAGCGGTCAAACATCGGATCCGTTTGGCCGTTGTGAAAAAGCGCCGCACGTGTTTGTGAGTTGAGAATCTGCCCGGCCAATCCGGTACATGGATCACTCTCCGGCAGCACGTGCGCATAAGCGCCAAATCCTTCAAACACCGGATCGTAAACTTCCATCGAACCGTCGTTACTGCCGCCAATGACCTGTACCTTGCCATCAAACAAAACGCGCAGTTGCGCACTCACGCGAGCCACTTTCAAGGAGTTGCCGATCGTCCAGAATGTTCCCGCCGGCGTGTCGTAGATCTCGCCAGTGGAGACTGCATTTCCGCCCGCATCATTTCCGCCGACAATCAACACTCGTCCGTCCTGTAACAAAGCCGCTGAATGCAGTGAACGCGCCGAGCTGAGATTTCCCGTCGCAGCAAACGTTCCCGCTGCCGGATCGAATACTTCTGCACTGCCCGCTCCATCGCCACCGGCAATCAGCACACGACCGTTACCAAAAAGCGTCGCGCTGTGTCCGGCACGCGCAACATTCATTGCTGGACCACTGCTGAAAGTCCCGGTAGCAGGATCAAAAATCTCGGTAGTGGCAACTGCCGCTGCTCCATCACGTCCACCTGCAATCAACACGCGCCCGTCAGCAAGCAACGTCGCCGAATGATTCGCTCGAGCAGAGTTCATATTCGCTGCCGCTGTAAACGTTGCCGACGCGGGATCGTAAAGTTCAGTTTCATTCAACGTGCCATTGCTGTTTTCGCCGCCGGCGATCAGCACGCGACCGTCAGCGAGTCGCGTCGCAGTGTGACCACGACGCTCGACCAGCATCGTTGTGCTTTCGATTGGCGCTGCTTCAAGTTCAGCAGACAAGGCATGATTCGCAACAGTCGCATGCGTCTGCGGTGTTTGTCCCCCGCTAATGATGGCTGTAGCGCGCGCAAACAAGCTTTCGCCGATCGAACTCGCACGCGAGGTCGTAGCCAAAACGATCGCAGCGATGGCGACTATGCCGAGTAAAAGCGCGATGCGAATGTAGCGGTTGGAAAGCAGACGAGTAGAGGTAGTCGGGTGATTCGGGGCAAACATGTCGTCTATAAACTCCTAATGGGTGATGGATACCAACCCGGCCGGCACGCTATTCCGCTGAACGGAGTAACCCGCTGGCCAGGCCGCCTGGGCACGTAAATTATTGTTCTTACAAAACTCTGGAAAGAGGAGAATCCCGCACGAGAGCCCCAATTCCTTCGCGCGAGAGGAGAGAAAACAACTCCGCGACTACGGTTTCGTGTGCAGCGTGAATAGCAATCACTGGGCCAAGCGAGTGTAAGGAGCAAACATCAACTATTTCACCAGTTAATTGCTGTTGATAAAGCAGGGTTGAAAATGAAGAGTGCTCGCAGGCGAGCAGTTGGGCGCAACGTAGCGCGAAAAAATGAGAGGGCTCAGACTTAGCCGAACCCTCTCCGGAAGGGACCGGTCGGGTAGACTACCGGAAACCGCCCTCTCAATAATCAGTCTCCGGTGAATCCTTCGGTGTCCTTCCCAAACGCAGGTTGCCTGGATCTGGGCAGGCCAGGGCCTGCGATGCAAAGTGGGCCGCGACGTGGGTGAAGGTGCTGTTGAGGACAGGCCTCCGCCTGGATGAACCAGACACCTTTTGTTCGTGGCGATCCTGAAACTTTACGCATCAGGTTGAACCCCGCGGGCGTGCCGGGTAGTCTGAATCTGCCTAAGCGGAGACGTGCTTGGCAGATTCGACTCGCGAGCGGGGTGATTCAATCAATCCCTGAATTACCTGAGCTACCTGCGACAGCGGTTTTGGCTTGCGCAGGAAAGCGTCGGCTCCAGCGTTGCGAGCTTCGGCTTCCGCCTCAGGCGATCCATATGCTGTGAGTACTACTATGCGAGTGTCGGGATTTCGCTGATGGACCAACTTGATAATATCGATACCGTCAAAACGGTGTGCGATCCCGAGACGGAGATCCTGAATCAGGACCTTGTAATCCGTCTGTTTGATCAGACCTTCGACCTCCTCCATCTCGTGCGCAGTGTCTACTTTGAAGCCGTGCTGCGAAAAGTATTCACTCATGGAGAAGCAGATCGACTCTTCATCATCCACGACGAGCAGGTTTCGCGAGCCTGGGTCAGCTCCCTTATCGACTGCTGTTTGTTCACGGCCACGGAAGAGTTCTCTGAGGCGGCCGGACACCGTTTTCAAGTTCAGCATTGAGGTCTAACTTTGTCGGGTTTACATCCGTTCCGTATACACAGTGTTACTAAGGTTGCGGCTGGGGGTGGCCGCAACCTGCTATCACGAACAATCTGAGGAGATACTGACGAACACTTCGTTCCGCAGCCGAAGTGAGCTTCATAGCTCTTCGCCTGGTCGTTTCTATTTATGAATACGCTTGCGTATTCCCGCAGCGATTCCGATCAGTCCGGTTCCGAGGAGCAACATGCTGGTCGGCTCCGGCACGTTACCTTCAGAAATAAAGACGCTCTGTCCACCTGAAGAAGCTGTGGCTTGTATGTGAGCGGCGATCCGGAACGGGCCATGATCACCCGCCGTCGGACACGCCGAACATGAAAAGTCCAGGAAGCTATCAGATGTGAGCCCGGTCGCGGTTAACGTGAAAGTTACGCTTTCACCCGGAGTAAGCCGGTTCGATCCGGACTGTGGGAAATCAACTAATATATCGAACAGGCCATCACCGTCGGCTTTGAAGGCGTTGCTCCCAAACGTAACAGCGAGAACGCCGCCGATTGCAGTGCAGTTAACGCAGGCGAAGCCAGTAGCGGCCAGCGGTGCGTTCGTATTATTCAGGTAGATTTGATCCACAAAACCATCAGTGTTATTGGTCACAGTGACGGTTACAGTGTTCGCACCTGAATTTGCGATTAGCACCGTGAGCGATCCGGCAACGGCGTTGTTGCCCGAAAAGTCAGGACCGGTTAAAACGAAATTCACCGGATCGGCTTTGGCTGTTAGTGCCGAACCGACGGCTACTATTGCAAACATCGCCAGTGAGACTGCTAGTTTGCGAAAAATATTCGGGGACATGTTGGAAAACTCCTTCCTTGAAGCGAAGACGACACCGGTGCGTAGCAGAGAGCATTCTCCGCACGCGTCATCCTCATGGTTAATGGCCGGTGGATTGGTAGGAGAAGCACTGCACACGTCGGCAGGCGTCAAACCATCCAGCTGCTGTAAAAGTCGTTCACACTTCTGGGCAGGTGTGAAGCAATGTCGGGGAAGGGAGGCTGCAAGCTTGATCTTCAGTCGGGGGCAATCGACCGGTGGTCTAACAATCAACCTCCCTCTTTGGTAACAGCTTAGCGGCGGAGCATCGCTAACTGTTCCCGTTGGTCGTTACCTCTCTTTCTCCATGGTCCAAACAAACTCCGCTAAATAAACTTGTGCTCAACGATCCTGATGCCGACCCCTCGATGACCATCGGATTGCGTTTCATCCCGGATCACAATTCCCTTGATCGCGGCAGCAACGCCATCGACTGGTCCAGTGAGAAGCCGAACCACCAGACTTATCGCTGATGAAAACTTCATGCGACGCGGCAGGCGCAAATAAATGCCTGACGCGCTGATGTTGTCGACAAAGCAGTCGAAGCTGAACGGTTGATCTTCAACATCAACACCCCAAACTCTTGCCGGGAGCGCATCATTGGAGCGCGGCTTCGCACGTCGTTCGACTGGTCCGTTGACTTGAGGAAACATCGATTGGGCCATGGCGAGATGGCCATCCAGAATGTAGTTAGCTCGTTGTTCGCAGTGCATCATCTGGGCTTCTCGTAAGGTTTGAATTTCGACTTTTGGATTATGAAGTTGTTGCAAAATCGTGGCAACGGAGGTCTTTGCCCATTTAACTGGCAGGAAGCTATGCTTTTTAAAATGAAGTGCGTAGCAGGAACCTGCCAAGATGGTGTCGCCGATCGTTCACACCTTTTTGTGCTTCTGAACGACTTTACTCTGGCATCTTCGCGAGCTTGTTGGCGAACGAATAGATGACAAGCTCGAGCCGGTCAGACACGCCGAGCTTTGAATAGATCGAACTGAGATGGTGAGTGACTGTAGTGGGACTGATGAAGAGGCGCTCAGCAATCTGACGGTTCTTGAGTCCCTCGGCGATCAGTCCGATAACCTCGCGTTCGCGATCAGTCAACGAGGCGATCTTCTTTTTCCGGGGATCGACTGTAGGTGTTTCCGGACTCGACAGTTTGAAGATCAAATTACCAAGTGTGATGCGATCAAGCCATGCCTCACCCTGGTACACTTTCTCGATTGCCTTCAGCAACAGGTCAGCAGCGTCCTCTTTTAACACAACACCCATGGCGCCGAGTTGCGCCGCCTTCTGATGTGTTTCCGATTCACGCGCGCCGGTCAAAACCAGAATGCGCGCGTGGGCGGAAGTTTCGCGTAGTTGTGGAATGAAGGAGAGGGCATTGTGTCCGCCCAGTTCCAGATCGAGGATTATCAAATCAATAATTTCGCGGCCGAGGATCTCGAGCGCTTCGGCACGAGTGCGAGCCATCGCAACGACTTTCGTGCCGGGATGGTTTTCGATCAGCATGCGTAGGCCTTCGCGGACTATTAGCTGATCGTCAACTATCAGGATTCGTATCTTTACAGGTGCCGGTTCCATTCTCGATCGGTAAGAGAAGAGGATGTGTGAGCTGGAAGGATTATGGGGTGAACGGAAAGAAGCGACAATGGAGGACTTTGCCTATTTATCTGGCAGAATCCTGCTAAGACCTTTTTGCGGCCCTATTTGGGCATTTTGGCGAGGCCGTGGCGGAAAGCGTAAATAATCAGCTCGAGCCGGTCCGATACTTCCAGTTTTGAAAAGACAGAACTGAGGTGGTGGGTCACTGTGGTCTCGCTAATGAAGAGACGTTCGCCGACTTGCTTATTCTTAAGACCTTCACCGATGAGGGCGATAACTTCTCTTTCGCGATCCGTCAGGGATTCAATCTTCGTGACTTCAGGATCAACCATTGCCGGTTTGTTGAACTCCTGAATCATGCTGCCCATCATCGACCGCTCAATCCACACCTCCCCTTCGTGGACTTTCATGATCGCCTTCAGCAGTTGATCCGCGGCATGTTCTTTCAACACGATACCCATCGCCCCGCGCCTGATCGCGCGACGATGCAAATCAGGATTTTGCACGCCGGTCAGCACCAGCACGCGGGAGTTAGGACTCATCTGGCACAACTCGGGCAGAAACGACAAACCGTCTTCATCACCGAGCAGGAGATCGAGAATGATCACGTCGGGTCGGGTATTGCCCGCGCGTTCGAGTGCTTCAAGCCGGTTGCCGGCCTGAGCGACGACCTGCATCCGCTGGTCGTGCTCGATCAACATACGCAGACCACTACGGATCACGACATGGTCATCGATAATCATGATGGTGATGGGGCGGGGGTTCATTAATGAGGCTCCTAAAATGTTTCTGTTATAACGGAATGCCAACGCTAACTACTGTGTAATCTTTTTCGTCAACAAATACCTGCGTGTCGCCTCCCAGCGATGCGGCGCGTTCGGCGATCGAGTGCGGCCGGAAGGATTTGACGCCCTCCTGACCATCAGCACGTTCGCCATCTGCGTTACCACCACTCCGCGGCCGGCTGTTCTTGATCTGAAGTAATAACGAACTCTCCTTACACGATATCTCAACTCTCGCGTCACGACAGAAGGCGTGACGCCTGACGTTGCTCAAACCCTCGGCTACGATCTGAAACAACTCCGCCGCCAGACGATCGTTGACCTTGACCCTGCCGTAAGCGGCCACGTCGACTTTGATTCCCGTCACAACTGAAAACCGCTCCGCATAACGTTCGATGGCGGGCAGCAGAATATCCGCTCGCTCTTCGGTGGCTTTGAGTCCCCACACGAAGCGACGAAGTTCGGCGAGCTCATGATTAGTTAGTTCCAACAACTCCTGGACGTTGCCGCGGATCGCAGTGTTGCCGGCTTCGAGTTTTTGGTCCAACGCCGAGAGACCGAACTGTAGACCCAGATAAGGTTGAATAACGCTATCGTGAATATCGTGCGCGATTCGTCGGCGTTCCTGCTCCGCGGCGTCGGAAGCGAGGTTGTCGATGAGCCTGATATTCTCCATCACCGGCGTGACGTGGTCCATCAACTGCAACATGAAATCCATATCGGAACTGTCGAACCGATCTGGACCATCGACGATATAGAGCCGGCCTACCGCCTGATGCCGGTAATAAACAGGCACCGACAAATATCGTTGTGCTTCAAGCATGCCGGCGAGCTTATCGCTGTTCGACGAGTTAGTTTCGACAAATATGCGCGTCTTTATATCGAAGAGCCGTGTTTGCGAGTAACGTCCCTTTCGATAGAGCACCGCATAGTCGAGCGAAGGCGAAAGAAACTGTTCCGCGGCTTCGCGGCCGATCTCCGGCGGCGCCGATCTGCTTGCATGAATGCCACGCGCGACGCGATACATCTGGTAACTTTCCGCGTCGCCGGGTTTGCCGGGAATCACGAGCACACACGCTTCGCCATCGTAAAAAGCACGGACGCTTTCGAGAATCGCTTTGATGGTCCGATCGATGCCGAAACGCGGATTCGAGAATACCGTAACTTCTTTCAGCAGCTTGAGCCTGTTCTTCAGTTGCGTGTGATAACCGCCCCAACGCGCGATGATGTAACCGAACATCAGTAACCCGATCGGTGCGAGCAGCAGACGTTGAATCGCAATGGGCGTGGCGTCCGCCGGTCGCACGAGTCCAATCACTGTGTAGATGACGGCCGAAGCAAGCGTGAGGCGCAAGCCGTCGGTGGCTCCCCAACTAAACGAAGCGACGATGATCGAGAAGAAGAAGAAGTAATAAAAGAGACTGTTGTTCGTGAGGGCAATGAGTGGGATGTACCACAACAAATCGAGCCAGGGAACAATCTTATGGGCCACTAGTGGATTGTGTCGAGTAGATAAGTGGTAGATCACCAGGCCGTAGATCGCGTAGAGAATCAGCGTGACGTAAGTTGGAATCGGCGCGGTCAATGATTTAACCGGGTCGAGCAGAACGACCAGCAGCGCGCAGGTACCGAGCACGACGCGCATGCCCGCGATCAGTCGGAGATCAATCCACTGTTCGGAGAGTGGGTCGTTGGATGGAGTTGGTTTTTTGTCTGACTCCCGGTTCAAAGCTCAAAGTCTCTCTGTGCAAACTGAGAAAAACCAGACTAACCCTTTAGCTTCTGCAGTTCCTGCCAGACGCGTTCAGCTTCGTCGCCGAAGATGATGATTTCGTTCTGACGTTCGTCGAGATCCAAACCGAGACGCGTCTTCACGTCGTTGTGGCCGGGCCGAAAAATCGCACTCGTAATATGATCGACGTGAATCAGAACTCTGCCGCCCTCGGGGTGAGCAAACTCAATAAATTTCATCGCGCGATTCCTCGAATAAGAGTGGACAACTGGAAACGCCTAGTGGCCGTAGGATCTCGGTGATCTGTTTCCGATGTGGATGTGAGGCCCCGTAGCCACGCCGGGGATTGGACCCCGAAAGACCAAAAACGGGATCGATTGGGCGCGCAAAAACTCGATCAAAGCGCGTCCCTCAACGCTGTCCGGATGCAAGCCGACGTCCATGCCGTTGCGATGGTCCAACCCCCAACGCGTGTGCAGGTCAGATTGTCCGAAAGCCGACAGCGGCAACGGTCTATCGAACTTGTCCCGAAAGAAATCTTTAACTTTGGTCGCCTCGGCCAGACTCCACCTTGCTTTGCTCGGCGGTGGTTCGTTGGCCTCGGCGGCCAGCTTTGGGTACTCGATGCTTTTGACGCGGGCGCGATCGAGGAAGGTCGACATGTTTCCGCGCTTGTACCAGTAACCATCGGCGCTTTCGGAAACTTCGTCGACGACCATTGGACCGCCGTCGACGAGCATGATCGTTACCGTGCCTTTTTCTTCAATGACGGGATCTTTTGTCTGGGCGTAGGCACACGAAAAGGTGATGGCCATGAAGAGTAAGCAGTGGGGCAGGGTTCTGCTTAGCATCTTTGTTTCGCATACTAACTCTTCGGCGCGAAGTAACCGACGCGTGTCTGTGTGTGATATGACGAATTCGTCATCTGCACCTTCACGCGGCGGAAGCTGCCATCGCGCGCTTTGTTCAGCGGCGTAAAATAAAGCGCGTACTGATGTCGCAATTCATCGGCAACTTCGGCGTAAGTCGATTCCAGTGCGTCGAACGTCTGCGGCTTGTACAGTCTGCCACCGGTTGCCTGCGCGAGCACTTCGAGGTTCTGTTCGCTCTGGTCCAGGACCTTGAGTCCGAGTCGCAGGCGATCGATATTCACCTGGTTGAACTTGATTGACGATTCAGTCCCGCCGAGCAATGTATCGAGCTCTGCTCTCTTGGCTGCTCGTGAGATCTCAGTATTCGCGACGATGTAAACCGCGACCTGCGATCGCAGCAACGATTGCAACGCGGCTTCCAGCGTGCTCGTGCCCTGGCCATTGTCGATGCCGTCGGAAAGCACGATCACCGCGCGGCGCGATTTAGTTACTGGTCCAAACTGCTCTTTTGCCGCCAGCATCAAAGCATCGTTGAAGCGCGTAAACATGCCCGGCTCGATGCGATTCAAAGCACGTTGCAACTGGAACCGGCTCTTGGTCCAATCCTGCAAAAGCTCGATCCGATCATCGAACTTGATCAGGCTGATGCGATCGTCTGCTTCGAGACGCGCCGCAAACCCCTGCGCCGCGCGACGAAAGTCGTCGAGGTTGTTTGCTACTGACGACGAAGCATCGACCATCAGCACAACGTCGACGGGCACTTGTCGCAACTCGAGATCGCTCAGCGGTTGCAAACTATTGTCTTCAAACACGCGAAAGTCGTTGCGCGTGAGATCGTTGACGAGACGCCCGTTGAAATCGCGCACCGTCACGGGGAACATGACTTCGGTAGTATCGACAGAAACCACATCACCCGGACTGACTTCCTGCTCGGGTTGTTTCTTCAACGTGGGAACTGCCGGAGGCGCTCCCATGGTTTCGAGTGATGTTTGAGGCGCAGGTGTTGCGGTCGGTTTCGGCTTAGGCGTCGTGCCTCTCTGACCTTTTCGTTGCGCGGTCGCAACAGAAAGTAAGAGCGCCGCAGTAATAAGCAGCGCAATCCAACGAAATCCTTGTACTCTCATAGGTTTTTAATCACAGACTACACAGATTTCGGCTCACTTATCGTCGCCCATCGCCGCCTTCATCGCCGCGAGTACTTTGTCGCTGACGCGTTTCTTCCGCAGTGCTTCCAACTTCTCCGGCGCCAGATCAAACTCCACCGGCGACTGTTCGATACGGCGAATGATGGTCCCTTCCGAGAAGCCCGCATCGACCAACTCGACGATCGAGTCGTTCGTCAAACTCTTCGTCTTTTCGAGTTTGGCGCTGCTTGCATTTCCACCAGCTTCAGTCGGCGGTCGAAGGATGCGAACAGTAGCGCTGCCGGTCAGTTGACTGTCGCCGGTGGATGTACCGGTGTCCGTCTTCGTTTTAGTGGTCGACTTGGAACCGCTGTTCGAGCCGAAGATGTTGGTGCTACTGCCATCGCCGACCTTGCTCCCATTGGGATCCGACTTTGAATCTTTGAAGAACGGATCGTTACCCCATGAGGAGCCCTCGTCGTCAGCAGGAGGAATGTCCGTGCCTTCCTGACGCGCGAGCATAGCGACGATGATGTTTTCACTAACACCGTTGTGTTTGAGCTGGATCATGCGATCGGAAGTGAGATCGAAATTGGGAATTCGTGTGGAAATGATCAGGACAATGGTTTTTTCTTTGAAGCCGGCTTTGACGAGTTTGACGACCTCGGCGTTAGTCATTGGACCCTGGTCCTGTGGTTTGTTCTGTGCGTAGGCACCCACAGCACCGCCGACTAATAAACAAAGAGTGATTAAAGTAGTGGGGAAAAAATATTTCATCGCGCACCCCCTAGCGTTGTGGATCCGGGACATCGTTTCCTGCGGCAGGCTTACGGCCCGTGAGCCCGTAACGTTTTCCAATTGTCTTAACGTAGTCTTGCGTCTCTCTATAAGGAGGGACGCTCCGACCGTATTTGAGCACCGCGCCTTCCCCGGCATTATAACTCGCCAGCACCAAATCGACCTGCCCGCCAAACCTGTCCATCAATTCGCGCATGTGCTGGGCGCCCGCCCGGATATTATCGCCGGGATCGAAAGGCTTCCGGACTCCCAACCGTCGGGCCGTCCCTGGCATTAACTGCATCAGGCCCATCGCCCCTTTTGGACTGACGGCGCGCGTATGGAACCGCGACTCTTTCTCAATTACTAAAAAGACCAAATACGGGTCGATTCCGAAACGATTGCTATGTGTCCGGATTAACTGGTCAATTGCTGAGTTTCCGGAGGTCCAGTCGCGTTCTACGCGTGTGGCCGCAGGCGAGCCGGGCGTCTCGTACTCAATCCGGGCAATGCGTTCTTTGGGGAGAAAAATGGAGACGTTATTGCGGGTGTACCAGGCGCCGTCGCTCGCTTGTTCGACCTGGTCGACACGGAACCGCGCGCCGTCGACCACGTTGATCCAGATGACGTCCGGGGCCTTCTTCGCCGGCTCGGTATCAACGGTATTCGCAGAGGTCTTCGACTCGGTAGACGCCGCAGGCTCGGCCGGCGCCGCCTTTGGTTGTGCGAGAATCGGTTTGACTGATTTTACTGCCTGCGGAATGCGTTGCGTGATGTTCCCCTTGCGATACCAGACGTCGTCGCCCTGCTTCCAGACTTCGTCAGCTTCGAAGGTATAACCGTCGGCGAGTGTGACGATGTTTCCCTTGACCTTCGGCTCAGCCGCCGGCGGTTGCTGTTGCGCTTTGACTACAAAAGAATAGTAGCCACAAAAAAGCACAAAAAGCACAAATGAAAACAAGTTAATCCGTTTACGCCGCACTCTTTTCATTTTGTGCTTCTTGTGCCTTTTGGTGGCTTACCTACTTTTTACGCGGCGCGAAACTGCACGGCCTCGGGAGTGAATCCATGAGCTGTGCCGAAGTAATTGCCCCACGCCAGGTCGACCAGTTCAGTCGTCAACTTCAACTCACGACCTTCGAAGAGACAGATGTCGTTGACCTTGTTCAAAAGGTCACGCGGCTCGCATCCCTTCATAATCCGGTTTTCGTCAGAGTAACGCTTGATGATGTGACGCAGGCATTCATCGTCAATCGCGACGCCACGCATTCTCGCAGTGCGCCGGAAGATTTCTGAGAACGCCGCTGCCGTTGGCGGCTCCACCCGCGCGCGATAACCCATGCGTCGCAGGAACGCTTCGTCCACCAGATCCCGCTCATCAAGATTGGTCGAGAAGACCACGAGTTGTTCAAATGGTACTTCGATCTTCTTGCCGCTGTGCAGCGTGAGAAAATCGACCCGTCGCTCGAGCGGCAGGATCCAGCGATTCAGCAAATCCTGTGGCGCCACGCGTTGCCGGCCAAAGTCGTCGATGACGAGTGTGCCGCCATTTGACTTGACCTGGAACGGCGCTTCATAGAATTTCGCGGTCTCAGACCAGGAGAGATCCGTGTTGTCGAGCGTCAACTCACCGCCCACGATGATCAGTGGTCTTTCGATCTCGATCCAGCGTCGATCGTGTTCGATGATCGATTCACGCTCAGCGGCCGGACGATGACAGTGAGCATCGAAGATGCGGATGATGTTGCCGTCGACTTCGATCGCGTAGGGAATCCAGATCGAGCCAAACAATGCCTGGTTCATGCGTTCGGAAACCGCGGTCTTTCCGGTTCCCGGCATGCCTGTCAGGAAGAGAGAAGAGCGCGAGTTGATTACGCAGCCGAGGGTTTGCAGCAACGAGTCCGGCAGCACGAGATCCTTGAAAGCATTGCGGACCGTGTCGATCGAAGCGGGCTTGGAAGGCACTGCCTGCAATCGCATCATCAACGCATAGTCTGCGAGCGAAACAGGTGCTGGTCCAAGATAACCGCTTTGCGAATTGAGTCGCGTGACTCGGTCCCAGCCGTGATCGAGCATCGCATACCGCGTGGAACCGACGGCGCTCTGCAATCGCATCTCGATCAACTTCTCACGATAAAGATGGTAAAGCAGCTCTTCCGTCAGGACGCGGGGTAAATGCAGCCGGTCAGCGACAGCCGCCGTGTTCGGCTCGGGAAGCATCGCCACATGCTTGAGAGTCAGGTCACACAGAAACTGTTCGTGTATCCCTGAGTCGGCCAACTCCTCCAGCATAGGTGGACCTAAGCCTTCAATCTCAGAACGGCTCAATATGCTAAGGTTTCCCATCGAGGTTAGTTCCTTTTAAGTAATTTCTGCCCAGTCTTAATCGGACCTACTCCTTGGTCGCGTTGGCTTGCGAGCGAGCTGCAACTAAATCCTTGTTTGCAGCTTCTGCCAACTCCTCATTGCCCGTACGTTTGTAAAGCACTGTCAGTCTCAGCAGCATCTCGGCGGTCGCCGGTCGCAGCGCACGCGCCTGCTCGAGGTGCTTGATGGCAGTCTTGTCGAAGCCCATCGCCTGCGATCTGTTGGCCACGTTGATGTGGCCTTCGTATTCGCCGACAGCGTGAGCGAAGCATTCGTAAGCTTCGTCGAAGTTCCGGCGTTGCGCCTGCGTCAGGCCGAAGTTGTTCCAGTAGCGCTGCACGTTTGGAGCGAGCTTGACCGCATGTTTGAGATACTTTGCGGACTTGTCGTAGTCGCCATCCTTGAAGTACAGGTATCCGAGATTATTCCAGTACTCGGCGTTGTCTTTATCGCCTTTCAGCGCTTTCGCAAACGACTCAAAGGCACGATCGCGCATTCCCTTTGCTTCATATGCAACGCCGAGCAGGCTATAAGCTTCGTGCAGTTTTGGATCGGTGGTGGCCGCGTTTGAGAGTACGGCGATCGCGTCGTTGAGGTTGCCGCTGTTGAGCAACGCGCGACCGCGTTCGA
>Ga0075434_100003209_pt1 | contig 14583 bp, 10 predicted proteins | sample RhiMethybrSRZTD3_FD_75298 | JGI IMG/M metagenome (GOLD analysis project Ga0075434, IMG submission 75298) | Populus rhizosphere microbial communities from Tennessee, USA - Rhizosphere MetaG P. TD hybrid SRZTD3 | ecosystem: Host-associated > Plants > Roots > Rhizosphere > Soil | place: USA... | reverse complement strand
GGTCGAGGTAGGGCTGGATCACGGTCAGGTCGAAATCCTCGAGCGACGCCTTGCCCTCGAGCCGGCCGTCGTCGAGCGCGTACGTCAGGTCTGCCGCGAGGCTCGCCGATTTGTCGACCTTCGCATTCGTCACGATCCCGATCGTCGTCCCGGGCGCGGTGGAATATCCCGTCACATGCAGGTCGAATGGATCGAGCAGCAGCTTGATCGTGGGCTCGACCTGCCGGTCCTCGACCTGCACGACGAGCCCCTTGGCTTCAATGTCGGGAGCGGTGAAGGTGAATGGCGACCCGCGCTCGGCCGGCGCAGCAGCCGGGGCGGCGGCGGACACCGGCTCGGCGGCAGGCGGTGGGCCTGCGCCTGACGGCTTTGCAAGTTGCGTGAGATTGATCGTGCCCTCCGCATCGCGCCAGACGATGACGGACCCACCGTTCACGAGAATCTTCTCGACGCCCGCCGCATGCTGCGCGAGGTCGAAGCTCGCGTTCGTCGCGGTAACCTTCGTGAAGTGGGCGACGTCCACGTCCTGGCCGATTCGACGGATCGCGAGTTCGTCGATCCCGAGCTGGCGGATATTCGCCTTGAATCGGGTGCCGCTCTCGGCGACGACCAGGTCGTAGTCGCCCTCGAAGGAAGCGATGCCCGAGGTGACGTCGAAGCCGACCGATTCGCGAACGTAGGACCAATGGGCGGGAACGCGCACGTTCGCGAAACGGAAGCGTCCTTTCGAGACCAGCGGTGTCACGGAAATGCTGCCGCTCCAGTCAAGGGTCGCGCCGGTCCCGGCCTTTGCGTGGAAGTCGTAGGCATTGTCGGTGCTCGGCGTCGTGCTGAAGTCGTGCACCTCAATGCTGAGCGGAACGAGATCGTTCGCATAGGGTGTCGCGAGCGTCTGGTCGTTGAAATGCAGGTGTCCGCCCGTCATCCGTAGAAGCTCGACGAAGAGCCGAGGAGGCTCCTTCTTCTCCGCCGCAGTCTCCGGCGTCTCGGGGAACGGCTTCACGAGGTCTGCGAGGTTCAGCTCGCCGCCCGGCCGGATGACGATCCGCCCGTACGGCTTCTCAATCGAGATTTCCTTGAAGCTCGCCCCTGCCCGCCAGATGCTCGAAACGTCGAGGTTGACGAGCAGCCGGTCAAAGCTCGCGAGCGGCGCACCGTCCGCGTCGGGAAAGCTGAAGCCATTGACGACGAGCTCGAGGGTGAACGGGTTGAACCGGATCTCGCCGAGCGTGAGCGGGCGGCCGTACTTCTCGCTCGCGAACTCCGTCGCCTGCGAGCGCAGGATCTTCGGCACGAGCCAGAAGCCTGCGGCGGCATAAAGGGCGACGAGCGCCGCCCCTGCCGCCGCAAGAACGATCCACTTCCGCGCGATCCGGATCACGCGCGGCTACCCATGGGTCAGCCTGCCGGCTTGACTTCGATGGCGACCGCTTCAGTGTACGCAACCTCGACGTGGTCGCCCTTCTTGAGGCCCTTGATGAACGTCTGTCCCTCGGGGCTCTCCACCGCGACGGTCCGCTGCTCGCCGTCCGAGCGCGTGAAGGTCACCTTGTTCGCTTTCGTATCGACCGAGTCGATCACGACGGTCGTGCGCATGACGACGCCGGCGCCCGCCGCCGGCATGCTGCCCGGCTGCGCGGAGCCCGCGGCGACATCCGTCTGCACGCCCTTCACGCCCTCGCCCGGCTTCTTCACCTCGGCGGCGAGCGCCTCGTAATAGCTCACGACGACCTTGTCGCCGACCTTCACCTGCGGAAGGTTCTTGACGTCGTCGCTGACCTCCACCGTGACGGACCTTCCGTCCGCTTCCTGCAGCGTGACGAGCCGGCTGGCCTGGTCGATGGCCGTGACCATGGCCGTCTCCTGGACCAGATTCTCCCGGACCGCCGGCTTGGGCGGCTCCGTGGCGCAGGCCGAGATCGATACCGCGCAGGCGGCGGCCATCAGGGCTTTCTTCATCATCTTCATGTCGAGTCTCCAGTTGGCGGGACGCCGATGGTACCGAGGCGCAAATGAATATGAAAATCTGGCAATTGCCTGTGAATGGGACCTTGGTCCCATCGGTCGGGCGATTTGCGCAATAATGCCCCAACCGGACCGATCATTCCTGCGCTGACCGGCCGCGCAAAGCATGGCGATTGACCTTCCGTTCCCGTCGGAGCAACCGGGTGGACTCACTGTCCGTCGCCCAGTATTGCTCGCACGGCGGGCGGCGGCTCCAATCGCGACGGCGCTCGCCTACGTTCTCGCCGCGAAAGCCGGCGCCTGGCTCGCGTTTCCTTCCGCGCCGGTGTCGGCCCTCTGGGCGCCGAACGCAATCCTGCTCGCCGCCCTGCTGCTCACCCGGCGCGAGCGGTGGTGGATCTACCTGCTGACGGTCCTGCCGTTCCATTTCCTGGTACAGCTCCCGGATGCGCCCGTCGGGCGCGTCGCCATCCAGTTCGCCGTGAACGCCGCCGAGGCGGTGCTCGGCGCCTGGGCCCTCGTCCAGCTGTGTCCTTATCCGAGACGCTTCGACCGGCTGCGCACCGTCTTCGTCCTCATCCTGTTCGCCGGCGTGATCGCGCCGCTCGCAACGAGCTTCCTCATGGTGCTCGCGTTCAGCCTGGCAGGCATCAAGGCCGACTTCTGGCTGACCGTCGTCGTACGTACGATCACGAACACTTTCGCGATCGTCGCGCTCGTCCCGCTCATCGTGCACGCGCTTACGGGCCTCCGGAGCCGTGCCCGGCAGGTGCTGCTCCGGAGAATCGTCGAGGCGGCCGTACTCGGAATCACGCTCGCCGCGGTCTGCGCGCTCGTGTTCGCGATCCCGACCGGCGAGCGGCAGCCGTCCGTCGCCTGGCTGTTCGCGCCGCTGCCACTCCTCGCCTGGGCGACCATCCGGTTCCGCGTGGCGGGCGCCTGCAGCGCGGCGCTCATGGTCGGCGCGATCTCGACCTGGGGCGTGTTGAGCGGGCACGGGCCGTTCAACGTCGAGAATCCCATCGAGAACGCCCTCTCGCTGGTCGCCTTCCACGTCGTAATCTGCGTGACCTTCGTGCTGTGTGCGGCGCTCCTCGAGGAATGGAGCCACGCGACACGCGCGCTCGGTGCGAGCGAGGCGCGCTTCCGCCGCATCTTCGAGCACAACATCATTCCAACGGCGATCTGGCACCGGGGCCTCAAGATCGTCGACGCCAACGACGCTTTCCAGAAGCTGACCGGCTACGGGCGCGAGGAGTTCGCGAATGGCGCGATCGCGATCGACCAGCTCGCGGCCGGATTTCGCGCGGGCGACCGCGACGCGGGCGTCGCCGAAGCCGAGCTCAAGTTGCCGGGCGGCCAGCTTGTCCCGGTGATGCTCGGCCAGGCGCGTTTCGACGAGGGCGACGGCGGCGTGCTCTACGCGCTCGACCTCTCGCCGTTCCGCAGCGCCGAGGCGGGCCGCGAGCGCGCCGAAGGTTTGCATGCCGCGGTGCTGAGCTCGGTGCATGACCAGATCGCGGTCCTCGACAACAATGGCACCCTCATCGAAGTCAACGAGTCGTGGCTCCGCGCGGTGCAACTGTCGCATCCGGCCCGCTTCGATCGCGTGCTGGCCGGCGACAGCTACCTGGGCGCCGCGGCGCGCGCCGCCGAGACCGGCGACCGCGCCGCGGGCGAGCACCTGACCGCCCTACGGAGCGTGCTCGAGGGCCGCGAAACGCGTTGCCATTTCGAGTACACCGAGCCCGCCGGCATGGAGCGGGCCTGGATCGAGGTATCGATCGAGAGGCTGAAGCGTGCCGAAGGCGGCGCCGTCGTCACGCGCACCGACATTAATGCGCGCAAGCGCGCCGAGCACGAGGCGCGCGTCCAGCAGCAGCAGCTCACCCATCTCGGGCGTGCGGCGGTGCTCGGCCAGCTCTCCGGCGCCTTTGCCCACGAGCTGAACCAGCCGCTTACTTCAATTCTCGGCAACGCCGAGGCCGCGCTCCGCCTCATCGACAACGGCGAGGCGGACTTCAGGGAACTGCGCGAGATCCTGCGCGACATCGTCCACGACGACGTGCGCGCCGCCCAGGTGATCGACCGGCTGCGGGCGCTCCTCGAGAAGGGCGAAATGCTGCGGCGGCCCGTCGACCTCAACGCGACAGTGCGAGAGGTCCTCGAGATCGCGAAGAGCGAGCTCATCACGCGCCATGTCCGCGTCAGCGTCGATCTCGATTCCGCCCTGCCCGTCGTCATGGCAGACCGCGTCCAGATGCAGCAGATCCTGTTGAACCTCATCATGAATGCCTGTGAAGCCATGGGCGGACTGCCGGTCGCGGAGCGCAAAGTGAGTCTTGCCACGCGCTATGTCGCGGCGGAGTCTTGCGTGCAGGTGACGGTGGCGGATAGCGGCTGCGGCATTCCGCCGGGGGAACTCGAACGAATCTTCCAGCCATTTGTCACAACCAAGTCGAGCGGCATGGGCATGGGGCTCGCCATTTGCCGCTCGGTCGCGGAATCGCACCGCGGACGGCTCTGGGCCAAGAGCGGCGGCCACGGCGCGACGTTTTACCTGCAGGTGCCCATGGGGGGGTCGCTCGCTTGAGCGCGAACGGCATCGAATCGACGGTGTTCCTGGTCGACGACGACGCGACGGTGCGTGCGGCGCTCCGGCGCGGTCTCGTGGCGGAGGGCTTCACCGTGCGGCTCTTCGAGAGCGCGGACGCCTTTCTCGCCGGGGACGATCCCGGGCTTCCGGGCTGCCTGATCGCCGACGTCGCGATGCCCGGCATGAGCGGCCTCGAACTGCAGTCCCTGCTCGCGGCGCGCGGCTACAGCCGGCCGATCATCTTCATCACGGGCAAGGGCAGCATTCCGATGAGCGTCCAGGCGATGCGCGCCGGCGCCGTCACCTTCCTTCCGAAGCCCGTGCGCCTAGGAGAGTTGTCCGCGGCCGTCCGAGAAGCTTTCGAGCGCGACCATCGACGCCGTGAAGAGCAGGCGGAGCGCACGGCAGTCGAATCGCGGCTCAAGGCGCTGACGGGCCGCGAGCGCGAGGTGCTCGAGCTCATCGTCGTCGGCAAGCTCAATAAGCAGATCGCGGCCGAGCTCGGTGCCGCGGAGAAGACCATCAAGGTCCATCGCGGCCGGGTCATGGCGAAGCTGAACGTCCGCTCGGTGGCCGAACTCGTCAACCTGACCGCCCGCGTCATTCGGCACGGCGGTTCCCGCCTCCGGGCCGAATAGGACGAAAGTCCACTGTCCCGGGGGGCATCGCGGGCGCTTACTGGCCCCGCCATGGACAAAGAACGCCCATTCGTCGCCGTGGTTGATGACGAGGAGTCCGTCCGCTCCGCGCTTCTCCGGCTCCTGCGCGCCTCGCGGATCGACTGCGAGGGCTTCGCTTCAGGCGAGGAGTTCCTGCGTTCGATCGAACTGCGCCGGCCCGACTGCCTTGTGCTCGACCTGCAGATGGCGGGCCTGAACGGCCGGGAAGTGCAGCGCCAGCTGATCGGGCGGAAGAGCCCGATCCCGCTCGTCATGATCACGGCCCACGATGAGCCTACAATACGCGAACAGTGCCTCGCGGACGGGGCTTCGGCGTACCTGCGCAAACCCTTGCGTGGGGACTTGCTGATCCGCTCGATCCATGCGGCGATGGCGGGAGCCCCGGCGCGGTAGGACCAAGGTCCGATGCTCGGGGCGCCGCCCCTGAACGACACTTTCGCGTTTCACACAAGGAACCATCGATGAAGAAGATGCTCCTGGCCGGCCTCGCGGCAATGGCCCTGCTGACCGCCTGCGAGTCGGGCCCGAAGATCCGCTCCAACCTGGACCCGGCGGCGAACCTCGGGAGTTACAAGACGTACATGTTCCCGGAGCGGGTCGGCACGGATCGGCCCGGCGTGTCGACGCCGATCACCGCGTACTTCAAGGAAGCGATCCGCCGCGAGATGGATTCGCGCGGCTACAAGTACGTCGAGGGCGGGCCCGCCGACCTGCTGATCAACTTCAACGCCAACTCGAAAGAGAATGTGGACGTGCGCACGACGCCGGGCTCTTATGGATATGGTGGTTACGGCTACTACGGCTATCGCGGCGGCATGTACGGAGCCTCGGCTTTTCCGCCGGAGGTCGAGACCGTCCGCTACCGGCAGGGTACCGCCAACATCGACGTCGTCGACCTCTCGCGCAAGCAGGTCGTATGGGAGGGCATCGCCGAGGCCCGCCTCACGGACAAAATGATGAAGGACCCGCGCACCGCGATCAGCAACGTCATTGCCGAGATGTTCCTGCAGTACCCGGGCAAAGCCGGAGGATGACGCGGGCTGCACACCTCGTCTCTGAGGCGGGCGACGAGGATCGCGGGGACGTCAACGCCCTCTTCCTCCAGCTTTTCCTGCCGCAGGCGCTCGGCCAGGGCAGTCCCGTTTGGGACCCCCGCTTCGTCGCCACCTTCCGGTTCCCGACGTAGGCGCATTCCGACAGGCTGATCGGACGCCCTCCGGACTTGAGGCGTAAGCCGCCGACCGCCATAGTCCGACGACCGGACGGAGGGCTTCGCATGGGCGTGAGCGACCTGTTTTCCCGGCGTGTTTCTGCCGGCAGCGCGGGTTCGCCCGGTTCTTCCGCGAAGCATGCCCACGACGAGCATGGCATGCCGCTCGCCTTCCTCGGCGCAATCGTCGAGTCCTCGGACGACGCGATAATCGGCATGACGCTCGAGGGACTCATCATCTCGTGGAACGCGGCCGCGACGCGCATTTTCGGGCACGAGCCGTCTGACGCCGTCGGACAGCACATCGCCGCGCTGATTCCGCCGGAGTTCCGCGACGAAGAGCAGCGCTTCCTGGACAAGGTCCGCCGCGGCGAGCGCGTCGAGCATTTCGAGACCACGCGGGCGACGAAGGATGGCCGGCGGATCCGCGTCTCCCTGTCCCTCTCGCCGGTGCGTGATGCAACGGGCCTCGTCATCGCCGCATCCGAGATCGCGCGCGACATCGAGGCGCAGAAGCGGGCCGAGCGCGCAACGGCGCAGCTCGCCGCCATTGTGGAGTCCTCGGAGGACGCCGTCGTCAGCAAGACGCTCGAGGGCATCGTCCAGTCCTGGAACACCGGCGCGCAGCGGATCTTCGGGTACACGCCGGAAGAGATGATCGGAAAGCCCATCACGACGATCATTCCCCCGGAGCATCTCAGCGAAGAGTCGATGATCATCCAGCGAATCCGCAGCGGGCAGCCCGTGGAGTCCTTCGACACGACGCGCATCGCCAAGGACGGCCGCCGGATCCCGGTCTCGCTCACCGTGTCGCCGATCCGGAATGCGCGCGGCGAGGTCATCGGCGCGTCGAAGATCGCGCGCGACATCACGCAGCGCAAGCGCGCCGAGCGCGAGCTCGTCGAAAGCCGGCGCCGGCTCGCCTCCGAGGCCGCGGCGCTCACCCGGCTGTCCGAGGCGAGCACCCGGCTCTGGCAGAGCCGAAGCCTCGCGACCGGCCTCGACGAGATTCTCCGGACGGTGAAGGAGCTGACGGGCGCTTCGAAAGGCAACGTCCAGCTCGTCAATGCGAGCCGCAACACGCTCTCGATCGTCGCCTATGACGGCTTCGATCCCGCCTTCCTCGCGACTTTCGAGCACATTTCCATGGACGACCGCCGCGCCGCCTGCGGACGCGCCATGGCCGAGGGCCGCGCGATCCTCATCGAGGACGTCCAGGCGGACGCGGGTTACTCGCCCTATCGGGACGTCGCGCGCGCCGCGGGGTATCGCTCGGTCGTATCCGTGCCGCTCTTCGCAGCCGACGGCTCGAAGCTCGGCGCCATCTCCGTCCACTTCCCGTCGCCCCACCGGCCTAGCGAGGCCGAGATGCGGCGCCTCCAGCTCTATTGCCGCCAGGCCAGCGACTTCATACAGCGCATCCACCTGGAGCACACGCTGCGCCAGCGCGAGGAAGCGCTGCAGGAGGCCGACAGCCGGAAGAACGAGTTCCTCGCGCTGCTCGCGCACGAGCTCCGGAACCCGATCGCGCCGATCCGCTACGCGCTCGCGATGGCGCGCAAGCCCGGGATCAGTGCCGAGCAGCGGATGCGGGCCGAAGACATCATCGATCGCCAGGCCGCGCACATGGGCCGCCTGCTCGACGACCTGCTCGACGTCTCGCGCATCACGCGCGGCAGCCTCGAGCTCCGGAAATCCGCGACGACGCTCGACGCGGCGGTTTCCACCGCCGTCGAGAGCGCGCAGCCCTTCATGGACGCGAAGCACCACGCGCTCAAGGTCGACCTGCCGGATCACACCGTCCGGCTGGAGGCGGATCCGGCGCGCCTCGCGCAGATCCTGACGAACCTCCTCATCAATGCCGCCAAGTTCACGCCGGAAGGCGGGCGCATCGAGCTCGAGGCCACGAATGACCTCGAGGAAATCGTCGTGACGGTCCGCGACAACGGCATCGGCATCGGGCCGGAGCTGATGCCGCAGCTGTTCACGCTGCTCGCGCAGGCGCAGCCGGCGCTCGACCGCGCGGAGAACGGGCTCGGCGTCGGCCTCGCCCTGGTGCGCGGGCTCGTGCACCTGCACGGCGGCACGATCGAGGCGAAGAGTGGCGGGCCCGGCCGCGGGAGCGAGTTCATCGTGAGGCTGCCCATCGGCATCGCCTCCGAGCGCGATGCAGAGAACCCCGACGCAGAGACGGCGCACTCGAATGACCTGCGCATCCTCGTCGTCGACGACAATAGGGACGCAGCCGACAGCTGCGCGATGCTGCTCGAGCTCTCCGGCCACCGCGTGCGGACGGCCTACAACGGCACGCAGGCGCTGCAGCTCGGGGAGAACCTGATGCCGCACGTCGTGCTGCTCGACATCGGGCTGCCGGACCTGAATGGCTACGAAGTCGCGCGGCGCATTCGCGCGACGCCCTGGGGCGCGAAGCTCCCGCTCGTCGCCGTGACGGGCTGGGGCAAGGAAGAGGACCGCGAGCGCGCATTCGCGGCGGGCTTCGACCATCACCTGACGAAGCCGGTGGCGCCCGAGGCCGTCGCGTCCCTGGTGGCTGCGCTATCGCAAGTAGCCCGCCCGGCCTGAGGCCCGCCGCCGCGCGGCCGTTTATGATGGCCGCCGGTCCCTCCGCGAGGATCCTGCCATCGCGAACATCGACCTGGCGCGCGCCGCGTTCGAGCGCGCCCTCGCCTTCCTGCGTGCCGGCGACGCCGCCATGGCGGAAGGACTCTGCCGCGATGCACTCGCCGAGTTTCCGGGCGAGCCGAACCTCGCTTCGCTCCTGGGCGCGGCGCTGAATCGCCTCGGGCGCGGCCCGGAAGCCGAGCCGCTCCTGCGACACGCTCTGGACGAAGAGCCGAACTACGCGAAGGGCCATGAGGAACTCGGTCGCAGCCTGCTCCAGCAGGGCCGAGCGGATGAAGCGATCGATTCGCTGCGACGCGCGGTCGGTATCGACCCGAAGCTGCAGTCGGCGCAGCTCGCGCTCGTGCAGGCCCTGGGCGATGCCGGACGCGCCGCCGAGGCGCAGTCGGCGATGGAATCCTTCCTCCGGGCCGATCCGGCACGGGAGCTGATCGCGGAAGCCGCCCAGCACCATCGGGCCGGCCGGCTCGAGGCGGCGGAAGGCCTGTATCGCGAGGTCCTGCGGCGCGACCCGCGGAACCTCGAAGCGCTCCGGCTCCTCGCGGTCATTGCGATCGAATGCGAGCACTATGGCCAGGCCGAGCAGCTCCTGAAGCGCGCCGTCGAGATCGCGCCGGATTTCCTGGCAGCCTGGGTCGACCTCGCGCGCGCGCAGGCCGAGCGCTTCGACCTTCAAGCGGCGCTTGCGAGCCTCCAGCGCGCGGACCTACTCAACCCGCGTTCGGCCCAGGTGCAACTGCAGCTCGCCAGTGTGCTCGCTCGTTGCGGCCGGCACCCTGAGGCGGTCGAGACCTATCGCAAAGCGATCGCTCTCAACCCTGGGTCGACGGCCGGGTACGTCGGACTCGGCAACACGCTGAAGACGATCGGTCGCCAAGCGGAAGCGATCGACGCCTATCGCCGGGCGACGACGCTCAAGCCCTCGCACAGCGAGGCGTGGTGGAGCCTGTCGAATCTCAAGACCCTGCGTTTCGAGGACGCCGAAGTCACCGAGATGGAGCGGCAGCTCGAGAGTGCCGGCCTCACGGACGAGGCGCGTGTGCAGTTCTGCTTCGCGCTCGGGAAAGCGTACGAGGACCGCGGCGACTACCCGCGGGCGTTTGCCTTCTTCGACCGCGGCAACCGCGCGCGCCGAGCCCGCGAGAGCTACGACCCCGTGCAGACCGAGGTCATCAACGAGCGGATCCGGGGCGTGTTCGACGCCGGCTTCCTCGAGCGCAACGCCGGCGCGGGCCATCCCGACCCGGCGCCGATCTTCGTCGTGGGCCTGCCTCGCACGGGATCGACGCTTCTCGAGCAGATCCTGTCGAGCCACTCCCAGGTGGATGCGACCCACGAGCTGCCCGACGTCGGGCTGCTGATCACGGCGATCAAGCGGGAGCGCGGCGGCAAGGTGGCCTACCCCGAGGCGGTGCGCGAATTCGACGCGGCGCGCTGGGTGGCGCTCGGGCGCGCGTACATCGACGGCACGCGGAAGTATCGCCGCGGGGCGCCGCGCTTCGTCGACAAGATGCCGAACAACTTCGCGAGCATCGGGCTCATCGCGCTCGCGCTCCCGAACGCGCGCATCGTCAACACGCGCCGCGATCCGCTCGACACCTGCCTCTCCTGCTACAAGCAGCTGTTCGCGCGCGGGCAGCCCTTCACCTACGACCTCGTCGAGCTCGCGGAGTACTACCTCGAGTACGAGCGGATGATGGCGCACTGGCACGCGGTGCTGCCGGGCCGCGTGCTCGACGTCCGTTACGAAGACATGGTGGCCGATCAGCGTGGCCAGACGTTGCGCCTGCTCGAATTCTGCGGCCTGCCCTGGGAGGATGCCTGCCTGGCCTTCCACGAGACGGAGCGCGCCATCCGCACGGCAAGCTCCGAACAGGTGCGCCGGCCGATCTATGACAGCTCGGTCGGGATCTGGCGAAACTACGAGCGCGAGCTCGCACCGGTCGTCGAGATTTTGCAGGAAGGGGGACTTCGTCTATCCTCGACCGGGACGGCATCGAAGGAGCGCACATGAATACGAAGCGTGAATTGAAAGCGCCGGCCAGCCCGATTGCCTATGCCGTTTCCGTCACGCTCGCCGGCGGCGTCGCGCCGGCCGCGATCGCGCAACCGCAGACCCAGCCGCAGGCTTCGGACCTCGATGCCGTCATCGTCACGGCGCGCAAGCGCGAGGAGACGCTGCTCGACATTCCGCAGGAGATCCAGGCGATCTCGCAGCAGCAGCTCGAGCGCGCGAACCTCGACAGCATCGAGGACTTCTCGCGCTTCGTCCCGAGCCTGTCGTACACCGCGACGGTCCCCGGACGCGGGACCATCTACTTCCGCGGCGTCGCCGACGATTCCTCGTCCTTCATCGCTGACGCTTCCGCCGCCATCTACCTCGACGAACAGCCCCTCACGCAGAGCTCGCTCCAGCCGGAGATCCGGCTGGTCGATATCGAGCGCATCGAGGCGCTGCCCGGCCCGCAGGGCACGCTGTACGGTGCGAGCTCGCAGGCCGGGACGCTTCGATACATTACGAACAAGCCCGACCCGGCCGCCTTCACGACCGATGTGTCGCTCGACGCCTATACCGTGGACCACGGCGACGAGGGCTACGACGTCTCGGGAGTCGTGAACGTCCCGCTGGCCGACAACGTGGCGCTCCGGGTCGTCGGGTTCTCCGCGCGCGACGCGGGCTTCATCGACAACGTGCTAGGCACGAGCCTCGGCGGATCCTTCGACAACGCCGAGTTCGTGGAAGACGACGTCAACCATTCCGAGCACGTCGGCGGCCGCGCGGCGCTGCGCTGGCTGCCCAACGAGGACTGGACGGTGGATGTCGGCGTCGTCTACCAGCAGATGCGGGCGAACAGCTACGCCGAGGAAGACCTCTCGAACGGCATCAACGGGCACACGGAGCTCGCCGGCCGCGAGCTGTCGGTCGTGCGCTTCCTCGACGAGAGCCGGAGCGACGAGTGGACGCAGCTCGCCCTGACGCTTCAGGGCGACCTCGGCTTCGCCCAGTTCACATCGGCCACGAGCTATTTCACGCGGCGGATCGCCTACCACCAGGACAACACCGACTACACCTTCTACCTGAGCCACGCTTTCGGCGCCAATTACGCGGTCTACGACCTCGGTCCGGATCCCGTCGGCCTCGGCTGGCGCGACGGGCCCTTCACCGATCGCGTCGCCCAGGAATTCCGCCTGCAGGGCTCGACGGAGAAGCTGACCTGGGTCACGGGGCTTTTCTACGAGCACATCGACGAAGGCTTCAATTTCTTCAGCCGAATCCAGGACTATGAGGACACGCCGGGTTTCACGGCACGGCAGTACTACGCGATCTACTACAACGAAGACCCGATCGAGCCCGGCTCGACGGACAATGCGTTCTACCACGCGAAGAACAACCAGACGACAAAGCAGTACGCCGCCTTTGGCGAGGTGACCTGGTCGCCGAACGACGATTGGTCGTTCACCGCCGGGCTTCGCTGGTTCGACCACACGCGCACCCGCAAATACTTCACGCAGCAGCCGAACAACCACGTCAGCTCGGGCTTGTTTGAAGAAGGCAAGACCTCGACCAGCGACATCACCAAGAAGCTGTCGATCCAGTACAACTTCAACGACAACGCAATGGTGTACGCGCTCTACTCGGATGGCTTCCGCGCCGGCGGGCGAAATGTAGTGCGGCCGGGGGCAGTCCTACCCGCAGACTATGACGCGGACTTCCTCGACAACTACGAGCTCGGCTTCAAGAGCCGCTGGGCCGGCGGGCGGTTCGGGCTCAACCTCACGGCCTTCCGGATGGAGTGGAAGGACTACCAGATCGAAGTGACAGACCCGGGGCCGCTGTTCGCAATCATGGTCACCAACGTCGGCGACGCAGAGATCGAAGGCATCACGATGGATGTCAGCGCCCTGCTCTGGGACTCGCTGGACGTCGGCCTGAACCTGCAGTTACTCGACCCGAAGACGAAGGCCAACGACCCGCAGCTGGGACTCCTGCCGGGCGACCGATTGCCGTTCTCGGCGAAAGAGAAAGGCTCGATCTGGGCGGAATACACCTTCCCGGGCGAGCTCGCGGGCGGCCACGTCTACGCGCGCTTCCAGTGGACTTACACGGGCAATTCGCTGAATGGCCTGCCGACACCGAACCTCGATGATGACGGGAACATCATCGATATCACCGATCCGAGCCTGCAGCCGGCCTACCAGATCTCCGACTTCAAGATCGGCCTGAGCGCCAACGACTGGGAGGTCTACGCGTATGTCGACAACCTGTTCGACGAGCGCGCAATTCTCTTCGATCAGCTCACCGAGCTCGGGCTGCATACTAATGACGTCCGGACTGTCAACGACCCGCGCACCTGGGGCGTCGGATTCACCAAGAGCTGGGGGAAAGGCCGCTGACGACGTCGAAACAGGCGCGCCCTTCCACCGAGCGCGTCCGCGTCAGGCGCCTGAGCAAGCGCGGGCATTACGACCGCGCGACGATCGACGCGATCCTCGACGAAGGGCTCATCTGCCATGTCGGCTTCGTGCATGCCGACGCGCCGGTCGTGATCCCGACGCTGTTCTGGCGCGAGGGCGACTGGCTCTACCTGCACGGCTCGGTCGCAAGCCGCATGCTCGACGAGGCACGGACGAAAATCGTGTGCGTGACCGTCACGCACGTCGACGGCTTCGTGCTGACGCGCTCAGCTTTCCATCACTCGGTCAATTACCGCTCGGTCGTCGTGCTGGGCCGGCCGGAAGAAGTGACGGACGCCGCGGAGCGCGCCGAGCGCATGCGCACCTTCATGGAAGGGCTTTTCCCCGGCCGCTGGGACACGCTGCGCCCGGTGAAGCCGAAGGAAATCAAGGCGACGCGGCTCCTGCGCCTGCGCATCGACGAGGCATCCGCCAAGATCCGCTCAGGCCCGCCGGCGGACGACGCCGCCGACTACACCTGGCCCGCCTGGGGCGGGATCATCCCGGTCGCGATGCGCGCCGGCACGCCGCAGCCGGACGAGCACGTGAAGGGCCAGCCGCTCAGCCCGCCGAAGCCGGCGAAGGTCCGATGAACGCGTCGATCACGCGGGCCAGCACGACCATCGGCACGCCGCCCGCCTTCACGACCGCGTCGTCGAACTGACGAAGGTCGAATTTCGCCCCTAACGCCTGCTGCGCCTTCGTGCGCAGGCGGTTGATCTCGCTGTGGCCGACCTTGTAGCCGCAGGCCTGGCCGGGCCAGGCGCAGTAGCGGTCCACTTCGCTCGTGACCTCCTCGATCCCGGAGCCGTTCGTCTCCGCGAACCACTTGATCGACTGCTCGCGCGTCCAGCGCTTGGCGTGCAGGCCGGTGTCGACGACGAGGCGGCAGGCGCGGAAGGCGATCGACTGCAGGTAGCCGAGGCGCCCGAAGGGATTGCCCTCGTAGACCCCGAGCTCGTCGGCGAGCTGCTCCGCATAGAGCGCCCAGCCTTCCGAGTAGGCGTTGAAGGCGAGTAGCGAGCGCACCAGCG